>Ga0302324_100025036_pt1 | contig 11469 bp, 6 predicted proteins | sample Palsa_T0_1_FD_201949 | JGI IMG/M metagenome (GOLD analysis project Ga0302324, IMG submission 201949) | Peat permafrost microbial communities from Stordalen Mire near Abisko, Sweden - Palsa_T0_1 | ecosystem: Environmental > Terrestrial > Soil > Palsa > Peat permafrost | place: Sweden: Abisko... | reverse complement strand
ATTGCGATTGTCCGGTGGCCGCCACGGCAGAACGTTGACGATATAAACTTGGGTACGGTCGAGTCCGATCGCCGCCAGCATCTTGTCGAGCAGCTTGCCCGCGCGTCCCACGAAAGGCAGCCCGACGCGGTCTTCCTCCTGTCCCGGCGCCTCGCCGATACACATGATGCCGCGATCGGGTGAGCCGTCGGCGAAGACGGTGTGCGTGGCGAAAGACTTCAGCGCGCAGCCCTCAAAGCTTTCGAGCGCGGCCTTGAGTTCCGGCAGAGTTTGGCAACGCGCGGCGATCTCCATGGCCGACCCGATGCCGTCGACGAATTTCGAAGCCGCGGCTTCGCGGACATCGGAAGTTCGCAGCGGCGGTGGAGCACGGCTCGGCTCGGCCGTAACTTTCGGCGCGGCAAACCGGTTCGCGGCCGTCTCGCCGATGGCCTCGTCTGCACCGGCTTCGACGAGCCAGTTCAGTGTTGCAAGCAGTTCGGATCTGGTTTGCCGCATGGCCTGGTTCCAACTTCGCGAGCGCGCCGCGGCTGCCTGCCTACAGGTATCGCGCCACCCAGTCGATCCAGCGCTGATAGACGTCCATCTGGCGGATCGGGTCGCCCGGGAAATGACCTCCGGTGGGAATCGCATAGAACTCCGTGGTCACACGATTGTCCTTGAGCGCCCGATAGAGGCCGAAGGACTGCGTGATCGGTACACGGAAGTCACCCGTGTCGGACATGATCAATGTCGGTGCATTGATCTTTGCGACCGCGTTGGCCGGCGATTGACGTCGATTGCTCGCCATGCCTTCGCCGACATATGGCGAGATGCCAGTCTGGCTGGTGGTCGTAATGTTGCCGTCGGAGAGATCGTACATCTCGACCCAATCCGTGACCGCCGCGCCCGCCACCGCCGCCTTCCAGACCGGATAATGACCCGCGAGCCAGGTCGTCATGAAGCCGCCATAGGACCAACCGGTGACGGCCATGTGCGCCGGATCGACGAGGCCGCGATGCTGCAGGTATTCGACGCCGGACATGACGTCCTCACCCGGCCCCTGTCCCGCATCCTGGTAGATCGAGGCGTAGAATGCATTCCCGGAGTTGTCGCTGCCGCGATAGTTGGGCTCGAACACGATCCAGCCGCGGGCCGCCAACGTCTGTGGCATCAAATTGAACCGTTCCCGCGATGCCGAATTCGGTCCGCCGTGAACGAAAAGGACCAGCGGGTAACGGCGGCCCTGATGATAGCCCGCGGGATAGGTCACCACGCCGTCCAGAATCCGGCCGCTCGGACCTTTCCATGTCACTGTCTCTGTCCGCCCCAAAGTGAGATCGGCCAGATCGGCATTTTCCCGCGTCAGAGCGACAGGCGCCGCACCATTGGATGAGACCAGATAAACCTCGTAAGGATCTGTTGCGGTTTGCCCGATGAAAGCGATCCTGCCGTCGCGCGCCACATCGATGTCGAGCCAGTAGCCGTTGGTGGGCATCACGCCGCCCAGCTTCACCGGCGAGGCCGCACCGTTGAGTCCGAGACGCCACAGCCCCACCGTCGTATCGACATTGCCGCCGACCAGCAGCGATTTTCCGTCCGGAGCCCAAAGTGTTCCGAACAGATTCTTGTCGAGGCTCGCGCTGATATCGCGTCCCTTGCCGCCGCCAAAAGGTGCAATCCAGAGATCCTGATAGGTCCAGGCCTTTGCATCGCGATTGCGCCAATAGGCCACCGACGAGCCGTCGGGCGAGACCTGAGGATAGCCTTCAAAAGTCGTGTCCCCGGTGAGGGAGCGAATCTTGCCGCTCGCCACATCCAAAACCTGAATGCGGGTCAGCTGCTGGTCGCCGGTTGAAGGCGTTTCCTGCCGCACGAAGACAATCGATTTGCCGTCCTTCGACCATTTGATCGGCGAAGAGGGCGGCCCGGGCGGCAGGCTCGACGGCAGCGACCACGTCCCGCTGGTCAATCTCTTCGCCGTGCCGCCCTGTGCCGGGATGAGCCACAAATGGGTCGGGCGTACCGCCTCGGTGATGGTGAAATCGTCGTTGCCGACTTTGAACGCGGTGCGGAACTTGTCTTCGCCCTTGAGCTCCGGTTTGGGGTCGGCAACCGTATAGGCGATGGTCTTGCCGTCCGGACTCCAGGCGAATTGCCCGATGCTGTCCTTTCCTTTGGTCAGTTGCAGCGCATCGCCTCCGGCCATCGGCATGACGAAGAGTTGCAGGGTCTTGTCGCTGTCGGGTGCAAGGAATCCGATCATGTCGCCGGCAGGCGACCAGCGCGGCGACGAGGCATGGTGGCGTGCGCGCGTCAACGGGCGCGTTTGGCGGCTCGCAATGTCGACCAGAATGATTTCCGATCGATACTCGTCCGCCTCCAGATCGGCGCGGCTTTCGACCACGGCGATCGTCTTCCCGTCCGGCGAGATCTGGGGATCGGCCAGGCGGACGATCCGCGTCAGGTCGCGCACGCTCGCGTTCTTCGCGGCTGCAGCGAACGGCGTGGACGCACACAGCGCGAGGGCGAGCAGCCCGGCGGCAGTTGAACTTCTCACGAACGATATCCCCCTCGAAAATCGACGGGGACACTAAAGCCAAACCTCGCCCTCTGGAAACCGGCCCGGGGGGCAAAGCACGCTCGAATTCCGGTTTTCGACTTGTTAGGGTGCCGCTTTCCTGGGGGGGTGCCGAATGTTCACGCGGCTTCTGATGTGCGTCGTTTTCGCGTCGGCTATGGCGGCTGCCGCCGAAGCGCGACCTTTCACGGCGAAAGACATGGCAACGCTCGATCGCCTGTCCGATCCGCACATTTCCCCGGACGGACGCTTCGTCGCCTACAATGTTCGTTCGACCGACTGGGAGGCCAACAAGGGTGTCAATGCGCTCTGGGTTCTGGATCGCAGCGCCGCGGACGCGCCGCCGCGACTGATCCGCGACCAGGAAAAGGGAGCGACGGAACCGCGCTGGTCCGCCGATGGACGCTGGCTTTATTTCCTTTCGTCGCGTTCCGGCTCGGCGCAGGTCTGGCGCGCGCCAGCCGGCGACGCCGAAGCAAAACAGGTCACCAATCTCCCGCTCGATGTCGGCATTTACCGGATCAGCGCGGACGGACGCTCGCTGATCGCAGCGATCAATGTCTTTCCGGATTGCGACACGCTCGCCTGCAGCAAGTCGAAGAGCGAAGCAAAAGCGAAGATCAAGGCGAGCGGAACGATCTATGACGGCGCCACGCCGCGCTTCTGGGACACTTATCTCGACGGTCGCTACATCAACCTTTTCGCCATCAAGCTGAGCGACGCGATGCCCGCGACGGAGGCTGTCCCGCTCACACGCGGTTATCAGGCCGATATCGTTTCGCGGCCGGATGGCGACGACTCTTCGTTCGTCATAACACCCGATGGCGGGAAGGTTATCTTCGCCGCGCGTCCGTCGGGCTCTGCGCAGGGGATGGGCGATCCCTCGAGCATTTACAGCGTCGCAACGGATGGGCGATCGGCGCCGCGCCGGCTCGATCCGAAAGATGCGACCTCGGACGGCAGCCTTGCGCTTTCGTCGGACGGTACCGAGCTCGCCTATCTGTCGCTGACCGGAAACGTTTTCACAGCACCGCGCGCCCATGTCATGCTGCGCGACATGAAGTCGGGCGCAACGCGTGATCTGGCGCCCGGTTTCGACCGCTCGCCCGAGTCGCTTGCCTGGTCTGTGGACGGCACGACGCTCTACGCCGTCACCGGAGATGTCGGCCAGGAGCGCATCTTCGCGATCAATCCCGCAAGCGGGGCGACAACGCCCCTGACCGGCGACGGACATGTCGGCGGGCTCGATGTCGCCAAAGGCGTCATCGTCTATACCCGCGACGCATTGGATTCGCCGGCTCAGGCGTTCGCACTCGAGGGCGGGGTCGCACGAAAGCTGACCCATGTCGGCGAGGACGTCCTCTCCCAAACCCCCATGTCGGGTTTCGAACAGTTCAGCTTCACCGGCTGGAATGGCGAGGCCGTGCACGGCTATGTCGTCAAGCCCGCCGGTTTTGAGTCCGGGCGCAAATACCCCGTCGCGTTCCTCATCCATGGCGGTCCCTATGGCTCGTTCGGCAATGCCTGGAGCTACCGCTGGAACCCGCAGGTCTGGTCCGGCATGGGCTACGCCGCGGTGATGATCGATTTTCACGGCTCGAGCGGCTATGGCGAGGCCTTCGCCAAATCGATCATCGGCCATTGGGGCGACCGTCCCCTGGAAGACCTCCAGAAGGGCTGGGCCTACGCGCTCGCGAAATATCCCTGGCTGGACGGCGATCACGCGTGCGCGCTCGGCGGTTCCTATGGCGGCTACATGATCGACTGGATCGCGGGGAACTGGACCAAGCCGTGGAAGTGCCTGGTCGACCACGACGGCGTTTTCGACATCCGCCTGATGTCCTATTCGACCGACATTCCGGGTTTCCAGCAGGCGCAGAACGACGCGCCGACCTGGGAGAATCCGGGCGCGGTGGAGCGCTTCAATCCCATCGATCATGTCGCGGAGTGGTCGGTGCCGATGCTGGTCGTGCACAGCGGCACGGACGACCGCGTGCCGCTCGACCAGGGCATGGGCGCTTACGGCGCGGCCCAGCTTCGCCACATCCCGAGCCGGCTGCTCTATTTCCCCGACGAGAACCATTGGGTGCTCAAGCCGCAGAACTCGGTGATGTGGTACGCGACGGTTGAAGCATGGATGAAAAAGTGGCTTGAGAAGTGAGCGCCGCTGCGATTCCCTGGCATCAGGGAAAAGATCAGGGGCGCGAAAAAACCGCTCGACACGCGACAGGCATTTGATCCAGCAATGACGGACCATATTGCGACTCACGACCGCGCGCGTGGTGACGTTATCAGGGAACAAACAGCGAAATTTCGTCCGTACACGACTTATCATGGCGACCCAGAGCATGACCAACAATGTCATCCCCGGCGTGATGCGCGTCAGCGCAGCGCGGGACCCAGGTCCCCGCGACAGTTCGGATACGTCAGGGTAAGACTCGAACTGGTTTTTCCGCATTCGCGCACCGCAACCACCTGTGGCCCCTTCCCCTCACGCTCACTGCGTTCGCGTGAGGCCGGGGATGACATCAATGGCTGAGTCTGCGCACTCTCGCGTTCGGTGGGAAGGTGTTCAAATGGGCAACACCGAAAATAAGCGGCAACCAACGGGCAACGATCGAAAGATTTCCGGCAACAAACGGGGTACTGCCGCAAGCCCATCTGTCTGATACCATTTCCCGAACGCAGGATTGGGTGAATCGCTTCGACGAAATACGCCGACGGCCTCGCATCCTGCGGGTCCGCGAACAATGTGGGGCGGAATGTAGTATGTGTCCCTACTTCTGAAATGGGGTCTCTCTTGCGCTCTTTAGTCGTTGTCGCGGTGCTCGCGATTTGTTTGCCTGCCAGTGCCGCAAATGCATCGCCTCACGAGGTCCCGCCTTGCACGGAGGCCACGTCCGCCTGCACCGAGTGGGTGAGCCTGGGCGGGTCGGAGCGCGCGATGATCTATCGTTCGTTTCCGCTCGACGTCCCAAACGTGCGCATTCGCCGTGCCTTGATCATGGTGCATGGGGCGCTGCGCAATGCCGATCACTATTTCCGCACGGCGAACTCCGCGGCGTTTCTCGCGGGCGCACTGGACGACACGCTGATCGTCGCGCCGTCATTCGCGTCCGCTGAAGGGGAGTGCAAAGACAAGCTCGAGCCGCACCAGGTGAGCTGGCGCTGTGAAGGCGACAAATGGCAAACGGGTGGTGCTGCGATCGGCGATCCGCAACTGTCGTCCTTCGATTTCGTCGATACGATTTTGAGGTTGCTGGCGGACAAGAAAGTTTTTCCGAATCTCACGGCGATCGTTGTGGCCGGACATTCCGCGGGCGGCCAATTCGTCACCCGCTACGAAATGGCCAATCGCGTTCACGACAATCTCGGTGTCGCCGTCTCCTATGTGGTGGCCAATCCGTCGAGCTATGCGTGGCCCGATTCGAGCCGGATGTTGCCGGTGAATGACGGCGCGCCGGAGAACGCGGCGGCGGGCTGGAAAGACGAAGCGCCGCACACCGATTTCCGCTACGGCCCGTTCGACCGGAGCAAGGCGCCGTCCTACGATCGTTGGCCGTTCGGGCTGGAGAACCGGACAAGCGGCTACACCGCGAAAATGAGCGACGACCAGCTGAAGAAACAATTGGCGTCGCGTCCGACGACCTATCTCTTCAGCCAGGTCGATACGCTGCCGCTGGGCGGTTTCGACAACTCGCCCAACGCCATGGCGCAAGGCCCGACGCGCCGCGCGCGCGGCGAAGCGTTCGTGAACTTCATCCGTCAGCAGCTCGGCGCCGCACCCAAAGTGATGATCGTCCCCGAATGCGGCCACAACGACCGCTGCGTCTTCACGACCGACACGGTATTGCCGGTGATTTTTCCCGGACCGTGATTGCGCGTGAACCCTGCGACGGCTTACAAATTTATCGCGCCTGAAAGTGAAGACGCACGCCATTACCCCGTTGGCCGGTCGCCGACACAAATCGTGACACTGTCGAGAAACTTGCGATATACCGGCCAACGACACTCGCTGCATGAACGGTGACGTCGGAGCGCGGGCGTCCCGCCCGCATCGGGGTTGGCACGAACGCGGATATCTGCCGCATTTCGATGCCGGGGCCGTGGTGCAGACCGTGACATTCCGACTGGCCGACAGCGTGCCGCGCGCGCTGTTCGAGAAAGCGGCCGTCGTCGCGTCGAACGACAAGGATCGTTTCTTCCTGTTCGAAAAACATATGGATCGAGGCCTGGGCGATTGTCTTCCGAGCAATCCAGAGATCGCCGAAATCGTGCGCGACGCGCTGGCGCATTTCGACGGCGAACGCTATCGATTGCTCGCATGGGCAATCATGCCCAATCATGTCCATGTGCTGGTGGAGCAGATTGCCGGATACAGACTCGGCGATATTTTGCAATCGTGGAAATTCTCTGCCCATGCGATCAACGCAGCACGAGGCACAACCGGGCGTATCTGGTCGCCGGACTATTTCGATCGCTTTATTCGCGATGCGATGCACTACGCGAATGCCAAATATTATATCGAACCAAATCCGGTAAAGGCGAAGCTCGTGGCGAAGCCGGAAGACTGGCATTTCTCTTCGGCGACGCGGCAAACGTGATGGTGCGGGCGAGACGCCCGCGCTCCGACGTAATTTGCCCAAAAGCTGTGATATTCGACGAATGTAATCCGCTGCACGAACGGTCAACGCGTGCGACGGGTCGGCCCACGCGTCAAAACTTCATTTTCGGCGAGCCCGGAAAGCCATTGCGCAAACCGGCCGCTGCCAGGAACCCGTGCGGGTTCGGCCGTGAGCCCGACCGTTGCGCTCATGGCGGGCGCGGACGCAAGTCCGAGAGGCAGATGCCGCTCCGAGCAGCGCCTGCGACGCGCCCACGATCAGTAGGATGAGCGGTGGCCGACCCCAGGCGGGGTACCCGAACGCACCAGCCCGCTGGGCCCGATTGCGCGATTTTCCGCCATTTTATGCCCCTGTATTCCGATCCCGGCGCAGGACTGTCCCAAAGCGGCCGCCGCCGTTCCCGCTCTAGTTGACCCCGGGAACTCCCGCGCCGCATAAACCCTTGGCGCGGTATTGAATCTGGGATTTTGAGATGGCGGAGACCGTCCAACGGGAGAGTATGGAATACGACGTCGTGATTGTGGGCGGCGGGCCGGCCGGCCTATCGGCTGCGATCAAACTGAAGCAGCTGGCCGCGGCCGGCGGCCGCGAGGTCAGCGTCTGCGTCCTCGAAAAAGGCTCCGAGATCGGAGCGCATATCCTGTCGGGCGCGGTGATCGATCCCGTTGCCCTCAACGAACTGATTCCCGATTGGGCCGACAAAGACGCGCCGATCGACACCCCCGTCACCGACGACCGCTTCTATTATCTCGGTCATTCGGGAAGCATCCGCATTCCGAATTTCATCATGCCGCCGCTCATGTCCAATCACGGCAACTACATCGTGAGCCTCGGCAATGTCTGTCGCTGGCTGGCGACGCAGGCCGAGGCGCTGGGCGTCGAGATTTATCCGGGATTTCCCGCCGCCGATATCGCCTATGGCGACAAGGGCGAAGTGACGGGCGTCATTACGGGCGATCTCGGCGTCGCGCGCGACGGACATCACAAGGATTCCTATACGCCCGGCATGGCCCTGCTGGGCAAATACACGCTGTTCGCCGAGGGCGCGCGCGGCTCGCTCACCAAGCGTCTGCTCGCAAAGTTCGATCTTGCGGCGGGCCGCGATCCGCAGAAGTTCGGCATCGGTCTCAAGGAATTGTGGGAGCTGCGCCCCGAAAAGCACCGGCGTGGGATGGTCACGCATGCCCTGGGGTGGCCGCTCGACGACAAGACCGGTGGCGGCCTTTTCATGTACCATTTCGGCGAGAATTTGTGCTCGATCGGCTTCGTCGTTCATCTCAATTATACCAACCCCTACCTTTCGCCGTTCGACGAATTCCAGCGCGTGAAGACGCATCCGCTCATCCGCGACTCCCTGGAGGGCGGCAAACGGCTCTCCTATGGCGCGCGCGCCATCACTGAGGGCGGGCTGCAATCCGTCCCCCGGCTGGTATTTCCGGGCGGCGCGCTGATCGGCTGCGGCGCGGGCTTCATGAACGTTCCCCGCATCAAGGGCAGCCACAACGCGATGAAATCCGGCATGCTGGCGGCGGAGGCAGCCTTTGCCGCTTTGGGCGAGAGCCGCTCGGGCGACACGCTCGACGCCTACGAAACCGCCTGGCGTGACAGCCACGCTTACAAAGACTTAAAGCGCGTCCGCAATGTTAAGCCGTTACTGTCCAGACTGGGGACCATCCTCGGCATGGGACTGGGCGGAATCGATATGTGGATGAACCAGTTGTTTGGCTTCAGCCTGCTCGGCACCCTGCATCACGGCAAGCCGGATTATGCGACGCTGAAGCCGGCCTCGGCCTGCAGGCCCATCGTCTATCCGAAGCCGGACGGCGTTATCAGTTTCGACAAGCTCTCCTCGGTCTTTCTCTCCAATACCAATCACGAAGAAGACCAGCCCGTGCATCTCGTCCTGAAGGATCCGACCATCCCGATCCGGGTGAATTTGCCCGAATATGACGAGCCGGCGCAGCGTTATTGCCCGGCCGGCGTTTACGAGGTGATCAAGGAGGCGAGCGGTCCGCGCTTCCAGATCAACGCCCAGAATTGCGTTCACTGCAAGACATGCGACATCAAGGATCCCGCGCAGAACATAAATTGGGTCACGCCCGAGGGCGGCGGGGGCCCGAACTACCCGAACATGTGAAAGGCGAACTCCTTGTACAATCGGTCCCGCGCGCCTCTTGCCGCCATGGCACTGGCCGCCTCGCTCTCGGCGTGCGCTTCGACGAGCAATATGGGCGAAAGCACCGCCGCAGGTGCCGGCGACCCCTATGGTCCTTATCTTTCGGCGCGGCTCGCGGAGCAGGAACATGATTTGAAGGGTGCTGCGGCTCTCTATCGCGAAAGCCTCATGCTCGACCCGAAAAATCCCGATCTGCTCGACAAAGCGCTTCTCTACGCGGCCGTGTCGGGCAATCTGGACGGGACGGTGAAACTCGCAAGACAGATGGTCGGCAGTGAGGGCGACAATCGCGCGGCGCGTCTTGCGCTTGCCGTCGACGCGTTCAAAAGCGCGAACTACACCGAAGCCCATGACGAGATCGCAAAATCGGCAAAAGGCCCGTTCACGACTCTGACCTTGACGCTGCTCGATGCCTGGGCCTCGGAAGGGTTGGGAAATCCGGACGCAGCACTTGCGCTGCTCAAGAACGTGACGACGCAGGGAGGCACCGAGACCCTCGCGTCATTTCAGTCGGCGCTGGTCCTCGATCTGGCGGGCCGGACGAAAGAAGCCGATACGGAATATCTCAAGACGCTCGCCGCGGGCGTGAGCCCTCGCGCGGTCGAAGCCTATGGCCGCTTTCTCGAACGCAACGGCCGAGCGGCGGACGCGCGCTTGCTTTACAACAAGCTTCTCCAGGATGCGAGCGTTGCGCCCATCGCGGCTCAGGGCCTGGCACGTCTCGACGCCGGCACGATTCCCGACAGGCTGGTTGCCACGCCCGCCGACGGCGCGGCAGAAGCGCTTTTCGGCATCGCAGCCTCGCTCACCGATCAGGCGAGTGCCGAGATCGCCGTTCTCTATCTGCAATTCGCTCTCGCATTGTCGCCCCATTTCGATCTCGCCAAGATCGTTCTCTCCGACCGTTTCGAGGCGCTCGAAAAATTCGATGCGGCGATCGCGATCTATCGCAGCGTCGGCGCGGACTCGCCTTACAAGCCGGCGGCCGAAGTGCAGGTCGCGGTTGACGAAGGCCGCAACAACCAGACGCCGCAGGCGATCGCCGATCTGGTTGCGATCACCACGGCCCGGCCGACCGATCTCACGGCGTGGACATCGCTCGGCGACGTCTATCGCTCGGCCGAGAAATACCCGGCGGCCGAAGATGCCTATGATCACGCGATCAAACTGCTCAATCCCGTAGCCAAGGACGACTGGCCGCTTTTCTTCGCGCGCGCCGTCGCCGAGGACCAGTCCGGTCACTGGGAAATGGCCGAACAGGATCTGGAAGCGGCGCTCAAGCTGAGCCCGGATCAGGCGCAGGTTCTGAACTTTCTGGGCTACAGCTGGGTCGATCACGGCGTGCACCTCACGCAGGCACTGGTGATGCTGGAAAAGGCGCGCGCGCTCAGCCCCTATGACGGGTACATCGTCGATAGCGTCGGCTGGGCCTATTACAAGCTCGGCCGCTACGACGATGCCGCCAAAACCCTCGAAAACGCAGTCCTGCTCGTGCCCGGCGATTCGACCATCAACGAGCATCTGGGCGACGCCTATTGGCGCACGGGCCGCAAACTCGACGCGCATTTCCAATGGAGTCATGCACTCGCCTTCGGACCCGAAGCGGCCGAGAAGCCGAAGCTGGAGAAGAAGCTGCAAGACGGGCTGGAACCCGGTGGCGATCCGACCTGACTCCGTGCGCGTCTTCGCGCCGGCGAAAATCAATCTCTTTCTGCATGTCGTGGGTCAGAGGTCCGACGGCTTCCACGACCTGCAAAGCATGGTCGCCTTTGCCGATATCGGCGACGAGATTTTCGCCGAGCGGAGCGACGTTAATTCCCTTTCGATCGACGGCCCGTTCGCAGAAGGCCTCGCTGCTGAATCCGACAATCTGGTGCTGCGTGCGGCGCGTGCGTTGAGCGAACGGCTCGGCGTGCGCGGCGGCGCGCGTTTCCGCCTCACCAAGAACTTGCCGGTCGCCTCCGGAATCGGCGGCGGATCGGCCGATGCGGCAGCGGCGATGCGGGCGCTTCTTGCGCTGTATGGCGAGATCGAGACGTCCGATCTGATTTCGCTTGCGGCGTCCCTCGGCTCCGATATTCCGGTCTGCATGGTGTCGCGGACTGCCA
>Ga0302324_100025035_pt1 | contig 11469 bp, 6 predicted proteins | sample Palsa_T0_1_FD_201949 | JGI IMG/M metagenome (GOLD analysis project Ga0302324, IMG submission 201949) | Peat permafrost microbial communities from Stordalen Mire near Abisko, Sweden - Palsa_T0_1 | ecosystem: Environmental > Terrestrial > Soil > Palsa > Peat permafrost | place: Sweden: Abisko... | reverse complement strand
GTCGCATCTCATCGTGGTCATCTACGCGTTTGTCAGCATCATCGGATTCTTCAGCTATGCGTTCAAGGGCATCGGCAAATTTGCGCAGACATTTTTGCCCTGGCATCTTTCCGCCAACGAATACGCTCTGATTTTGATTGCAATCACGGCGATCTATGTGATCAAGGGCGGCATGATCAGCGTGGTGATTACCGAGGTTGTGCAGTTCTTCATTTTGTCGATTGCTTCGTTTTCGGTGGGCATTATCGCCATGCGCAAAGTGGCGCCGGAGATGTTGCACCGCGTTGTGCCTGCGGGTTGGGACAACGTTTTCTTCGGCTGGCATTTGAACCTGGACTGGTCAACGCTGCTGCCCGCGGCCACGGACAAAGTTTCGCAAGATGGCTACGGTCTGTTCGGCTTCTTTGTCGTCATGCTGCTGTTCAAAGGCATTCCCATCTCGGCGGCCGGGCCCGCGCCCAACTACGATATGCAGCGCGTGCTCTCGGCCAAAGATCCGCGTGAAGCATCGATGATGTCGGCATGGGTGAACATCGTGCTGACTCCTCCGCGTTACGTGCTGGTGATGGGATTGACGGTGTTGGCTGCGGCCTTCTATGGCCCCAACCTGCGCGCCATGGGCACCAACATGGACTTCGAACTGGTGCTGCCTTACGCGCTGGGCCGATTCGTCCCTGTCGGGCTGCTGGGCTTTTTGATCGCCGGCCTGCTGGCAGCCTTCATGTCTAACTTTGCGGCCACGGTGAACGCGGCGCCGCCCTACTTTGTCAACGACATCTACAAGCGCTTCATCAATCCTCACGCTTCGCCCAGGACATACGTGCGGCTCAGCTATCTCGCTTCGTTCGCGGTGGTGGTAATCGGCGTGGCGATCGGGTGGAAAGTGACTTCGGTGAATGCGGTGGTGGTATGGATCGTCTCCGGATTGTGGGGCGGATACACGGCATCCAATGTTCTGAAGTGGTATTGGTGGCGCTTCAATGGCTACGGATACTTCTGGGGCATGATCACCGGCATAGCTTCCGCGCTGGGCATGCCGCCCCTTGTGGCGCAGGTGCCCTTTGTGCAACACCTGCTTGCGACGTATTCCATCAACATGGACGTGGTGATCATCTTCCCGATTGTGGTGGGAATCTCGCTGATTGGCTGCCTGCTGGGCACGCTGCTCACCAAGCCGGAAGACGACGCGGTGCTCAAAGATTTTTACCGCCGCGTGCGGCCGTGGGGTTTCTGGGGACCGGTGCTGAAGATGGTTCTGGCCGAGGACCCCGGCTTCCAGCGCAACAAGGATTTCTTTCGCGACATGTTCAATATTGTTGTGGGCATCGTGTGGCAGGTTGCGCTGGTAGCGCTGCCTCTTTACGTTGTTATTCAGGAGTACAAGCGTGCTGCCCTGGCATTGGGAATTATTCTCGGAACGTCCATCGTTCTCAAGTTCACGTGGTTCGATCACCTGGCCGTGCGCGAGGTGGAAACAGACAAGGCCGCAGAGCATGACAAGGTGCTGGTGCGGGCGCGGGAGTAAGCGTGCGGACGGTACCCGCAGGACTGCTCAGTTCTGTCCAAATAGCCTTAAGACCCTTTTCTTCCCTTCGAGCAGGGACATGCCGCAGGCTGCCCTGGCCATCTGGCGGATGGGCATTGATATAGCCGACGGTTCGAGCGCGAGATCGCTGATTGCGTGCCTGCTCCGCGTACCGGTAGGGTCCTCGTCGGGAATCTTCCATTGCGCGCGACGGGTGAGCACTTTCGCGACATGCTCATCGCTGAATCCAAGCGCGTGCGACGAATGCCGGTTGAGCACGATCTGGAGGTTGGGGGAACGCGGGAAGAACTGGGTCACCAGACGATTTGCGTTTCTCATTTCTGAGATTCCTACTTGCGACACAAGGTACAGGTGGGTCGAATGTTCGAAAAGCGCTGACTCCATCAGGTCCATGCGCGATCCGACATCCACAATGACGTGTTGGAAGCTCTGGCGCGCCACGGCCAACAGTCGATTGATGGCCTGCATCGATGGATCCGTTCGGGCGAACTCTCCCGGAGCCGCAAGCACCGAGAGTCCTGAATCGTGCCGCCCCAGCAAAGTACGGAGAAAGTTCGCATCCAGACGGGTCCAATCCTCGAGAGCGTTCGTGGTCGAATAGTCGCACGCCATCCCAAGGTGGATCGCGGCATCTCCAAGCGGCAGGCCCAGGTCGATGAGCAGTGTGCTCTGGCCGGAATCCTGCGCCAGCGATGCCGCAAAGTTGGTGGCGATGGTGGTCACGCCACAGCCGCCCTTGGAGCCTAAGAAGACCATCAGTTTTCTTCCGGAAGCCATCGTAGTGCTTAAGGCTGCATCGCGAGCCGGCACGCGGGCCAGGGCACCGGCAATTTCGCCGGGAGCCAGGGGGAAATTGAGAAACTCACGCGCACCCGCGCGCATGCATCGGATCACCAATTCGCGGTCGGCCTGCGCGGAATACACCATGACGGTTGCAGAGTTGCCGGCGCTGAGGCTGTGCACCACCATCAGGGCGTGTTCCGTGTCGCTGTCCAAGTCAATGAACACCACATCGTAAATCTGCGCAAGCATGCGCGGTAATCCATCCAGGTCGAGAGGATAGGAACAGAACTCCTCGATCGCCCGTTCTGTGCCGGGACGATTAGAGCCGCCCGCAAAGCCCTCTTCATTTTCGTTCAAGGCCGTCGCAACTTCATCGCGGCGCGCGTCGTCGGGCCCAATGATCGCAATGGACAACGGTTTGGCGGCGGTTTGGGCGTAAGTTAGAGCCGAGCTTGACATGGTGGAATCCCTGATTACCCTTGCGCACAAGACGGCTAATTGCTTCGCGCCACAAACGGCAGGACCACCCTCGCGGGTGAGGTTTGCTCGTTCGGCTTGCATAAAACCAACCGGCTTGTTATTGAAGTTATCGGCGGCGGGAGTGGGGAGATTAGTTTCCATTAAGAATGAATTGGCAGCGTTGCGTCTTTGCGAGGTTTAAAGCGCTCGTTTCGTCCGTTCGATTATGATTCCCGAATGCGGTTTGAGTCTCATCCAGAAACCTGGTGAATTCATGACGATTCCGGTGCCTGCCTCGCTCGACACAAAATCCCAACTGCGCAAAACGATGGGTTTTTGGGATGTGCTGCTGTTCAACATCGCCACGGTGCTCGGGCCCCGCTGGATCGCCGCCGCCGGGCATAACGGCACTTCGTCCATCAGTCTTTGGGTGCTTGCGGCCGTGTTCTTCTTTGTGCCCGGCGCGCTGGTGATCAACGAACTCTCGTCGCGGTTTCCTGAAGAGGGTGGGCTTTACGTCTGGTCGCGCGAGGCCTTCGGCCCCTTTCACGGATTTGTGGCCGGATGGACTTACTGGATTTACACCGTCTTCTACTTTCCGGGCCTGCTTCTTGCCAGCGCGTCGATGAGCGCATACATTATTGGAGGCCGCGGAGCTCAACTGGCACAAGACCGGACCTTTCTCGTGGCGGTGTCTCTAGGTCTGCTGCTGGTATCCGTAGTCCTCAATATCATCGGGCTCAACATCGGCAAGTGGCTGCAGAATGCCGGCGGCGTTGGCACTTATCTGCCCCTGCTGATGCTTGTGATCGTTGCAGCGATCGTCTGCTGGCGCTACGGATCGGCGACGCACTTTACCGTGCACAACATGATGCCCGCCTGGAACTGGGACACGGTCAACTTCTGGTCGCAGATTGCGTTCGCCTTCACCGGGCTTGAACTGGTTTCTGCCATGAGCGAAGAGGTGCGCAATCCGCGCCGTACCTTGCCGCGAGCCGTTTTCGGAGCGGGCGCTCTGATCGCGCTAATGTACATTGCCGGGACGTTTGCAATTCTTTCGCTGGCGCCCGCCGCCGATCTCGATCCGCAGAGCGGCGTGTTTCATGCCATCACCATCGGATCAATCGCGCTGCGCGTCGGCTTCCTGGGAATCCTGGCGGCGGTCCTTGTTACGGTAGGCAATGCCGGTGGCGTGGGCAGCACGGTGGCGGGCATCGCGCGCGTTCCATTCGTTGTGGGCATCGACCGATATCTGCCCGCGGCATTCGGAAAGATTCATCCGCGCTGGAGGACGCCGTACATTTCCATCTTGGTCCAGGCGATTGTCTCCGGCGCCATTCTACTGGGGAGCCAGATAAGCGAGACCACGCGCGGAGCATACCAATTTCTGATTGATGCCGCGATTATTCTCTACTTCATTCCATTTCTCTATATGTTCGCGGCAATCATCAAGCTTGCCGGCCGTAAAGATCGCAGAGAGAATCCACTGGCTATTCTGGTGCCTGGTGGCACACCGGGCGTATGGATCGCAGGCGGCCTGGGATTCGTTGTTGTGCTCATCGGCATTCTTGTGTCGCTCGTGCCGCCGGGCGATTCCGCCAACAAGATTGGCTTCGAATTGAAGCTGGTTGCGGGAACCGCCGCGTCGGTGCTGCTGGGGCTTATCCTTTATTGGCGCGGCGCGCGCGCAAAGCAGAGCGGAGAGTAATCTGGGCCCGCAACATGAGTGATTTTCAATTCCCAACGTTCATCCTTCAAGCCGTTCACTGGCGCTCGAATACGGCCTGATATTGAGTTCTGCACTCTCTAACTTCGAACACCCTGCAAACATTCCTACAAAATGGTGACAAATCGGTAACAATTCACGGCCGCTCTCTCTTCATACTCAATCTCGAATCAACTTCGCTTTTCGAGAGTGACATTTGAGAGACAGGTCCATGATTGCCGATATGCTGCTTGCTGCGACTCGCTTGACGTTCTTCCTGCTCGTTTTAACCGCTATTGCCTGGGGGCAGACGCCGGGGACCGGCGCGATCTCTGGTGTCGTCTCTGACCCGGCAGGCAAATTGATTTCGAATGCCGAGGTAATTGCGGTGAACGAGGGGACGCACGTGTCGCGTTCAGTGACCACCACCGCAGAAGGCGTGTTTCGCTTATCGTTGCTGACGCCGGGACGCTATGCAATATCGGTAAAAGCGGATGGGTTTGGCGAACACACTTCGCGCGCCGTCGTGGTGACGGGAAGCGAGACGAGTTCGTTGAGCGTGACGTTAGCCGTTGCAGGCACGAATGCCACCGTGCAGGTAACAAACGATACCGAGATGGCAGAAGTGGAGAGCTCGACGCTGGGGCGCGCCGTGGAGCAGGAAGCGGTGCAGGCGTTGCCGCTGGCCAATCGCAACTACACCCAGATTCTGGGGCTCTCACCGGGTGTAATTGTAGCGCTGCCGGATGCGACCGCATTGGGCCGTGACTCGCAGAACGTAACTTCCAACGGCGCAAAGACAACCTCGAACAACATTCAATTCAATGGCATCGATGCCAACAATCTATCGCAGAACTCTGCGGCTAATGACGGAGAAGAGGTGGGCACGGCGGTTCCGGCGCCTGATGCGATTCAGGAATTCAAAGTTCAGACAGCAAATTACGACGCTTCCTATGGGCGAGGCGCGGGGGCTAACGTCGATTTCATCAGCAAGAGCGGCACCAACCGGTTTCACGGAAGCGCCTGGGAGTTTGTGCGCAACAACATTTTCAACGCCAACGGCTTTTTTTCAAAGCTGGATGGACAGGCGCGGCCCACGCTCAAGCAGAATGAATTTGGCGCATCGGCGGGCGGACCGTTAAAGACAGACAAGACATTCTTCTTTGTCGAATACCAGGGAATCACCGAGATCAACGGTGAGGGCGACGAAGTAACAACAACTCTGCCGCAACTAACCTCGGACCGCTCGGCAGCCACGCTTGGTGCGCAGTTCTGCCCGGCGAGCCGGATGAATGCAGCAGGATATCTGACCAATGCAGGCGGGACGCAGGTGGCTTGCGATGGATCGAATATCGATCCCGTTGCGTTGAGATTGCTCAATTTCAAGCTAAGCAGCGGCCAGTTTGCCATTCCGAATCCACAAGTCAATTTGCCTGCGCAACCCGGACAGCTTCCGGTGGGGCAGTCCACATTTGCTCCGCCCGCGGATTACAAAGAGAACCAGTTCAGCGTGAACATCGACCAGGTTTTGACGAAGATGAACACGCTATCCGGGCGATTCTTCTATTCCCGCGCGCCGACGGTAGAGCCATTTTCCCCCAACGCGGCGAATGTTCCAGGGTGGGGCACGAATGAACTGGACCAGAACACGATGTTCGTTCTGGCGGACACGCACGTCTTCAATTCGAACCTCGTCAACCTTGCGCGCTTTGGCTACATGCGGTTCGACGGACTGTCAGCAGTGTCGAATCCGATTCTGGCTTCCGACCTTGGAATGAGCACTCCGACAGGCGGCGCAGGCTCGACGGCCTCGGCGCCGGGAGTGAGCATCAGCGGGCTCTTCACCACCGGAGACGCAGGCACGCCATCGCAGTGGCAGAACACCAACAGCTTTATCTGGCAGGATACGGTATCTCGGACGCGTGATCGCCACAGCACGCGCTTTGGCGTGGAGGTGAAAAGGCACGAAGTGGATGTGAATGCGCCGTTCAGCTCCGATGGGCTGCTGCAGATAAGCGCATTCGATGACTTTCTGCTGGGCCAGAGCGCGGCGCAAAACGGCAGTCCGATCGGCGTGAGCAACGTGACGGACAGCATGGGTAGTTCAGGGCTTTTTCGAAAGGACGAGCGCTATACCGACCTGGCGGCCTTTTTTCAAGACGACATCCGGCTGACGCAGCGGCTCACCTTGAATGCGGGACTACGCTATGAGATATTCGGCCCACCATCGGAGATTCACGGGTTGCTGCCGAGCTTCGATCCATCGATCGCGGTCGGGCAAGTGCCTGCTGCGGGATCTCTAAGCGGCTATACGCTGCCGGCTAATTATCCTGGCGCGGTTCCGGCCGGCGTGGAGAGGACGCCGACCGCAGGCCTGTGGTCGACGGACTATCACGATGTTTCTCCGCGGCTGGGATTTGCAATGCAGTTGATGCGGCAGCCGACTCTGCTGCTTCGCGGCGGATACGGCTTCTACTTCGATCGGCCTTCCGGCGATTTCGTCGAGGGGCAGATCGGGCAGCAGCCGTTTTCGCTGCAACAGCTTTCCTTCGATGCGCAAAACGCGGGTGCGACACTCCAGCATCCCTTCGATCCGCTGCTGCCGCCAACTTCGAGCTTCCCCATCTATCAGCCGCGGATCGCCGGAGGAGGCGCGTTCACATCCGGCGTTTCGCCTCGTGTGATCGACCCCTACACGCAGGAATACAACCTGAATGTGCAGTTTGCGTTTGCGAAGGACTTCCTGGTGGAGACGGGCTATGTGGGTACGCATACCACGCATTCACCGGGCAGCATTGAGTTCAACCAGGCATTGCTGGCGACTTCGCAAAGCCCGGTGAACGGGACGACGATGAATACGGCGGCCAATGTGATCCAGCGGCTGCCATACGCGGGAATCGCCACGGGTTCGCTCTTCTCAAACACAAACTTCGAAGCCAACTATAACTCGTTGCAGAGCAGCATCACGAAACGATTCAGTCATGGGTTTGAGTTTCTGGGTAGTTATACATGGTCGAAGAATCTCGACGAGACCAGCGGCTCAGGCGGAAGCAATGTGTTCGAGTTATGGCTGCTGACCAACAACCAGAATAATCCGCGGCAGGCTTACGGGTTGACGGACTTCGACCGAGCGCAGAGGGCTGTAATGAATTTTACCTGGAACGCGCCAAAGCTGCGGAATGCGCCGTCGCTGGTGCGGCACACGGTTTCGGACTGGCAGTTTTCGGGCATTTCGGTTTTCCAGTCCGGGAGCCCCGTTACAGTGCTCGACAGCAATGCTGGACTGGTTTACGGCAACTTTGAGAACCGTGCCCAGCGCACCGGGGCGAATCCAACCACGCCGGGCTCGCTTCACTTGCGCGTGCTCAACGGATATCTCGATCAGAATGCATTCACCATTGCGCCGGAGGCTCCGAATGGCAGCGGCTCGGGTGACACGGACTTCGGAAACAGCGGCGTGGGCATTGTGCGCGGGCCCGGCCAGCACAACCTGGACATGGCCGTCGAGCGCATCTTTCCGGTGACGGAGTCAAGCAGCTTTCGCTTCCGGGCTGAGTTCTTCAACCTCACCAATACCGCTCAATTCGCCAATCCTAATAACAGCCTCGATTTCACTCCCGGTCCCAATGGTCCTGTGAATTTGAATCCATCGTTCGGCATGATTACGGCGACTGCCGCGAATCCGCGAATTATTCAGTTCGCGATGAAGTACGTGTTCTAGGCAACCGCGCGCTCAACGAAAGGAAAAATCGCAATGGAGACTATTCACCTCGATTCAGCGCGCGATGTGTTGGGGATGTTCGACGTGCCCAGACACGCTGGGGAGTTGCCCGAACTCTCGCTCGCGGAGATGTTCTACCCGCAGGGATTTCCCACCGAAGTCAGAACCAATTCACCAGAGATTCTGGTGAATGCGCGCGCGCTGTGGTCGGTTTTTGAGAATCGATTCGATACGAAGCCTATTCTCGTGGACGTTCATGTGCTGGATGGGGGATCTTTAGAGTGTCCACCTGCACCGGTCTTCCACATCGCGAGACCCCTGCTGATCAACATTGCGGATGCGTACAACTTTAGCGTTGCGAACCTGGAGAAGGTGAAGACGCAGATAGTTTTGTCGCGCGCATCTTTGAATCACCGCAAATACCTGGAGTATTTCTTCCTGGGAGCAGCGCCGCTGGCCCACATTGCAACGAGCTATGCAACGCCGGTTCATGCGGCGTGCGTTGCGCTGAATGGGTGCGGAGTTTTGCTGTGCGGCGATTCGGGCGCGGGCAAATCGACCTTGTCGTACGCGTGTGCACGGGCCGGATGGGATTACGTGACCGATGACGCAAGCTTCCTGATAAACGACGGCATGGAGCGCACGGTAGCGGGCAACTGCCACCAGGTGCGCTTTCGCCCGTCAGCTGCGGAGCTTTTCCCGGAGGTGGCGGGACTGGAGATCACGCCGCGTGCCACGGGAAAGCCTTCGATTGAATTGCCAACGTCTCCGATGGCCGGGTTTCGGTGCGAGTCTACCGCGGAGGTGGACTTCCTGGTCTTTCTGAACCGGAATGCCTTCGGTGTTCAAGAGCTTGTGTCTTATCCAATGGACGCTGCTCGAGGGTACTTGCGGCAAGTGTTATGTGGACTGTCTGAGCAGGTCGCCAGGCAATGTGCGGCTCTGGAACGACTGCTCACGGCGGGGTTATTTGAGCTGCGATACAGCGACCTCGACTGGGCCGTGCAGCGCCTGGAAATGCTTGTGCGGGAAGGCCGCTAGTGGAGCAATTGCTTGATCCCGAGGGGTCCGCCGCGGAGGATCCGAGCGGAGTCAACTTCCTGACCGCTCCGGCGGCCTGGTTGATCGACAAAAAGCTTAGCCGGGATTTTTGGATTTTCTTCGCTGTGGCCTTCTTCTTCGACTTCGGATTCTCGGTCTATTTTTTTTTATTCAACTTGTACCTGCTGGACTTCCACTTTAACGAGCGGACCATCGGCATGGTGGGCGGCGCTCTGACGCTGGGGTCGGTAATCGGGACCATGCCTGCGGGATGGCTGGCGAGCAGGATCGGCCTGCGCCCGCTCTTGGCGTTCTGCTTGATTGCCGCTCCGTTGATGGGAATTGCTCGGGCGCTTGTAATGGTGGAGTGGGCGCAGATCGGCCTGGCGTTTCTCGCCGGGATGGCCATGTGTACCTGGGGCGTCTGCTTTTTGCCATCGGTGGCACGGCTCACGACAGAACGAAACCGCGCATCGGCGTTCAGCCTGATATTTTCAGTGAGCATCGGCACGAGCGCTCTGGGCGGCGTTGTGAGCGGATATCTTCCCCTGTGGTTGAAATGGGCCGGCGTTGCGATGCAGGCGGCGGAAACGAAGCGGATGATTCTTATGGCCTCATGCGGAGTTGCAACGCTTGGCCTGGTCCCGTTGACGCAACTGCGCATTCCTTCGCAGCAGATCGAAGAACAGGGCCAGAAAACAGCCGTGAAGAGGCCCTGGAAAATGAACCCTTTTCTTATGCGCTTTTTGCCGTCGATGGCGTTGTGGACGGCGGTGCTGGCGGCGTTTACTCCATTTGCGAATGTATATCTGGCCAGGAATTTGCGGATCCCAATGGCGCAGATCGGAGTGGTTTTCGGCGCCGCGCAGGTGGTTCAACTGTGCATGGGGCTGTTGACGCCTTTGGTCTTTCGCCGACTGGGCCTGGTAAACGGGATTGTCGCCACGCAGGTTGCCACGGCGGCGACTTTGCTGTGTCTGGCGGGAGCCCATGACCGCGCGCTGGCGGTCGCGGTCTTCCTGAGTTTTTCTGCCGTGCAGTGGATGAGTTCGCCGGGACTTTACAATCTGCTCATGAGCAGCGTGCCGGATGCGGAGCGCGGCTCGGCGTCGGCTTCGACACTGTTCTGCAATGCGCTGCTTCAGTCCTGCGCGACGGCGGGCGCGGGCGCGCTCTTTGTGCTGTTTGGCTATCCGCGCGTTCTCGTCGGGATCTCGGTCCTGGCGCTGACCGCGGCGCTTCTCTTTGGATTATGGGTAGCGCCATCGGCGCGAAGCGTCCAAGTGGACCCATCGCCGAATCGCGGAGATGGACGAGGCGAAGTCGGCGCCGGCGTTTGCAAAGTATGATTGATTCGTCCTTGTCAGGCAATTGTCACAACTTTGTCATTTTCATCAGCTTTCGATTTCAACAAGATAGCAATTGGGTGACAATTACAATATGTTGCAAAACGAGAAGGTGGCGATGGAATTCGGTGGAGCGGATACGCATACCCATGCTGCGCGAACGCAGATTCTGGTCATCGAAGACGATCCGCATATCCAGAAGATTCTGCACAGGCTCTTCCGCGAGCAGGGCTACAGCGTGACGGTGTGCGGCGATGGACAGGCCGGGCTGGAGGCATTCCGATTGGGGAAGCATTCCGCCGTGATCCTGGACCTCGTGTTGCCGGGTATCTTCGGACGCGACCTATGCAAGATCATGAAGGCGGAGCAGGCAGGCGTTCCGGTGATTGTGCTCAGCGCCATCAGCGAGGTTGCGGATAAGGTGTTGCTGCTGGAACTGGGTGCGGACGACTACATGACGAAACCATTCAGCCCGCGGGAACTTATGGCGCGGGTGCAGGCGGCTCTGCGCAGACCCCGAGTGCAGCCCGCTGCGACCACAACCTACAGCTTTGGCGAGTGCGAATTGGATTTTGCCAAAATGAGCGCGCGCCGCGGCGGCAAGCCAGTCACGCTCACGGCACATGAGTTCAAGCTGCTGAAGTATTTTGTCGAGAATGCGGAGCGGGTGCTGAGCCGCGAGGAACTGCTGAACGAGGTGTGGGGATATAACTCCTACCCGACGACGCGCACGGTCGATAATCAGATATTGAAACTTCGCCAGAAGCTGGAGCCGGACGCCGCGGAACCGCACCATCTTCAGACGATTTATGGGGCCGGATACAGATTTGTTCCGTAGAAAGGATTTCGTGTCGACCGAGAGGAACTC
>Ga0302324_100025034_pt1 | contig 11469 bp, 7 predicted proteins | sample Palsa_T0_1_FD_201949 | JGI IMG/M metagenome (GOLD analysis project Ga0302324, IMG submission 201949) | Peat permafrost microbial communities from Stordalen Mire near Abisko, Sweden - Palsa_T0_1 | ecosystem: Environmental > Terrestrial > Soil > Palsa > Peat permafrost | place: Sweden: Abisko... | reverse complement strand
ACGCTCTGCCAGAGTACTTGCCGCTGACTTCGCACGCCCCACTTCATGGAGCCGCTTGCTCAAATCTGTGATTCGATTAGACAGCTCCGGCGATCCGTCCGCGCCAGGAACGGGTAATGGGTCCAACTTGGATGCTTTTATTTGGGGGATGACTCGTGATTCTCCCTGATTCGAAACCCGATACAGGAAAAGAAAGAGCTTTGATTGGATGACGGCCATGAAAAACATGGGGTCGACATCCGGAAGCAACTTAAATACATACATTGCGTCGGTCACATATAGTTGGTCATGCTCATCGAAGACCAGTTCGATCGTCTTTGAAGTCGTCAGGCCGATCAACTTTGGGGATAAAAATATTGCTGGGTCACGCGCTCTATGGAGACACCACCAAGGGTGTTTTCCTTCCGTGACTTCCTTACAGGTATTCTGTCCACGAAAACTCTCTAAGTACTTGCGCGCTCTTGGGAAATTATCTATGGCCATCTCTCGGTGGGTGTATAGCACCGTTTGATCTATCCGATACGGGTGGTACCGTTTGATCTGAGAGCCACTGATGCTAGCTTTCAAAAGAGGCGTTTCGATGGATAGCCCCCTGAGTTTGTCGTCACTTAAAACATGCGCTTCCACGATATCCGGACTCAACCCTCTTTGAATTGATCCTTCGATGTGGCTGCTTAACGGCGGAAATATCTTTCGAAGGCGACTAAGTAGCGATACGTGCGATGTGTCACCCAAAAAGAACGTTGTATTGGGATCCGCTATCACTTCCCTCTTCCAATCCGACCATAGGACTTCTGGTACGCACTCGAGTGAGCGGGCCTTTTCTTGATTGTTTTTGAGATGCGCGAGGTTTGCCACCGAAAATTGATTATCCGAATCAAGGTCAGAGACTATAATTGTAGAGGTATTTAAAACGGCGCTTCCAAAAACGCCTTGGCCTAGATTGATCAACGCGGAGATCCCTCGCTCCGATAAAATCCGACGAACCGGGTTTGTATCGACTTGATTGAGGATGGTACTTGGCACGATGAAGCCCACGGGGGCATTCGGCCGAGCGATCATTACCGCCTTATCAATGAAATAGATGTAGGAGTCAACGGTACGCGAGATGACGCGTGCGTAACGTTCCCGCAAGTAGTCTAACTCGCTAGGTTCGAACGATGCCCCCCAAGGTGGATTGCCAACGACTGCGTCAAACCCGCCCTTACGAATTATATCTTTGAACTCTTGAGACCAGTCGAACGCGTTGGTGCCCTTCATAGCTTCGCTGTCCCACTCTAGCGACGTCTGGGAGTAAAAGTCGGTCCCAACTAGCGAGTTCCCGCACTTTATATTTACGTCCAGATCTGGCAGCACTCGCTCGTGAAACATTTCCAATTGCGATTCACCCTCCAAGACCTTTAGCAGGAGGGATAGCTTTGTCACCTCGACAGCTTGGGAATCCCAGCCAGTCACTCCCGTGGCAGGCGCGCAGTCTGATGTGTATGCCATGTCGGACGCAGAGCTGCTGGAGATCGCGCGGAAGCTCGATGATGAGGTTTAGCTAGCCCGAATCGAGGCATGCGCGCATTAGGCGTTTCAGCGGGACCCGGAACAGACCTGGGGGTGCGGCCGTCGGTTTGTCACAATGTCGGGACAAGCTGAATATCCCGTGAACTATGGAGGGCACAGCAATGCAATTCGTTGTCTGGGTGGAAACGATGATAGCCGGCCAGTCTGTCGCAGTGCAGCGTGCGGCGGTGGTTGAGCGTCAGTGCCTCGCAAATGTTCCGACAGGGCTGGGTCTGACTCTGCAAGAAGGGAGAGTGATCCTCACCGGCATTGAGCAAGAGGTGGTTCAATCCCAAGTGGAACTCCAGAGCGGTGCCGCGAGCGTGTGCGAGCACTGCCAGGTTCGACTGCGCATCAAGGATATAAGAAAACGGCGCCTCGACACAGTCTTTGGGAGAGTTACGGTGTCCTGCCGGCGCTTCATTCGATGTACCTGTCGCGGCGGAACGTCGCATTCGATATGGCCCCTGGCGTCGTGGGGATTGCTGGGGATGAAGCGATCCACGCCAGAGCGTATGTATCTGCTCGCTGAGTGGGGTAGTAAATTACCTTACCGGCGCGCCGCCGAGCTCCTCAATGAAATGCTGCCGGGACTGCACCGTAGGATCTCCCATACGGCAATCCGTCGTCATACCCTTGCCGTTGGCGCCTTACTGGACGAGCGCATCATCGAACCCGACGAGTACGCCAGCTTGGCGCCTCCTCGACCTCCGGTTTCTGCTTCTGATCGATTGACGATCGCGATCGACGGTACCTATGTGAGATCCGATCTTACAAACGGCTTATACCAGCATTACGTAGTCGCCGGGCGGATCGATCGCGATGGTCGCTTGGGTGGCCGATTTGCGTACGTGGCTCAACGGCCCCACGACGCGTTGGAATTTGTAAAAGCAGCAATGCAAAGTCATGGATTGACGGATCGCTCACGGGTCGATGTTCTCGCCGACGGGGCCGACGGACTGGCGTCTCTGGTAAAAGCAGCGAGCCCGGAAGGGTCACAGAGCATTCTAGATTGGTTCCATATCAGCATGCGACTTCGGTCGATTGAACAGATGGCTCCGAAGGTCGCCACTGTACTAGGGGAGCAAGATCCAGATGCCGCAGCACTGACCCTGCAGAAGGTACCGCGAATCCGATATCAGATGTGGAACGGACGCTGGCTTCAGGCGGTCAAGCGCATGCACACGATCTACGATGCGGCAAAACGACACCCGGAGACTGTCAGGCCCGGCGATCGCGAGCGATTACAGCGATTTCGCCAGCACCTGTTTGATCTGCATGAATATCTGAAGAACAACTGGAAGAGTCTGACCAACTACGCTTACGCCTATCGCCACGGCCTACGCATCTCCAGCGCCCCTGCGGAGTCCGGAATGGCTCACCTGGTTAATCAGCGAATGGGAAAGAAGCAATCCATGCGCTGGTCCGCGGAGGGGGCTCACCAGCTGCTTCAGGTCCGGTGCGCTGTCCTCGACGGTCAACTGGCAAATTTATTTCGTGAGTGGTTTCCTGGATTTCGCGCAAATCCGGGGGCGTTCGAGCGTGCTATGTGACAGGCGCCCCCAAGTTTGTTCCGGGTCCTCAACGGAGCCAAACCCCGGGTTGTCCACGATCACGGCAGCGAGTTCGTCAATCGCGATGTCGCTGCGGTCATCAAGACTCACAACCTGATCGACATCAAGACCAAGCCGCGGCACCCAGAATCGAACGGTATCGTCGAGCGCTTCAACGGAACCGTGCGCGATGAAAGCAACAATGACTATGGAAGCAATTACCTGCAGGCCGAGGCGATCATTGCCAAGCTCATGCAGCAGTACAACAAAGAGCGGCTACACGCGGCTCTAGGTTACATGACGCCGGCGACCTGGCATTGTGGGCAGCCGGATGAAGTTCGAGACGAGCGTGCAAGGCGAATAGCTGCGGCCCGTGCGCATCGTAGGATGACCAACCAGCAGCGATTTAACGAGGCGGCCTAGGCAGTGAAAGTCTCTCTTTCTGGCTCAGGCATTTTGTCCACGTTGACGTGAAGCGCGACAGAGGCAAGAGCCACCTCCCCAAACTGGAGTGCCTAGCGATTCACCGCTTTCGCCCAGCTCACAATCGCGTGAAGGCGACCACGAAGAAATGGACAAAGGCATGCCCACTTTGTACAACGCACAAATATATAGAGAGCGAACTGCGTAAAATATTTAGGTTTAGATAGTAACCAGGCGAGAGAGACGGCTCGTGTGTAAGATGGCAATCTCGCTTACGTTTCGAATCTCCTTTATACCAATGCCCATAGATCCCACTCCTGGTCGATCGTAATGCTGCAGGCCCTCTTGCGTGGCAAGCTGTCGCCAGAACAAGAGAACCTTGAGGATTTGCTGACGTCCGCGGTATTCGGGCCGCTTGCATACATCCCGCCCGAAGACGGCTTGCTGCCACTGCTGCGTCTGGCTCGCTTTTCCGACGCGACCGCACCCACAGTGTTTTCTGATGCTCCGCTGGTAGTCGAGAAATTCGACTTTTGGCCAGTTTACTCAACGGACTTCACTGGCTCGACCGAACCTGACGTGCTCATCTCCGCGCTCGACTCCAGCGGGAATCGCCATCTTATTTTGATTGAAGTAAAACTCTGGTCCCCAAAATCCTCTCGTCCAGACTTGACGAAAGATTTGGCAGATCAGCTAGCAAGAGAATGGTGTGTTCTCATCGATCGATGTCGATCGGAAAACGCCAATCCCCATTTGATCTACGTTACGGCAGATTTGCGGTATCCACACAGCGAAGTAGATGAGTCAGCCACGGAGTTCTCAACGAAGTGCCAGGCATTTGCTAAACAATACCCAATGCGCTGTGCGTGGATATCATGGGTCGACGTTACGGATACGTTCGAAGACGCGCGTGAACCTGTCCTTCGCGATATAGCGGCTGCGTGTCGAAAGCTCGAGCTAGTTCGATTTCGCGGTATCCTTCCAATTTTGCCGCCCGCCGTTTCTTGGACTTTTTCGGGGAACGGGGAATCCTTCAATTTTTCCGCGCATACAATTCGTGTTGATTGGAGTTACCAATGACAGACAAAGACGGGGGAAATTTTCTAGCGGCTATCCGGCAAGTCCGGCGCTTGATGATGGACGTATCAAAAGTGCTTCTCGAGGTCGATAGCCTGATGGGCCAAGAGGGCTGGGAACCCCGCGTAGGGTCAACAGCGACATCAGGAGGCTCGTATTCCATCAATTGGCCGCGAAACTGGATTCCATTTCATGTTTTTCGATTTTATCGTAACGCTGAGTTCCCGTCGGTCATTCCTTGCGTGTCCGTTCTTTTCGAAGCGGAGGCTCCCAAGATCCAATGGCATGAACCACACGTTTCGGCCGTAATCATGGAATATGAAGCTGGCGAACCGTTACCCGAAGGGGTGCAGCTGTATGCATGTGCGAATTGGCATCTCCATGTGCCCAATCGTAGGGACGACGGAACCGTGAACGTTGTAGAGCCGCGCGCCTTGTGGCCCAGGGAATCCACTGCAAAGAGGATGTCGAGCTTTGTTATTCCGTTGGCCCAAATACGGGATCAGGTCACGCTGCGATCAATGGTCGTCGCGCCTCTTTTGAGAGCGCTTACCGACATTCGATCACTGCCCGCACCAGTCTAAGCCGACATTTCTGTCATCTTGAAGACTTAGTTTGGAAATCGAGCCACGCCTGCAAATATCCGAGGTTCACCGCGATACGATATGCTTGCGTTCGACGGTTAGCTTGTGGTGAGTACATCGAATGATCGATCCTAAGAGGTTCCGCGCATGAGCACCTTCGAACGATCGAGGCGGTCGCTTCTAGGAAGTGCTCTGGCGTGCTGCTCGTGAAGTTGACAACGCCGATGACGGCAGATCGCCAATCGGCCGTCTTTACAGCAGCTTACCGGCCTCCATTATGCAATGGGAGGACTCCGGCTGGGGGCAGGATAAAACACCCCCCGCAGAGAAGGTACCGACGGAAGGCTGACTAATGAGTAATTTACGCGATGCTATTCGCATTGAAATCGAACGCGGCAATCTGACGGAGCCATTTAACGTCAAGGCAGTTCGCGAGTTACTTGGGAAATACGGGGGGCACCTCGGCGGTCAGCACTATGATTTAGAACATGTTGGCAGCATTCTCGCGAATCACTCAACTGGGCCAGGCAGCCGAGTCGGGGAATCCGTAAAGCGCGGCGGTGAGCGGCTCTTCATTAAACATGCTCCCCCAGCCACTTATTCGATCGACTATGGGACCTACGAGATCCCCGAGGTCGATGCGGAAAGCGCTTCGGTTAAAGCCGATGGGAAATCAACATCTTCCGGAGGACACCAACAACGACGGCCCCCAGAGTCCCCCACTTCGCGTGGCGATATAGCGCTACAGTTCGTTGACTACATTAGAGAAAAACCGTTCCGAATCGCCGAGAACGCGCGTGGAGCTCTAGTTTGGTATCCCACTGCGGGGCCAGTCGCAGGATGGAACAATCGATTGCATGCCTACCGCTGGGGATCCTATAGCTGGATCGCCACCGTCACTCTACTTGGCACCTACATCGTCGATCTAGGCTCGTTGAGGCACTCTACTGCGCCTTTGCTAACACGGCAGAATGAAGCTTTGCGCATATATAACGCGATTAGAGCCTGGGGGAATCCCAGAGGAGCTTCATATACGGCCGCCACATTACTCAATCGGCTCAGTGCTCTATGGAAAACAGGCACAATTGCAGACGTAGACAGTACGCTCACCAAGCTCTACGCTCTCGCGCGGCCTAACGATTTTGTGATATACGACTCCCGTGTGGCCGCTGCCATACTTACAGTCGCGGAGGACATATTTCGCAAACGCACATCCGCCCGTGGTTTCGTGGAAACGGTATCTCGGTTTCAATCCGCTTACCCGCGATTGGGACATTACCCTGGTCCGGGCGGTACCAGACCTCGAGGTTATCGCGCTCGGTGGCCGCACGCCTACCGCGTAGTTGGCGCGCAGCTGGACGCCAATGATCTGTGTGGGCGAATAATGGCTCGACTTAATGTTTTAAAAGAGGACGGCAGAAAGAGCTGGACGCTACGCGAGGTTGAAGCCGTTCTTTTTATGGAAGGCTATTGAGAAACTGCAATAGCCTGCGACCGGCGGCGGTCGATTATTGGCCTAGCTGATATTTTGGGACGATGGCCTTAAATATTATTTCCGTCACGGCGACGACATACGGCGCTTGTGAGCAGCTAGAAATTGCCGCAGGCGCTCTACCTCTCTTGATAAAATATATTATCAAGATAGACGAGAAACGGAGGATAATTGCGCTCAGCGTGGGCATCATCCGACATCCATGGCGACCGTAGATTCTACTTGCGCATCAACTGTGTTGAACGTAAAGGCTTATTCAGTTGTCGATAATTCGCGCCAACTCATCGATATATCGTTCGAAGAAGCGCCTGATGGTAGTAGCGCTGGTGTACGCCGCGTACTGTTGAAAGGCATCATCCTTCTCTTCATCTGCGAAGTCACAAACCGACTTCATAGAGAATGCCACCGGTTTTGGTGCGACTGCTGCGTCGGCGGCCGCTGCCACCCCGTAAGACTCCATATCAATCGCAGTAATCGTGCGGTGCTGCGCCTTAATTGACTCGGCGTAGTCGGAACTTGCGATTACAGAAGGGCCTGACGCGCCAGGCCCGATTACCAATTTTGGCAGAACTTCCGGTTTGTCCGGAAACCCCTCGTGTACTTCCAACCAAAACCGCGAATCGGCCTTAAGCTCTTCCGCTCGTGCCAATATAAAGTCAGCAATTGGGATTTGATGAGGAGCCGGTTGCAAGTAAGATCCTAGGTCCTTATCCGGGACTACTTTGCCGCTTGCCCATTCCCAACGTGGCGAGAAAAGTACCACATCCCCGGGATTTACCTTCCGCCTAATTCCCGCACAGATTCCCGCCATTACAATAAATCGCGGCCTAAATGTCGTAATGACCCTGGACGTAATAAGTGCGGCCGCCACGTTACCCATTCTAGGCGCACATGCGCTAACAACCGTGTAGTCTCGATCGCGTCCGGTAATTCTCCCTCTTCTTACAAACGTTGCGTCATCGACGGGCTCTGCCGCTTCCCACTTCCAGGGCAATTTATTCACAGCAGAATGTTCGGGATCTCTCAACGCCGTCACGACGCAAAGATCTAGTCCGTACGTTGACGTATGTCCAGATGCAGCCGACGCCAAAATGTATTTGAGCGCTCGCCGAAATTGTTCTTGCCACTCATTTGTAGTCACGTCATACCGAACGATTGTCCAAATGCGATTCGCAAAGTGCGGCGCCGCCACCGACTCGGCGTCCTCATGCGCCGTAAAACCAATGACGCGTACAGGCTTCTTGTAGGCGTCCCGCTCACTAACCTCGTCGAGCAAATCAATGGACGTCTGCACCTGCCCTTCGTCTTCATCCCTGTACGGCAAAAGCAAATCGAGCACCATGAGATCGTACTGCCTCTGTCTGAGTAGGACGCGTGCTCCGTCGGCCGATCTAGCGGTATCTACCTCCTCGCGCGTAATTCCAGACTCTTCAAATATCTCAATTAATTTTCGTAATTTCTGAGAATCGTCATCTACAGCTAAAATCCTCACGTGCAATTCCTTTGAGTCGTACATTCCCCTAGCAATCGCTCAAGATCTCGCGCCCATTCACCGTCCAACGGGTTAAAATAGACTACTCCGCGAATAATTGTCGGATAGTCGCGCATCAACTCGCTTGCTAGTGCCTTCAGTTCGATGTTCTTGCCGTCTTTCGCAAACGCTTCGTAGCCAGACACCACAATTGTCGGAACCGTAGTGTCAATGGAATCAAGATATCGAATTACCTCGATCCCGCCAAACCCTTGCGGCCGGCCGCCGGGTTCAATCGCGGTAATATCAAAGGTCGGTAAGGACATATCCAGAAGAAGCAAATGGGGTAGCGCCGTTTTCAAACTTTCGAGTCCGGACTTCACAGATCGAGCCACGGCCACATGTATTTCCGGATGGAATTCCTCTAGGAAGTGAATCACACCCGCCAACTTGGGGTCTTCATCCTCTACCAGCAACACGTTCATAAGACACCCGCCTTCGCCGTATTGTCACCAATAACTAAGATCGGAGCCAGGGGATATTCAATCTGGACATAGAATCGACTATCCCCCACGAAATCGAATTCAATGCTGCCCTCCTCACTGGATAGTGCCATACCAGCAAGTTTGAACAGGCCGGAGTGCCCCTCGCTTCGAATCATTTCAATATAACTTCCGTCAGCAATTCTATTGCGAATTGAGGAGACGCGCCTTTTCGATTCGTCGTTACAAGCAGCTCGACCAATATCGCTTTCCATTTTTACTACCATCATGCGCGCCTTTACCAATACATTCAGCGTTACATGGACAGTGCCGCTGCACGCCGAATGCTGTCTCACATTACCGAGTAACGTCAGGATGATGTCCGCCAACTGAACAAGTCCGACCGACGATATCATTTGACTCGATTCTATTTCCTTCAATATGTCTGGTGCGAACGGCTTGCACGAATGCATGGCCGCCTCAATACAAATGTCCACCGCTTGTTCAATCGAATATGATTGCTGACTCAGCGCCGATTCGGTCTTGTTAAACCAATCGGCGACGCCATGTACATTGCGATTGAGTTCTTCGGACGCTGCCTGAATAGCACTAGATATTGCAGCGTACCGACTTGGATCCTTTAATGTCTTGCGTAGAGCTCCTTTGAGACGGTGAAAAGCAGACGATATGGAGTTATAAGCATCCACTCGAAGGGCGGTTTGGGCGGCCATCAACGCGGGATTCAAAGATGTCCAAAAAATCGCGTAGCAGGCGCTGCAAAACACCTCCATGTCAGTGTCTGCGCCTATAAGGCTGCGAATTAGATGGTATATGGGAGCGGAGATCTTTATCGTGAACAGCCCTTTCGGATGATCCGTGGAATTAACTCGAAGTGTATCGGCCCTGAGCACCTCTATAACTCGATCGAACTCCTCACTGAAGCGGGCCAGAGCCTTTTGAAGCTGTTGATTTTCCGTCCCAGTCACTCCGGTTAGACGCTGCGGCCAGTAAGTGTTCTCAACATATCGGCGAGTCACGTGATCCACGGTGGTTATCAAATGCTCGTTCTCGATTGCACCGCGGAGATAACCGCTCATCGAGTGATGTCTCACGCGTTTACTGAGATAGCTGTCCAGCCCGTGATTGGGATCTAGCAAGAACTTTTGTCGTAGACTGATGATAAGGTCAAAGAGTACTAAGTCCGCGTCGCTTTCGGGAATTTCGAGGAAACGACTTGATGCCCCGGACAGCCGATTCAGCTCGCGAATTACATTTTCAATTGAGTCGGAAAATTGCACCCCTGCACTGATGAGGGATCTGTAGCGCGAGAAATTCGATTCAAGCTCTCGCATTGCTAGGGAGGTGATTGCGGCCGTGTCGACGTGTACCCGGCTGCTGTCGAGTACACGCAATCCATCCTGAACCGATAGTGCTCTTGTTATAGCAAATGTTTCACTTTCATATTCGAAGCTGTTGCCGGGATCCAATTGGATTAACCGCGTGCAAATGTCACGACGAATCTCGCTGGTTTGCCTTGAAGTCTTTATTTGCGGACTCATGTCGATAATTTGTGGAACACAAACGTATCTCAGAAAGTAAACGACTTGGTTGGCTGGCCACTGTTCCGTCGTGTTCATCTGGGAGGGCGTCTGAAGTTCGTGGCTCGCCAAAAAGTCGCTATAGGCGTAGCGCAGATTTGAGACAACAAGATCATTGCCAGTGACCCGCCAACAAATATGTAGAACTATAGGTAGCGCTAAACTATTAGCCTGCGCCCGTATCTGACGCCAGCGGAGTTGAGCGAACTGGCCCTCCAATGGTATTAGAGCGATCGGGATTTGCAGTGTGAAATATGCATTTGTAGTGGCTTGAAGGATTCGTGGCAGATTGACGGCACCCACCAATGCCGTTATTAGCGCTCGCCGAACGTACACAGTCAACGAACGATTAGATATGGCCTCAGCGCGCTGATCGAGGTCTTCCAAATCTTCGGTTATCGCGTACGCGGATGCCACTTGAGTAGAGAAAAATACGTGGAATTTCGACGACAGAGAGGTCGGTAGAGGGTTACCGTAATGTATGGCCTCATGCACTAACGTCGTAGTTGACTGTCCATACGCCGATAGGCCAGGTGCGGATTTGGAATAGAATTCGAGTTCTTCAGGCTCCAAGAATGCTGAATTAAGCGCTGTGAGGCACCGATATTGACGTGCGCCCTCGGGGCTTTGGCTCAATAGGGCGTTTAATTCGTAGAAGCATGCACGCATCGATCCGGAGAAGCTCCAATTCCGAAGCATCTTCTCCAAATCGGCCCACCTAGCAGCATAGTCGTCGCGGAACTGCAGTAGCCCCGCGATCTTTCGAATCACCTCATCCCACCGCGTGAAGTGTGGGCGCTCAGTCAAAGTCACGGTCTCTAGGCACATCGCTGCCAAAAGTGCAGTGCGGGCCGCCCTTGGCTCGGCCTTCAACTCACGTATGGCGAGTCGGAGCCCTCGATACGTATCTCCCTGATAAATAGTATCGGACGCATCCAGCGGCCTTACCGGTAGCGTTGTGTGCTTTGTCTTGTCGTTCTGAAGCGCCAGCTTATCTAGTCGGTAGTCCGCGATCGCCGAAATGTCATTTAGTATCTCCGGCAACATCTGCTTGAGTACCGGCACTGTCCCGGTGGCGATTGCCAATTGAAGTACATCGATGAATGCTTCGTACAGGTCAACAACCGATAGGCCCTTGTCAGCGGCGACTTGATCCTCGTCTAATTCCAGCGGTCTGAACATCGTCATCTTCTTCGTCCGTTTTCTTCGGACGAACATTTTCAATATCGTCTTATTCG
>Ga0302324_100025031_pt1 | contig 11470 bp, 10 predicted proteins | sample Palsa_T0_1_FD_201949 | JGI IMG/M metagenome (GOLD analysis project Ga0302324, IMG submission 201949) | Peat permafrost microbial communities from Stordalen Mire near Abisko, Sweden - Palsa_T0_1 | ecosystem: Environmental > Terrestrial > Soil > Palsa > Peat permafrost | place: Sweden: Abisko... | reverse complement strand
CTGGGTGGCCAGAACATCCGGGTGAACGCGATCTCGGCCGGCCCGATCAAGACCCTGGCGGCCTCGGGGATCGGGGATTTCCGCTACATCCTGAAATGGAACCAGTACAATTCGCCGCTCAAGCGCAACGTCACGATCGAGGAGGTCGGCGGCGCCGGGCTCTATCTGCTGAGCCCGCTCTCGAGCGGGGTGACCGGCGAGGTGCATCATGTCGATTGCGGCTATCACGTCGTCGGCATGAAGGCGGTCGACGCGCCCGACATCGCGGTAGTGTGACGCGGCCGCCGGTACTCGACCATGGCGGGCAACAGCTTCGGGACGCTTTTCCGCTTCACGACCTGGGGCGAAAGCCACGGGCCGGCGATCGGCTGCGTGATCGACGGCGTGCCGCCGCGCCTGGCGCTGTCGGAGGCCGACATCCAGGTCTGGCTCGACAAGCGCAAGCCCGGCCAGTCGCGCTTCACCACCCAGCGCCGCGAGCCCGACACGGTCAAGATCCTGTCCGGCGTGTTCGAAGGCCTGACCACCGGCACGCCGATCGCGCTCCAGATCGAGAATGTCGACCAGCGCTCGAAAGATTACAGCGACACCAAGGAGCTCTACCGGCCCGGCCATGCCGATTTCACCTATGACCGCAAATACGGCATCCGGGATTATCGCGGCGGCGGACGCGCATCGGCGCGCGAGACCGCGATGCGGGTCGCCGCCGGCGCGGTCGCACGCAAGGTGCTGGGCCCCGGCGTGGCGATCCGCGGCGCGCTGATCCAGGTCGGGCCGCACAAGATCGACCGCACGCGTTGGGATTGGGACGAGATCGACCGCAATCCGTTCTTCTGCCCCGATCAGATGGCGGCGGCGCAATGGAGCGACTTCCTCGACGAGGTGCGCAAGCAAGGCTCGTCGGCCGGCGCGGTGATCGAGCTGGTGGCGAGCGGCGTGCCGCTCGGGCTGGGCGATCCGGTCTATGACAAGCTCGACGGCGATCTCGCGCGCGCGCTGATGACGATCAACGCCGTCAAGGGCGTCGAGATCGGCGACGGGTTCGCGGCGGCCGCCCTGACTGGCGAGGCGAACGCCGACGAGATGCGCATGGACAATCAGGGCCAGGTCCGCTTCCTGTCGAACCATGCCGGCGGCATACTGGGCGGCATCTCGACCGGCCAGGACGTCGTCGCGCGCTTCGCCGTCAAGCCGACCAGCTCGATCCTGACGCCGCGCCGCACGGTGACGCGCCAGGGCGCCGATGCCGAGATCTCGACCAAGGGCCGCCACGACCCGTGCGTCGGCATCCGCGCGGTGCCGATCGGCGAAGCCATGCTGGCGGTCGTGCTGGCCGACCATCTGATGCGTCATCGCGCCCAGTGCGGCGCTTGAGGGGTTCGATCATGCCGCAGCCCGACCACGTGATGGATCTCGCGGTGCCGGACGAGGGCCTTCTGCCCGAGGATCTGCGCCCCTACTGGCAGAAATGCCGCGACAAGCTCGGAATGGTGCCGAACGTGCTGAAGGCGTGGAGCCTGCGGCCCGAGAAGCTGCGCACCTTCATCGCCAGCTACAACGAGCTGATGCTCGGCCCGTCGGGCCTGAGCAAGCTCGAGCGCGAGATGATCGCGGTCGCGGTGTCGGCCGCCAACCGCTGCTATTACTGCCTGGTGGCGCACGGCGCCGCGGTGCGCCAACTGTCCGGCGACCCGCAGCTCGGCGAGATGATGGCGATGAACTACCGCGTCGCGCCGCTGCCGGCGCGCCAGCGCGCCATGCTCGATTTCGCGGTCAAGCTGACCGAGGCCCCGCATCTGGTCGCCACGGCAGACCGCCAGGCGCTGCGCGACCACGGCTTCAGCGACGCCGACATCTTCGACATCGCCGAGGTCGCGGGGTTCTTCAACATGACCAACCGGGTGGCGCACGGCGTCGACATGATGCCGAACCCGGAATACCACACGATGGCGCGCTGAGGCGGTTGTCATGAGACGCTTGCTGTTCGGCTTTCTCGCGATCGTCGGCTTCCTGGCGATCCTGGTCGTGCTCGGAATCGGCGGGCTGACCTACTGGCTGGTCGTCCAGACCCGCCACGCCAGCCCGGTGCCCGAGCAGGCGATCCTGCGGCTGGCGGTGCGCGGCAATCCGAGCGAGACTGACGGCGCATCGGGCGCCTTGCGGCGGCTGATCGGCGGCGAGCGCCCGAGCACCCTGCGCGAGCTCATCAACGCGCTCGACCAGGCGGCTCTCGACAAGCGCGTGCTCGGCCTGGTGGTCGATCTGAGCGACGCCAGCCCGAGCCTGGCCGCCGCGCAGGAGCTGCGCGACGCGGTGACGCGCCTGCGCACCGCCGGCAAGCCGACCTTCGCGTTTGCCGACAGTTTCGGCGAAGGCGGCCGCAGCAGCCAGGCCTACTATCTCGCCACCGCGTTCGAGCAGATCTGGCTGCAGCCGTCCGGCGAGCTCGGCGTCACCGGCTTCGCGCTCGACCATCCGTTTCTCGCCGACGGGCTCAAGCTGCTCGGCGTCACGCCGCGCTTCGGCCAGCGCCAGGAATTCAAGGGCGGCATCGACATGTTCGTCGACGCCAGCCTGCCGGCGCCGCTCAAGGCGTCGCTCCAGGGCCTGCTGGACGATCTGTTCGCGCAGCTGATCGACGGCATCGCGAGCGGCCGCAAGCTCGCACCCGACGCGGTGCGCGCGCTGGTCGACCGCGCGCCGCTGTTCGCCGACGAGGCGAAGCAGGCCGGGCTGATCGATGGCGTCGGCTATGAGGACGAGGTGCGGACGCAGGCGCGCCGGAAGACCGCGGATGCGGCCGACTTCGTCGGGCTCGACGCCTATCTGGCGGACGTCGGGCCGCCGCATCGCCAGGGCGACAAGATCGCGCTGATCTACGGCGTCGGGCCGGTGGTGCGCGGCGACGACGACGGCTCGGGCCTGGGCGGCAGCGAGACGCTGAGCGCCGAGACGGTCGCCAGGGCATTCCGCCAGGCGGCCGACGACCGCGACGTGCGCGCGATCCTGTTCCGGATCGACAGCCCGGGCGGATCCTATGTCGCCTCCGACACGGTGTGGCGCGCGGTCAAGCGCGCGCGCAGCGCCGGCAAGCCGGTGGTCGCCTCGATGGGCGCGGTCGCCGCGTCGGGCGGCTATTTCGTCGCGATGGCGGCCGATCGCGTGATCGCCGAGCCGGGGACCCTGACCGGCTCGATCGGCGTCTATTCCGGCAAGTTCGTGCTCGACGGGCTATGGGACAAGCTGGGCGTCCATTGGGACCTGCTCACCGCCGGGGCCAATGCCGGGGAGAACAGCTTCAACCACGACTTCACCCCGGCGCAGTGGCAGCGCTTCCAGACCTCGCTCGACAAAATCTACGCCGACTTCACGAGCCGCGTCGCCGACGACCGCAAGCTGCCGCCGGGGCGGCTCGACGATGTGGCGCGCGGCCGGGTGTGGACCGGCCGCCAGGCGGTCGCGCTCGGGCTGGCCGACGCGACCGGCGGCTTCGAGGACGCGCTGACGGCGGCCAAGAGCTTGGCCCATCTGGCGCCCGACACGGACATCAAGCTCGAGACCTTCCCGCCCGAGCGCTCGACGCTCGACCGCGCCTTCAAGCTGCTCGGCGAGATCGAGGCGAGCGCCCCCGCGCTGCGGACGGCAACCCAGATCGGCGAGCTGCTCGCGCCCGTCCTGCAGCAGGTCGAGGCGCGGCTGCGGGCCGGCGCGCTCACGGCGCCGGTCGGGACACCGTAGCGCGCGTCTCGATCGCGTCATTCAGGGGGTCGGGAATCGGCCAACGCAATAGCCCGTACGTCTCGGCGAGCCAGCGCTCGACGCGCGCGCAGCGCCGGATCGCGCACCACGCCGCCCCTGCCCACACGACGCAGTCCGAAGCTCACAAACGGGTCGGAAAGGTCTTCTTAAGGCCGGAAAAATCGCTGCTTGCCTCCGACCGAGCCGGAGGCGACGGCATTGTTCGAGCGGCTACATCGATCGCAGAGATGCGTTCTCGGGTTGCGGGATGGGTGCTGTACAGAGATGTGGTCTGCTGGGTCCCTTCGGGCGTGATATCAAGTAAGGTGCGGAAGAAATTCGCCGCCTTGCTCGGTTCGTATCCAGTTCTCCCGAAGACCGAGAGAATATGGTGATCCGCTTCGCCTTCGTGCTCGCGCGAATAGCCAGAGGAAACCATCTTGAAAAGCGGACCCTGCACCTGATTGAAAAATTCGGCGCCGAGCGCGCCGCTCCCGTCTCGCCGACTCTGGGCGATGGCCTGCTTTCCGATTTCCGAAAAACCCTGGGTGAATTTCTGCTGTCGCATTTCCGCCAAACCGTGGCTCAATTCAGCGTGACCCATTTCGTGAGAGATGACCGCGGCTAATTCGTTCTCGTCTCTCGCGCAACGCAGAACGCCTTTGTTGATGGCAATCTTGCCTCCGGGCAGAGCCCAGGCATTGACGCTCGAATCATCCAGCAGCGTGATTTCCCACTGCAGGGCGGGACGCTTCGAGGTGGCGAGCAAAGGCGCCGCAAAGTGCTGGAGCGCGGATTGTGAGCGCTGATTTTTATAGGTACCGCCGGCTTGATCAATGATCCGCGGATAAAGCTCTGAGCCCATTCGAATCTCGTCGGCCTCGCCCAAGTTTATCGCATCGAAGATACTGCTGAAACCGCCGATCACCTTGCCAACATCGGTGCCGCCTCCAGAGCCGCCGTTGAGGCGATTAATGATATCCGTAAATTGCGCACGCGCCGGAAAGCTGGCGACGGACAGCCCCATCACACCGATCAACAGTTCGCGACGCTTGAAGAAATCATCTCTCATGGCTTACCTCATTTGGTTTCAAGCGCGTAGGTCGCCGTCCAGCCGCGTCCAGGGGGACTCGATCGAAGCTGAGCACAGCGTAATTGATACAGCCTCGACGCTTCATCGAAATCGGCCAACGCAATGAACTTGCTCTCGGCCGCGGTGAAATCGCGGCGGTAGAATTTTCCCAACGCGGCATGAAATGCGCGAACGGTATCTTTCTCTCGGGCAGTTGCCTCGCCTTCGCGAGCGACCACCTCGAAGACCTTAACGGCTAGCCGTTTGCCCTTCACCGCCACACGGTCTAGACGCCGCAAGACAAATCTTCGCCTAACTGCGCGAGCCGTTTCCTCGCCGATCAATATGCGGCTGCCGTAGATCTTGTTGGCGCCTTCGAGACGCGCAGCCAGATTCACCGCATCGCCGACTACAGTATAGTTGAGGCGCGTCGCCGAACCCATATTTCCAACGATCGCATCGCCGGTATTGATGCCGATTCGGGTGCCAATCGGGGGTAGCTGATATTGCCCGACAATGATTTCTCTGTTGAAGGTCTCGAGCTCGCGCAAACAATCAAGGGCTGCTTCAAGGGCGTCGCATCCGTTGCTGTCGTCGGCGAGCGGCGCTCCCCAGATCGCCATAACGGCGTCGCCTATAAATTTGTCGATGTAACCTCCCCGTCTCTCGATCGCCGCTGTGGCAATCGTGAGATAGCGGTTCATGATTTCTACGAGTTGCTCGGGGTTAGTAGCAAGCTTCTCGCTCAGCGTGGTAAACCCGGCGATGTCGGAGAACAGAATCGTCACTCGCCGACGCATTCCGCCCAGGTTCAGTGCGGAGGGCTCGTGCGCCAAGCGATCGACGAGAGCGGGCGCCAGATAGTGGCTGAACGCGTGTTGAATCCAGCGCTTTGAACGATCTTCGATCACAAACCGATAGGCATATGTGACCGTGAAGGTCACGACAATGGCGCCGATCGCAGTCACTAGCGGCAACACGAGACCGCCGCAAAACGCAATCAGCCCAACGGCTGTCCAGAGCACCACGCCGGTGAGCGCCGCCGCGGCGCCGGCGACCGGCGGCGTTGCATAGAATACCAGGGACATCAAGATTGCCGTGCCGCCTACCGTTCCGGCGACAAGTTCCGGATCGGCGATTCTCAATGCCGCGTTGCGGATCAATGTATTGATCGCCGCAGCGTGGATGAAGATGCCGGGGATGGTTTTCCGCGCGACGATTTGGGAAGAGGCCGCCAGGTTCGACGAGGTCACGCATCGCGGCCGCTCGGTGGAGTCCTGTCGCGAGAGTACGAAGCGACTTGCAGGGGTCATTCGGTCTTCGAGATCAAGAGAAGTCCCGATAAGCACGATTTTCCCGGTGAACCGCGCCATAAAGTCGGCGGATCCGGCTTCGACGCAATGGTAGATGTCTCCGAAACTGAACGTCGGAATCGCGTCTGGCGCAGTATCGTAGTCGATGAGGAAATCCCCACTGTCGATGGCGGTCCCGGCGCGCTTCGCCAATTCCGCGCCAAATGATGGGGTGATGCCGCCATCCTCGTCGCGAAATGCTCCCGGATAGCGTCGAACGACCTCGTCGGAGTCGATGAGAATATTAAGGGTACGCAGATTGGCGGCACCGCCCACAGCTACCAATTGCCTTCGGTTGGGAACGATCGGCTGCTGCGAGAGCCGCACCTGACCCATAACCAGATCTCCTGCACGGCCAGCATGAAGCAGCGCCGTGAGCAGTGGTCGATCGAAGCCGGGTAGAAGGTCTGCTTGATCTAGCGTTGTCGGATAGATGAGATCTAATCCGATCACTTTTGCGTCAACTTCATGAACGGCATCGATGATTCGGGCGAGATATGGGGTCCACGCGACCTGGGGTCGATCGGAGAATGGGCTGCTCCTATAGGTCTCCTCGTCTATGACGATGACGGCGACATCTGACGGACGAGGGTCGGGGCTGAGGAGCCATGCGCGAAGCGGCAGGAATAAATCTATGCCCAGACGGTGAAGGAAGCTCATTTCCGGTAAGGCCGCTGGTAGTCCGAGAAGCAGGCCAACAGCAAAAGCAATCAAGAGTCGCTGGCGCCAGCGCGCCAGGGCATCACTCGGCCAACTGAACAAGGCGGTTTGCGGGATTGTCCGCCACCTCTAAATCGCCATCTATCGAAAAGGACGCCCTTAGCAGACGTCCATCCGCTGCGCGTGCCTCGACCAGGTAGGGAACTCCTTCCGCTAATCGCGGCGCGTCCGACGGATATTCTAGGAACTTGCCGGTCACCTCTCTTCGCCAAATCTGCTTGCGCGCACTGCCGTCTTCATAAATCGAGAGCATCAGCTTCTGATCGCGGGCACTGCTCCACTTGAACATCGGTCGCTCGGACTTGATCGTCCATTCATGGAGCGCCGGTTTCCCATCTGGGCCGAGCCGTTTCACACTGGCAGCAGCCTCGCTGGCATCGGCGGTGATTACGGGTTTAGCGGCCTGGCAAGGAACCTTTTTTGAGCTGATTTGCCCCCCACGGACAGTGCTGGACGTGGACCCCACCGTGACCGTTCCGCTTTGAATCGTCTCTGTCGTGCAGGTTTCGAAGTATGCGATGGAGATCGTGCCGTTTGTTCCGAGCTCGACCACCTGGCCGGCGTAGACATAGTCCATCAGATCGACGCCTGCGCGTGGAGCGCTGACCGCCTCGACGAGCGCTACCGGATCCTGGGAATTGCGTTTGGCAGGCGATGGGGCCTGACTCGTCGGTTGAAGTTGGCTTGGCGCCGTTGCAGGTGGGGCCGGCGCCGGCGCACCGGGAATGGGGATGCCCGGAGCGATCTTCTGGATAAAATCGAAAGGGTTCTGCGCAACGGCATCGGCCGGCGCCACGAGCAGCACGGCGAATAGACCGGCGACCGTGAAGGCGCGCATGCCGTGCCTCCCTATGAATCCTTTCGCGAGCATCGCGATAGTAATCCACACCCGAGCAAACTCAAGGTAATTTGGCTTAATCTTCGCATCCTCCTGCGATTTGCAGTTCCACGACGCTACCGGACAATTTCGCGGCATCCCCGGCCGCCCGACAAAACGCATCGCGTCGTCGCCGCCGGTTCCACAACCACTGGCGCGAAGGCCAGTTTTGGCTATTTTCGCTCCGCGGCGATCAGGAACTCGCGATTGCCGTCGGCCCCCTGAAGGGGGCTGTCGGTCACCCCGAGCACGCCCCACCCCATCGTCTCCGCGAGCCAGCGCTCGACGCGTGCGCAGACTTCCTGGTGGAGCGCCGGGTCGCGCACCACGCCGCCCTTGCCGACACGGCCCTTGCCGACCTCGAACTGCGGCTTGATCAGCGCGACCAGCCGGGCGCCAGGGCGCGCCAACGCCAGCGCCGCCGGCAGCACGGTCTCCAGCCCGATGAAGCTGGCGTCGCACACGACCAGATCGACCGGCTCGGGAATCTCGGCGCGGCTCAACCGGCGCGCGTTGGTGCGCTCGAGCACGACCACGCGCGGATCGCCGCGCAGCTTCCAGTCGAGCTGCCCGCGCCCGACATCGACGGCATAGACGCGCGTAGCACCACCCTGCAGCAGCACGTCGGTGAAGCCGCCGGTCGAGGCGCCGACATCGAGCGCCACCGCGCCCGCCACCGAGATGTCGAAATGGGCCAGCCCATGCGCCAGCTTGACGCCGCCGCGCGACACCCAGGGATGCGGCGCGCCGCGCAGCTCGAGGTCGGTGTCGCGCGGCAGCAGGCTGCCCGCCTTGTCGATGCGCCCGCCGCCGGCAAACAGCTGGCCGGCCAGGATCAGGGCCTGCGCCTTGGCTCGCGTCGGCGCCAGGCCGCGCTCGACCAGCAGCTGGTCGGCGCGCACGCGACCGGTCCGCCCACTCGTCGTATCACCTGACATGAGGTGGTCCGGATCGTGCTAGCATGCCGGCCACACGCAATGTTGGTGATTCGCCGGCCCATCGCGCTCGCCGGGCCCTGTGATTCGAGAAACCGTGTTCCTGGTCCTCATCCTGCTGCTTGCCTGCGGCGCCCCGGTCGCCGCATTCATCGCCCTGCGGCTGGAGCGCGCCCGGCGCGCTGCGGATCGGCAACTCAACCGGCTGAGCGCCGCCATCGAGGCGCTCGGCGACGGCTTCGAGCTGTATGACCGCGACGATCGCCTGGTGATGTGTAACCGCCGCTTCCGCGCGCTGCAACCCGCGCTTCCAACCGATGGCTGCATCGGGCTGAGCTTTCGCGACGTCATCGAAGCCGACATCAAGGCGGGCCGCCTCGCGATCCCGTCCGCCGAAGCCGCCGAATGGGTCGAGCACCAGCTGCGCCGGCGCCGCGGCAGCGTGTACGAGGCGGATTTTCTGTACACCGACGGCGGCGTCGTCCGCGTCGTCATGCAGCGCCTGCCCGACGGCTCGATGGTCGGCACGCGCACCGACATCACCGATCTGAAGCGCCGCGAGCTGCAGCTCGACGCCGCGCGCCAGGACGCCGAGGCCGCCAACCGCACCAAGTCGCGCTTCCTCGCGACCATGAGCCACGAGCTGCGCACGCCGCTCAATGCCGTGATCGGCTTCTCCGACGTGCTGCGCGGCGAGCTGCTCGGGCCGATCGGCTCGCCCAAATATCGCGACTATGCCAACCATATCCACGACAGCGCCATGCATCTCCTGAACGTGCTGTCCGACATTCTCGACATGTCGAAGGTCGAGGCCGGCCAGATCAGCCTCAACGAGGCCGCGATCGATGTCGGCGCGGTGGTGCGCGAGGTCGTCGAGCTGTTCGAGCAGGAGGCCGGCTTCGCCAAGATCGCGCTGCTCGGCCACGCGCCGCCGCCTTTGCCGCCGCTGCGCGCGGATCAGCGCTACGTGCGCCAGATGTTGATCAACCTGCTGTCGAATGCGCTCAAATTCACTTCGGCCGGCGGTCGCATCGAGGTCGAGGTGGCGCGCGATGCGGCGGCCGATCTCGTCATCACGGTCGCCGATACCGGGGTCGGCATGTCGGACGACCAGCCCGAGATCGCGCTGGCGCCGTTCGGCCAGATCGACAGCCCGCTGATGCGCAAGTATCAGGGCACCGGCCTCGGCCTGCCGATCGTCAAGTCGCTGATCGAGCTGCATGGCGGGCGGCTCGCGATCGCGAGCGCGCCGGGCGAGGGCACGCGCGTCAGCCTGGTCTTCCCGGCCCGGCGCCTCAGCGACGGCGGGTGACCACGAAGCGGGCGACCTGACGCAGCAGCTCGGCCTTGTCGGCGAACATGTCGAGATGGCCGGCCGCCTGCTCGGCGAGCAGCGCCGCCTGCTCGCGCGCGCGCTCGAGCCCGAGGATCGAGACGAAGGTCGCCTTGCCGGCATCGGCGTCGCGGCCGACATCCTTGCCGACCTCGGCGGCGTCGCCCTCGACGTCGAGCAGATCGTCGGCGATCTGGAAGGCGAGCCCGAGATCGTGCGCGTAGGCCGCGAGAGCCGTGCGCGCGGCATGCGGCGCCTTGCCGAGAATCGCTCCGGCGACGCTCGAGAAGGCGATCAGCTCGCCGGTCTTCATGCGCTGCAGCCGGGTTATCGCGCCGATATCGAGCGTGCGGTCGTGCTCGGCCAGCAGGTCGAACATCTGGCCGCCGACCATGCCGGCCGGGCCGGCGGCGGCGGCCAGCGCGGCGACCAGCTCGATCCGCACATTGGCATCGCCGTGGCTCGCCGGATCGGCCAGCACCTCGAAGGCGCGCGTCAACAGCCCGTCGCCGGCCAGGATCGCGGTCGCCTCGTCGAACTGCATGTGGGTGGTCGCACGGCCGCGCCGCAGCGCGCTGTCGTCCATCGCCGGCAAATCGTCGTGCACCAGCGAGTAGCAATGGATCATCTCGACCGCGGCGGCGACCCGCAGCGCGCAGCCGCGGGCGACGTTGAAGAGCTGGGCGCCCTCGAGCACCAGGAACGGGCGCAGCCGCTTGCCGCCGGCCAGGGTCGAGTAGCGCATCGCCTCGTACAGCCGCTTCTCGGCGTCGTCGTAGACCGGCAGCAGGCGGTCGAGTTGCTCTTCGACCGCCTGTGCGGCGGCGGCCATGGCGGCATCGAGAGTCATCGGGATGGCTATGCTCGAAAAGGGGGGCTCGAAAGGGCGCGCTAGGAGGCTTCGAACGGCACCGTTTTAGCCGAACCGTCGGAAGCTGGCACGATCTTATCGATGCGCGCCTGCGCCTCCGCCAGCTTGGCTTCGCAATGGCGCCGCAGCAAGGTGCCCCGCTCGTAGGAATCGATCGCCTCGTCGAGCTTGCCCTTGCCCTCCTCAAGCTTCTTCACGATCGCCTCGAGCTCGGCGATCGCCTCCTCGAAGCTGAGCGTGCTGATGTCGTCGGGCAACGGGCTATCGGCCATGGCGGGCGCGAGTGTATGCGCCCGTCACCCGGCCATCAAGGCGCGGACATGCGCGGCCGCCGATTCGGCGAGCGCGCCCAAATCGTAGCCGCCCTCCAAAGTCGAGACCACGCGGCCCGCGCAGCTGTAGTTGGCGATCCGCATGATCTCGGTGGTCGCCCAGCCATAATCCGACTCGTGCAGCCGCAGGGAGGCCAGCGGGTCGTCCTCGTGGGCGTCGAACCCGGCCGAGATCAGGACGAAGTCGGGCTGGAACTCGCTCAGCCGCGGCAGGATCAGCTCCGCCATGGCGTGGCGGAA
>Ga0302324_100025030_pt1 | contig 11470 bp, 10 predicted proteins | sample Palsa_T0_1_FD_201949 | JGI IMG/M metagenome (GOLD analysis project Ga0302324, IMG submission 201949) | Peat permafrost microbial communities from Stordalen Mire near Abisko, Sweden - Palsa_T0_1 | ecosystem: Environmental > Terrestrial > Soil > Palsa > Peat permafrost | place: Sweden: Abisko... | reverse complement strand
TGGATTCATATAGGGCAGCGCCGATCAGAATGGTGATGCTGAGCCAATTGCCGGCCCGCATGCCGTTTGGCGCCATGATGAGATAACCCGGGAATTTGGTGTCCTCAGCCCGATCCGCCCCGAATGGCCGACCCGAATGGCCGACCCGCATTGACCTTCAATCGCCGCACCGTCATCTCATGGAACTCTTCGCCCAGCGAGGATCATGATGACCGCACTATCCCCCTTGCCGTCCGCGGCGTTGCCGGCCGGCGTCCGCTCCCGCTTCATCGACGGCATCAACGGACTTTCGATCCATATACTCGAAGCCGGGTTCCAGGCCGAAGAACGCCCTACGGTCCTGTTGCTGCACGGATTTCCCGAGATCGCATATTCCTGGCGGAAAATCATGCCGGCGCTGGCCGAGGCAGGATACCACGTCGTGGCACCGGACCAGCGCGGCTACGGACGAACCACCGGCTGGAACCCCGACTATGACGGCGACCTGAGCGCGTTCCGCCTGCTGAACCTGGTGCGCGACATGATGGGGCTGATCGCCGCGCTCGAGAGGAAATCGGTGATCGCGGTCGTGGGGCATGATTTCGGCGCCTCGGCGGCCGCCTGGTGCGCTTTGGTGCGCCCCGACTTGTTCCGATCATTGGTGCTCATGAGTGCCCCCTTCGCCGGACCGCCCGCGTTGACGCCGTCGGCGAAGCCGCGACCGGATCCGGTGCACGCGGCGCTCGCGGCTCTGGAACGGCCGCGCAAGCATTATCAGTGGTACTATTCGACCCGCCCAGCGAATGAGGACATGTGGCATTGCAAGCAGGGTGTGCACGCCTTTCTTCGCGCCTATTATTACCACAAAAGTGCTGATTGGCCTTTGAATAAACCGTTCCGGCTGGCGTCGTGGTCGGCGAATGAGCTGGCGAAAATGCCGACTTATTACATCATGGACGCCGCCCTCGGCATGGCTGAAACGGTCGCGGCGGAGATGCCGTCGCCGGCCCGGATCGCCGCCTGTAGCTGGCTGACCGACGACGAACTCAAAGTCTACAGCGACGAATATACCCGAACCGGCTTCCAGGGCGGCCTGAATTGGTACCGATCCCGTACCGAGGGTATCGGACTGGGCGACCTGCAGGTGTTCTCCGGGCGCGGCGTCGACGTGCCATCGATGTTCATCGCCGGACGGAGCGACTGGGGCATCTATCAGACACCGGGCGCGATCGAGCGAATGCAAGGGAGCGGCTGCTCCGCCATCCGTGGCGTGCATCTGATCGAGGGCTCTGGGCATTGGGTGCAGCAGGAGAAGGCGAACGAAGTTAACGCACTGCTGCTCGAGTTCCTGACGACAATGCGCGAATAGTGCATTATTCGACGGATCTTGATTGTCCGACGCGACATCAATCGTCGTCGGCGATGCCGCGGCCGGTCACTCGTATCGCCGGCATTCTTGTCGCTGACAGCGGCGACGAACAGCCTGTGATTCCCAGCGGAGGGCGACAATGACGAGTACTGCTACCGCGCCAACCGATCTCGACATCCTGACCGCACTCAATCGCGATTATATCGACGCGGTACAAAACAGCGATGTCCGGCGCTTCGACGAACTCCTCGCCGCGGAATTTTACTGCTCCAATCCCGATGGCACGCTGATCGATCGCAAGGCCTTCCTCGAACAGACCGCGCGTCCCGTTACGATCGCCAACCTTCGCGCCCATGACGTGATGATCCGTTTGTTCGGCGACGTCGCGATCATCCATGCGCGCACGACTTATGCCTCACTCAACGGCCAGGGCGGCGGTCGTTACACCGACGTCTGGGTGCGGCGAACCGGCGACTGGCGCTGCGTATCCGCCCATGTCACCCGGTTGTAACCCGCACGCGCGCCATCAGACTCCCGGGTGAACCAAGGGAGACCGGCGTGATCGTCGTCACCACCGAAAATCTGCACGGATTTCGTGTGCGTGAGGTGAAGGGCCAATGCTTCGGCGTGGTCGTGCGCAGTCGCGGCCTTGGCGGCAATTTGATGGCCGGCCTGCGCTCCATCGTCGGGGGAGAGATCAAGGAGTATACCGCGTTGCTTGAGGAGGCGCGCCGCCATGCGGTCGACCGGCTGGTGCAAAACGCCTCGCTCATGGGCGCCAACGCCGTCGTGATGATGCGGTTCGACAGTGCGGAGATCGGTCAGACGATGAGTGAAATCGTCGCCTACGGCACCGCGGTCGTGGTGGAACCAGAGCAGGCGTGAGGAACATGCTGCGAACCGTGTTGCTTGTCATTGGCGCGATGCTGCTGGCGACACTGCTCGTCGAACCAAAGGCGGCTATCGGTCCGGCGGTGATCGGGGCGGTGATCGTTTTGTCGGTACTGATCGAGCGCTACGTCTACAAACCGATCGGTGACGAACCGCCGGGCGCGGGCTGGAACAAAACGGAGGAGCGGTTCGCCGATCCAGCGTCGGGCCGGAACGTGGCCGTGTATTACAATCCCCGCACCGGTCAACGGCGCTACGTCGCGGAGGGCGCGATTGAAAACGTCGATTGATCGACCCGGCGCCGGCGGCCATGGTGAGTGCCCGCCGGACGAGGCCGCGATGCACCGCCACAACGCGTTGACCGGAAGGCACATTCCGCGCCACAAACGCCAACATCGGAATGGCGATGGATGCCAATATCGATCCACACTTAGTTGCATTGTCCGCTTTGACAGGGGTCTTGGGAAACGATGAATTCGCACTTACGTCGCCTCGAAGTCCGTTTGGCGCACGGGGTCAGTGCCATGTCGCCATGTCGGGCGTTGCCGGTCGGCCTGATCCTCGGCTGCCTGGCGGCATGCGCGGGTCCCACAGATCAAATGTTTTCACCCATTGGCCAGGACACGGGTGCAGCCCCGGCGCAAGCTTCGTTATCTCGGGCGCCGGGGTTGTCGCCAGTGGCTCGCCAGGTCAGCCAGATCGCCGCGCGGTTTGGCGACCAAAATTATCTCATGCTCGACAAGACCGACGGCCGGATCATCGTGTTTGAACACGGCACGCCCACGTTCACCGGCGCGGCCCTGACCGGAGAAAATCCGGTGGACGTCATTCCGGCCGACGCATTCGTCAAGCCGTTTTCCGAGACGCGCGGGTTGAAATACAAAGTGACGCCCGCCGGACGGTTTACCGTCTCGTCGGGCTTCGACCCGGCCTACGGCGATACCCTGGACGTCAACGAAATCCAAGGTAAGGACTGGGACATCGCGATTCACAGGGTCTGGTTAGGCGCCCCCGCCGAGCACCGTGACGTGCGTCTGAGAACACCCACCGGGCAGGACAAACACATCACGTATGGCTGCATCGACGTCGAGGGCGGCACGATGTCGCAAATATTGCGGCGCCTGCCGAACCGCGAGCGGACCCCGCTGTATATCCTGCCCGAGGACACGAGCCTGGTCACGAAACTGTTCCAACCACCGCGCGAGGCGGCGCGCAAAACGACAGATCCGTCCGGGTAACAATCAGGCGACTAATCTCAGTCGCGGTGTGCCGCCGCGAAAAACGTCGACGAACTGGGGGTTCATAAATGCGAGTGCCGGCCTGCTTGTCGTGCCTGGGTCCTGTTCGGACGGGCCGGCGGGGAACAATACCAGGTCGCCTGATTTCCAGTCTGGCGGACCGAAGCATCACCAAATCCCTCATTCGCGGGGCGTTCGCGTCGGCGGTTCTCGTCTGCCACGCAGCATTCGCCAGTTCGCCGGTTACCGCGACGACCGACGCTCCGCGTCCCGACAAGACCCATCAGGCGGCCCCATCGAGTGCGATTCGTGGTCAGGACGTTTCATTCACGAAAGCCTCAGTTGATCCCGGGTCGAGCGAGGAGGCGGATCTGACGTTGTCGCCCGCCGCCTTGCGGGTCAGCCGGATCGCGGATCGGAACGGCGATCGGCATTTCATCATGGTCGATAAAGCCCGCGGCAAAATCATGGTCTTTGAGAACGGCCGTCCAACATTCAGCCGGCCCGCGCTGACCGGAGAAAGCCTGGCCGACCAGCTGCCGCCCGACGCCCGGAGCAAACCGTTGGCTCAGCAAATCGGGGTGAAGTATAAGGTCACACCCGCCGGCCGCTTCACTTTGACCCGAGCCCACGACGAGGTACTCGGCGACACGTTCGACATCAACGAACTCGAAGGCAAGGATTGGCGGATCGCGATTCACCGCGTCTGGCTAGGGAATCGGTCTCAACATCGGGACGCGAGGCTGCTGTCGGCGAACGACCAGGATAAGCACGTCACCGAAGGTTGCATCGACGTGGACCCAGGCACCATCGTGCAGTTGTTTCGGCTTTTGCCAAACTCGGGCAAGACCGCGATCTATATCCTGCCGATTGACGAGAGCCTGATAGCGACACTGTTTTAGCAGCGCCATTCCTCTCCTCTCCGTGCGACACCGTGGTCCTCCGTGTCCTTCGTGTTGACGCCTTGCTTGCTTGAGGAGTTCGATCACCCTGGGTCGCGCCCGACGGCGATCACGCACGGACCGCGCGCCCTTGAACTTCCAACCGGAAATTCGATAATAGCGTTAAGCACTGCCGGTCCGCCAAGGCTCGGCACTTCGATAGTCAGGTTGAGCGTTAGTCCATAAACCATTGAAAATTTATAGAGTTCTCTGCTGCAAGACCGGCAGAAGGACCGAGGTCAGGATTACCAACGGAACCATCTCGTCGGGCGCCCGTTTAGGCTCCGGCGATCGGAGGTCATTTCATGTTAAGAAATGTGACAGTATTTGGCCCCGCGATGGTCGCCTTTCAGTTGGCGTGCCTCGGTGCTCACGCGGCGGCCGCACCCGAGCCGCCGCGTCACGATCACGCGCGCGGCCCGGCGGCCACGATGCAGGCCGAGGCAACGCATCACCCGATCGTCGCCCACGTCAGGACGGCGCATCACGTTACGCAGCCGGTCGCTCAGCCCTCCCCTCCGCCGCCGCCCGAAGTCCCAGCCGACCTTTCGTATCAGGAGGAACAAGTCAGCGAGACCGCCGTGCAAAACGGCGATCAGGAATTCCTCATGGTCGACAAGGCTCTCGGCAAAATCATCCTGTTCGAAAACGGCAAGCCGGTGTTCAGCGGCTCGGCTCTGACCGGGGAAAGCACCGCCGATCGGCTGCCGCCAGGTGCGCTCCGCGAAAAATTTTCCAAGCTGACCGCACTGGATACCAAGGTGACCCCTGCCGGCAGATATACCGTCACACGTGGCTACGATCGCGATTACGGGCCGCTGTTGGACATCAACGAGATTCGCGGCAAGGACTGGGGTATCGCCATTCATCAGGTCTATGTGGGAATACCGTCAGAGCATCGGGCCGAGCGGCTTCGGTCGCCGAACGATCAAGACAAGCACATCACCTTTGGCTGCATCAACATATCGCCGGAAGCGATCAGGTTCTTCATAAAGGAACTGCCGAGGAAGCAAGCGACCCCGCTTTATGTCCTGCCGCAAGACGGCACCAAGACCGCGGCGTATTTCAGCCCGCATAATTCGTAAGCGAACCTCTCGAGGTTTGCGCGCGGATCAAAGACTAAGTGGGCTTGCGCCGCCGGGACCCCGATCATCTGGCCGGTGTCGCTGCCCGCGCAAGCCTGCTCAGACGGGCCGCGCCGGCCCGAGGCCCCGGATGCGGTTGGCGCGATTTATGCTACCCTCCCGCCTGACCGCCGAGTGGGGAAACTGACGCTTTTGGACGCGAACGACGCCGTCGCTGACGACCGAATTATCACTCACCCGGGCCTGACGAGCGACGACGCGCGTCTCCGGTTGGCTCAGTTCGGGCCAAACGCCATGCCGGATAACGCGGCCAACCCGTGGCGAATGGCGCTGGCCCGCTTCTGGGCACCCGTGCCGTGGATGCTGGAACTCGCGATCCTCGTCGAACTCGTGGTTGGCGACATTATCCAGGCAGCAGTGATCGCCGCGCTGCTGGTGTTCAACGGAATCCTCGGATTTCTGCAGGAAAGCCGCGCGCAGGCGACCCTGGACGCATTACGGGCGAGGCTTGCCATCAGTGCGTCCGTAAGGCGCGACAGTGCCTGGCGAACAGTGCCGGCGCCCGAACTGGTACCCGGCGACATCGTGAAACTCTCGCTTGGCGGCATGGTCGCCGCCGATGTCAGGCTGATCGAGGGGGACGTGCTGCTCGACCAATCGACACTGACCGGCGAATCTCTGCCGATCGAGGGCACCTCTGGGCAGGAAGCCTATGCCGGGACCCTGGTACGGCGGGGCGAGGCGGTCGCGGAGGTTCTGGCGACCGGCATCCGCACAAAATTCGGCCGCACCGCCGAACTGGTGCGAACGGCGCATGCCGCCAGCTCGCAGCAGGTGGCAGTGCTGCGCGTGGTGCGCAATCTGGCGATTTTCAACGCCGCGGTCATCGTGTTTCAGGGGTTCTACGCGGGCTCGCTCGGGCTGACGGTAACCGAGATCGTGCCGTTGCTGCTGACCGCGATTCTGGCGGCAATTCCGGTGGCGCTGCCGGCGGCGTTCACTCTGTCGGCGGCCTTGGGAGCGCGCGCATTGGCTCGCGAGGGCGTGCTGCCAACACGGCTTTCCGCCGTCGATGAGGCGGCGTCGATGGACGTCCTGTGTGTGGACAAGACCGGAACGCTGACTCGAAACGAGCTGGCGGTGACCGAAGTTCGTCCGATGCCGGGATTTGACGAAGCCCAGGTGCTGGGGTTCGCGGCGCTCGCGAGTTCCGATGGGGGACAAGATCCGGTGGACGCGGCCATCCACGCTGCCGCCTCCGGCAAAACCGGGCGCGACCTTCCCGCCCTGGTGCGCTTCGTGCCGTTCGATCCGGCGAGGAAGATGTCGGAAGCGGTCGCTCAGGGCTTGGATGGCCGTTCCTGGCGCATGGTGAAGGGTGCCTGCGCGGTGATCTTTGGCCTGACGCAAGCTGACGCCGCGGCCGAAGTGATCGCCGAGGAACTGGCGGCGCACGGCTATCGCGTTCTCGCGGTCGCCGCCGGTCCCGAGGCCGCGATGCGGCTCGCCGGGTTCATCGCGCTGAGCGATCCGCCGCGTGCCGACTCCGCTGCCCTGATCAGCGAATTACGGACAATGGGGGTGCGCACGGTCATGCTGACCGGCGACGCGCCGACGACCGCCGGCATCGTGGCGCATGCCGTCGGGATCGAGGGCGCGGTGGAGCCGCCGAGCGCGGATTACTCCGCGATCCCGGACAACGCCGCCGTGTTCGCCGGGATCATGCCGGAGGACAAATTCCACATCGTTCAGGCGCTGCAGTCGCGCGGCCACACGGTTGGGATGTGCGGCGATGGCGCGAACGATGCGCCCGCGTTGCGTCAGGCGCAGATAGGGATCGCGGTCTTCACCGCCACCGACGTCGCGAAATCCGCCGCCGGCATCGTGCTTACCGAGCCCGGACTGGGCGGCATCGTCGCCGCGGTGCACGAGGGCCGGGTGACGTTCCAACGCATCCTGACCTACACGCTGCGATCGCTCACTCGCAAGACTGACAATATGCTGTTTTTGACAGCAGGATTGATCATGACGGGGCATGCGATTCTGACACCGACCCTGATGGTCCTGCTGATGCTGACGGGCGACTTCCTGGCGATGTCGGCAGCGACCGACAATGTGCGTGCGTCCCCTAAGCCGAACCTCTGGCGGATCGATAACCTGACCATCGCGGGACTGATCATGGCCAGCTGTAATCTGGTTTTTTGCTGTTCCACTCTGGCGGTTGGCGAATTTTATCTGAAGTTCGACATCGACTCGCTAAGGACCCTGGCCGCCGTCACGCTGGTGTTCAGCGGTCAGGCCGTGCTTTACGTGGTGCGGGAGCGTCAGCATCTGTGGCATTCGCGCCCCAGCAACTGGCTGCTGGCGTCCTCGGTCACCGATGTAATGATCATCGCGTCGCTGGCCATTTCTGGCATCGTAATGACGCAGCTGCCCGCGATGGTCGTCGTTTCCGTGCTTGCGGCCGCCGTCGCGTTCGCGTTTGTCCTCGATACGGTCAAAGTGACGATCTTCGCGCATCTGAAGATGGTTTGATACCACGGAATTAAATTCCGACCCGTCATTGCAATCCTCTCAACGTCACCTGTCATTGCAATCCTCTCAACGTCACCTGTCATTGCAATCCTCTCAACGTCATCACCGGGCTTGACCCGGTGATCTGTCGAGGCACGTGCGGCGATTGATGGCCGGGTCAAGCCCGGCCATGACGGTTAGCATATGGGTTAAGACTTATTGCCACTGGTTTAAGCGCAGCGCCAAACCGTCATGACCGCCTCGCCGCCTTCACATCGCCCGCCGCGGCACCGTGTTCAGGAAATCCGCCAGTTGCTGCTGCCAGAATCTAGCCATCCCCGTGGTGCCGTGACCCCGTGTCTCCGCGCTGGCGGGGATGAGCAGAAGTCGTCCGTTCCTGATGCGCTTCATCGCCTGATCCATCAGGCCCGTCTGCGGCGGGTTGCGCTCATCATCAGCGGAATTGATCGCCAGAACATTTGCCTGGATGCGCTCCAGCCCAGGTGAAGGATTGTAATCGCGTGAGGCGTCGAACTGCCAAATGAAATCGTTGGCATCCAGGGGCGGCGGTGCGGCGAGGCGAGCGTCCACCAGCTTGTCGGCCTTCTCCCGTGTCGGCGCGATCGACTGGTATCCGAGCGTCCCACCGCTGGTCGCGATGCCAAAGAACACATTGGCAAGCCGCAACGAGGGTGGAGGGACGGTGTAATCGCCGTTGTTCCACGCGGGATCCTGGCGGATCGTTTCGATCAGGATACGCCTGGTCATCCAGTTGCGGGCGGACATCTCAGTGGGCTGCGACGCCATCGGAACCAGCGCGTCCATGAACGCCGGCCAGGTCACGCCCCACAGCCAGGTTTCCATCCCTCCCATGGAGTTGCCGATCACCAGTCGAAGATGGTGCACGCCGAGCGCCTCGGTCAGTAGCCGATATTGCGCCAGGACCATGTCGTCGTAGTTGTAGTGGGGAAATTTCGCGTGCAACCCGTCTGAGGGTTTCGCCGAATTGCCGGCGCCAAGGGCGTCGGGAAGAATGATGAAGTATTTCGTCGCATCCAGCGCCTGGCCCGCACCGAACAATTCGCCGGCGAACGCCGGGGTCAGCATGGTGGCGCCCGAGCCGTTGGTGCCATGGAGAACCAGCACCGGTTCGCCCGACGGATCGCCGATCGTGGTGTAGTGGAGACGTAGAGCGGGCAGCACTTCGCCGGTGTGGAACTGGAAGTCTCGCACGATCCAGTCGGCTTCTTTGGGTGTGGGATACGCCGCCGTCGCCGCGCACCAGGCGAGCGAAACGAACAGTGCCGCCAGGGTTGGGCGAAGCCACCGGCCTGGAGTGTTCATAAGCAGCCTTTCCGCGTTCTTGCCGGTCGCCAGCGATATCACCGCCGAAACAACGCCAGCCCCGCCCCGATCACCGCGACCACCGCCGTCAGCGGACCGAAACCGGCGAAACCCTGAACCCCGAGCATCCAACCGCCAAGTCCCGCGGCACCCATCCAGCCGATGCTGGAGCCGGTGACATTCCACCCCATCACCGTCCCCCTCACGTGCACCGGCACCTGGGCCAGCGATGCCATCATCGCCGGGCGGGCGATCGCGAGGAGAAACACGTAAAGAAAACCCAATCCCACCGACATCTCCAGGCTGTCGCGCCAGCCAAACAACGCGAGGGAGGCGACACCCGACGACACCATCGCCACCGCGTAAATCATCAACCGGTTCCGCAGCTTGTCGGCCAGTTGCCCACCCAGAATCGTGCCCAGAATGTTGCCTGACGCGAAAATCGCCAGCGGCAACGCCACGGTTTCCAAACCTACCCCATAGGTCGACTGCAGAAATGTCGCGAAATAGACAATCGTCAGGCCGTAACAAACACGCTCGGCGATGCCCATCGCCAGCAGGCGCATCACCGGTCCCGAGAATGCGGCGCGTGTCGAGGGCGGCTTTATCGCCGCCACTTGTGGGATGCCTGGCCGGGCACGCGTGGTCACCATCAGACCGATCGCCGAGGCCGCCGCCAAGGCGCCGAGGCACAGACTGACCCCGCGCCAACCGATCATAGAGCCGACGAACGCAGCCAACGGCACCCCTAAAAGCAATGTCAGGGACTGGCCGCTCATGACCCAGCCCAGAGCGCGGCCTTGCTGGCCGTCGGAGACACGGGAAGAGATTTCCGCGAAGATCACGCCGGTGAACATGCCGCTGCAGCCTCCCGCGACGACGGACCAGAGCGTGACCATCAGAAAATTTGGCGCGGTGGCGACGCCCACCAGAGCGAAACAAAGCGCCACAGGCCCAATTAGCAGAAACGGCCTCCGTCCCCACCGGTCGGACCATGCGCCGGCCAGCATCCCGGCAATGGCCCAGGAGACGGAAGTCGCGGCGGCGAGGTCGGCGACGAGCGGCATGCTGGTGGACAAATCCCTCGCCATGTCCAGCAAAAACGGCGCGCGCGTCGTGCCGCTGGCGGAAGCGGCGAACATCGCCAGCGCGCCCGTCGCCAGCAGCGGCCACGGCATCGGCGCCGCGCGCCGAACCGGGATCGATGCGATCGTGGTTTGTGACTGTGCCGTCACGTGCTCCGCCGCCGCCAGGCGCTGATTTGCTCGAGCGAGGTGTGCACGTGCACGACGACCGGCTGGTCCCTGGTGGACAAGGCCTCGGTGATGACACCGGAGATGTCGGACTCCTGATGGATAGTCAGGCCTTTCGCACCGAACGCGGTAGCCCAGATGGCGAAGTCCGGATTGGTCAGTTGTGTCGCCGCCTGATAGGGCCGGCCCGGATAGCGCATGTCGTGATGCTGCGTGATCGTGCCGTAACAATTGTTGTCCGACACGATGAACACCGGATTGACGCCGTATTGCCGGGCGGTCGCCAGTTCGTTGCCGGTCATCAACGCTCCGCCGTCGCCGGCGAAGGCGATCACTTGTGTACCGGGCCGGCGCAGACACGCCGCGACGGCCATCGGCATCCCCGCTCCCATCGCGCCCACGACAGAGGCCAGGAACATCTGGCCGGGTTTCATCAGCAAATACCGATGCACGAATGTCGCGAAATTGCCGGCGTCCGAGGTCACCGTCGCGTCATCCGTCAGGTGTTTGTTGATCTCGGCGATCACCGCGGAGAAATTGACGCCGTCAGGGGTGGGCTGCCATTCCGGCCTGGTGACCCGTTTGTGGACGGCGTGAAGGTTGTTGACCCAGGCCTGGCGCTTCGAGGCGCCGGCGGGTGCTCCGCGGGCCAGCAAGGCACGCACAACGGCGGCGGGTTCGCAGGCCATGCCCAGGTCGGGACGCCAGACGCGGCCGACCTCGTTCGCGTCCGGCCAGACGTGGACCAGAGGCAGTTGCGGGTCCGGCGCGGCCGGGAAGGTAAATCCTTGCGAGATCGAACCGGTGATACGCTCGCCCAAAGCGATCAGCAGATCGGATTTCTTCATTTCGGCCA
>Ga0302324_100025029_pt1 | contig 11470 bp, 9 predicted proteins | sample Palsa_T0_1_FD_201949 | JGI IMG/M metagenome (GOLD analysis project Ga0302324, IMG submission 201949) | Peat permafrost microbial communities from Stordalen Mire near Abisko, Sweden - Palsa_T0_1 | ecosystem: Environmental > Terrestrial > Soil > Palsa > Peat permafrost | place: Sweden: Abisko... | reverse complement strand
CAATGTCCTCAAAGGCCAGGCGCTGAACGTGTCGACCGGGGTGGGCATCGGGATCGAAGCCGGCGCGCAGAACATGAACGTGTATAACAACGCGGTCATGGGGCAGTGGGCAGAGGCGGGCGCTGGATACGGGGGCACCAGCGGCGGTTTCATGCAGAACAATTATGCCTGCCTCGACCAGCCGGCCGTGGCCACCGCGCCTACATTTGCCGATGAGGGGAATGGGGCCACCACCATCACCTACCAGGGGAACGTGCTGGTGGGCAGCTGCGCGTCGGGCAACGAGTCGCTCTCGGTTTCCCTGGGGACGGTCACCGATACCGGGGGCACGCTGACGGCGACCGCCACGGTGAGTACGGTGGAGTACGGGTTGCAAGGAGTGGTGTTTGCCATCGACGGGCTCTACGTGAGCGCGGCGGTGGGCGCAGGGCCTTATAACCTGAATTTCAGCGCCAGCGGCCTCTCGACCGGCGCGCACACAGTCAGCGCCACGGTGGTGGATGCGGTGGGAGAGGCAGCGGTTTCGAATAGCCAGGCGGTGTCGACCACCAATGGAGTGGGACCGGCCGCGGGGCCGATCTCGCCCAACGTGCAGCCCTCGAGCGTGGTGTTCAACGTGGCGGGCAACGACACTGATCCGGTAAATGGAGCCACCACGGTTACGCTTTCGAGCGTGTACCTGACCACGCCGGGCAGCGCCGCCACCCTGATTGTAGGGGCGACGCTGCAGTTCAGTGCGATTTGCGTTTACACCGATGGGTCGACCACGACCTGCAATAACGCCGACAGCCACGGCAACGCGGTGACCACATGGTCGAGCAGTAATACGGTGGCGGCAGCGGTGAGTGCTTCAGGGTTGGCGACCGCGGCCGCGGCTGGTACTGCGGTGATTCAAGCTACGGTCACCGGGGGCATCGCAAGCACTCCATGGACACTGACGATTAACAATGCGGGGCTGACGCTTCAATCGTTGGCGCTCTCGACGGCGGGCAACGTGACCTCGATTGCGACCGGGGCTACCAACCAGTTAAGTGTGCAGTGCAACTATTCCGACGGAACGAGCACTGCCTGCAATAGCGTGGATGCGCACGGCAACGCGGTGACGAGCTATACCAGTTCTTCGCCGGCGGCGGCCACGGTGAATGCCGGAGGGTTGGTGACGGGTGTGGCCGCTGGGCCTACCAGTTTGAGCGCCGCGGTGATTCCCGCTCCGTCGCAGCTGGGGACGAATGCGTACGACTATGCAGGGGTCACGTATACCGGCTACATCAACGAGGATTACGGGGTCACGGGAACGGCCGCCGGCGGATACACGCCGGGGACTTGCTACATCACGCTGCCCGGTATCCCCACGGCAGGTGCGCATTGGGATTGCGTGCTGACGCTGGCGCCCACCCCCACGACACAGGCTTCCTCGGCGGTGTGTTCGGGCAGGTACACGACTACCGGCAACGAGGGGACATCGCCGACGATCGCCATCTCGATGGCGGCGTGTCCTAAGCTGCCTGCGGACACTGCTTATTGGTTGGGTTCGACCACCGACGGCAGCGGGGCGGTGCCCCAGGGATTCACGGCTTGCGGTTCGGGGTGCGCGGGGATGGCGCCGGTTTTCGGGTCGGGCACTTACCCGTACTACTTCCAGGCGGTCACGTTCGGCACCTATACCAACATGAGCACGTCGCTGGTGGCGGGGGGCAATCATCAAGTGTCTCAGTATCTGACCCTGACGACGCCGGCTTTGAGCAGCCCCACGCTGGGGTTGACGGTCACGCCGGCGCCCGTGACCCTGAGTTCGGTGACGCTGAGCGCGGCGGGCGGGGCGACCACCATGATCGTGGGCGGCACGCTGCAGATCTCGGCTACCTGCCATTATTCGGATGGATCGACGACCAGCTGCCAGGTGGCGGATATCCACGGGAATGCGGTCAGCGCCTGGACTTCTTCGGATACTACCAAGGCGACGATTGGCGCGGTGGGGTCGGCGCATCCTGGATTGGTAACGGCGGTGGCGCCGGGTTCGGTGACGATCCAGGCTACGGTGGGCAGTGTTCATAGTGGGACGTATGGCTTGACGATCAGCGCGCCCACGGTTTCGCTGACTAATGTAACGGTGGCGACTACGGGGGGCGTGACGTCGCTGGCGTTGGGCGCGACGAATCAGCTGGTGGCGACTTGCACTTACTCCGATGGCTCGACCACGTTGTGCAATGCGGTGGATGCTCATGGGAATGCGGTGAGCTCCTGGAGTAGTTCGAATTCGGCCCTGGCCACGGTGAGCAACACCGGGTTGGTGACGGCTGTGGCTCCGGGTTCGCCTACGTTTACAGCTACGGCCGGTGGACATACGAGTCCAGGGTTGCCGCTGACGATTAGCCCGTTGCCTCCGGGTACTTACACCATCACGATTAAGGGACCGGTGACGATTACCGGGACGGTGACGTTCTGATGCCTGCGAAGCCACGGCCCACGATCGAGGCCCAGATTCTGGAGCAGCTCACGGAGCTGAAGAGGCGGGTGGAAGATAGCCTGCAGCAGGGGCGGGAAAACGGGAATGAGTTGAAGATGCTGCGCCGGGAGCTGGGATTGGATGGCGCTCATGGACGGTTGCCGATTGTGGAGGCAGCACTGGTCCGGCATGAGGGGCTCATGGAAAGAATGGATGCCCGGTTGATTGAGCTGGAGACGGGGAGTAGCGAGGCGAACGGCAAGGCTAAGCTGGTGGCCACTACGCTGGCGCTGTTGGGTGGGGGCGCGGGGGGTGCTTTGATTTCCCTGCTGGCGCATTTGTTGGGGGCCCGGTAGGGGGTTTCGTCCCTCTGGGGTGGTGGGTTATTAAGTTCCCACCCACATCTCGCTGCGCGAGATATGGGGCACCCTTTATTGGTTCACCCATGAGGGTTCCGTTAGAACTGCAGGTCCCTCCCTTGTCATCCCGACCGAAGTGGAGGGACCTGCAGTTCTAACTAAGGCTGGAGAGAGATACAGGTTCGTTATGGCTAATGCGGAAGCGGCTATTGACTATGTGCTGGGATGGGAAGATGCAAACCTTTCTGGCGTGATTACAACGACGCCCGATGGGAAGCGAACCCGGTTCGGGATCGATGAACATTGGCATCCGGAATTGACGAATTGCTTGTTCTATAGCTCCATGGGCCAGGTGGCCGCACTGCAGATCGCCCGCGGAATTTACGACGTCAGCTATTGCCAGCCACTTTGCGTCGCCGAGATCACCAACCAGGAGATCGCCGATAAGCTGCTTTCCCTGGGCGTAAACGTGGGCGTCACCAACGCGGCCAAGATGCTGCAAAATGCCGTCACGGTGGTGGGCGACGGCCGCATCGGGCCACTTACCCTGCACGCCCTCGATCTGGCCGATTCCGATAAGGTTCTGGCCGATCTGCGGGCAGAGGCGGAAAGCTACTACGAAGAACTGATCAAGGCGAATCCCGATTTCGCGGTGTACCGCGCGGGATGGCTGCGGAGAGCGACAGCATGAACAATCTCAAGACTTGGCTTCACGGACTCGCCGCGGCCGCGGTTTCCGCATTTGCTTCCGCCGCCAGCGGGGCCCTCGCCCTGCCTACCGTATTTACGTTCGATAAAGCAGGTTTCACCAATATGGCCAAGCTGGCTACCGTACCCGCCATGCTGGCCGTGTTCGCTTACTTGAAGAATAGCCCCATACCCAAACTAGAGGAGTAATTCCATGGCATTCACCTGGCAGTCGGCCGGGCACGCATTCGCGTCCCTGTTTAAAGATGTAGTCACGGTTTCGAAAAAGGTAGTCACGGTGATCAGCGGTATGCAGAACGAGGCAGCGTTGATCGAGCAGCTTACTTCGTTGGTAAGCCCCCAGGCCGCGGCAGTGGAACAAATCGCATTCGGCGCGCTGGGCGAATTAGTGGCCGTCGTGAAAGCGCTGGAAACTGCGGCCGGCGCCAACGGTGTCAACGTCTCCTTCGATGCCGCGGTGGTGGCCGAAGTGCAGAAGCTGATCAGCGACTTCCCCCAGGTCGTGGCCCAGGTAGAAACTGCGTTCGCCAAGATCAAATAAATGGCGCTCCGGATTTCGTGCCTCATTCATGCTGTGCTGCTGCTTAGCCTGGGGTGCTCCGCGCATCGGCTGGTGACGGTAGCCGCACCGGTCGATGATGAAGTTTCTAAAGGCAAAGACTTCGTGGTGGCCGTGGGCGATAAGATGCCTCTGTGGGACGCCGATTTCATCTCGAAGTACGAGCGGGTGGAGATCGCAACGGTGAAGGCCGATATCGCCATGGCCCAGCAGGAAGAGAACACCAGCGCCTTCCTCGCAGACGTGACTAAGCTGCACAACGACTGGGATGCACTGGTTGCTTTAGACGAGATGCTGAAGAAGGAGTCGCTGATATGAGCAGCAAGACCTGGATCGAGAAAGCGATCGGCAAAACCTCGACGCAACCTGCGGCCAGCAAACGCGACCGGCTGGCCGAGGCGTTGCTGAAGATGAAGAAAGAGAAAGGCTAAACCCATGGCTCACACACGATTGATCTCGCTGAACGGGAGCGGCGGCGCATTTACCGCGGTTTCTGCAACCCAGGTGACCCGGCGGGTCGAGATTATTGAAGACGGCAGCGCCAACAGCGGCATTGGGCAAGGCCTCGTCTACCAGTTCAACGACGGTTCGGCTGCACCATTCACCACCGTCTATACCATCGAACCACAATCGGAACCGATTGTGCTGGGCGCGCCGATACCGCAAGGCGGAGGATTTGCATTGGTGATCGGTACGCCGGCGGATAACTCCGGCGGCTACGCGCTGGCCCCGACCCTGCTGATCAATCTCAAGTCCGCAAGCACCACCTCTACCATTGTGCGCGTAACGGAATTCGACTAGGCCGATGATGAAGAAAGTACTGTTAGAGCAGTTTCGCAAATACGTTGGCCTCGAAAGGATCGCGAGGTGTGGTTTTCCTTGGGAGAAAACCACGAAAAGGCCTATGGCTTCGGTCTACAGCGTTTGCGAAACTGCTCTCGTGACTATCGCCCTTGCCTGCTGCTTCCCTCCCGTATGGGGGCAGAATGCCGGCCAGATTATCGCTGCACAGTACGGGGAATTTCAGGTAAGCGGGTCGACCATCGGAGGATTTTATTTTCCTCCGGCGACCTGCCAGGTGAGCGCGGGGGGCCAGAACTTCGCGGCGTTCTCGACCGGCGTGCCAATCAAGATTGTCGACGGCAACCCCGCTTTGACCGAGGTGGCCACGCCGACCTCAGTGTTCATCGGGGTCTGCAGCGTGAACATGGCGACGGCCCACAACCATGTGCCGCCCTATTACTTGACTTCGGGCACAGGCGGGCTGCAGGAAGCGATCACGGCCAACCAGACGGTGAACGGGGCCAATACCATTGTTTTGAATTCGGAATGGTACGGCCTGATTGCCGGGGAAAACGCGGCGAATATCATCAGCTCCGTTCGCGGCATCGCGGACTTGGGCCTGGTCGATGTAACCACCACCCCGAACACGTATTACCAGTGGAACGGCACGCAGTACATCGCGGTGAGCTCCGGCGCGGGCGGCGGCAGTTATAACCAGGGCGGCAGCGGGGCGGTCACCCAGACAGTTACAGCCAAACTGCAGCAGAGTATCAGCGTTAAAGACTTCGGCGCGGTCGGCGATGGCGCTCACATGGCGGCGGACACGGCGGGACTGCAGGCCGCGGTCGCGGCGGCTACCACGACGGGCCAGAGCGTCTACATTCCGGCCGGCCACTACCTGTTGAATAATGCCAGCGCCCCGGCCCTTTCCGGAGCCAACAACGTGGCCATCTACGGCGATGGACCTTCATCGTCGCTGGCGTGCCAGACGGTGGGCGGCGCCGATTGCATTGCTTCCACGGGGGCGACCGGATTCGCGCTACGCAACCTGTCGATCAGCTACGGGCCTGCGGCCACGCAGCGGACGTCGGGCTACGCGGTCGATATTCAGTCGTGCACGAATTGCTCGTTTGAAGGCTTGACGCTGAACAATGGCGACTTGAGCGGCATGCGGCTGGCCAGCTCGGTGCATACGCAGTTACATAATATTGCGATCAGCAATTTCTTCGCCAATGGTTTGTTTTCGATCAACAACCAGGATCTTCGGGTCGACGGCGAGAGCTGCTATAACAACCAGGACGCGTGCTTCGAAACGTCGTGGTTCGACTCGCAATATTCGGCCTACGGCATCCCTTGCCAGAACATTACGGCGACGAATATTACCAGCAACACCGACACCGAGGCGATTCTCATCAACGCCTGCAATAACGTTTCGGTGAACGGGTTTACCGCGCTCAATTCAGGCAAAGAAAGCGTGTGGGTGGGGCAAGACCCCACCACTACCACGGCGCATTGGCCGGACCGTGTCAGCATCGCGAACGGGTCGATTTACGGCGCCGGGTATGGAGCGAACGCCAACAATACGGCGACCGCGCAGGCCCTGTACATCAACGTTTCCACCTCTCCGGGGAGCTTTATTTCGCACATCAACTTCAGCAATATCTCGGCCACCCACATCAGCGGCTGGGGGCTGCAGATGGCCGAGTTGCAAAACGACGATGTGCAGGCCAGCAATCTTTCTTTCTATGATGTGGGCAATGGGGACAGCGAGGGCTGCATCCAGACTGAAGGCAACCAGGTGAACCTGGACAACATCGCCTGCACGGATATCGGCACGTATACGCTGTACGACACCAATACGCTGCGGCTCACGGGCCAGAACATTACCGGTAATGGGTCGAATCAAGTGGGGACGGGCACCAACGCGATTTACTTGCCGGTGACCGCAACCGGGTTGGTCAGCATTAGCGGCGTTACTTTAAATGATACGAACGCCACGGCGTATGCCAGCTCGGTATTCGACGGCAGCGCGACGGGCCAACACTCGATCTGGAACATTACTTCGACCGGCGTGCTGACGCCGACCGGGCCGACGAGCGCGAATCCGGGGACTGCTTATACCTACTCGGATCCCACGCACTCCTGGGTTATACGCAATGGGGGCGAGATTCAGTCCTTTGCCGCGCCGAATGTGTACCTGCTACCCACGGCGGGGGCGACGCCCACCTCGTTTGTCAACAGCTCCACCTTTTATTGGCAGTCGAAGTGCTGGGCTTCGGGGGCCCAGCAGACGGAGAGTATCGCATGGCTCGATTTGTATCCGACACTGACCACGGAATCGCTGGCCATCACGAAGACGGGCGGGTGCGGTTTTCCCCTCACCCTGGATACGACGGTCGCCGCTTCGCTGCTGGCCAATATTATCAACGGAACTATTATTTCCGGGGTGCATTTCTCCGGGCTTACGGCGACGCCGCCGGCCATCGCGGGCGGCACCGGCGCGGGCACGTCGCCCACGGTTTCGCTGAATGCTAACTCGAATGATGTTTCCGGGTACATCAGCGTAACACCAGGCGCTTCGCCTGCGGCCGGCGCTACGGTCGCGACGATTACCTTCGGGACGCCGTACGCGACCCTGGCCAAGTGCATGCTGTCGCCGGCCAATAGCGCGGCTGCGCTGCTGACCGGGCCGACGCAGGTTTACGTTCCTGTACCGACCACGACTGCATTTCAAATCAACTCGGGCACGTCTGCGCTTGCGGCCGGCACGCTCTACACCTGGGGATACACATGCACACAGTAAAGAAAGCATTGCTGCTGGCGCCGGCGGTCCTGTCTTGCTGCGTTCCCTTGCAGGCGCAGAATATCGAGGGCCAGCTGGTCGCGGCGCAATTCGGCGAATTCCAGGTGACGAATAACGGCAATGGGTTCACCTTTCCCGCCGAAGCCTGCCAGGTGAACGGCGGGGGCAAGAACTTCATGGCTTTCTCGGCCGGCACACCCATTAAGATCGTCGACGCCAACCCCAGTTTGACCGAGGTGGTCACTCCGGTGGCGGTGTTTCTGAACGGGGGATGCTCGGTCAGCCTGGCAACGGCTTACTCGCATACTTCCTTCTATCTGACGTCGGGCACGGGCGGCCTGCAGGAAGCGATTAACAACGGGAGAGGACGCGCGGGGAGCGCGAATACGATCGTCCTCAATGCGGAGTGGTATGGGTTAGTCGCGCCCGGCAATCCAGCCACGGTAATCGACACGGTTACAGGAGGGGCGGGCTTCGGGCTGGTGGATGTTACCACCGCTCCTTACTCCTATTATTCGTGGAACGGTTCGCAGTTTGTGTCCGCAGGCACGGGCGGAGGTGGGTCTCCCACGGGCGCGGCCGGCGGGTCGCTGAGCGGGAATTATCCCAATCCAAGTCTGGCGAGCACGGTGGTTCTGCCCTCGAGCACGACGGCCACCACGCAGAGCGCCGGCGATAACACCAATAAGGTGGCCACCGACGCTTTTGTGCAGGCGAACCTGCCCAGCGTGGCCGTCACCTCAATATTCGGCCGCACCGGGGCGGTAAGCGCCGCGGGCGGAGACTACTCGGTCGCCCAAGTGACGGGAGCGGCGCCGCTCGCGTCCCCGGCCTTTACGGGCAACCCTACGGCGCCGACGCAGGCGCCGGGCGATAACTCGACCAAGGTCGCCACCACTGCGTATGTGGCCGCGAATGCGGGGGGAAGTCCTTCGGGGACCGCCGGCGGTTCGTTGAGCGGAAGCTATCCTAACCCGGGACTGCTGCCCTCGGCTGTGGCCACAGCGGTGAGTGGACAGACGATTACGCCGGGGATCATGAATGCGCAGATTTACGTGGCGGGTGTGAATGGCGCTGGGATTGGCGTAGCGCAGAGCGCCTGGTCGTCCGCGACGGCCTACCCGCAATGCAGCGCGGTGAGCTATTCCAGCGGCAGCTACCTGGCGGTGGCGGCGAACACCAATGTTACGCCGGGCACGAACAGCTCCATCTGGTACCCGGTGCAGGATGCGAATACGCCGACCCAGGGCGACTGCGCGTTCTATATCGCGGCGTCCCAGGTGAACGGGAGCACGGGCGCCTCGCTGTATCTGCCTCCGGGCACCACGCTGACTAATATCGGTTGGTTGGAGCCCACGGTCACGGCTCCGGGCAACCCTATCGTGAATATCTTCGGCGCGGGCAAGAACTCCAGCACCTTGCAACTGAACGCCAGCCTTTTGGGTTTGGGCGTGGCCCCGCTGCAGTTGCCTAACACCGGGGTGGCGTATGGATTCGCCAGCTTTGTGTGGTCTGACTTTGCCATCAACGCTAATTTCCTGGCCAATGCGGTGGTGAATGTCTACGGCGCGCAGCAATTCCAATTAAAAAATTTGTTACTGCTGAATGCGGCCGACGGTAGCGACCATTACGTGGAGTTCGGCCACCCGGCGACCGCGAACCACACCTTCGCGTGGACGTATGAAGCGGATCTGGAAAATATTGACCTGAACACTTATCACGGTGGGGGGACCGGGGCGCAAATCACGGTCTCGGTGACGGGTGGGGTGCCTACCTTTACGGTGGTGAACGGCGGGACCGAGTATACCCAGGCCTACACCAAGCTCATTCTGTCGGGCGCGGGCGCGAACGCCGATGTACCGTGCGGCAGTCGCGGAACCGACAGCATCACCGTGACCGGCGGGGTGATTACCGCGATTACTTCGACGGCTAGCGGCTGCGCGTCCCCACTCTATGCCTCGGTGTATGGCGGACAGAATGTGAGCTACGGGGTTCGGTTCAATGATTGCTCCGACAGCAAGCTGATCTCCAGCATCACCGATGGGGGCATCGGCAGCATCGCGGGGTTTTACATGGCGGGTGCGTCTTCCGAGCTCACCACTTATAAGCTGCACCCCATCGACACCATGACCGGGGTGCTGGACGAGGGTAACAATAACTTCTTTGCCACGCAGATGGACAGCGTCTTCCGCTATGGGTTTGATTTCGAAGGCGCCACGAATGTGGAGAATGTCTACGGCACGCTGTTCGAATGGAACAACCAGAATTACCTGGGATCGAGCGACTACCACTTCGGGACTATCACCAACTCGCCCACTAATTCTCCTTATGCGATCAATATCTTCGGCGATACCTGCGGGGGGGCGGCGACCTTCAACGGATACAACCACCTGCTTTCGACTGCGGGGAGCGTGGATAACGGCAGCGCTCCCCTGCCCTCGTTCGTTCACCTGCGGGAGACGAATTATTGCAACCAGACAAGCGCGAATGCGACCGCGGCGAATTATGTGGGGCAGACGTTTTCGCTCAGTAATGGGGATTTTGGCAATGTGTGGCAGTTTGGGTTGGGGCAGAGCGGGAATGTGACGAACACCGTCACGAATCCTTCCGGGTCCGGGTCTTATACGTGGTTGTTTTCGAACCCCACCGCGGCGACGGGCAGCCAGAATTACGTGTCGCCCGTGGTCGAGAGCCTGGGTACGTTCTGGAACGGCACAGCGAGCAATTCGAGCAACGTGCAGCAGCAGTTGAAGTTTGGTTCGGGGGCGAATCCTGCAGAGACGTACGCGTTCAGCATGGGGGGCACGGTTTCGACGGGGGCCAAGGCGTACAGCTTTGATCGGGCGGTGAGCTCGCCGGGGTTCTATCCGCAGTCCGGGGCGGCCGGGCCTTACAGCACGCTGTTTGATGACTATTACTCGGGGGCGAATAACGCCTCGAACCCTATAGGAGCGGCGAGCGGCGATACTTGCACGGTCAATACGACTTACACGGATAACAATCATCCCGGGAACTTGCTGTTGACTTCGGGAACCGGGGGCAGCGGCACCGGAATTACTTGCGGGTACCAGTCGGAGTCCGGGTCGATTTTCAATGCCGCCGCGTCGCTCGGTTGGACGTGGGAGACGGCGGTGTATGTTCCGGTGTTGCCGGGAACTACGGCGGGGTCATATCAGGCTGGGTTGACGCATAGCCCCAACACGAATCCTTGGACCGGAGGGATTAACTTTTATCTCTCCAGCGCGAACTCGGTGGCGAATGACTGGTACTGCGCGTATTCGTCGACCTACACCGATTCTACGGTGGCGGCGACGGTGGGCTGGCAGCGGCTGACGATTGTGAATGACGGCACGAATGTGCATTGGTATGTCAACGGGACTCAAGTGTGCGGGAGTGGCGTGGCTATTGCTTCGATGCCGAGTACGACGCAGTATCCCGCGTCATGGTCGGCTACGGCGCTCAGCGCGACGTCGGTGGGCATGGCGGTCGATTATGTGGATTTTCAGCGGGCTACGGTGCGATGAGGTTTCCTTGGATATCCCGCTGTTCGCACGAGGAGATGATGGGCCTGGTGAAGGAGCAGTTGGAGCAGATGACGCAGGAACGGCGGGCACTGCTGGACCGGCTGGCTACGCTTGGCCTGGGTGGACCTCTGTTCAACTCGGTTGCCTCGGGCGAGGACTCTCCCAGGGAAACCGAGGAGTTGACGGATCCGGAGGCGGAAGAGATTGAGCACTTGATGAAGTCGCGCCGGCGGCCTTCGAAGCTGGCGGATGCGCTTACGCAGAAGAAGTATCGGGATTATAACCGTG
>Ga0302324_100025028_pt1 | contig 11470 bp, 9 predicted proteins | sample Palsa_T0_1_FD_201949 | JGI IMG/M metagenome (GOLD analysis project Ga0302324, IMG submission 201949) | Peat permafrost microbial communities from Stordalen Mire near Abisko, Sweden - Palsa_T0_1 | ecosystem: Environmental > Terrestrial > Soil > Palsa > Peat permafrost | place: Sweden: Abisko... | reverse complement strand
CGCGATCGCCGCTCTGGCGGCCGCTTACCTCCTGCTATTCGAGTTCGTCGTTTCGGGCAGCCATTTGTTGGTGGCGGCGGTCATGATCGGCACGATCATCTTCGCCGTTCGATACTCTTCGTGGAATGCGCCACTTACCCTGTTTCCCGCGGCCGCCGCGGTTGGGCTGGTCTTGTCGCTGGCGTGGTGGCGGATCGCACCGAATGAGGCCTCGCCACTGCCATTGGCCGCCTTCACGATCGTCCTGAGCGGGTTGTCGGTTGGACTTTCCGATCCGGGGCGGCGCCGGTGTTGCTCGGTCGCCATTCCCATGACCGGTTTTCTGGCCGCCGCGATTTTGTTGCTGATCGACCTTGCAGGTTATCAGCCAGACCAACCGATCCTGTTCTATCTGGCGCATCATTGGGGCGCGTATATCGGACCGGCGCTCGATCTCCGGGCCGGCCTTGTGCCATTCCATGACATTCCACTTCAATACGGTCTCGGACCGACGCTGGTGACCGCCGCTGTGTGTCGCGACACCGATTGCTGGGCCGGCATGGAATGCGCCGACATCGTCGTGAACCTGGTCAGCGGGCTGCTGATCCTGCGGATGGTGTTGGCGACTTCGGTGCCTCGGGGGCCGGCGTGGCAAATCGCCGCGACGATTGTCGTCTTCGCCGCCGTATATCTCTGGCCGGGTAGCCCGGCTGACGGCAGTGGTTTTCTGGCGACGCCAAGTGTTGGCGGGATGCGCTTTCTGCCGGTGACCGTGGTCGCTTTCCTGCTGTTCTTCGCGTGGCCCGCGATGGCGGCCGCCGCGTTGATACCGGCCGTGCTGTGGTCGCCCGAGTCCGCCGCGATGTCGATCACGGTTTTTGGGCTGTGCGAGGCCGCACGCGTTGGCTTTGTGAGGGCATGTCTGCGCGGCGGTGGTTTGCTCGCCGGTAGTTATGCCGCGCTCATTTTGTCGCACCGTGCCATTTTCGGGGTTTGGATGGATCCGCTCGCGCTCGTGGAATACGTACTTCACGTGCCCGGCCCATTGCCGATAGACCCGTTCAGCGACGCGATGCTGCTTGCCGCGGTTCTCGGGCTCGGTTTTTGGTTGATCGTTCGCCGCTCGCCCGATCCGGTGACCGAGTGCCGCGACCGTACGGCGACCGTCCTGCTCTTCGCGGCGGCAAGTTATTGGTTCGGCCGCAGTCATCCGAACAATATTTGCAATTTGGTGCCCTTCCTGGCGCTCGTGTCCTTCAGAGTGCTTGACCGGCCAGCCGGCGATCGTCCGTTGCGCGCGCGGTTGACTTGTTTCGGACTGGCGACATCGGTCGCGGCACTGGCGATGTCACCCTGGCACGCGGTGTCTTTCGCCCTCCCGCCGGCGTTCGACATTCATACGGTGGTCGAGGACTTTGCTTCATTGGAGCCGGATATCGAGCAAATCCGAAAGCAGATCGCTGACCCGGACGGATTGGGCGTGGCCGATTTCGGGCCGTCCTACACTCGTCACCCATCCGAAAAGATCATTTGGACTCCCATGGATCCGAGTTCGCTCTGGAGCTACGTCCCGAGCGAGCGGCGGCGACTTTATATTCAGCGCTCAGCGTCTCGGATACGCCGGGCCGGATGGGCGATCATCGAGGACGAGCAGAGATTTCTGTTTGACGACCTCCAGGCCGGATACACCGTGGCGGAACAACGTGGCTTCGACGGAGCGCGGTCGCCACTGGACGGATCGCGAAGACATTATTTGGTGGCGTGTTTCAATCCGCGACCGGATGTCGCGGCGCCGATTGTTGGACCGCCTTGTCCGTCCATTCCGGGATTTGCTCCGTGATGCGGCGCGGCGGGGAATTGGCCGGATGTCCGAATGTGTTTTGGACGTTGCTTACCCATCCGCGACCGCTACTCTGGTTCCGGTTTGGGCTGGCCGGACTCCTGAACACGGGGTTTGGTTACGTCGTATTCGCCGCTCTCGAACTCATGGGGGTTTGGCCGGGCGCGGCGCTGGCGGGCTCTACCATCGCCGGGATCGGTTTCAACTTCCAGACATCGCGCCGGTTTGTGTTCCGTTCCAAAGGCCACGTTTTGTCGTTCGTCGCCCTCTACACCGTCGTTTTCTCTCTCAACTGGGCGGCGCTTCGGGCTCTGGGGTGGTACGGATTGCCTGACCTTGGATCGCAGGCCCTGCTCGTTCCGCCGATCGCCTTTCTGTCATTTTTTGGCCAGCAACTGCTGGTGTTTGGCGAAGCCGCTGGTTCCGCGGGCGAGCGATCCAACCGGCCGGCGGTTTGCTCGCCACCGATGCTACAGGACCATGGCCATCGATCTTCGCTGATGCGTCCGCATGTTTCACGTCTGCTTATCCCGGGCTGCGGGATTTTTTTCGTCGCGCTCTTCGGCGTGCTTTATTGGTGCGATACCGCGCTTTACCTACGCGTCCTGGTTTGGCTGATCAAAGAGCCGTTCCCGCATCCGTTCATCGACTGGGAAGAGGTCCCCTCCGCCATCCAGTGCTGGCAGCACGGCGTGGATGTCTATGTAAATAACACTTGTTACGAGCCGTTCGCCCATGGCCGGCATGGCTATTCACCACTCTGGCTGCGCATGACATTTCTGCCGTACGGCAAAGCCTGGGTAGCGGCGTTTGGGCTGAGCCTGGCGGTGCTTTTCTTCGCCGCGCTGGTTGTCTTGCCACCGCAGCGGAACATCCACGCATTCTGTGTGACCGCTCTGGCGACCATTTCGCCACTGACGGCATTCGCGCTCGAGCGGGCCAATGTCGACCTGATCATGTTTCTGTTGGCGATCGCCGGGGTCAATTGCTGGTTGAGCGCGCGGCCTTCAAGATTGGCTGGGTATGGTCTCTTCATCGTGGGTGGGCTGCTGAAGTTCTATCCATTCGTATTGATGGCTCTGGCTTTGCGTGAGCGGCCGCGCATGTTCGCGGCGATTTGTACAGTAACGTTGGTGGTCTTACTGGCCTTCGGATTGACGTTTCGCGACGAACTCGCGCGCGTGGGCGCGAATTTTCCGGCGGGCCTGCCGTTCGACGATATATTTGCCGCCGCCAGTCTTCCGTACGGACTCGGAATGATGGCGGGAGTGTCCGCGCCCGGCCTTGACGCACCGCTCGCGACCGCTTCACGGGGCATGGCCGGTCCAGCCGGGCTGCTGCTGTTAACACTGCTGGCGATCGGCTGCGCTCTCCTCATCGAGAGGAAGTTCAAACTCACCGAGGTGCTCGGCGCGATGCCTCGTCGCGACGCCGGCTTTCTGGTGGCCGCGGCGGCGATCGTGTGCGGGTGCTTTTTCGCGGGCCAGAACGTCGGCTACCGCGCTATCATGATCCTTCCGGCGTTGCCGGGACTGCTGTGGTTCGGCCGTTCGTTACCCACGCGCCGCGGGCGAGTTCTGTTCACGGCGAGTGGTTGGTCGATCGTCTTCATCATGTGGTCGATTTTTATCCAGCAGGTCGTGGCGGCGGTTTTCATCCCATTCGGAGCGATGGCTTTTTTCCACTGGCTGCTAAACCAACTGGCCTGGTGGGCGGTTGTGACCGTGCTGCTGGCGGTGCTGTTGAGCTTCGTTCTCGGTTCAGAGATTGGCCGGCTGACGATGCTCCACTTGCAGCCGCGCTCGGCAAATCCCATACCGCCGACCAAATCGCTCTTGACATAACCCCCATCCTGTCGCGCAGTCGCGACCGAGCCCAAATGGGGACAAAATCCGGGCGGGACGCAACACGGGAAACGGACCATGAAATTCGGCATCTTTTATGAACTTCAACTACCGCGCCCCTGGGGCGTCGATGACGAACGGCAACTGTATCAGAACGCTCTGACACAGGTGGAACTGGCCGATAAACTTGGTTACGACTACGCATGGGAAGTGGAGCACCACTTTCTCGAGGAGTACTCGCACTCACCCGCACCGGAAGTCTTCCTCGGCGCCGCCAGCCAGCGCACCAAAAATATCCGACTGGGCCACGGCATCGTGCAGCTGACCACCAATCCGCCGCAGCGGATCGCCGAGCGCATCGCCTGCCTCGACCTGGTGTCCAACGGCCGCGTCGAGTTCGGCACCGGCGAGTCCGGATCGGACACCGAACTCGGTGGCTTCGGGCGGGAGATGGAGACCAAGCGAGAGGTCTGGGAAGACGCCATCCGCTGCATCATCCCGATGTTCCAGGACAAGGGCGTCGAGCTCGATACCAAATGGCACAAAATGCCGTTGCGGAATGTCCTGCCGAAGCCGGTGCAGAAGCCGCATCCGCCTCTGTGGGTCGCCTGCTCGCAACTGGAGACGCTGGAAATGGCCGGCCGCAGGGGACTGGGTGCGCTCGGCTTTCAGTTCCTGTCGGCCGACGCGGCGTTCGCCTGGGTGCACGCTTACTACAACGCGTTCACCAAACGGCAGGAGAAGCTTTGCGATTACGTGACCAATCCGAACATCGCTCTGGTCAGCTATTTCATGTGCGCCGAGACCGACGAAGAAGCTCGCCGCCGCGCCGACGGGGCGACATTCTTTCAGTTCGCGTTGCGGTTTTTCGGCGCGTCGTCGGGACGCAAGAGGCCCGACCCGTACACGGTCAACATCTGGGACGAATACAATAAGTGGAAGGCCGCCAATCCCGAAGCGGCGGCGAGGGCGATCTCGGGCGGCCTGATCGGGTCGCCGGACACAATTCGCAGAAAGCTGCGGCGGTTCCGCTCGTCGAATATCGATCAGGTGATCCTGCTGAACCAGGCCGGCCGCAACACTCACGAGCACATTTGCGAAAGCCTGGAATTATTCGCCAGGGACGTCATGCCGGAGTTCCATGCCGACGAGCCGGCGCATCAGGAATGGAAGCGCAAGGTGCTGGCTCGAGAAATCGAGCTGGAGGAGATCGATACGCAACCTTTCCGTGATCGATTTGGGCCGAATTCCGTGCAGCCGGCGCAGGCGGCGGCGGAATAAGCGGGGATTTCAGGTCAGGGTCAGGTTGAATAAGCAATAAGCGCCGGCAAGAGGCGCGGGGGGAGAAGTTGACATGGCGATTTTAGCGCGCACATCCGTGGCCTCCGTTCAGGGGCACATCGCCGCCCGGATCGACCGGCTGCCAATGACCAAAGTGCAGTGGAAGCTGTTCATCCTGGTGGAGATCACCTGGGGCTTCATCATCTTCGACACCGACGGTATCGGAGCCCGGCTGTATCCGTTTGTGTGGCGGCCGAACCATATCGTGACCGTCACACAATACGCCGTGATCCAGGCGTTGCAGGTCGGCGCCGGCATCCTGTTGGGCGTCTATCTGATGAGCTGGATCGCCGACCGCTATGGCCGCCGGCCGGCGATTTTAATCGCGACACTTCTGGGTGGGTTGTGCATCTGGCCATTCGCTTACGTCTTCAACTTCTGGGGCATGGTATTTCTGTCGGTGCTCAGCACTCTTGGCGTGGGCGGCATCGTCGCCACACACTCGGTCTATCTGTCCGAGATGATCTCGCCGCAACTGCGCAATCGGGCTTTGCTGGCGTCGCAAGGGGTGACGGCTCTGGTCGCGGTGGCGGTCAATTTGCTGGCGTTTTGGTTGATCCCGTCACAGTGGCAGGCCTTCCTGTGGGTCAGCGCCGGTGTCGAGATCATCGTGCTGCTGCCGCTGCTGTATTGGAAATTACCGGAATCGCCTCGCTGGCTGGAGGCGAGGGGCCGCCACGCCGAAGCCGACATGGCCATGGGCGAGTATGAGCGTCGCGTGCAGGCCACGACCAGTGTGCCATTGCCTCGGCCGGACGAGGGGATGCACCCGTTGGTCGTTGCCGAACACGGGGCGTGGAAGGAAATCTTCACCAACCCGTTGTATCGCGGGCGCACGACGTTGCTGATCGTCTGCTGGCTGTTGGGCTATGCCGGTCTGATTTATGGGGTTGGCGCTTTCACCGCGGTGTTCATGGTCGACCACGGCGCCACGCCGCATTTCGTGTTCCTCAGCATCGCGGCCGCCTATGGGGTGCTGTTCGTCGGGTTCCAGATCAACTCCTGGCTCGGCGAGAGGGTCGAGCGGCGCGACGTGCTGTGCTTCGCGGCTGTGCTGTTCGCGGCGGCCTGGATCGTGATTTATCTTTATCCCAGCCTGACGGTCATCGCGGTGTGCTATGCGATCAGCCGGGTGGGGACGGGGCTCTATTTGTTCAATTTGTATAATTACACCGCGGTGGCGTATCCGACGCGCATACGCTCGATCGCGTTCGCCTGGACGGATGGGTTGGGACATCTCGGGGCGTGGGGCGGCGTCACTCTGCTGGGTCCGCTCTACGAGTGGGGGCCGGACCATTTGGGCTGGTTCATCTGGATCATCGGGCCGGGTGCCTTGCTGCCGGCGATCCTGATCCGCGGGTTTGGCATCCGCCAGCGGAGCGCGGTGCTGGAGCAGGTGTCGACGTAAAGGATGGATTTCGGGACCTCGGCATCGTTGCCCATGCACGCCAGCCGGGAGGACAACCCATGGACCCGCTCGCCCGCCGTGAACTTGGCCGCACCGGGATCGAAGTCACGCAACTCGGCTTCGGCGGCGCCGGGTTGGGCGATTTGTTCGACGTGGTCGAGGACACCGATGCCAGCGCCACGCTGCGAGCGGCCTGGGACGCCGGCATCCGTTACTACGACACGTCGCCTTGGTACGGCCGAGGGCAGAGCGAGCACCGCTTTGGCCGCGCACTGTATCGCCGGCCCCGAGCTGAATTCGTGCTGTCCACCAAGGTCGGCCGGCTGTTCAGTGCCTGCCGGGACGCCGAGAGTTTCGAGCATCGCTTCTGGCGCGGCGGCCTGAAATTCGAGCACCGGTTCGACTACAGTTACGACGGGGTGATGCGGAGCTTCGAGGACAGCCTGCAGCGGCTCGGCTTGCCACGCATCGATCTGCTGCTGATCCACGATCTGGACATCTCGCACCACGGGACCGAGGCGAAGGTGACCGCATACCTGACCGAGCTGCACAACGGCGGGTTTCGCGCGCTGATGGAACTCAAGCAGGCGGGCGTGATCGGCGGGATCGGCGCGGGCATCAACGAAGTCGGGATGATGCCGCGGTTCCTCGATCTGATGGACGTCGATTTCTTCCTGGTCGCGATGCCTTATACGCTGCTGGACACGGATGTGCTGGACGCCGAGTTCCCGCGCTGCGTCGCGCGCGGCGTGGGCTTCGTTATTGGTGCGCCGTTCGCCTCGGGTATTCTTGCCACCGGGGCGGTGCAAGGCGCGCGCTATCGTTACGCGGAGGCGGGGCCGGAGGTTCTGGCGAAAGTGACGCGAATTGAAGCTGTGTGTGCTCGGCACGGGGTGACGCTGGCGGCCTCCGCGCTGCAGTTCCCGCTCGGGCATAGGTCGGTCGCGGCGGTGATCCCGGGGGCGCTGCTGCCGGAACATGTGGCGCGCAATGTCGCCGCGTTTCGGCAGGAAATCCCGGCGGATTTTTGGGCGGAATTGAAGCACGAGGGGTTGTTGCGGGGGGATGCGCCGGTGCCGTGAGGGGGGGACCGGCAGTCTACGCTACTTTCTTCCACGAAATGGTCCGTTACTGTGAACCGCAACACACAACGCGGCGATAATCTGGTGGAGACTGCACAAAGGATTCCACCGTCACACTGACCGAGGGAGGCTTGATTGAGTGCTCCGCTCAAGGCCCATCCGGTATCGATCGAGCCGCACGCCGCGGATCCGCCTCGCCGCGGCATGGCGCGGCCGCGTTTCTGGCTTGAATGGGCCGCGGGAACCTTCGCCTTCGTGCTCGCGCTAGAGGCGATGCTACTGTTCATGATGAACACGATCGCGGATCGGGTCGATACGCTCATTGAGGAACAGAACACCGCAGCTGTGAAGCTGTCCGACAATCTGCACTATTTCGACGCCCATCGCGCGACGAATGACGAGTCGATTCCGCCGGGTCTGTTCTCGGATTTGGTCGAATTTTCGCGTAACACGGCGATCATCATGGACGAGGTGCATCGGCTGCTCGCCCTTGAATACATCACCACGTTCGGCATGGAAGGTGCGCTGGACCAGCCGGCCGGGAAGGGTGCCTGGTCGGAAAAGCTGTTGCAGAACCTGAGTCCGAAGGATGGCGCGACGACAAAACTCGACCACACCGGCATCGATCCCCGCACTACCGGGAAGACGATCGCCGAGGTGGGCGCCTATCAGATCGAGCTCTATCAGTCAGTGCGGGATTTTTCACAGGAGAGGTGCACGTCCTATAAGGACTTCGGTGGCGCGATCTCCACGTATCTGTTCCCGCTGCTCTACGCCGTGCTTGGTGCCTGCCTGTGCGACCTCCGATGCCGTGCGTCCGGACAGGGCCGCCGGACCGCACCGCTCGGCAGCGCCCGCTACACGACCGCGATCATCGGCGGCGCGGTGATCGGCACCTTCACCTCGCTGATCCCGACCAGCCTGTCCCTGCCACCGCTCCTGGTCGCCTTCCTGCTAGGTTATTCCGTCGATGTTTTTATTGCCCGGCTCGATGGCCTCGTCGACAACCTACGCACGCCCGGCGGGGGAACATAACACTGTGGCATCGTTGAGCGCGACACACAAGCGGCTTTGCCGGCGAGGTCCGCGCATGGCCAATGGGGTATGGGGACACGACAGAACGGGCAGAACCGTACGCCTGGCGTCTATGCCGCGGCTCATCAACCCATCGTCAGATCCCGGAGCGCCGGCTCCCCGACGCGATCGGTGATGTTCCCTGTCCGCTGCCCGAAGGAAGCAAACCGCCCGTGCCAGCGGGATAACCCGCCTCGGAAAACTGCCGTGCTTTGGCTTCGAAATAGGCACGAACCCATTGGAACCGCTCGCCGCTCTTTGAAAGCCCCACGCTGTCGGCGATGCCGTCGAGGCTGATCGTTCTGCCGCCAGCACCCCAGTTCCCCTCGGTCACTTCATCGATGACGACCAACGCGCTGGCTCCGGGATTGCCCGCGGCGGTGCCGCCCATGACATCGAGGATCGCTTCGTTGACGCCGGCATGGACTTCGCTCTTGTGGGCCGCACTCATGTAACCCTCCGGCACGGTCACGTGGATCAGGAATCTGCCGGGCGGCGTAACAAACGCGTCATCGGTGCGGCCGCCGACCCACCAGTCATCCGTTTTGACAGGTGCGAAAAGAACCCAGGCGAACGCGCGTCCGCCGGTCGTGTTAGCGCCACCTTCCATCGCGATCAGGACATCGGTGAGACGTCGCGCCAACGCGGCTTTGCGCTCGGTATCCAGGGCGTTTTCCGGATAGCACACTTGCATGATGGGCATTGACTTTCTCCTAAGCAAACGGGAGGCACGGCCGAGCCGGCCTCCCGGATTATCGTTTCACTATAGTACCGTCTCGACAAACAGCACGTCGGTTTCGGCGGCACCCGTCTTGCAGACGATCTCGTCGGCAGCCCAGACGCCCTTGCTGTCGCGAGACCCAAGCAGCGTGCCGTCGCAACGCATTTCACCTTCCAGCACGAACGCGTAGACGCCGTGCGCGGGTGACCGCGGCCGGTAGACGAAAGTGTTGGGCTCGTCACTGACGAGACGGGATACTCTGGCATCCTGCGGCACCGGGATCGCACCGGCCTGGTCGCCGAGCAGCGGGGTGATGCGATTCATGCCCGCCACGCGATCGAAATGACCCATCTGGAAGGATGGCGGCAGCAGGAGTTGGTTCGGCAGCATCCAGAGATAGATCGCCTTCATTGGCTCGGCCTTCAGGTTCAGCTCCTCGTGCAGACCACCGGAACCGGCGGAAAACGCATAGAAGTCTCCGGCCTTCAGTTCGTCGTTGTCGCCAAGCGTGTTGAGGTGCGTGAGTGTCCCCGACAGCACGAAGGCGGAAATGATGAAGTTGTGGTGGCGGTGCATGCTGTAGCTGCAACCCGGGTGATTGAAGGTTTCGTCGCCGAAAACCCTGATCTTCCCGAAGCCTGGCCTGCCTGACTGATAGTCATGAAAATTGAAACTCGACCAGCGCGTGACGAACGCGTCGGGATGGCCGCCGACATAGGAGGCGGTGGGGCCGGTGGAGAGGATCTTCTCGTGACCACGCTCGGCGGCGCGCAGAGTGAATGATTGGGACATGGTTGTCTCCTTTGCTTTCGTTTTGATCAGGCGGCGAGTGGGAGGGATGGCTGGCCGGCGGCGTAGCCGATTTCGACCATCTCGAAGCGGGACTTGGGCGTGCCGCAATCGGGGCAGGACCAGTCCTCGGGGATCTCGGTCCATCGTGTACCGGGTGGAATGCCGTGCTCGGGCAGTCCGATGGCCTCGTCATAAGAGAAGCCGCATCCGAGGCAGATCCAGCGTTTCAAGGGTTCGTCGGGCATGGTGACCTCCATTGGGTTGTCGAAGCGGACTCCACGAATGCGACGCGTGCCGTGTGACGTGTGACGCGCTACCATCGTGGTAGCGCGCTACTATCATGCGTGACACGGCATGGCAAGTGGTTTATGCTGCCGGCAGACAAAAATTCTGGAGACACCCTCTTGGACGCACTACGTGACGCCGAAGCCTCCACGAGCCTGCGGGACAAGGTGGTCCAGCGGGTGCGGTCGGATATCGTCTCCGGGCGTAGCGCCCCGGGGACGATGTATTCGGTCCCCACATTGGCGGACCAGTTGGGGGTCTCCACGACCCCGGTCCGCGAGGCGCTGCTGGAACTCAGCCGCGGCGGCCTGATCACCCCGCTGCGCAACCGCGGCTTCCGGGTTGAGGCGACATCGCTCGAAGATCTCAACAACCTGTTCGCGGTGCGCGAACTGTTGGAGTGCTTCGCCGTGGTGTCGCTGGCCAATCAGCGTCTGACCGATACCGGCGAACTGAAAGCACGCGCCGACGACGTCGCCGGGGCGGTCAGGCGCAAGGACGTACTCGGCTACATCGAAACCGATCGTGCCTTTCACCAGGCGCTGGTGGCGAGGGCGGGCAATCCGCTGCTCACCCGCATGATCATGGACCTGCGCGACGGGATGCGCCTCTACGGCATCGACTCGGCCGCGGGCCGGCAGCGCCAGGTGGCTTCGGTGAAGGAGCACTACCGGCTTATCGAACTGGCCGTCTCGGGCGATTCGCAGGCGATCGCCGATCTCATGCGCAGTCACATTACCGATTGGAAGCCGGTCTTCACGGCGGCGCTGGCCGACCGTCTGGGCAGCGATCCAAGGTGACCCGATGCTGCCTGGCCGACGACGTCAGGGCCCAGGAGACGCTCGTCGCCTGTTCGGGCAGCCTCACTTATCGTGAGATCTGGTTGGCATCCGGCGTGTGTCGAGGCGCATCCCGCGCGACGTGCGCTGGTCTGTTTGAGTGACTGGTTCCGGGTTACGATGATCCTAAGAATTGGACTGGCGATAGAGTGGAGGTATCGATGACGAGATGCCGATTGATCGGCTTGACGGTTACGTTGCTGGCACTCGGAGCCTGCTCCGCGCCGGTGGTCCAAAAAGAGGACATGCTTGCCGCGGCCGGCTT
>Ga0302324_100025027_pt1 | contig 11470 bp, 9 predicted proteins | sample Palsa_T0_1_FD_201949 | JGI IMG/M metagenome (GOLD analysis project Ga0302324, IMG submission 201949) | Peat permafrost microbial communities from Stordalen Mire near Abisko, Sweden - Palsa_T0_1 | ecosystem: Environmental > Terrestrial > Soil > Palsa > Peat permafrost | place: Sweden: Abisko... | reverse complement strand
GGTCGGCCCCATCATCAACCAGGCACCGCCGCGCGGAAAATGGGCGTCGGAAATCTTGCCGGAGAACTCCTCGTAATCGGTCTTGTAATCGTCCCAGCCAATGCGTTGCTTTGGCATGCCCGTGGTGCCGCCGGTTTCGAAAATGTTGAAAGGGCGGCCTTTGAATTTATTTGGCACCCAGACCTCGGGTTGCAAATCTCGCAGCCATTCATCCTGGAAATGCGGGAATTTTTGCAGTCCGGCAAAGTCTTTGACGTCAGTGGCCGGATTCCAGCCGGCTTTTTTGGCCCAACCCAGCCAAAAAGGGGAGCCGGTTTCGGGCGAGAAATGCCATTGCACGATGTCGCGCACGTGCGCGTCCAGTTTGGTTTGGGCGTCGGAGATGGTTTTTGAATCAACGGACATATTAGCCTGCATTTTAGGAGGACACGGAAAAATATTTGTCGATGGTTTCTTTGGAGGGCGGTTTGGTCAGCAGCGAAAAAATAATCATGCACAGCGCCGAGCCGACGACCATGGGGAAAACGGTCATATAGCCGCCAAGAAAACGAACATCGCCATTGGGCGCGCGTGAAAGAATTTTAATGGCGCTGTCGCCTTCGCCAATTTTCCAAATGATGTCTTCCTTGGGCTTGCCTGCCGCCGCTGCCGGGCCCGCCGGTTTGCCGGCGACCGCATTGGTTGTGATGACGTTGGTCGAAGCGACTTTCGGCGCGGTATTGGTGATGATCGCCCTGGTGGGCGCATTGGTCCCGGGTTTCGTTGGGGCGCCTGCGGGCGGCGTGGCGGGTTTTCCTTGCAGGAAGCCAGTGCCGATCAAAGTGGCCGCGACGAAAATTGTCGCCGCCAACGCGCCCCACTGCGTGCTGCGTTTCCAGAACAGGGCCGCGACCATTACCGGGGCCATGGCCGCGAAGCCGGAGAACGCATAACGGATGGCGATTTCGAAAATCCCCTGTTTATCCTTCAAGGCCAGAGCGACCAGGTAGGCAATGATCGTGACGACCACAATGAAGCCGCGGGCAAAATGCACGGAACGCTTTTCGCCGAACTTCTCCTGCCCGCCATAATGAGCGAAAACGTCTTTGGTGAACATAGTGCTTAACGCCAGCACCTGATGCGCATCCGAGCCCATCACCGCGGAAATAATGCCTGCTCCCAAAAGACCAGCGAGCCAGGCCGGCGCGTAGGTTTGCAACATGCGCAACAGGACGCCATCGGGATCGGGGATTTTGCCCAAGGTGGCAAAACCGAGCACGCCGAGAAATACGCACGGGAGCCAAATGGCCAGAATGGCCAGAGGATACGCGATGACGGTTTGTTTGAAGGCCGTCACGCGCCGGGCGGAAAAACACATGATCGCCATGTGCGGAAACATAATCGAGGAAAGCGGGATCAACGTGTAGCTCCAGAAAGTTTCCGCTGGCATACGTTCGCGTGTGACCAGAAAGCGCGTCTTCGGATCCGAGGCCAAGTTGCTGATGTAATAACTGAAATCATGGGGCAGGGCGTGACTGATCCACGCTACGGCGATCGCGCCAAAACAAAGGAACATGATCGTTTGCAGTATGTTCACCCACACCGTGCCGCGCATTCCACCCAGGAATACATTGAGCGTCACGACGACGGCGACCACCGCGCAACCCCAGGCATAAGGAATCAGCGGTTGGTGTGTTTCCGGCGAAGTAGAAATGTCCGCCAGAACGGTGCCCCCGCCCATGATGCTGATGATCATATACGGCACCAGCATGGCCGCGCTTAACGCGAAGATGGCGGTGCCGATGTGATTGCATTCCCAACGGTCGCGGAAAAAAGAAACCTGCGTTTGATGCCCGAATTTTTTGCCCAGCGCCCATAACCGAGTGCCGATGAAAAAAATCGTCAACGGAATCACGAAGCTGGAGGACGAAGCGATCAATCCGTAAATCCCAATGCCTTGGCGATAAGCCTGCCCGGAACTTCCCAGAATGGCAAAGGCCGTCATGTTGGTGGCGAAGATCGACAAGAAGAAAACGAACGGGCCGATCGAACGATTGGCCAGGAAGAAATCCTCGGTGTTCTCCCTGCCTTTCTTAAACGCGACGCCGCCAATGAGGGCGATCAGCGCCAGGTAAGCCAGGATGACAATGACCGGTATCATTTGGCAGGCGGGTCCTGCTCTTCAAGATGCTTGGGCCAGGCCACCGCCACCAAGATCGCCATCATCACCGAGGCCAAAATGGAATAAGCGGCGTGATAGGCCAGCCCAATGGGCAAAAACCCAAACACCAAAGGATCGGGATTGTTCCAATTCCAAAAATCCTGATGCGCCACGTACACCGCCAGGATTAACAGCAGCACCACAAGCTTTTTCATTATTTATTGTTGGCAGGTTTGATTTCGAGCTTGGGCTTTTCGTCGCCGGCCATTTGTTTTGAAGAATCGCGAAAGGCAAACAGGTGCGTGTTGGAATGCACATAGAGGACGCCATTGGCCGCCACCGGTGTGGAATAAATGGGCCCGCCCAAATTAGTCACACTGAGAATTTTCTTCTGCTTGCTCGCGGCAAAAACGAACAAATCGCCATCTTCGTCGCCGCAATAAACCTTGCCGTCCGCCACCAACGTCGAACCCCACACATGCGCCTTGAGGTCATGCACCCAATATTCCTCGCCGGTGTTGGCATCCAGGCAATGCAGGAACCCGGAAAAATCACCCACGAATAACAACCCTTCGGGCGTAATGGAAACTGTCGAAAGGCTGCGATGGATTTTGTCGAAGCTCCAGATTTTTCCCGACTTGGTGATGTCGCCTGTTTTGGTGGCGTCAATACAATTGATGATGCCTACGCCTTCGCCATGTTCCGGGTCCTGGCCGACAGCCACATAAACACGGTCATGCCAGAAAACCGGCGTGGCGTTGACTTCGCTCGGGCCGTCCGGCGCAGGATATTTGTGCAAAGCATCATTGGCGCGGCGCTCGGGGGGATTGCAATCGTACCACCAAACTTTCTTGAGATACATCGTGTCGGCCTCTTCCGTGCGGTTGATCGGCGGACCGGGCACGACTGGAACGATGGGCGAGCCATCGCCTTTCTTGGGTTGCGCATCAAAGGCGTAGCAGATGCCGTCGCCGCCGCCGAAGAAAATAAGCGCGCGCCCGTTGACCATGCCCATCGAGGGCGATGTCCACTGCCCGTGAAAAATGCGCGGACCGATGCCCGCGTTGTCCTCGGCCACAAGTTTGCCGGTGTTTTTGTCGATGGCGATTAAACTGGGAGAATTGGGTGAGGGAATGTTCACGTGCGTCCAGTCCACGCCGTTGGACGTGCACGCGTAAATTAAATCGCCCACAATCAGCAGGGAACAGTTTGAGGCGTTGTGCGGAAAGACGCCCAATTCGTCCATCATATCGTATTTCCAAATAATATCGGCGTCATGCGGGCCGATCTTGGCCGGGGGATTGCCCGGACCGGCGACGTATTGCGCCTCATCCATAAAAGGACCGGTATTCCCGTGCGCCATGCCATCCGCGTTGAGGCACATGACCTCGCAACGGCTGGTGACGATATAAACGCGGTTTCCTTCCACGCAAGGCGAGGAGAGCAGGCCCAAGCCTTCCCAATCGTTGACTTTGCCCGAGGCCAATTTGGGCACCACCAACTGCCACAGAAACGCGCCCGTTTTTTCATCGAAACACATCAAAATGCTTTTGTCGCCCTGATGCTGCGGATCGCGCGGATTTTCGTTATTCGTGCCAATAAACACTTTGCCCCCGGCAACAACGACGTTGCCGTAACTTTGCGAGCCGACTTTGGCGGCCCATTTGACGTTGGGCACTCCGTTGACATCGATTTCGTCCCCGCCCGGCTTGAGATCAATATGGCCGTTGGTGCTGGTGGTGAAGTGATCGGGCAATCCGGTTTCCGACGAAATCATATCGCGGCCCGGGTCCGTTCCACCCCAGCGGGGCCAATCAGCGGCGCGAGCCGGCACACCGCCCGCCATTAACGCCGCAGCGACTACGCTGGGCAGATATTTGTTATTCGATTTCATAAAGCTATTATTGCGGCGATTTGGGGTGGGATTGTTCTTTCAGCAACAGCAAGTTTTCGGCGCTCTCAGGATCGAGTCGTGCCGCAGCGATCAAGCCATCGATTGATAAGTCTTCGTCAATTTCCGGCCAGTGAATGCCGTAACCGGAGGGGGAAATGCTGTAAGAGCGGCGAGCGGAATCTTTTGCGTTAGCCAGCAGAGAGGAAACTGAACTCAAATCGACGCGGTAAGCTTGACCGTCCACCGTGAAGATCATTTTTGTTCCTACAAAGTCCACCATTTGGACATCATGTTTTTGGCATCTGTTAAACATACCAAGTTTCAATTAGACGTCACCGCGACGTTGTCAATAAAAACGCGCATGTTCTGCGGCGAAAATCCGAACAATCCCGGGCAGCCGTTGAGGTTGGCGTGCGCGATGGGCACCTCGCTCGTCCAAGCTTCAGGCTCAGGATCGCCTTTTTTCCAGGCTTTGCCCCGGACCACGCCCGAACCATCCGGCGCCACATCCACCCGCGTCTTCAAATGGTACCACTCATTGGCCACCCAATGAAACGGCACGGCGATGTGCATCAATTCTTCATTGGACGTAGTCTCCAGGACCTGTTCATTGCCTTTGAGTGAAACGCGATAGCGCTGGTTGATGACGCCGACCGTGGACATTTTGCGCTTGTTGCCTTCGCTCATCACATCGGCCTCGACGGTGTAATTCTTCAAATCCGGCGTGCCCAGAAAGACCGTGGCCCGTTGAAAAAATGGATTATCAATCGTCTTGACGAGGCATTTGTTGCCGTCCTTATCGCGCACGTCAAATTTGAACCGCGCCCCGATCCACGGCAGCGGGGGATACGCAAAGGGTGTGGGAGTTTCAACGGTGTTGGAGGTCGTCTCTGTGAGTTTGATGCTCTCAAAATCCTGGCGAATGGGCAGCCCTGGCAGGACGCGCCCACGCATATAGCCTTTGAGGCCGTCCGCCGTGGCTTCAAACGCCCCAGCCGAAGGCACTTTTTCCGGCGCGGCCAGCAATTGCCCGTCAGGGTTGAACGTGGCGTTCATCTTGGCTTTGACCTTTGCCGTCGGGGGTATAAACGAGGCCCATTGCACCGATTTCGGATCGTCAATTTCCTTGACCGTCAATCCTTTCGCGTCCAGCTCGCGAACGTGGAAGGAAACAACACCGCCCGGTTGCAGAAGCAATTCCGAAGGTTTAATCTGCAAACTCCTGGCCGGTCCCGGCTCGGGCCATTTGTCGTCCGGCGCGGCATCCGCTGTTTCGAACGCAGCCGAGGCCGGCGTGGCGCTGCCGAAACAATACAGCTTCTTGGTCGTCTGCATGTAGATACGGCCATTATAGGCGGTGGGGGTGCCGTAGCAACGCCCGTCCAGCACGATATGCGAGAGAACTTTCGCGTCGGTGTCGCCCGGCGCAATAACGTAAAGGCCGCCATGTCCGCCTTCTGCTCCTTCCTGGCCTACAGACGCGGAAAGGCTGGGATCATTCAGGATTGGGGCGTAAATTTTTCCATCCGCAAAAAGTGGGCAGGAATTGCGTTGTTCGGTGCCAAGTTGCAGTTTCCACAAGAGTTTACCCGTCAGCGCATCCACGGCGACGAGGAAGCCGACTTCGCTGGTAACATAAACACGGTCGCCCACCAAAATGGGGGAGCTGGCGGAAGTCCGCAGTTCGTTGTCCCAAAGTTCCACTTGGGAGCGCGGCACGATGACCGGATCGGTGGAATTGGTCGGCGTGACGTGCGGGATTTTCAAACCCACCATTTGCCCAGGCTCATAAGGGGTTCCGTAAATCGCGATGATCTCGTCGTCCTTGTGCAGTAAGACCGAGGCGTTGATTCCGGCCTTGAAAAGGGGAATCTGGAAAATCGGCTGGCCGGTGCGCGCATTGGCGCAGACCACGGCGCCATCGCCGGTGGCCGAGTAAAAAACGCGCTGGCCATCCAGCCACGCAAGCACGGGATGGGAGTAAGAATTATCCTTGGGACGTCCGCCGGGCGTCGAGGCCCACACGGCTTGGCCAGTCATTTTGTCGAAAGCGTAAAATCGATCCCCCGCCGGGCCTTGCGCGCCCCAATTGGCCGTGATGCCGCGCGTGATGACCAAATCTTTGTCCACCACCGGCGAAGCTGTGCGGCCGTTGGGGAAAGTCAGCCGCCCGAATTCCTCCATTAAGGAATGCTCCCAAAGCACCTTTCCGTCCGCGGTAAAACCAACGAAAATTCCCTGGGTATCCTGGATGTAAACATTGCCGGTTTCAGGATCAATTGTGGGGCTCGAGGTGGAATACCGCGTGTAAATGGTGTCGCTCAGAAAATCCAGATAAAGCTTCTGCCACAATTTCTTTCCGGTATTGGCGTCGAAACAGGCCACGCCCTCCTGCAAATCCGGCCCTTCTCCCAAATAGCCCATGATATATATGCGGCCATTGTAAGCCACGGCCGTCGATTGCCCGGGGAAATCCGCCGTCCAGAGTGGATGGCTGGCGTCTAAAGTGGTGGGCAGATTGGTCTCGGCGGAAGATCCGTTTTGATTTGGCCCGCGCCAGCTAAACCAGCCTGTAGCCGCAGGCGCGGCGCTTGCATTGAAATGGGCCAGGAAAAAACCGAGAAGGCTCCATACAACCGGAATTTTCAGTTTCATATTTAAATCACAGCATTCACCAACCGGCGACGATGAACCGGCCGCCGCCGTTGAGGAAAAGCCAAGCGTTATTGGCTTCCAAGAGTAAGGCCAGTATTCTACATTTCGCGGCAAGATGCAACAGGAATAATACTTACACGTACTATTTTAATCATGCCTCGACCCAGAAAGTCTTCAACCTCCTCCCGGCACAGTTCTCCAATCGATGCTCCGGAGCGCCGAAGACTTCCCATTTTGCTGCGCCACGCCTGGTTCAGCCTCAACCAAACTTTTCGGCGGCGCTTGGCCCACACCGGCGTCACGCCCGATCAATTCACGGCCTTGCGCACCCTCATAGAGCACGATCCACATGGTTTGACTCAAAGCGGCCTGACGCGTTTGATCGCCAGCGATCCGAACACGATTGCCGCCCTGGTCGAACGGATGGAAACCCTTGGTTGGATCCGGCGGGACCGCCATGAGCAGGATCGTCGCGCTTACCGCCTGCGGCTGACCGCGTCAGGGCGAAAGCTTTACGACCGCCTGCGTCAAATTGCCATAACCCTGCAAACCGAAGTGCTGGCGGGTTGGAGTGAAAAGAAGCGGGCGGAATTTTTGACCGACCTGGCCTATGTGGCGGAGCGCTGCGTCGTGGTGGCCAAAGAAAAAACACGGAACGATCTTCAAAAATAGTCCGGTTGACCAAGGAACCTCTTGCAGCCCCAGCAACCGCATGCTACTCTCGCTTTGCTTTCCGGAAGCATCCCGTCCGCGGAAATGGGCTTAGCCCACCGGCTGTTGATAATAATGTTGACCTGACTTTCTGCCCGGAGTTTACGGACCAAACGGGCGCTCAAAAGAAAGAAAGGTTATGGCTACAGTTTCTCGACGGCTGCCCGCGCAGCCCCATCTCGACGTCCCAAAACGCGAAGCGCGCGACCTCCTGCTCGCGTTACGCGATTGCCAATCCGAAGCACTAGACCCTATTCGCCGTCGGCACCCCAAGTTCGCCGCCGCCGATTCCGCCGCCATCGCCGCTGTCAAGTGGAAGCTAAGCGACGCTCAACTCGTCATCGCCCGTGAATATGGATTCGCCAAATGGTCCGACCTCAAGTTGCGGATCGAGACAAATCCCGAGGCGCGCAGCCTTGAAGCGGCCATTCGCGCTGACAACCGCGACGAAGTCGTGCGTTTGCTCCGCCAAAATCCGGCGCTCCTCCATCTTCCGGTGCGCAGCGGAAACTGGGGCCCGCCCATGAGTCACGCCGCCAACCTCGGCAGGCTGGAAATCGTTCATGCCGTGGCCGAAATGGGGGCCCGCGATTTTCAGCACGCTTTTGACCGGGCCATCCTTCAAGGCAAAATTGATTGCGCCCGTTGGCTTCACAGCCACGGCTCCCGCCCCGAGCCAGGCATTATTATGGGCGCGTGCGAAACTTTGAATCCCGCCGGTGTGCGGTTTCTCGCCGAAATTAATGCGCCCTTCACAGACAAGGATGGCGACCGCCTGGCGCCGCTTGCGTTGGTTCTTGGCACCTATAGCCGCCATCCTGCCGGCAAACACGAAGTCCTCGATATCTTTGCGGCCCACGGCTACGTTTTGCCCGACACGCCCATGATGGCTTTTCATCGAGGTGATGTGGCCCGTCTCAAGGATTTCTTGCGCGATCCGGCCCTGGCGCAACGCCGGTTTGGTGGCGACGAAATCTTTCCGCCCGAGTTGGGTTGCCGCGAAGTCGGCATGTCCGGCACCACGCTGGAAGGGGCGACCCTTTTGCATTTGGCGATCGATTACGATGAACAGGATATATTTGACTTGCTCCTGGCGCACGGCGCGGATGTTAACGCCCGCGCCACCGTCGATTCGGACGGTTTTGGCGGACAAACGCCGCTTTTCAACGCAGTCATAAGCTGCGCCTATTTGTGCGGACGCCAGCGGGACGCCGTCATGACGCGTGCCCTTCTTGAGTGCGGAGCTTCCACCAAAATTCGCGCCAACCTGCGCAAATTCCTCGATTGGATTGAGCAGCCGCGGTGGCACGAAGCGCGCGACGTTACGGCGGACGCCTGGGGCGCTGGATTTCCGTTTTCGGATTGGGTCAATCCCGAGGCTATGCGTATGGTCATCGGCCGATGACCCCGTCGGCCCACGCATCTTTGCCTTCGAAAGCGGGTTGTAACACCCCTAATCCTCCGGCTTTGGTTCGCGCCGCATCAAATCGAGCACGGCTTGGCGAACTTCTTTGCCTTCGTAAAGGCTGGCGTGAACTTCGTCGATGATGGGCGTTTCGATGGCGAGTTTGCGGGCCAACTGAAAGGCCGCGCGCGCGGTCGGATAACCTTCAGCCACGCTGTGCATCTCGGCGAGGATAGATTCAACCTTCTCGCCGCGGCCCACACGCTCGCCAAAGGCGCGATTGCGACTGAGCTTGGAATAGCAGGTCACGGCCAGGTCTCCCAATCCGCTCAAGCCGGAAAACGTTTCGGCGCTCGCACCGCACGCCACGCCGAGGCGCCGCATCTCCGCCAGGCCGCGCGTAATCAGGCCCGCTTTGGAATTATCGCCAAAGCCCATCCCATCGCCAATGCCCGCGGCCAGGGCTACGACGTTCTTAATCGCCCCGCCCAGCTCGACTCCCGTCACGTCCTGGCTGGTGTACACGCGAAAGGCCGGCGTGCCAAAGAGCGCTTGGACTTGCTGAGCCGTCTCGAGGCAGGGGTGCGCAGCCACGATCGCGGCCGGGATGCCGCAGGCCACTTCCAGAGCCAGAGTGGGCCCGGAGAGCGCCGCCGCCGCCGCCTTGGGCACGGTCGTCTTCAGCAGGCCGGACATGGTCAAGCCGGTTTCGTACTCGATGCCTTTAGTGACGCTGACCGCCAGACCGGCGAAGTCGGAAAACTGACTCGTGACGGCACGGAAAAATTTCGATGGCACGGCAATGACGATGCAAGCGGCGTTTTTGATCGATTCGTCGAGGCGCTCTTGAAATTGAATTTTCGGCGAGAGCACTATGCCGGGCAGATAGAGAGGATTTTCGCGGGTTTCGCGGACGTGGGCGAGGTGTTTGGGATTGTGACCCCAAAGAGTGACCGCGTGTTCATTCTGGCACAATAAATTGGCCAGAGCCGTGCCCCATGCTCCCGCGCCGATCACGGTCACGTTCATGTTTCCTTCTTGCCGATGCGGCGTTCGGCGCCGGTGAGCAAACGCTGGATGTTCGCTTTATGTTTGTAAATCGCCAGCAGGCTCAGGCCCGTCATCGCCAGCGACATGGTCAAGGTGCCATTGCAAAGCCAAACAGCGAAAGGAAGCACGATGGCCGCCGCGATTGAGGCCATCGAAACATATCTGCTAATCGCCAGGACCAATCCCCATACCGCCACTGCGATCAAACAGGCCAGGGGCGCCCAAGCCAGCACGACGCCGCCGGTGGTGGCAATTCCTTTGCCGCCTTTAAATCTTAGCCAGCAGGTGTAGATGTGGCCAAAAATTGCCGCCACGCCCGCGGCCAGCGCCAAATTTTCGCGCGTTGCGGCCGCCGGTGGAAAAACGTGTATGGCCAGCAAAGGGATAAACCGCGCCGAAACGAAGCCTTTGAGTGCGTCGGCCGTCAGCACAATGGCGCCGGCGGGCTTTCCCAGAAGGCGAACGACATTGGTCGCGCCGATGTTCCCGCTGCCGGTCACTCGCACATCAATGCCGCGCGCCCGGCCCACCAGATAACCCGAAGGCGTCGCGCCCAGCAGGTAGGAAATGACCATGACAAAAATGTATGCGCCGAAATCCATGTCTCTATGTGGACAATGATAAACCCAACCACAATCGAAATGCACGAACGAGATTTTGGGGGACGCGTATTTCGGAGTGGGAGTAATAGTAAGAAAGGCTTCACAGGGAGATGCATGGTTTTGGGGAGCGCGGACGTCTCGTCCGCAGTTTTCGGCGTCTCGCCGAAAACTCCTGCGGTTCGCCAATGCATTGCCACGAGCCACGCCGAATTCGGAAGAGACTGGCGGGCGAGACGCCAACCAGAGCTATCTGGATGATCGCGGTCCCTCTAAGGCGCAGCAGTTGCGCAAAAACCCGCTTGCATTGCGGCCAAGCCCTTTTATGTTCGCCTCATGTCTGAACTTTCGACATTTTCGACTGCTCACAGCCACGCTCCGTCGTTCGAGGCGGTGGATCAGTTTCTGCCTCGCCATATCGGCCCGAGCGCGGGTGAGACGGCGCAAATGCTGCACGAATTGGGCTTTGCCAGCCTCGATGGCTTGATCGATGCCGTCGTGCCAGCGGGCATTCGCTCGCCCAAACCACTCCAACTTTCCCCCAGTCTCGGTGAATTTGATGCCTTGAACGCCTTGCGTGGCATTGCCCGGAAGAATCAAGTCTTTCGCTCGTTCATCGGCATGGGGTATTCCGATTGTGTCACCCCGCCGGTTATTCAGCGCAACATTTTGGAAAATCCAGGCTGGTACACCCAATATACTCCTTATCAGGCGGAAATTTCCCAGGGACGCCTGGAGTCATTGCTCAATTTCCAAACGATGACCAGCGATTTGACCGGTCTGCCTATCGCCAATGCTTCCCTGCTCGATGAGGCCACCGCCGCCGCCGAAGCGATGCTACTTTGCCAGAATGTTAAGCCTGATCGCCGGCTTTTTTTTGTCTCGCAACTCTGCCATCCGCAGACCATCGAAGTCGTGCAAACGCGGGCCAAGCCGCTGGGCATTGAAGTCGTGGTGGGCGATCATTTCACTTTCCAACCTAACGAAACGTTCTTCGGCGCACTCGTGCAATACCC
>Ga0302324_100025024_pt1 | contig 11471 bp, 5 predicted proteins | sample Palsa_T0_1_FD_201949 | JGI IMG/M metagenome (GOLD analysis project Ga0302324, IMG submission 201949) | Peat permafrost microbial communities from Stordalen Mire near Abisko, Sweden - Palsa_T0_1 | ecosystem: Environmental > Terrestrial > Soil > Palsa > Peat permafrost | place: Sweden: Abisko... | reverse complement strand
CGTTGAACGGCCGCAATTATGCGGACTTGGCACTGTTGTCTACCAACGTGATCAAGTCGCCCATCGCGGTTGCTTTCGCCGCGAACGGCACCCCGCGCGAGGGCGCGTTCAACGTGAACGGCATGCGCAGCACGTATAACAACTTCCTGCTGGATGGTCTGGACAACAATATGTATGGCACCAGCAACCAGGGATACTCGGCGCAGACGGTACAGCCCTCGCCGGACGCGATCGCCGAGTTCAAAGTGATCACCGCCAATTACAGCGCCGAGTACGGGCGCGTAGGCGGCGCGGTGGTCAACGCCGTGATGAGATCCGGAACCAACGCATTTCACGGGACGGCTTACGAATATCTCCGCAACACCGATCTGAACGCGGACGGCTTTCAATTCACTCCGCTGATCGTCAAGCCGACTCTTCAGCGCAATCAGTTCGGAGCCGCAATTGGCGGACCGTTCATCCGGAACAAGCTGTTCTGGTTCGCCGACTACGAAGGCTTCCGCCAGCTGCAAAACTATCTCAATTACGATTCGATTCCGAGCACGACCGATCGACAGGGGATTCTTCCAGTTCCCGTGGTGGATCCGATCACTCAAAAAGTGTATCCCGCGGGCACGCCGATTCCCATCGCGCAATTGAACCCGTTGGCGGCTTACGCATTAAGCAATCTGCCGCCGGTCAATGCGGGAAGCGCCAGCAGCCGCGCCAACAACGATGAAGCACTGCTGCTGATCCGGGATTACAGCGATAAGTTCGACGCCAAGATCGACGATCAGATTAACGATAAAATGTCCGCCTTCCTGCGCTTCAGCCAGCGCAAGGATCTGCAATACTTCGAGCCGGATCTCCTAGGACCCTCCGGCGGCGACGGAAACGGATACATCCACGTAATAGACCAGAACGCTTCCATCGGCTACACCTGGACCGTGACCTCGTCGTCGATCCTCGAGGCGCGATTCGGGTTCACCCATGTGCTTGCGGGAAAGGAACCGCCGTACCTCGGCGGCCCCAGCCTTCAGTCGTTGTTCGGCATTCAAGGCCTGCCCACCAGCCCGAGTCTCACCGGCGGTCTCAACAGCCAGACCATCACCGGTTTCGCCACTTCCCTCGGGCGACAGACCAGCAACCCGCAGTTCCAGAATCCGACGTCGTTCGATCCGAAGCTGAACTTTTCAAAGATCGTCGGCCGGCACGCCTTGAAGACGGGTTACGAGCTGACCATCGTCCGCACCGAGGTTCTGGACGTGAATCCGCTGTACGGGCAGGATACCTACAACGGTCAATTCAGTAAGCCGACCTGTTCGCAACTGGGCCAGGCCGCGGGCTGCACCATCGCTTCCGATTCGACCAGCTACAATCTCGCCGATTTCATTTTCGGCCTGCCGAGCAGCGTCAACCTCGGCAACAATTTTGTTTCGAATCTGCGCCAACAGGTTCACGGCCTGTACGTTCAAGACGACTGGCGCGTGACGCCGAAGCTTACCGTCAACGTCGGGTTGCGATGGGAGTTCGCCACGCCGCTATACGATCGCGACAACAACTGGTCGAACTTCAACCCGGCCACCGATACCATGGTCCGCGCCACCGGCGGCAGCTTATACAATCGCGCGCTGGTAAATCCGAATTATAAGGATTTCCAGCCCCGTCTCGGCTTCGCCTACAACTTCTCGCCGAAATGGGTGGTGCGCGGAGGCTACGGAATCAGTTACGACTTTTTCAATCGCGTAGGCAGCGCGATCGAGGGCATCAATGCGCCCGAAGCTCTCTTCGGCGTCTTCACGCAGACCATGCCCGCCGGTGGCCCTCCTCCGGCCAGCTTTCTGACCACCCAAAACAGCTTCACGTCAGGCATCGCGAATCCGGCCAATTTCAACCCGCTGGTTTCCAACGTCGATTACATCCCCGCCAACTCGCCGTGGGCCTACGTTCAGAACTGGTTCCTGTCGGTGCAGCGCCAGATCACTCAGAGCACGGTGGTCGAACTCTCTTACAACGGAAATCACAGCCTGGATCTGCCGATCATCGCCGATTACAACCAGGCCGCGCCCAATGCGCCCGGAGGAGTTTTGACCTATCAGCAACGCGCTCCGATACCGGCTTATGGTCCCATCACCTGGGTGGACCCCGCCGGCAACAACCACTACGAGGGACTCGCGGTCCGCGTCGAACATCGCTTCGCCGACGGTCTGTACTTCCTGAATTCGTTCACCTGGGGCAAGGCGATCGGCGATTCCGAGCAAGCGCTCGAATATTACCCCGGCTACTTCCAGGCCAACCAGCAGAACATCCACAATCTGGCCGCCGAAGCCGGCCCCTCCAGCTTCGATGTGAAATTGAACAACATCACCAGCGTTGTGTATCTGCTTCCGTTCGGCAAAGGACGGAAATATGGATCGACCGTGAATCCGGTGATCGATGCCATGCTCGGCGGGTGGGAACTGAACAGCATCAACACCGCGCACACCGGCACGCCCCTGAACGTCTTCTACACTCCGCCGACCGCCAACTCGGTCAGCGGACTTTCGAACGATTATCGCGGCGAGCCGTTCACACGCCCCAACGTATCCGGCAGCGCGACCAGCCAAAGCACTTCGCAAATGATCAATACGTACTTCGCCGGCTACACCTTCACTACGCCGCCGGTCAACGATCCATTCGGAAATCTTGGCCGCAATGCCTTTCGCGCGCCCGGCCTGGAGCAGTGGGACTTCTCCGCGAATAAGAGCTTCCGCATCACCGAGCGGGCCAAGCTGCAATTCCGCTCGGAGTTCTTCAACGTGATCAACCACACCAATTTCGGGATCCCGAACACGACAACGACTTCCTCGTCTTTCGGCCAGATCCGCAGCACGTATCCGGCACGGCAAATCCAGTTCGCGCTGAAGGCGATTTTCTAGCGGTTTGTAACGCCGCAACAAACCAATGGCTAGCGAGAAGCGGCGCTGGCCATTTCCGCTATCGGATGCTGTTCGGTCCGATGCTGGTGCAACTCAAACGCGATATGTGCCTGCCGCTTTCTGCTGCGCAGGACGACATGATCGAGGTGCTCCTGCGTCGACGCGTCCCCGCGATGGGAACAAGTCAGCTCGGACCTCTGTTTGAGAGTAGCGGCCGCCTCAGCTTCACACTCCGCAGTATTTTCGAGTCTTAGAGCGGCACAGATCGGACACTGCATGGTGTGAACCTCTAACCACCATTATACCTTGGTGTTGTACCGAGGGCATGCGAGGAACGGTGGATTCCGAGGGATGGAAACTGGCGGCTTCGTAGTCGATGGAGTACCATCCAGACAGGAAGCAGTTTACCGGTGCGGTATCGCTTTTGGAACGCCTCGATCCTTATTCTCCTTTTCTTCCCGATCTCAGCGTCCTTGGTACAAGCCACCGAAGCGGACGCTCTCGCGATATCCGCGAACATCCAAGCCACGCATCTGCCGTTTGGCACGGTGCTCAATCCGATCTACAACTCCGCGACCGGCAATCAGATCGTCGGCTATACCCGCTGCGGGGACTCGGCGCTGTGGACCGGCGCATATCTCGCGGCGGAGGCCTTCCGCTACAACGTCACCCAATCGCCCGACGCGCTGAACAATGTAAAAGGCGCGCTCGCGGGGCTGAAGGCTCTGGCCGATGTTACCGGCGATAACCGGCTGGCCCGCTGCATGGTGAACGCGGATTCGCCCTACGCCGCGGGAATCGAGAGCGAGGAAGCCGCCAACACGATCCATCAAAACCCGCCCTGGATCTGGGTCGACAACACCTCGCGCGATCAGTTGGTGGGCGCGTTTTTCGGTCTGGGCGTCGCGTTCGATATGGTGAACGACCAGACCGTGAAGAACGGCGTCAGCGCTCTGGCAACGCGGCTGCTCGGCTTCGTCGCCGGCAATTTGTGGTCGCCAAACGACGATATTTCGGATACGTTCCTGCTGCGGCCGGAGGAGTTACAGATGATGCTCCAGGTGACCCAGCACGTGAATCCGGCCAATACCATCGCCGCACCACTGATTCTTCTGCCGGTGAACACTGGAGTGCTGGTGGACGTCCAGAGCAACGACTCCTATTTCAAATTCAATCTGGATTTCATGACGTTTTACAACCTGTTGCGGCTTCAGGACAACACCGGCAATCGCGGCGCGTATCAAACCGTCCGGAATTATACGGCGGGACAACAGAACGCTTTCTTCGATATCGTCGACCGCGGCCTGAACGGAGCCAATGCCGCGCGCGATGCGGAAACGATGGCGCTCTTGAACGAATGGCTGCAGCGGTCGAGACGCGACGTCCCCGTGAACCTGGCGGGTCTGATTCCGATTTGCGGTTCCCAGACCTGTCAGCCGGCGCCCATGGTCCTGCGGCCGCCGGACGATTTCCAATGGCAGGAGAGCCCGTTTCAAGTGACCGGCGGCGGGACCGGGCTCATCGAAACCGCGGGGATCGACTATATCCTGCCGTATTGGATGGCGCGTTATTACGGAGTCGCCGCGCCGCTGTCGGTACAGTCGGGCGCAGCGCCGAACGCGGCTGTGACTCCGAGCTCGATCGCAGCGCTGTACGGATCGACACTGGCGAGCGCGCTGGCGGGTACGACGCTAGATGCCGGGGTACAACCGCCGCCGCTGTCGCTCGGCGGAGTTACGTTGATGATCACGGATGCAGCCGGAGTCGAGAGTGGCGCCCCGCTGATGTATGTCTCGCCGGCGCAGATCAATTTCGTCGTTCCGCCGGGTGTAGCAACTGGTACGGCCACGTTCACAGTACTGAACGGCAGCGCGGCGCCGCTTACCGCGACCGCGGCGATTCAAGCCGTCGCGCCTACGCTGTTCAGTATGAGCGGTGACGGGAAAGGTGTCGCGGCCGCGTCGGCGTTTAGCGCTCCGGCCGCGAATCCTTCCCTGGAATCGCCGGTTTCCGTGTTTGAATGCAGTTCCTCCGGCTGCGTGTCGACTCCCATCGTTCTGAGCGCGGGCGCGCCGGTAGTCCTGTCGTTCTACGGCACTGGAATCCGGAACCGGAGTTCGCTCGCCAACGTGAGCCTGACGATCAATGCGATTAATGTTCCGGTGCAGTACGCAGGGCCACAGCCCACCTTCGAGGGCCTGGATCAAGTGAACGTCGTGCTTCCTTTAACGTTACAAGGGAGCGGCGAAGTAAATGTGGTCTTGACCGTCGACGGACAGCTCGCCAACGTCGTGACGATTAACGTGAATTAGTGTCCTAAGCCGTTCGGCGAAGCCTGCGCTGCGTTCCAACCGCTCGATCACGATATAAGGCGAGACCCGCGGGGAATTCAAGATAAGGTTTTTAACGGTTTCATATAGGGAAGTAACGTGTAATGGCATATCTCGATTGTGCCGAATATGCGTTCGAAGCGAAAAATATGCCATTTATCATTCCTTTGAATGCAGCGAATTGAATGTACTCTCTCGCCGCGGCAATGCCGTCAATGAAAATAGAATTGCCGCAGTGGTTACGCTGGCGTCCCGCCGCGGGCTTGCATGCCAGTGTCGGCACCGATAGCGAATTGCCGTTCTTTGTTTCCGAAGGATAGTTGTGCCTGCCGAGCGATTGGTAAAGATCTGCATTACTGTTGTGTGCGTTTGCGCCGTGGCTGGCGCGCAGGTAAGCATCCCTACCGCGAACGGGGACAACCGGCGCACCAACTCGAATCCGAATGAGACCATCCTGACGCGCGCGGCGGTGGGAGGCGGAACCTTCGGCAAGCTCGGCAGCCTCGCCGTCGACGGGCAGGTTTACGCGCAGCCGCTGTATGTGGCCGCCGTTCCGATCGCGGGCACCGGCCTGAAAAACGTGGTCTACACGGTGACCATGAACGACAGCGTCTACGCGTTCGACGCGGATGCTCCGGGCGCTACCGCGCCGCTGTGGCAGGTGAGCCTGGGCACTCCGGTTCCGGGCGCTTCCCTGCCCGAGTTCATTGACCTTCCGATGTTTATCGGTATCCTGTCGACTCCCGTGATCGACCCCTCGGCGCAAGCCATTTATGTGGTTGCGGAAACCTATGAGAACGGATATCCGGTATTCCGGCTGCACGCGCTGTCGCTCGCGGACGGGCATGAGCTGGCCAATAGTCCGACGGTGATCGCCGCATCCGCGAAGGGGTCGGGGGCCGCGTCGGTGAACGGGACCATCCAGTTCGACCCGTTGTGGCATCTGCAGCGGCCTGGTCTCGCGCTCGCGAACGGCGCGATTTACGTCGTGTTCGGATCTCACGGCGATAGCGGGAACTATCACGGATGGGTGCTCGCGTACAACGCTTCGACGCTACAGCAGGCGGCCGTATTCAACGACACACCCAACGGGTCCGGCGGCGGAATCTGGCAGTCCGGGCGCGCCCCCGCGGTCGACGCCGCGGGTAACATCTACGTGGTTGCGGGCAATGGCGATTTCGACGGAGCGACCAATCTCGGCGGCGCGGTGATCAAGCTGGCCGCTGCGAATCTCTCCGTGCTCGACTGGTACACACCGTCCGAGTGGGCCTATTTGAACGCCAACGATCTGGACGTCGGTTCAACGGGGGCGATTCTGGTGCCCGGCGCCGGATTTCTGACCGCCGGGGATAAAGGCGGCCGCGTGCTCAGCCTCAACCAGAGCGCCCTGGGGCACGTCGAAAGCAGCCCCGGCGTCAACGAATTCACCGCCAGCGCTTCGGGCATCTTCAACCTGAGCCTGTGGCAATCGGATCAGGGGCCGCTGCTCTATGAACACGACTGGCACGGCGTGCTGAAGGCGTATCCGCTCAGCGACACCAGCGTGGCCTCCACACCGGCTTCTCAAGGCACCTGGAACGGCGACTCGTTGTATCAGGGGATGACCATATCCTCGAACGGAACGGCGGACGGCATTGTGTGGGAGACCACCGGCGATCACAGCCAGCCGGGCGTTCCCGGAACGCTGCACGCCTGGAACGCATCCGACCTGACGCAGGAGTTGTGGAACAGCGACATGCAGCCGGGTGACACGCTCGGAAGCTTCGCGAAGTTTGCGCCGCCGCTGGTGGCTAACGGCTCGGTATTCGTGCCGACCCTTTCGAACCAGCTGGTGGTGTATGGGCTCCAGTCGAACGCTGCCGCGAATTTGACGAGTCCGCAGATCGCGTCGATTCTGAACGGCGCGAGTTTTATCCAGGACGTCGTTTCCCCGGGCGAAGTGTTGGCCATCGAGGGGAGCAATCTGGGACCCTCCGACACCGAGAACATGCAAGTGGACAGTACCGGGCGCGTGGCCACCAGCCTGTCGGGTACGCAGGTGTTCTTCGACGGGATCAGCGTCCCGTTGCTGTACACATCCGCGAACCAGGTAGGCGTGGTCGTGCCTTTTGGCGGCGCCGGGCCGACCACCCAGATCGTGGTTCAAAGCAATGGACAACAATCCGTGCCCTCTGCAATCCCGGTGGCTGCGGCGACCCCGGCCCTGTTTTCCGCGTCGGGTCTCGGCGGCGGGCAGGCCGCCGTCTTAAACCAGGACGGCAGCGTAAATTCCTCGACGAACCCCGCGTCGGCGGGTTCCATGATCTCCCTTTATGCCACCGGTCTCGGCCAGACCACGCCGCAGGGCCAGGACGGAACGATTGCCGGCGACGTTCTCCCGACCCCCGTTCTCCCGGTCTCGGTAACGATCGGCGGCTTGCCGGCCCCGGTGACCTACGCAGGCGCGGCTCCGGGTCTGGTGGAAGGCGTTTTCCAGATCAATGTCAGCGTCCCGCTGCTGTCGCCGGTCGGGTCCAACATTCTGGTGATTTTGCAGGTCGGAAATGCGTTTAGCCCCAGCAACGTCTGGCTCGCGATCCAGTAACAGCCGGTGTGGGTGATTCGGCGAAACCGCGCTGCGCGCTAAGGCGCAAGCCTGAGACGTCACCGCCTGGCTCCCTCAAGACCGGAGTTCCAGCCGGCATCACCTCACTCGCGAAAAACAACTCCTTCCCCAACAGAATCTTGCACCTACCCCGGGGGGGGGCGCGCGAAGCGGGGATTGTGCGCTAGTCTACTTGAAACGGGGATCGCGCCATGGGTCGTACTGGCTATCTGGTTGCATTCCTGCAGACGCCTTCTATCAGTAGAATCGCACCACATGCCGTACCACCGTCTTAAGCAAGTTGCCCGGTCTATGAACGTTCTTCGAGCCGCGGTTGCGCTGGCGATCCTCGTGCCGGCTCACGCTCAGACCCGGGCCTATCGGCCGCAGGCCGTGGCGGCGCCCCCTGGAATCACGGTTGCCGTCGGCGCCGACGGATCGTTCTCGGTCCAGGCGGCGAATCCCGGGTGGACCTTCGGAGGAACGGTGGGCGCAGCGGTCACCAACGTAGTCTCCTCGGTCGGCCAGGACGGCATCGGATCGTATCAGAAGGTCGCGTTTCAATACTCGGTGAATGGCGGGGCCAGAAACGGCAGCGTGCGCACGTATCTGGGTAAATCGATCGCGATCTTCAGCACCTCCATGCTGGCGGCGGGCGCCAACACGGCGCTGTTCCCGCGAATCAATACGTACCCGCAGGGGCTGTACAAGTTTGGATTCAATTTCACATATGGTTATCAATACGGTCCGTGGGGCCAGGGCGTCGACAGTCCATGGGCGTACTTCGATTCGGCGGGGCACACGTTCATCGTTTCTCCGGCGTCGCATTTTCCGCTGGCCTATACCACGCAGGACCAAAGCGGTGCGATTGTCGCGGGTATCAACCCGGCCATCACCAACCTGCCGGCCGGCTTCACCTATGAGACGATGCTCGCGGTGGGAACCGGCGTGAATCATACCTGGGACCTGTGGGGACAGGCGATGACGGACTTGCAGGGAAAAGTTCGTCCCGGGAGAGAATCCGATATCAGCCTGGTCGCTCTCGGGTACTGGACCGATTCGGCCAGCAAGTACTACTACAATTACGTCCAAAGCATGGGCTACGAAGGCACGCTTCTGGCGGTGAAGAACGACTTCGCGAGCAATGGAATTCCGCTGAACACCATGCAACTCGATAGCTGGTGGTATCCAAAGGGCGATCCTCCGTCGTGGGCCAACTCGGGCGATAAGGTGGGCAACGGGCAGTGGCTGCTGCGGCCGGATCCTGCGATCATTCCCGACGGATTGGCCGGGTTGCAGCACCTGCTGGGGGGCATTCCCCTGATCGTGCATGCGCGCTGGATCGAGCCCCAGAGTCCGCTGCAGCAGCAGTACGTGATGTCCGCGAATGTGTCGACCGATCCGCAATATTGGAGCGATCTGGCGGCTTATCTGAAATCGAGCGGCGTGATGACGTATGAACAGGATTGGCTGGCATCGCTCGCGGCGCCGAACATGAATCTGACCGATCCCGAAGCCTATCTCGACAATATGGCGCAAGCGATGGCCAGCGCGGGGATCACCATGCAGTACTGCGGGCAGTCGGTCGCGCACTTCCTGCAAGGCTCGAAATACAGCAATCTCACCACGGCCCGGGTGAGCCCGGACGGATTCAATTCCAGCCGTTGGGATCCGTTTCTGTACAATTCCAGGCTGGCGAGCGCACTCGGAATCTTTCCGTTTGCCGACAACGTGTACAGCAGCGACGTCAAAAGCCTGGTGCTGGAGACGAATTCCGCGGGCCTGGTGGGTGTGGCCGACGCGATCGGGCAGGAGAACGTGGCGAACATCCGGCAAACCATCCGCGCCGACGGCGTGATCGTCAAACCCGACGCTCCCATGGTGCCGATGGATTCCACTTATATCGCCGACGCGCAGGCCGAGTTGCAAAGCGCGGCGCTACCGCCCATGGTCGCTTACAGCTATACGGATCACGCCGGCTTGCAAACCGCGTATGTGTTCGCTTACAGCCGCGCGGCGAGCGGGGCGAGCGCGGGAATCGGCTTTTCTCCGGCACAACTGGGCATCGGCGGAGCGGCTTATGTATTCAACTATTTCGCCAAATCCGGGGAGTTGGTCAGTGCGCAGTCGCTGTTCCTCGATACCGTCGCTCCCACCGGCAGCTATTATGTGGTGGCCCCGGTGGGACCTTCAGGGATCGCCCTGCTGGGAGACACCGGCAAGTTCGCTTCCTCGGGACATGAACGGCTTCCTCAAGTGCAAGACCAGGGCATGCTGACGGCGAAGATTCAGTTTGCCGCCGGCGAGACCAACACCGCCATTCAGGGATACTCTCCCACTGCACCCATCGTCACCGTAGTCACGGGTTCGGCGAGTCCGGTGAGCTACGATCCCGTGGCGCACATTTTCACGCTCACCGTGGCGCCCGACTCGAGCGGCGAGCACGTCGCCATCATAACGCTGTCGACTAGCTGAGCTCCGTATTATCATTCACAAGTGACCTCGAAGCGGGAGATTTCAGGGAAGATCGTCGAATCGGGCCTGGTGGCGATCGTCCGGACCGACAGCCCAGACCAGGCGACGCGTGTAGCCGAGGCGTGCGCGGAAGGGGGCGTAACGGCTCTCGAAGTCACCTTCACCGTGCCTGGTGCCGCAGCCGTCATCGAGCATCTTGCCAAACGTTTCGGCCGGCACCAGATGCTGGTGGGAGCCGGGACCGTGCTCGATCCCGAGACCACGCGGATCGCGCTCCTGGCGGGCGCGCAATTCGTGGTCAGCCCGTCCCTGAATCCCGAAACCGCGCGCATGTGCAACCGGTACCAGATTCCCTATCTGCCGGGCGCGGGGACCGTCAAAGAGGTGGTCGAAGCGATGGAGTGTGGAGCGGAAATTATCAAAGTATTTCCGGGCGAGACCTTGGGACCGGCTTTTGTAAAAGCGGTGCTGGCTCCGCTTCCCCAGGCGCCCCTGATGCCGACGGGCGGAGTGCACGTCGATAACGTGAAGGAGTGGATCCAGGCGGGCGCGGTCGCGGTCGGCGTCGGCGGCCATCTAACCAGAAGCGCCAAGACGGCTGATTACGGGTCGATCACCGCGCTGGCGCGGACCTTCATCGAGCGTATTAAGGAAGCTCGCGCCCGGTAAACCCGCATGACGCCAAAACTCACCGTGACGTTTGGGGAGATCATGCTGCGCCTGGGTCCTCCGGGCTTCGAGCGCCTGTTGCAGAGCCCGCAACTGGTGGCAACTTTTGGAGGCGCGGAGGCTAATGTTGCGGTGACCGTTGCGTCCCTGGGGTCGCCCGCGGCGTTCGTGACCGTGATGCCGGAGAAGAATCCGCTGGCGGACGCGGCCATCGGGGAATTGCGACGGCTCGGCGTCGATACATCCAGGATCGTGCGCGGAAAAGGGCGGCTGGGGATCTATTTCGTCGAAGCCGGAGCCAACCAGCGTCCCTCGAAGGTGGTGTACGATCGCGAAAACAGCGCCATCGCCCTGGCGGCGCCGGACGCGATCGACTGGAAAGCCGCGCTCGACGGCGCCGGTTGGTTCCACATCACGGGAATCACGCCGGCCATCAGTGAGCGCGCCGCGAACCTAGCCTTCGCAGCCCTCCAGGCGGCCCGCGCGATGGAACTCACGGTTTCCTGCGACTTGAAC
>Ga0302324_100025023_pt1 | contig 11471 bp, 9 predicted proteins | sample Palsa_T0_1_FD_201949 | JGI IMG/M metagenome (GOLD analysis project Ga0302324, IMG submission 201949) | Peat permafrost microbial communities from Stordalen Mire near Abisko, Sweden - Palsa_T0_1 | ecosystem: Environmental > Terrestrial > Soil > Palsa > Peat permafrost | place: Sweden: Abisko... | reverse complement strand
CCGGTCTTCGAGTCCAAAGAAATGAACCAGCCGTCTGGCGCCAGGAAATACAGCCAGTCGCCGGACATCCCTACTCCCCGATTGCCGATCAAGTGGCCGCCCTTGTCCTGCCAGTCGTAATGCCACAACTCCAACCCGGTGCGCGCATCCAACGCAAACACGTGATCGGGAATGGTGAAGTAAAGAACTCCATTCACCATCAAGGGCGTCGACTTTATGTCAGGGTCTCCCACTCCTCGCATGGCTCCCCCAGGGACGCTCACGCGAAACATCCAGGCCAACGCCAAACCTTGGACGTTCGAGGCGTCAATTTGGGTGAGCGGGCTGAACCGTCGGCCGGAGTAATCACCGTTATAGGTGGGCCAGGTGTCGGCCGGTTCCTTCTGCAGCAGTTTCTGAGGATCGAGCCCTTGAGCTACCGATAATCCCGGCAACAAAAGAAGCAAGCAAAGCAATACGAGTTTCACTTCAAGGTCACCAGGTAAGCGGTAAGGTCGTGCATCTGTTGGTTGGTGTACTTATCCAGCATCTGGCGATGGAAAAGCAGCTTGTCTTCTACCTCTACCGCAACCCCCTTTTCGAGAGGGATGGAATGGTAGCTGCCCTCCGCGTCGTAAAGCGAGACGTAGAAATCGTCGAGGTGCTTCAACGTTCCGTTGATCCGGGTACCGTCCCGTAAGGTGACCGTTACCTTGGTAGTCGACGGCTTGGCGGGATACAAGAAGGCTTGTTGCAGGTCAGGCGGGTTCGTTTTCGAACCGATATGCGCCAGGTCGCCGGACACCGAGTGGCAGGTACTGCATTTTCCTGCGCCGTTGAAATAGGCCTCGCCGGCCTTGGCATCTCCCGTTACAACGTTAAGGGGTTTGTAGGTTCCGCGGTTGGCGGCGAGTTCGATTTGCAGGTGAAGATACTCGGCAATGTCGCGCACCTGTTCCTCGGTCAACGAGGGAAAGGCCGGCATTCCTTTTGCGGGCCTGCCTTGGTGCACGGTCTGCCCAATTAGCTCGCCCTGGTTGTCGTCGAGCACCACCGCCGATCGCAACAGGTCGGGGCCGCTGGCGCCGCGGGCATCCGCGCCATGGCAAAAGCCGCAGGTGGGGGCAAAGATTTTTTGCCCTTCGGCGGCCATCTTGGGGTCAGGCATTTTGCCCAAGCCAAGAAATTCCCGCGTGTGAACGGCTCTCGAGTCTTCCTGTTCTTGCTGCGCTTTTGACGGAGACGGTGCAAATGCTAGAAGCAGCACCGTGGCCCAGGCGCATTTTCTTGAGGGTATCCGCTTCATCATGGCACCTGGCACTGATTATTCATCATCCTCTTGGCCGCAATACAATGTCCTGGCCCGCAGATTATTGTAACGGGTTAAGAAAGGAGAGAGAGCGGGTATGCCGGTGCTGAGCGACAACCCACTATGGGAGGCTTTTGGATTAAGAGCGCTTGCCTACACCTATTACGGCGGCGCAGACCTCGGTGAATGCTTCTCCACCATCGACAAAATCGGTCTCGGAACTGGCGAGGATTGGCATCGAGAATGGACAAACACTGCGGACCGGATCTTTGCCGCTGGCCGCACAGCCGAGCTGGCAGGCCACACGGTGAGCGCGAGGGAAACCTACTTCCGTGCCACGTCCTATTACCGCGTCTCCTACATCCCGTTGTTCGGCGCTCCGGTCGACCCGCGGTTGGCCAACGCCTTTGTGCGCGAGACCGAAGCCTTCCAAAGCGCCGCGCGACTCAACGACTTTCCCATAGAGCCGGTGGAGATCCCGTTCGAAGGCAACCTCCTGCCCGGCTACTTTATCCGCATCTCGGGGGATGAAACACCTCGGCCCACGCTCATTTGGGTGAGCGGCTACGACTCCGACATTCAGGAGGATTATTTTGCCCATGGTCCTGCGGCCGTCCGGCGCGGATACAACTGCCTGGTAGTGGATGGCCCTGGACAAGGACGCAATCTGATCCGGGACGCGATTCCCTTGCGGCCCGACTGGGAAACGGTGGTTCGCGCAGTGGTCGACTTCGCCGAAACCCGAAAAGAAGTCGATACACAGCGCATGATTCTCGCCGGCTGGAGCTTTGGCGGATTTCTCGCCCCCCGGGCTGCCGCTTTTGAGAAGCGTATTGCGGCACTCATCGCAGATCCCGGGCAGTGGGACCAGCGGGAGGGACTCAAGTCTATTCCGCTCGCGCCTGGTGTGCTGGCGGCTTTTCCCCATGTCGACCCTGCTGTTTTTTCGCCATTTGAAGAATATCTGCACTCACCCAAGGCTGATCCGCTGACGCGGTGGAAGATACTGCAGCGCGGCTTTTGGGTGCACGGGGTCAACTGCTTGTACGACCTGGCACGAGAAATGAACCGGTTCGAGGTCAGCTCTGTTGCCCAAAACATCAGTTGTCCCACACTCATAACCGCTGCGGAAGGCGATCCCGTGTCGAGTAACGCGCACACTCTTTTCGATGCCCTCCGCTGCCCGAAAACCATGATTCGGTTCACCATTGCTGAGGGCTCAGGTGGCCATTGTGAAGCGCTGGCGCGCAGTCTTTTCCATCAACGTATGTTTGACTGGCTCGATGAGACACTGGCCAGCGCGACGACGGGGTCCGGTAAGAAGCAGGAACGCCAGACGATGTTGATATAAGATGTTATTCACTTATCAAAACGAAGAAAGAGGAACGAGATGATGAAAACTTTAGCCCTGGTGGGTGCTTTCGCGCTAACCACTTCGTTGAGCCTTGCCGCACAGGATGTGGCTCACGCGGTAGACGGAACCGTTAAGAAGGTCGACGCCGAGACAAAGACCCTGGTAGTCGACACCAAGGACGGCACAGAACATACTTTTCACTACACCAGCGACATTGCCGTCGATGGCGCCAAGGACACCGAGAAAGGAGCCGTGGATGCAGCCCACGGAGTGAAAGAAGGCAGCAAGGTTGCGGTGCACTACACCGTCTCGGGTGGCAAGGAGACAGCGCACGAGATCGACAAGATCGGTGACGACGGGCTAAAGGCGACAGACGGCACCGTTTCTCATATCGACAAAGGAGCCAAGACGATTGCCGTCAAGACCGCGGATGGCACCGAACAGACCTTCCACCTAACTGACCGGGCGGTAAAAGATACCGGCAAAGATGTCGCCACGGGTGTGGACAAGTCGGCCAAGGTTACGGTCTATTACACGGAAAAGGCCGGCGTAAAAACGGCTCATTTTGTGAAGACAATATTCTGACGCTGGGAGAGTGTTATGAGAATGCTCCTACTGTTTGGGCTGGCAGCGAGCATGACCTTCGCTCAGGAGACCCGCCGGGAACAGAGTCTCCCGGCGGCCAACCCTGCTGACGACGCCAAGGCCAACAGCCCGCAAATTCCCGATGTTTACGCCATCACGGGCCACTTCGACCGCATTGTGGTTCTCCGCTTCAAGTATCGAACCGATCTGCTCGCCGGCATGGAAAAAATGGTGAAGCAGGAGAATATTCGCAACGGAGTCATTCTGTCCGCGGCGGGTTCGGTCCGGGGTTACCAGGTCCACCAGGTAAGCAATCGAACCCTTCCCTCGCGGGATACATTCGTAAAAAATCCCACCCAACCTGCCGACCTGGTGAGTATGAATGGCTACGTCATTGAGGGCAAACTCCATCCCCACATGACCCTGGCGACTGCCGACAAGGTGATTGCCGGCCATCTCGAACCCGGAACCGAGGTCTTTACCTTTGCCATTGTAACCATCGGTGTGATGAATGATGTAGACTTCCGGCATCTTGATGAGAAGAACTATCGTTAGCTGAACTCGCCATGCGAACCAGGAAATCGAAGTCCGCGCCAGTCGGGGTTATCGGGAAGGTTCTGCGCATTCTTGAGTTGCTCGATCAGACTCCGGCTGGTTTGCAACTGAAAGATGTTGCCGCCAAGACCGGAATCAACAAGAGCACGGTGCACCGGTTTGTGAGTCATCTCGAGGCGGAGGCTTACTTATTTCGCGACGCGGCGGGAACATATATGCTGGGCCCTAAGTTGGTCCGGCTGGGGAGCGGGGTTAACTTCCAGGCGACTCTCGCGAATATCTGCCATCCCACGCTTGAAAAGTTGCGCGAGATCACTGACGAAACTGTAAATCTTGCAGTCTTGGATGGCGCCAGCGTTCTTTATGTGGATGTGCTGGAAAGCTTTCATACCTTCCGGTTGGTCTCCCAGGTAGGCATGCGCCGTGCCCTGTATTGCACCTCCTTGGGCAAAGCGATTCTCGCCAATATGGACGACGAGCGCAAACAGGAAGAGATATTTTCGTCGATCCAATTCAATCCGGATACGGCGCGGGCGTATGGCAGCGTTGCCCGGCTAAAAAGGGACCTGGTACAGACACGAGCCCAGGGTTTTGCGCTGGATGACGAAGAGGCGGTTGTGGGCGCCAGGTGTATCGGAGCCGCCATTTACGGTTCAGACGGGAAAGTTTTGGGGGCCATCAGTGTGTCCGGGCCAATCTCGAGAGTCAGCAAGGAGCGCCTGCCCTTCTTTTCCGAGGAAATTACCAAAGCCGCGCGGGAGATCTCCTGGCGCCTCGGGTATCGGTTCCCAAAGCCCGAGCGGCGTTCACCGAAACCTGTCCGGGCAAAGCGTGCTGCGCAATCCCGCGGCTAGGCTGAGTCCTCGGTTCTACCAAAACATTTCCAGGATAAGTTTCCTTGAAGGGTACGGGTTTCAGCCCGTACGTCTATGTCACGACAGGCTGCGGAAAAACTCCTGTTTTCTATCGGAGGTCTTGGTCATCGCCACTGGCGTGGAATGGCAGTTCACATAGTGAAATCATAATTTTGTTACTTGACATTCGAACCGCGCAGCCTATAGAACGGTTGCGCACATTCGGGGTCGGTTTTGGACGAAATAGATTTGAGCGGCAGGGTGGCCGTCGTCACCGGCGCGGCCAGCGGAATCGGGCAGGCGATCGCGGAGCGCCTAGCCGCAAATCGGGCGCGGGTTTGGGTGCTGGATATCGACGCCGGCGCCGCTCAGAGGACCGCCGAAAGTATCGCGCACGCAGGCGGCAAGGCAACAGCCCTGCAATGCGACGTAGCTCAACCGGAGAGCGTCACCCAGGTATTCACCTCGATAACCTCCGCGGGTCCTCTTGACATCCTCGTCAACAGTGCAGGCATCGCCCACATTGGCACGATCGAGACCACGAAGATGCAGGACTTCGAGCGCATTTTCAAAGTGAATGTCCAGGGTACCTATCTCTGTATGCAGGCTGCGATCACCACCATGCTCGGCCAATCTGGCGGCGTAATCGTGAATATGGCATCGATGGCCGCAATCATGGGCTTTTCCAGTCGCTTTGCTTATTCCATGAGCAAGGGGGCGGTGCGCGCCATGACATTCTCGGTAGCCAAAGATTTTCTGGATAAAAACATTCGCTGTAACTGCATCTCCCCGGCGCGCGTGCATACGCCGTTCGTCGATGGGTACCTGAAGAAAAATTATCCCGGGAGAGAAGCAGAGATGATGGCTGAGTTGTCCGCGGCCCAGCCAATTGGCAGAATGGCGCGGCCGGATGAAGTGGCAGGCTTGGCGGTGTATTTATGCTCCGACCTCGCCGGCTTTCTCACGGGAGCCGACCTTCCATTCGATGGCGGCGTACTCAATTTGCGAGGTTGAATTTTCGGCTAGTGGCAAAGGAACTTATGACAGCTTATCGAAACATTTTAGTAGTCCTGTGCATAATCGGAGCCATGTCAACCGCTGTGTGGGCTCAATCCAGCAGCGGCATCATCTTCGGAACGGTGACCGATCCCAGCGGCGCCGTGGTCAGCGGAGCGGTCGTCACCGCGACGAACGTCGCCACAGGAAGGACCCAGAAGGCAAATTCCGACGACTCCGGCAACTACGTGCTTACCGACTTGGCCGCCGCAACCTATTCACTCACTTGCTCGGCAACCGGCTTTCAAACCATCGAGCGCACGGGCATCCTGCTCCAAGTCGATCAGCGCGCCCGAGTCGATTTGCCTATGCAGGTGGGACAAACTCAGCAGGTTGTGGCCGTACAGGCGACCGTAACCAACGTCGATACCTTCAGTTCGACGGTAAAAGACGTGGTTGACTCCACGCGCATGACGGAGCTGCCTTTGAACGGCCGCAATGCGCTTAGTCTTCAGGCCCTTCTGCCGGGCGCGGTACCGGCAGCCAGTGGCTCCGCAGCCAGCGGCGTTGCTCTCAACACCGGGCTGGTTTTTAGCGTAAACGGCGCCCGGCCGAACCAGTCGGCATATACGCTCGATGGCGGCCTGAATATGGACATGTACAACAACGTGCCCGCCGCTTTTCCCAACCCTGACATGTTGCAGGAGTTCTCCATCCTGCAGAACAGCTATAGCGCCGTCTATGGGCGCGATGCAGGGGCAGTTATCAACATGATTACCAAATCCGGGACCAACCAGATCCATGGAACGGTCTACGAATTTTTGCGCAATGACTTTGCCGATGCCAAGGATTACTTCGCCACCGTAGTCTCTCCGCTGCACCGCAACCAGTTTGGCGGAACCGTCGGCGGGCCCGTCAGGCTGCCCCATTACAACGGCAGAGATCGAACTTTCTTTTTCGTAGGCACTGAACTGACCCGCCAGATTCTCGGGAGTACAATTTCGACGACTATCGTTCCCACGGCACTCGAACGCACCGGTGACTTCTCGCAGACGCTGGTAGCGGGCAAGCCAATTACTGTGGCCAATCCGAGCACCGTCACCGCCGCCAATCCGATAGGCACTCCATATCCGGGGAACAAGATTCCCACCGCCATGCTCGATCCCGTGGCCCAGGCTTTTACGAATGCCTTTTTCCCCCTGCCCAACCGGCCGGGAAATATCTACGCTTACAATCTTGGCTTGCCGACCAGGGATAACCAAGTCATTGCCAAACTCGATCAATCCATCTCCAGCGCCGACAAGGTGAGCTTTCGCTACTTCTTTGACGATAGCTTCAACGCTCAGAGCGCCGGCCTACCCGCGTTCAACTCGAACAACGATTGGCCGACACACAACGGCGCCATCAACGAAACCCACGTATTCTCGCCTGGGCTGCTGAACCTGGCCACCTTCATGATCGCCCGAAATACTTTCATCCGCGCGCCGCAACTCACCAACCCCTTGAATTGGGCCGCGCTGGGGTGCACATCGTGCATTCCACTGGCGCCGCCGAGTATCCCGACCGACTGGGCGGTGGCGGTGACGAACGGGCTTTCCTTGAGAGTGCCGACCAACTTTCGCAGTTTCATGATGAATTATCAGTTCCTTGACACGGTAAGCTACTCGGTCAAGAATCATCTGCTGCAGTTTGGTGGTGAGTACTCGTATGAACGGCGGTATGGGCGGGAATATTATCAGTTCTCCGCCGATTACACGTTCAGCGGCACGCGCTCAGGGAATTACGGAGACGGTTACGCGGACTTTTACTTAGGCGCCGCCAACAGCGTGTTCCAGAATACGCCGCTATTCTCTGAGCAGTATAAGTACACTCCCTTTCTTTACTTTCAAGACGATTGGCGAGCGACAAACCGGTTGACACTTAACCTCGGATTACGCTGGGAGCCTTACATCACGACCAGGGACAGGTTTAACCACGACGGTGCCTTTCGTCCCGGCCAGCAGTCGGTTATCTATCCGTTGGCGCCCCTCGGAGCCGTGTTTCCGGGAGATAAGGGCATTGGGCCGGGAGTCACCCCGAACCGCTATGACCGGTTTGCGCCCAGAATCGGCTTCGCCTATGACCCGTTTGGAAACGGGAAGACCAGTATCCGTGGCGCCTACGGTATTTTTTCCGACACCTTGCGGCCGGTTGCCCTCAATACCAACCAGCTGAACCAACCTTTCTCTTACGGACAAACTACGTTTTCCGTTCAGCTATCAAATCCCTATGCCAACTACCAGCAGACGCAGCAGCTTCTGCTAAACTACGTTCCGCCGAAGACGGCAGCTGACCGCGCATCGAGAGTGTTCTATCTCCCTATGACGGAGAACACAATCGACCCTAACTTCACCACCGGGTATATCCAGCAGTGGAACCTTACCGTGCAACGCGAGGTCTGGAAGCAAATCGTAGTCACGGCGGCGTACCTCGGCAGCAAAGGAACGCATCTGCTTCTTCTGGAAGAATTGAACCCGGGAATTTACATTCCCGGCAATTCCACAACGGGCAACATCAATTCCCGCCGGCCTTATACCAATTACCAGACCATTACCGAGGACATCGCCGCCGGACCGTCTTCCTATAACGCATTCCAAATTAACTGGAATCGCCGCCTGGGAGGAGGGTTCACGCTGCTCGGATCGTATGTGTACTCCAAATCAATGGACATCGCATCCAACGACGGCAACAGCGGATTGGGCAACCAGGCGCGTGATCCATATAACTGGAACCTGGATTACGGGCCATCGGATTTCGATCTGAAGCATAGGTTTGTCACGTCGTTCCTATACCGAATTCCTGCCTATAATTCCGGCAATGGTTTTGTGAAGGCGCTGACTGGGGGATGGCAGCTCGATGGCATTCTCACTTTGCAAACCGGCTTGCCCTTTAGCGTTCTTGCGGGTGTGGATCGAAGCCTGGTGGGAGTCGCCTTGGATCACGCGAATGTCAACGGCCCTGTCGCCGTTTACAACGGGAGCGGGACCTTCAGTAAGATTGCCAAATACTTCAATACCAGTGCATTTTCTTTACCGGCGCTCGGCACGTACGGCACCACCGGTCGCAATACAATTTACGGTCCGGGGACCGAAAACTTCGATGCCGGATTGTTCAAGAACATTCCGATTCACGAGGACAAGAGAGTGGAACTGCGTTGGGAGACATTCAACACCTTGAACCATCCCAATTTCTCCGCCCCGAACAACTCGTTTAGCAGCTCCGCGTTTGGACGCATTACTGCTGCCGCCCCCGGTCGAGTGATGCAGATCGCGGCAAAAATTGTCTTCTGATGCCGGTATGAAACAGCAGATTACGCGTCGCACCATACTCTCAGGTATAGCCGCATCGGCGTTGCTGCCCCCAGCTCACGCTGGAGCGGCGAAAAAGGCAACGGCGTTTGCATTAATCGGTGACCGATACCATAACAGTGACTATATCCGTACCGCTTTGCGCAAGACACTGGTAAAAGATCTCGGCATCTCCATTGACTTCCGCGATGAGGTGGAGTTGCTGAATGCCGACACGTTGAAGGGTTACAAGCTCTTGATCATGCTGCGCGACGGCATGCTCTGGCCCGGCGGATATTTCCAGGGACCTCCTGGATCCCCAAATACCCCGCCGGCCTCCATCATCAGCGAACCCCCTTTTCCCAAAATCGAGGCCCAGCCGCTCTTTTGGATCACGGCTGAGCAAGGCAGAGCAGTGAAAGATTTTGTCACCGCCGGAGGCAGTGTTCTCTTCTACCACAACGTCACCTACATCAGCCCACATAATGACGATTTCCGCGATGTGCTGGGCGCGGTAACGCAAGAACACCCGCCGCTGCGCCCCTTCAAAGTGAAAATCGTAAATCGCGAACACCCGATCACGCGCGGGGTCAATGATTTTGTGGTCACCGACGAACAGCATTTTATGACCTATCAGAAAGATCCCAAATATCTGCTGCTGCAAAGTGTGAATGAGGACGGTCTTGCCTTCAAAGATCTGGGAACCTCCTCGGCGGCGGGATGGGCATACGAATATGGCAAGGGCCGCGTGTGTTATATGGCGCCGGGACACGTGATTACCTCGCTATGGAACCCGGAATATGAAAAGTTGCAGCGGAACGCGGTTCGCTGGCTTCTCAGGCAAACGTGAGTGCGCAGAAGTTTTTGCGTTTAACCCTGCTTTCAATTAAAACGAGTGGGACCTTTGGTGGAGGAAAGATGACGCTACGGCCGGTTGCAAGAAGATTGGCGTGGTTGGTGCTGACTGGATTCTTGGCACTCGCTTGGATGAGCGGCCCACAAGCGCCGACCGCTTTGGCAAAAAGTCTGCCGGCGGCCAGCTCGTACTTCGTTTATGTCGGCACTTATACGGGCCCGAAGAGCAAAGGTATCTATGCTTACCGCTACGACCCCAAAAGCGGACAATACACCCCGATGGGGGTAGCGGCGGAAGTCGCAAACCCGTCCTGGGTGGTCACCGATCCGAGCCATCGCTTTCTCTATGCAGTGACCGAAGCCGGCAATGACGGCAAAACACACGGTACAATCAGCAGCTACTCGATCGACGCGAAGAACGGGGCGCTCACGTTTCTTAACAAGGTAGATTCGGGCGGAGGCGGCGCCTGTCACCTGGTCGTCGACCGAACCGGCAAAATGCTGTTTGTCGCCAACTACGGGAGCGGAAGCGTCGCGTCGTTTGCTCTCCATGCGGATGGAAGCATTGGCGACCAAACCGGTTTCGACCAGCACTCGGGTTCGAGCGTCAACCCTCAACGCCAAAAGGGACCCCATGCTCACGAGGTGGTGCTTTCGCCGGACAATCGTTTCCTGTTCGTGCCCGATCTGGGCACAGATCAGATCAAAATCTATCGCGTCGATGCCGCGAAAGCTACCTTCGCGCCCAATGATCCCGGGTCTGTTTCTGTGAAGGCTGGCTTAGGGCCGAGGCATTTTACCTTCGGCCGCGGTGGCAAGTTCGCATATCTGGTTTGCGAGATGGGATCGAGCGTGGTCGCCTTTTCCTACGATGCGGCGAAGGGCTCGCTGACCCCGATACAGACCATATCCAACTTACCTACTGGTTTCACCGGCGAAGACAACTCAGCGGAGATCACAGTGGATGCCTCCGGCCGCTTCCTTTACGCCTCGAACAGGGGCAATGACAGCATCACTGTATATGCCATCGATCCCCATCAAGGCACTCTGACCAAGGTTCAGGTCGCGCCCACGAAGGGAAACATTCCGCGAAATTTTGCCCTCGACCCAACAGGCAAATATCTGCTGGCAGCGAACCAGAAATCCGATCAGCTTGTCGTGTTTTCGATCGATCCCAAGGACGGTCAACTGAAGCCAACCGGACAGACGATCGACGTCCCGGCCCCGGTCAGCATCCTGTTTGTTCCCGCCCAATAGTATTGGAGGCTCTATGAAATTCCTGCGTACCAAGTTTTCCCGGCGGTCCCTGGTTCAGAATGCCGGCATCGTGGCCGGCGCCGGGCTGCTGGGCCTGGGCAGTGGCCCGGCAGTGCAGTCGCAACCGGCGTCCCCTGGAAGTGGCAAGCCGCGCGCCCTGGCCCTTATCGGTGACCGCTACCATAACCCGGATTACATTCGTGTGAGCCTGGACAAGGTCTTCAAAGACCTCGACATCCCCATCGATTACACCATCCAATACGACAAGTTGTCGGCCAGCATGCTGAAGGGATATCAACTGCTGCTGATCCTGCGCGACGGCATGATCTGGCCCGGGGGTTACCTGGGGCCGGACGCCTACACGGCCTACGAGGCAAATCTGGAAACACCCAAGACCTTCC
>Ga0302324_100025022_pt1 | contig 11472 bp, 6 predicted proteins | sample Palsa_T0_1_FD_201949 | JGI IMG/M metagenome (GOLD analysis project Ga0302324, IMG submission 201949) | Peat permafrost microbial communities from Stordalen Mire near Abisko, Sweden - Palsa_T0_1 | ecosystem: Environmental > Terrestrial > Soil > Palsa > Peat permafrost | place: Sweden: Abisko... | reverse complement strand
ATAAATCACCTGCCCCACCGCAACTTTACTAACATCGCGCGTGATCACGCGGTTCACGAGTTTGGTTGCATCCTTGCCGGTGATCAGATATTTATAAAGCGGCGAAATATCAATCAGCGCGCAGGCGTTGCGGATCGCGTTGTACTCATGCTCATGGTGCACTTCGTAAACGCTGACCGTGTAGTATCCCGACCACTCGCGGTAATTCAGACTCTGGCAAAGAGCGAAAGTTCTGTCGTGAAATGCGGTTCCAATGGGCAAGATGACCTCGCTTGATCTGACGCCGGATTATATGACTGAGTTGCTGCGGCGGCAAGCCTCGAAATAAATTGACCGTAAGTCATCAATCGCGCCTAACTAGAGACAAATCGGTGCTTTCTCGATAGAATGGCGAGTCATTTTGCGTGGATCTTCCAGTTAACCTGGGATCGGTTTTGGGTTCAACCTATGCCCGCTGTTTCGAGCGCTTCAAAGTACGACGTTATCGTGATTGGTGGAGGCCACAATGGCCTCACCAACGCTGCCTATCTCGCGAAAGCGGGAAAGAAGGTACTCGTGCTCGAGCGCCGGCACATCCTTGGAGGCGCGGCTTGCACGGAAGAAGTTTTTCCCGGCTTCAAGTTTTCTGTTTGCTCCTATGTCGTCTCGCTGTTGCGGCCCGAAATCATTCGCGACCTTGACCTTCCGCGCCATGGCCTCGAGATCCTGCCTCTCGACGGCACTTTCACTCCCATGCCGAACGGCGACCATCTGTGGCGCGTCAACGATCACGGCAAAACACATCGCGAAATAGCCCGCCACTCGCGCGTTGACGCCGAAGCCTACGACGAATTCGGCAAGGCCATGCAGGCGATGTGCCGCTTTGTGAAGCCCATCCTCAGCATGATCCCGCCTGATCCAGCGACGCTCAATCCGAAGGAACTCATGAAGCTGCTCTTCATCGGACGCCGCTTCCAGGGCATGTCGAGTGAGGATAAATACAACCAAGTCCAGCTCATGACCATGAGCGCCATCGACTTTCTCGATCAGTGGTTCGAGACGGATGTGCTCAAAGCGACGATGTCCGCGTCGGGCATTATCGGGACTTTTCTCGGCGTGCGCTCGCCGGGCACCGCTTACGTTTTGCTGCATCACTATATGGGTGAGATTGACGGCGCTTTCCGTGCATGGGGATTCGCTCGTGGTGGCACCGGCGCTATCTCGAATGCGATTGCCGACGCCGCTCGCGAAGCCGGGGTCGAAATCCGCACCGAAGCCCCGATTGCGAAAATAATCGTCAAGAATGTGCGCGCCACAGGCGTGGTGCTTGGCAACGGTGACGAGATTTATGCCGACGTTGTTTCTTCCAGCGTCGATCCGCGCCTCACTTTCACGAAGATGATCGAACCCGGCAATCTGCCCGATGAGTTCATGGACGGCGTGAAGCGCTACAAGTTCCGCGGATCTTCGGGCAAGGTGAACATGGCACTCGACGGCCTGCCGAATTTCAAATGCATGCCCGGAGTGGGCGCGCACCTGCGCGGGGCGATGTCGATTTCGCCGAGCGTCGAGTACATGGAGAAAGCTTACGACGAAGCGAAATACGGACACTGGTCTTCGCATCCCTACATCGACATGGTCATTCCGACCCTCACCGACACGTCGCTGGCGCCTCCGGGCAAGCATATCCTTTCTTGTTTCGTGCAATACGCGCCCTACAAACTTGCGCCCGGCCTCGACTGGGACACGGAGAAAGAGAAATTCGGCGACAACGTAGTCGACACAATTGCCGAATATGCACCGAATATCAAAGACATCATTCTGCACAGGCAGGTCGTCACTCCGCTCGATCTCGAACGCGAGTGGGGGTTAACCGAGGGCAACATCTTCCAGGGCGAACTCTCGCTCGAACAATTATTTTTCCTGCGTCCGGTTGCGGGATGGGCGCAATTCCGCTCGCCCATCAAGAACCTGTACATGTGCGGATCGGCCACACACCCCGGGGGCGGCATCATGGGCGCGCCCGGACGACTGGCGGCGCTCGAAATTCTCAAAGACGGGGCCGCCTAATGTCAGCAGAAAGACAAAGGGTAGAGTCACGCGACGTAATCATCGTCGGTGGCGGACACAACGGTCTGGTCGCTGCCTTCTATCTAGCCAAGGTCGGATTCAAACCGCTCGTGCTCGAACGCCGCACTCAGGTAGGCGGAGCGGCCGTCACGGAGGAGATTCAGCCCGGATTCCGCTGCTCCACGCTGGCTCACAACACCGGACCACTGCGCGCCGACATCGTTCGCGACATGCAGTTGGAGCAGCATGGCCTCAAGCTGACGGCTCCCGATGTAAGCACGGTCTCGCTGTTACCCGACGGGCGGGCACTCGTCCTCTACTCTGACACAAAGAGGGCTGCGCAGGAAATTGCGACCTGGTCGCAGAAAGACGCTGCCGCCTATGCGGACTTCGGCACCGCTCTCGGAAAGATAGGCAAGGTCATCGGCGAGGCGCTCGCGTTGACTCCTCCGAACATCGATAGTCCGACGAGCGGCGACCTCTGGGGAATGTTAAAGACGGGCCGGTCGATACGTAATCTCGGTAAAAAAGATTTATACCGCGTACTGCGCTGGGGACCGATGGCCGTCGCCGATCTGGTCGCTGAGTTCTTCGATACAGAGCCGCTGCGCGCCACCATCGCCGCCCGCGGAATCTTCGGAACTTTCCTGGGCCCATGGTCGGCGGGCAGCGCTCTCGTATTGCTGCTGCGCGCCGCTGCCGATTCGACTCCCGCCGGCAGCGTCCAATTCCCCGCCGGGGGCGCGGGCGCAATCACTCTGGCCATGGCAGCCGCGGCCAAACAAGCGGGTGCGGAAATTCGCACCGGCGCCGAGATTGCCGAAATTCGCGTGCAAGACGGGGTTGCCACCGGCGTCGTGCTTACCTCCGGAGAAGAGATTTCCGCGCGAGCTGTCGTCTCGAACGCAGACCCCAAGCGAACGCTGTTGCGATTGGTCGATCCAGCGCATCTTTCCCCCGACTTCATCCAGAAAATCAAAAACTATCGCTCGATGGGGACAGTCGCAAAGGTCAATCTTGCACTCTCCGAGCTGCCGGAGTTCACCGCGTTGAAGGCTGGTTCACAGACAAAGAGCAACGGCAACTTGCTGCAGGGCCGAATCCAGATCAGTCCTGAAATCGATTATCTGGAGCGCGCCTTCGACGAATCGAAGTATGGCAACTTCTCGCGGAACCCATACATTGAAATTGTCTTTCCATCGCTTTCCGATCCTTCGCTCGCCCCGGCCGGACAGCACGTAATGTCCATCTACATGCAGTACGCCCCCTATAAGCTGAAAAGCAGCGATTGGGAAAGTCAACGCAAAACCCTGGGCGAAACGGTGGTGAAGACTATCGCGCAGTACGCACCAAATCTGCCGCAGATCATCCTGCGCCACCAGATCATGACACCAAAAGATCTCGAAGAAACCTATGGCCTCACCGGAGGCCACATTTTCCATGGCGAACTCGCGCTCGATCAGTTCTTTACCATGCGCCCGCTGCTCGATTGGGCGCGTTATAAGACGCCCATCGAACGCCTGTATTTATGCGGCAGTGGAACGCATCCCGGAACCGGACTCACCGGCGGTTCCGGCGCCAACGCCGCGCGCGAAATCGCGAAGGCGCTGAAGAAGTAGCGCCGCTCGCCCGGCGGCCGGACTAGCTGGCGAGGACGCCGGCGCTACACTGATTCATGCACAACTCCGCCATCCTTCTCGTTTCCTGTCCCGACCGCAAAGGAGTCGTTGCCTCGATTGCCGATTTCATCTTCCGTCACAATGGCAACATTCTGTTCAACGACGAGCATGGAGACGAGGAATCCAATCTGTTTCTTACACGAGTGGAGTTCGACGCGGCCGACTTTGATTTTGATCTTGCCTGGTTTGCCGAGCACTTTGCTCCGATCGCACACGACTTCCAGATGGACTGGCGCCTCGCCCACTCTGCCGACTGCTCCCGCGTTGCGATCTTCGTTTCCAAGTATGACCATTGCCTGCAAGACCTTCTCTACCGCCACCAGAGTGGCGAACTCCGCTGCGAAATTCCGCTGATCATTTCCAACCATCCCGACAATCAGCGTATCGCTGACTTCTACCGCATCCCCTACTTCATCGTGCCGGTCACAAAGGAAAACAAGCGGGAGGCGGAACAGAAGCAGATCGCGCTCATCCGCGACCACAAATGCGATCTCGCCGTCCTGGCGCGCTACATGCAGGTGCTATCCAACGAGTTCATTGCCACCGTCGGCTCCGCGAATCTCATCAACATTCACCATTCCTTTCTTCCCGCGTTCATTGGCTCCAAACCCTACCACCAGGCGTTTCAGCGCGGCGTCAAACTGATCGGCGCGACGGCTCACTACGTGACTCAGGTACTCGACGACGGACCCATTATCGAACAGGATGTTGTCCGCATCTACCATCGCGACACCGTCGACGACCTCGTCCAGAAAGGCCGCGACATCGAGAAAGTTGTCTTGTCCCGGGCCGTCCGCTGGCACGTGGAAAGCCGCATACTGCTGTATGGCAACAAAACTGTGGTTTTTCAATAGTTGCCCCGGCCTTGCGAGTCCCCCCACTTCCGTAACCAGCTAACCAATTGCGCTGCGCTTCCCTTTCGGCTTTACTGAAAGCGATCCCCATTTGCAACATTCCATATGCGGTCTTTTAAGGACTTGAAATTGGTTGAGGATCCGCAATGGGAACTCGCGCTGCTGGCTACGGTGCAGAGTTTCTATCAGCGATTGCTGAGTGCCCAACTCGGCGGGGAACTGCCTGTGCCCGCCGAACTTGCCCCCGAGGTCATCACCCAAACCTCTGACGTGCGCGCCACTCTCGATCAAATGCAGCTCTGGATCCAGGTGCTCGACATGGCTATCACTCCAGCGATGTTGCGGCTGGGAGTGCAATCCGATCTTGATCCCGAAGTTGCCGAAGCTCTGCTGCGCTACTTTGCCCGACACCGCGACGATTCCGGCGCCAATCGCGACAAGACTGATCTGGTGGCCACTTTCCTGTTTCGCCATCCGCGGGTGGCTGGCCAGTGGGAACGTCGCGGCTTCGGCCTCGATGGATCGATTCCTCTGTCGCCGTTTGAAATTGCGCTCCTGGAAATACTCTCCGAGTCCGACGTTCCAGTGCTCTCGGAGACCGACGTACATTCGCTGCGAGAATTTGGGCCACTGCTCGAACAGGCGAATCGCTTCCAGAATTTTAATTCGCTCATGGATTCCGGGATCATCACCCGGGTTCGGGAGTTGAAATCCGAGCTCAGCGAATCGATTTATCACCCGGGAGTGCTGGCCACGCTCGCGTCTTACAACTCCGCATTCGGCGACCGCTTCAACACGCTGTTTAGCGCTGCAGCACAAGAGATCAAGGATTTCGCCAGACGCCTGGAAGAACTCGGAGGTAACATCCTCGGGATCGTCGATGGCGTTGAAGTCACCGTGGACCATGTAGCCGCCTTGAACCAGGAAGCATTGCTGAAACTTGACTACGCCGCTGCGCTGGAAAAATTTTGCCGTGTTTCAAGGCTGAAGAGGGAATTGGAACGCCGCCCGCCCATCAGGCGCGCCACAGATCCGACGGGCGCCGCTCATGCAATCGGCGGGTCCGGTGCGGCCGCGGCTCCGGGACTCGAGCCGGTAGCCGATTTTGCTCTCGCCGCGAGCACTCCGCAGGCACTTTCGGTCGAAGAAGCGAAGTTACGTAGAGTGGAAGAATCGATCCGAGTCTTCGTGCGCGTGGCTGATGCAACGTCCCGTCAGATCGTCCCCATGCGCTATTTCAATCTGATGCTCAGTCCCGCCGAGGTTGAAGCCTGCACCGCCGACTATCTCGAAGAAGTCGGACGGCGTGCGGAGGTCGCTCGAATGATGCTCCGCATCGTAGCCGTTAGCGCGCGCATTAGGACCGAGATCGAGGAACTCAAGCGCTCAAAGAATTCCCTCACCGTCTGGAAGCTGCACGCCGATTCTCTGGTGGTTCTTCTCGAAGTCGGCAAGCGCCTCGCGGAAGACCTCAACCGGTTCGGTTCGGTCGGCAGCAAGGAATCGGACGCGGAGTCAAAGAGCGAACCGCTCCGCGCCTCGTTCGAAAAACTGCGCGAGCGCACCACCGAAGCTGCAAAGCTTATCGGCGGACGGTAGGATCCCCGGCGAATCCAGAAAGGCCACCGACAGCTGAAGGAGTTTGCACCATCCTGGCACTTTCGGCTCCGAGCATCCGAAAGTGACCAGCGTTCCAGGTGTAAATCTTCATAGCGTGCGCCTTGAAGGCACATTGCCTCGGACCGGGCGCAGAACGATTTGATCTTCGAACGACACAATCCCGCCGCTTAATGAATGTCGAATTGTTCCTGGTGCAACGCCGGATCCGATTTCACGATGATGGTCTTTTTCGTGAGCTCTTCCATCTCGTTCAGCAACTTAGCATTGTTCGCCTTCAGCGCTTTGGCAACCTCCGGGTTCACTCGCAACATCACGTCGCTGTGCTCCAGATGGTTCGAGATCTTACGCATCTCGACGTACACCTCGTTGCAAATCGTGCCCACCGATTTCACAAAGCCCGTGGCCTGACAATACGGACAAGGCGACCCAATCGTCCGTTCCAGCGACTGCTTTACGCGTTTGCGCGTAATGGCCACCAGCCCGAAATCATTGAACTGCAACACCTTCGAGGGCGCGCGATCAAAGCGCAATGCCTCTTCGAGCGCCTGCATCACTTTCTGCCGGTTGCGTCGCTCGTCCATGTCGATGAAGTCGATGATGATGATGCCGCCCAGATCGCGGAGCCTCACTTGGCGCACGATTTCCTTGATGGCATCGACGTTTGTCTTCACAATCGTGTCTTCGAGACGAGCCGTCTTGCCAACGTACTTGCCGGTGTTGACGTCGATGGCGACCAGCGCCTCGGTCTGATTGATCACAATGTAGCCACCGCTTTTCAGCCAGACCTTCGACTTCAGCGCCTTGCTGATTTCCTCGTTCAGCCCGAACTGATCATAGAGCGGTGTTTCTTTCGTATAGAGCTTCACGCGCTTGACCAGCCCCGGCTGGAAGCGATTCGCAAACCGCAAGATGCGCTCGTATTCCTGTTCCGTATCGACCCAGATCGCGGAAAATTCCGAACTGACCTGGTCGCGGAGCACGCGCTCCACTACGTTCAGGTCGTGATAGATCAGGGCCGGAGATTTGCTGCTGTCGGACCGCGATTTGATCTCGCTCCACAGGTTTTTGAGAAACCGGATATCAGCTCGCAATTCCTCATCCGTAGCGCCCGCCGCAGCGGTCCGCACGATGAACCCACCACCGCCATTTTCTCGCTCACTCTGGATGATCCGCTTTAATCGTTGGCGCTCTTCTTCCGATGAGATCTTGCGCGACACGCCGGTGTGGTTCACCGTCGGCATGAAGACCAGAAAGCGCCCCGGAAGCGCGATGTGGCTGGTGATGCGCGCCCCCTTTTTCCCGATCGGCTCCTTGGCAATCTGGATCAGAACCTCCTGCCCTTCTTTGAGCAGTTCGCTGATCTGCGGTACCACCGTGTTCTCACGACTGCGGAAGCGGCGTCCACCGCGGCGTCCGCGCCCGCGATCGAATCCTCTGTCCGGAGCGCGGCGCTGCGTCCTCTGCAAGAGCATGGCTTCGGGAGCGGGACCGCGTACTACGGCGCTCGCATCCACCGTCCCGTCGCCAATGGCCTCCGCCTCGAGCAATGCTTCCGCTTCCGCTTGCGCCTCTTCGAGTTCCAACTCCTCTGCTTCTCGCTCTTCGGCCTCAACTTGGGCTTCAAGAGCAGCTTCGGGAACTGCCTCGCCGTTAATTGGCGCTTCGCCACTGGCTGCCAGCCCGGGGTTGACTTCTAGAATTCCCGCCGCCGACAACTCTCCACCAGCCGCTCGTGTCTCTTCTTCAAGTTCCTCGAAACCTTCATCATCTCCCGGTTCTTCACCGTACGAGGTAAGATCGACTTCTTCTTCCTCAATCTCCTGCTCCTCTACGGTTTCACGCAAATCGGTACGTGTTGCTCCAGAAGCAACTTTGGAAGTGAAATCGGAACCGACTTCGGGAGTACCCCGGGCAGTATCTTGCGGATCGGCTACGAACTTCTGTTCATGCGCTGTCTCGCGTAGAGGAACCGTTTCGTGCGTCGTCACCGGAATCGAGTATGCTTCGGTCCCCGGTGCCGGCTTCCCGAACCCCGCTGGTTCTAACGCCGGACTGGAAGCCGACGCCCGTACTTCTTCGTCCACTTCCGCGTGCGTCTCGTATTCATGCTGCTCGTGAAGAGGCTCGGTAATCTCGGCCGCCGCCTTCTCAGCGAAGATGGGCTCATCTTCCGTAAAACTCGCTCCGATTTCAGCCGGGGCGAACGCTTCCGCCGGACCGCTTTCCACCGGTAACGATGCCGCTTGCCCCTGGCGCTGATACTTGGAAATCGATTCTCCGGGTAGGACGATGGGCTGATATCCCGGAGGTGGTCCGTAATCATAGTCCCGCCCGGGGCGAACGCCCGCCGTCGGCCGCGAGAATCGCGACTCAGATCCGCCTCGCCCGGGACGGTCGCCACGGTTAGAGCGGTCGTTCCGAGATTCGTTCCGGGTTTCGTTCCGAGATTCGTCACGAGGTTCGCTGACAGTTGGTTCGCTGACAATCCGATTGTGCACTTCGGTACGCGGTTCAACCGCGCGAGGTTCGCTTCGCTCGGCGCGCTCGCCGCGTCCGATCTCACCGCGACGTCCACGACGACGTCGTCGTCCGCGGTAATCGCGTGAACCGCCCTGGGCGGCGCCTGGCGCCTCCGCAGAAGCTTCTGGTTGCCCGGCTTCGTCCGCTACGCCTCTACTCTCTCCAGCCGGCTCTTCGTGATTGATCACGGGACTTGCTTCTGCACCGTTGCGGGAACGGGCCTCGGCTACGGGACGATTGGCCGGGATGGCTTCATCCAGGTCTTCGTCCTGCTGCTCCAGATCCATGAAATCGGAGACATAGAGAAACGCGTCGCGTTCCAACCCGATGTCCACAAAGGCCGACTGCATGCCTGGCAACACGCGGGTTACGCGCCCTTTATAAATCGAGCCTGCTAAGGTGTATTCGTTTTCTCGTTCGAGGTAAATTTCCGCTAATTGATCGTCTTCGGTGATCCCGACTCTGGTTTCGTGGGGGGTGGTCGATACATACAATTCCTTGTTCATTTCTACTCCGGTCTATTTTCACCGGACCAGAAGCGCGAGGCGGACGAAAAGATCGATGGCGTTCAAGACCGCTCCGGGAAGGAGCGGGCGCGGTCACCGGGAAGAACTACTTCTTCCCACAGACCCACACTGCAGTGAATTGTTTTTCTCGTCTGCACTGATCGCGTTAAGCCCACGTCAGGTTTGTGGCTACACTCTTCGTTTCCGAAGGGGCCGTTCCCCGCCTGACTGGCTTCAATCCTGTCCGGCTTCAACTTCTGCCGGCATTCTGCCCTCCTTTTTCGCGAGGGCCCTCGTAATCTTCGTTACTACTTAATCTTTTTGATGCCTACTGTTACTGCCTAATCTTCTGCATTGACGGCTTTTTCGTCGTCGAGAACAACGGTTGAAAAGCGCGCCCCAACTTCCGCCGGCCGTGTCAATTCACAAAACGGCGCATCCTGACGTTCATCACGATCCCCAGCGCCAAAAACATGAAAAGAACGGAAGACCCACCGTAACTCATGAGCGGCAGAGGTATTCCGGTGACTGGCATAAAACCAACCACCATGCCGACGTTGACCAGAATGTGGAAGCTAAGCACAGCCACCACACCCATCACCAGAAATGCACCAGCGCGGTCGGGCGCCGTTTGTGCATTCTGAGTCAACCGCATCAGCACAATAAAGTATAACAGCAGTACTGCCAGAGCTCCTACAAACCCGTGTTCTTCGGCGAACGCGGCAAAAATAAAATCGGTCTGCGGTACCGGCAGAAACGCCAGATGCGTCTGCGATCCCTGGCTGCTCCCCCAAATGCCGCCCGAACCGACGGCTATCAAAGACTGCGTCACCTGATAGCCCGAGCCCTTAGGATCGGCATCCGGTTCGCGGAAGCTGAGCAACCGCTGCTTCTGGTAGTCCTTCATGTGGTGCCAGGCCAGCGGCATGCAAAGTGCCCCTAACAGAAGCACGATCCCCGCCTGTCGCCACCTGATCCCGCCCAGGAACAGCCCCATTAAGGCAATCGGCAAGTAGGTCAGTGCCGTACCCAAATCCGGCTGCGCCAACACCATCAGCATGGGGAAACCGACAATCGCGCCCGCCTTCAGAAAGTCGGACCACGAGAGTTCCCGCTCATGCAGATCGGCGAAGTACTTTGCCACCGCCAGAATGAGAATCAGCTTCACCCACTCCGACGGCTGAAAATGCCCGCCCGCCGGCATTTTGATCCAACGCCGCGCCCCCAGATATTTCTGCCCAAATAGAATCACCGCGATCAGCGAGGCTAACGAGGCAATGTACATCCAGTGAACTTGTTCGAGAAGCGCTTGATAGTTGAAGAGGCTAACCAGAAACATCGCGCCCACGCCCGCGAAAATCCAGTAAATCTGCTTGATGTGGGCGCCGGCAAATTTCGTGTGCTCAGTCGCACTGTGAATCTGCAGCACGCCAAGCGCGCAGATCACCAGCACGAAGCTCATCAGAACCCAATCGAAATCTCTATAGGAAACGTAGCGCGACATGGATTCAGTCGCCCACCCCAGAACCGGCTCGACGGAACCGAGAACCAAAACTCAATACAGGAAATTGCGCCGCCCCAATCACTCTTGACAACTGGTGCTAGTGGGGCAACTCGGGCTAATCGGGGGTCCCGAGCGCGTCAACACCCACACGGTAACCCCACCAATTGCCGCCAATCCACCGATGACCACGGGGGTCGAACTCATGATTCCTCCGCCCGCGGCCGGTGCTGCTCCTTGTCCATGCCGATGCTTTTTCTTTTTGTCGGTGTCGGAAGTATCGTCGCGGGTCGTCTGCTGGCCTTGGCTTACCGTGGTCGTTCCCTTGTCGTCTTGCACCGTGAGGTCGCCTTTGTTGGCCGCGATTAGCACGCGTCCGTCCACGTCCGTGACCTGAAATTCGGTCCAGGACTCGGCGGCCGGCTTTACCGTGACGTCGCCGGCGCGCGTCGCCAAACCTCGCGACGTTGTTACCCGCACGGTACCGTGCTCCAAATCCACTGCCGACCCCTCAAATTTTACGAGCGAGTCTGTCAGCACCATCACGCTCGATCCGTTCGATTGAATGTTCGCGGTGGAATCGGCCCGCGTCTGCAGCAGATCTCCCGAGAAAACGGCCGCCGACTTCGGCACATCGCTCCCGTTCAGCCAAGCCGCACCGTTCGCGTACAACATTGCCGATGGCGTTTCGCCGGCCAGCATCATTTGCGCCGGAAAAACAATCGCCAGCAAACAACACACTG
>Ga0302324_100025021_pt1 | contig 11472 bp, 12 predicted proteins | sample Palsa_T0_1_FD_201949 | JGI IMG/M metagenome (GOLD analysis project Ga0302324, IMG submission 201949) | Peat permafrost microbial communities from Stordalen Mire near Abisko, Sweden - Palsa_T0_1 | ecosystem: Environmental > Terrestrial > Soil > Palsa > Peat permafrost | place: Sweden: Abisko... | reverse complement strand
GCGATCGTGCGCAAGCTGGCGGGCGGGATGACGTTCGGCCAGTCGGTCTTCGCGAGCAAGTGGCTGTTCTGCGCGAACAGCAAGGGCGTCACGGCCTGGGCGCTACCCGCGGGCTGACGGGCGGTCACTCCCCGAGGTCGCTGATGAACTCCGCCAGCAGGCCGGCGAACTGCTCTGGCGTCTCCTGCTGCGGCGCGTGTCCTGCTCCTGCGATCAGCTGCACCTCGCCGCGCCACAGGCTCGGCAGGTCAAGCTGCTGCAGATAGTCGAGACTGACGAGCTGCTCGCCGCTGCCTTGCAGGATGGCAAGCGGCTGGCGCAGCGATCCGGCGATGGCTACCTGGTCGGCGAAGCGGCCAGCGCCGATGCTGGCCAGCAGGCTGGCACGGGCGGCACCGTCGGTGGCCAGGATGTCGGCGACGAAGCCGTCGGCCGGCAGCGCGGAGCCGGGCGCTGTGAAGCTGGCCGCATAGGCCCTGGCGTCGTCCTCGCTGACGACCTCGGTGAAGCCGACGTTCATCGCCGGATTAGGCAGGAATGCCTCGCCCATCTGGGCGGCCGACGCGACTGGCGGCGTGCCGAAGATCACGAATCCGGCCGCGTCCGGCATCAACGGCGCTGCCTCGAGCGCGATGTGGCCGCCGAGGCTCCAGCCGACGACAACGGCATTCCCGGCGTCCAGAGCGCCGGCGAAGCCCGCCAGCACCGCGGCGTATCCGGGCAGCGAGTAGAGGGCGTGGTCCGCCGCCGGAGCGGACTCGCCGTGACCCGGCAGGTCGAGTGCCAGGCACCGGAAGCGCCGGCCGAAGGGGCCGTCCAGCAGCGGCCGCCAGGTGCGGGCCGAGGCCGAGTTGCCATGCACGAACACGACGGGCCGCCCGTCGCCTTCGCTCTGCAGGTAGGAGATCTCCTGCCCGTCGATGTCAGCCGTCAGCCTGTGCATGTCGTCCTCCGCAAGCAGTCGTCACGATCCTGGCAGTGATGCGGCTACAGCAGCAGGCGCCACCGCCGTTCTCCGTCGTGCCGGTAACTCGTCGGAGTGAGCCCGGCCGCCCTGGCCACGGCAGCGGATGCCTGGTGTCTGGGATGGATGTGGGCGATGACGGTCTGGACCGATTGTTGCCTGAGCCAGGTTATGAGCGCCAGTGCGGCCTCTGCGGCGATGCCGCGGCCCTGCCATGGCCGCCCGACGACCCATGCCACCTCGGCCGCCGGACTGCTGCCCGTGCTGATTGTTGCCTGGACGGTACCGGCCAGGCAGCCCTCGTCGCGGTGCCGGATGACCCAGTTGCACCAGGACACCGCCGGATCAGGCGACCCCGCGATCATGCGCTCGTAGCGGGCGCGGAGTTCCTGCGGCGCTGGCGGCGAACCACCAGTGAAGGTGTACAGGTCCGGGGACGCCAGGACCGTCGCCATCTCCTCTGCGTGCTGTGCCTGCAGCGGCAGCAGATCCAGACGCGGTGTTGAGATGGGAGTGGCCTCGATGTCGCTCACGTTTGCCCCTCAAGGTCACGGGAACATGCTCGGGCTGTTCCAGATGACTCCATACTGGTAAGCGGATCATCAAACCGGGCAGAGGGCAGGCGATGCGGTTTAGGTCGGGCGTGGCGATCGACCTGGGCACGGTGAACACCCTGGTGTATGTAGCCGGCCGGGGCATCGTGATCGAAGAGCCATCGGCAATCGCGATCAGCCGCGCGAGCGGCGATGTGGTCGCCTTTGGCGCCGCTGCCGATGCGCTCACCGGCAAGGAGCCGCAGGACATCGAAGTGATCCACCCGCTTCGTGACGGCGTGATCGCGGATCTCGAGGCCACTGTCGCAATGCTGCAGGCCTTCCTGAAGGAGGCGCGGGTCCGGCGCCGCCTCGCGCGCACGGCTGCAGTGGTATGCCTCCCGGTCGAGGCAACGTGGGTGGAACGCCGCTCAGTGGCGGCCGCCGCCGAGGCCCTCAAGCCGCGCTGCACCGTCCAGCTTGTGGACGAGCCGGTTGCCGCGGCCGCAGGCGCCGGGTTCGACCTGACCGCCGGCTCGGGCGCCTTTGTGGTCGATATCGGCGGCGGCACGACAGAGGTGGCGGTGCTAGCCGGCGGGCACGTCGTGCGCGCCCGCTCGCTGCGCCTGGGCGGGAACGCCATGGATGAGGCGATCGTCCGGGCGGTCAAGCTCGAGCACGGCCTGCTTATCGGACGGAACGCGGCCAGGAACCTGAAGATGACGCTGGGCCTTGCGGACGGCTCCATCGTCGAAGCCGAGACCGTCGGCGTCGACGCCGCGCGCCGCGTGCCTCGGGTGGAGCACATCTCAGCACGGCTGGTGGCAGCGGCGGTGGAACCAGCCGCGGCCGCGATCACCAGCGCGGTCGAGGAGATGCTCTCCGACATCCCGCCGAATCTCGCGGAGGAAGTCGTTCGCGGCAAGATCCGGCTGGCCGGCGGCGGCGCCCTGCTGCCTGGCCTCGCCTACCGGATCGAGGCTGCCGCTGACATTGCGGTGATGGTCGTCGACGACCCGCTGCGCTGCGTCATCCGGGGCGCGGCCCGCATCCTCGAGAGCGGTGCAATGCCGGGCACCATCGGTGTTCCCGCGCAGTCCTAGCTCAGCTCACCTGTCCTGATCGCAGCCGCGAATTCGGCCCACTCTGGCTCGGTGAAGGCAAGCACCGGGCTCGCGTCGCCCGCCTTGCCGTCCCGGATCGCCATTCCGCCGTCGGGCAGATCAGCGATCTCGACGCACGCGCCGTGCGTGCCGCATTTCGCGCTGCGCCACTGCAGGACCGGTCTGTCGCTGACTGGCTGCGCCTCGTTGTCCAAGCCGTCGCCTGGCCCGAAGCTGCCTGTTCTCTCCCCTGACATGACCACTCCTCAGCAGACCCACCGCCAGGTTGGACTAAGCGGCTAATTCCAGTGTGCCTTATCTGCCAGGAATTGGGAGAGTACGCGACTGCCTGGACGGTCAGCTGAGAACCTCACGGACGACTATGACCAGCGCTCTGCGGCGGTCCGGATGATGAGCTCGCGCGATTCGTCGGCGGTCAGCGCCTCGGCGAACAGCCGCTCGAAGGCCAGCCGGTACCCGTGCGCTTCTGCTTCGTCCTCGACAAGTTCGCTCGCTTGCATCCTCTCGACGTACACGACATCGCTGATAGTCGTTTCGTGCAAAGGCGCGAACTCCAGGATGGCGAAGCCGCCAGGGTTCACCACCGGATGTTTGCCCGCGAAGGCAAGCACCCTCAAGGTCACCGTTGGCAGGGCAGAGAGCTCGACGAGCCTCTCGAGCTGGTGGCGCATGACACTGGGGCTGCCATGCTTGCGGAGCAGAGTGGCCTCATCGAGGATGAAGATGAAGTGCCGGTCTCCTGGTTTGGTTAGCAACTCCTGACGTCGGATGCGGACGTCAATCCGATCCTGGATCACACGCGGCGGAACCTCCGGCGGGCTGCCGAATGCGAGGCTCATGATCTCGCCGGCATATTCCTCCGTCTGCAGGAGCCCGTTGATCAGCTCCGGCGACCACCACCGGATATGCGTAGCGCTCGCCTCCAGACTGATGTAGGCGGCGTACTCAGCGTCGACAGACGCCGTAGGGTATGCGCTCCACCAGCCGCGCGGCTCAGGTTCGCTGGCGAGAGCGATGAGCTGATCGCGCCGCACCTCATCGACGTCGTAGAGGTCCAGGAGCCGATCGAGGTCGGGCCGCTTGACACCGCTCCGGTTTGTTTCGACTCGGCTGACTTTAGAAGCCGACCAGCGCAATCGGAGCGCTACCTCGTCGCCTGACATGCCAGAGAGCTCGCGCAGCCGCCGCAACTCCGCGGCGAGAGCGCGGTTGGCAACCGAGCTCCTCGGGTCGGGCACGTGCCTCTTCCTGTCAGGCCAGCCGCAACTGACTCAGCAAACTCACAGGAATCGTAGCGCCGCGGCGTCCGCACGTGAAGGAGTCAGAAAAACATTCATAACATCTTGCGCTGCATCTTGCAGCCAAAGGTTCGTTAACTCACAATTCAAATCAGAGGGCTCACCTTCGGGTGAGGCGGGAGGCCGAGATGGTCGCTAGACGCACAAGCCAGGGAGTTCCTCGACTTCGGCCCGGCATCGGTCACGGCGCGCGCGCTCCGCCGGACCTCCGGGCTCGTCCCGCCAAGCGAGCCCCTTCGCTCGCAGACATGACACTGGGCGGGCATGCGCGCCCGCCCAGGAGGTCGAAAACTAGAAACCATCCGAGCTCAGTAGTCAGAAACGGAATAGCTCAATGGCCAGAACCAACACTACACACCTCTCGAGTATCCGCAAGGGTCCAGATTCCCAGGTCAGGCACGATCTCGGAGCAACGAAGTGCAGACGGCGACGGAGGGCAGGTGAGGACAGTGCTTGAGATCTTCGGGTGGTCAGTCGTGTCCGCAGCCGCAGCCTGGGGCCTCACCTTGTCCTGGGCAAGCAGGGCCTTCGCCCGCTGCCGCGTGGCAGCCGAGGATGAGCTGAAGTACTGGCAGGCTGAGGCCGTCCGCGCACGCGAGATGGTGGCTCAGCTCAAGCAGGAACGAGCGGTCTGGACCCGGGCGGCCCAGCAGGGCCGCGAGGATGTGATCGCCATCATGCCGCTTCTCGTAGCGGCGCAGCAGGGACTCGCGGGCGCACGAGTCGCTGACGTATCAGACACCAACTGCTAGCGGCGGAGCGCTCCCAGCCGACAGCGTCGCCCCGGCTGGGGGCGCCTGGGAAACGCAACTAGCCGAGTTCGCCCGCCTTGACGGCCGCGAGGAAGCTACGCCAGTCCTCAGCGCTGAAAACGAGGACGGGACTCGTCGAAGAAGTCTTCCCGTCGCGGACAGCAATCGCTCCGCCAGGAATGTCCGCTACCTCGACACATGCCCCATGCGATCCGCATCGCGAACTTCGCCGCCACGCACGGAAGGCAGGGTCGGCGAGCTCATCATCAGACTTCTGGGCATCAGTGCCCGAGGCCCCGTTCAGCACGTATATGCACCACCGGTGGACGAAACGCCAGCTAGGAAGTGTCCGTAACTGGCCGATTTATGGCGGATATCAATTACTCAGACGCGCGCGATGTTATCGCGCCCCCGCGATTTGACACTGGAATTCCCGCTAGAAACCGCCGGCAAACTTCAGGCACTCTTGTCCCAGAAGGCTCATGCCGGCGCGTCGGCACAACCGCCGGTTGTGCCGACGCGTTCGGTCGTTGAGAGATATCGCCGCCGTTTACTCCGCGCCGATGCCGGCGAGCTCGCTCGTGCGGTCGTTGACCGGCGCTGCCTCTGGAGTACGAGCAGTCCGGCGGGGGAGGGCGATCGCGACCAGGACCGCCGCCGTGACGGCGATAGTGCCGGCGACCGTGAAGCCGGTCGTCATGGCGGTCGTGAAGCCCTGCTGCGCGACTTCGAGAACGTGCGGCGCCAGCGGTCCGGCATGGGCGGCCACGGCGTCTGCCGCAGCGATCGACGGCCGGGCGGCCGTGACGACCGGACCCGGCAGTCCGCTGGTGTCCATGCTGTGCCGGAACGACGAGGCAACCACGCTGCCGATGACGGCGATGCCGAGGCTCCCGCCGAGTTCCTGCACCGTGTCGTTGATCGCGCTGCCTGCGCCGTACTGCGCGGCGGGCAGGACCGACATGATCGACTCGCCGGCGGGCGCCATGACCAGGCCCATGCCGGCGCCCATGATGGCTACGCCGATCGCCAGGTACATGTAGCTCGTGGTCGGGGTCACCTGGGTCAGCATGAGCAGGCCCCCGCCCATCGCGGCCAGGCCAGCGGGGATCACGGTGCGGATGCCGAGTCGCCTCACCAGCGTGCTGCTCAGCGGCGCGGTTGCCATGACGGCCGCAGCGAACGGCAGGGCGCGGACACCGGCGGACAGCGGGCTGTATCCGTGCACGAGCTGGAGGTACTGGGTCAGCGCGAACAGCGAGCCGAACAGGGCCAGGAACGTCAGCCCGATCGCCGAGCTGGCTGCCGAGAATGCGCGGTGCCGGAAGACCCGGACGTCGATCAGCGGGTTCGCCACGTGCAGCTCGCGCCAGACAAAGGCGCCGACGAGCAGCGCGCCGAGCGCCAGCTCGCCCAGTGTCGCGGCGCTGGTCCAGCCCCGGTTCGGGCCCTCGATGACCGCATCGACGATGGCCAGCATTGCAGCTGCGGAGAGCACGGCGCCAAGGATGTCGAGGCGACTGCCGGCCGCGCGCCGCCCAGGCAGGTCGGGAACCACGAGGATGACGGCCGCGATAGCGACGCCGACGAGCGGTACGTTCACCCAGAAGACGGAGCCCCAGTAGAAGTGCGCCAGCAGCAGGCCGCCGAGCGTCGGGCCGACCACGATGCCGACGCCGGCGATCGCCGACCAGGCGCCGATTGCACCTGCGCGCTCCTTAGCCGGGAACACCGCCGTCAGGATCGACAGCGTGGCCGGCATGACGAAGGCGGCACCGACGCCCATCAGCGCACGGGCCGCGATCAGGGTGGACGAGTCACCGGACAGGGCCGCCCAGGCCGAGCCTGAGGCGAAGATGACCAGTCCGAGCAGCAGGGCCCGGCGGCGGCCGAAGCGGTCGCCGAGCGCGCCGGCCATCACCAGCAGCGCCGCGAACGTCAGCGTGTAGCCGTCGGTGATCCACTGCAGGTCAGTGGTCGATGCGTGCAGCACCCGGGCCAGTGTCGGCAGGGCGGTGTTCAGGATCGTGTTGTCGATGACGACCACGAGCAGCGACAGGCACATGACGGCGAGGACCGCGCGCCGCCTGGGGTGCCCGTGCTGGTCCGCGATCCCCTCGCGGGTGTTGATCAGCTCCATGGCCCGGTCTCCTCGGACTCGCTAAACGTCTGTTGGCTTACACATGTAAGTTTTACATCATGAGTAAACAGATGTAAAGTCAAGCCATGAAGGAAGCGGTGCGGGAGCGCAACAGGCGAGGTCAGGGCACGCGGCTGCGGGCCGAGATCCTGGCGGGCGCCACGCAGCTGCTAGAGGACAGCGGCAGCGAGGAAGCAGTCACCCTCCGGGCCATCGCACGCCAGATCGGCATCTCCGCGCCGTCGATCTACTCACATTTCCCCGATCGCGAGGCCATCGTGGACGCGATCGTGGATGACGCCTTCAGCGACTTCAATGCGGAGATCAGCGGCTCGACCGAGGCGGCCCGGTCCGCCGGCGCCAGCCCGGCGCAGTGCCTGCGGGCCGGGTGCGCGGCCTACCTGCGGTTCGCCGCCGAGCGGCCGAACCGGTACCGGCTGCTATTCGAGCGCCGGGACCTCATCGGCGACGACGCGCTGCCGGTCCCGCCGATCCGCACCGAGAGTTTCGAGCTCCTGGTGGCCAGCCTCCAGGACTGCATCGACGCGGGTGTCTCCGTCAGTGACGATCCGGTGCGGGACGGCACCGCAATCTGGGTCGGGCTGCACGGCTACGCCACGCTGCACGGACTGCTGCCGGGCTTCCCCTGGCCGGCCGACGATGTGATGCTCGACCGGATCGTCTTCGGGATGGGCCAGATCGGCCCTGCTTAAGCCCGCGGCCGCGTCTAGCGCGCGGCCGCGCAGGCGCGAACAGCGGCCACGCTGCGGTCGATGTCCTCCTCGGTCGTGGACCAGCCGCTCACGCTGACGCGCATGGCCCGCACGTCGTGCCAGGTCGTCGGCCCGCACCAGCAGGTTCCCTCGTCCTGGACCGCGGCGATGACCGCGTCAGTCCGCTCGGCCGGGCCGAACGACACGAGCACCTGGTTCAGCACGACGTCGTTCAGCACGTCGAAGCCGGCGTCGCGCATGCCGTCGGCGAACCGGCGCGCCAGCGCGCAGCTGCGGTCGACCAGTTCCGCCACGCCGTCGCGGCCGAGCGAGGCCAGCGCGGCCCAGACCTCGACGCCCCGCGCCCGCTGCGAGGACTGCGGAGTCAGGCCCATCCCCTCGGCAGCCGCGCCGGGCAGGTACGACGCTGATGCCCCCATCGCTGCCTGCAGCTTCTCCCGGTCGCGGACCAGCGCGACGCCGCAGTCGTAGGTCGTGTTCAGCCACTTGTGACAGTCCGTCGCCCACGAGTCGGCGCCCGCGATCCCGGTGACCTGCCCGCGCAGGTCACGCGAGGCCGCGGCCCACAGGCCGAATGCGCCATCGACGTGAAGCCACGCCTCGGCATCGCGAGCCCATTCGATCAGCGGCCCGAAGGGATCACTGGCCCCCGTGTTGACGTTCCCGGCCTGAAGGCACACGATCGCCGGACCGGTCAGCTCAGGGAGCTTCGCCGGGCTGATGCGGCCCTGCCCGTCCGCGGGCAGAACGGTGACCCGGTCCCGGCCGAGGCCGACGATCCCGAGCGCCTTGCGCACCGTCGTATGCACTTCCGCGCCCACGACGACGGTGACTGGCGGCGCTCCGATCAGTCCCTGGCCTGCAGCATCCCAGCCGTGCCGGGTCAGGACCGCGTCGCGCGCGGCCGCCAGGCAGGTCGCGTTCGCCATCGTGGCGCCGGTGACGAAGCCGCCGCTGGTGCCGTCGGGCAGTCCGAGCAGGCCGGTGATCCACCGCAGGGCGACGGCGTTCAGGCGGGCGCCGACCGGGGACATCACGTTCAGCGCGCCGTTCTGGTCCCAGGCCTGGCTCAGCCACGCCGCTGCCTGCGCGGATGGCAGCACGCCGCCGATGACGAAACCGAAATACCGGGGGCCGTTAGTCGCCACAGTCGCGGGCGAGCCCACGGTGTCGAGCATGCCGAGCACGTCGGGCGCCGGCAGTCCGGCCTGCGGCAGCTCGAAGTCGAGCTGGCCGAGCGCGCTGACGGCTTCCGCGTCCGGCGCGACCCGGCGGTCCGCGATGCCACCCAGGTACGCCAGTGACCGGTCGAGGGCGTCGTGCAGCAGTTCAGGCCGTCCCGTGAGCATGTCCCTGACGTCCAGTGCGTTCTCTCGCACGCTAGCCTCCCTCTGCTGCGCCCTGCAGCGCCGCTCGCTGACAGGCAGTCAGTGCTCAGCCCAGCACTGTTGCATATCAGGCGAGCCAGTCCCACAGTATTTAGGCCGTGACCGCTGGCCTGATCTCGTTTAACGTCAGTGGCATACCAAATCGCAGCTGCGATGGAGGTGCCGATGGACGACATCGGTGACAGATTCCTGGAGCTGATCCACGAGCTAGAGGACGTGGCGGCCAGCGTGACCGCGCAGCGGGCGCTGGCCGAGTTCGACGAGACAACGCTGCAGGTCTTCTGGCGGGCCTGGCCGCAGGTGTCCTCCTGGACTGGCCAGCTGTGGTCGATGCTCACCGCGGAGCTGGCCGGGCCGTCCAGTCCGTCAGATGACCCGGAGCTGGACGAGACCGGCGGAAGCGGCTAGGGCATGGCCACGGTCCGGGAGCTGATGAGCAGCCGCGTGGTGTCGACCACGCCCGACGCGCCGCTGGCCTCGGCCGCAGCCGCGATGGTCGCGGCCGGCGTCGGATCGGCAGTCGTGATGCAGGCCTCGTTCCTCGCCGGCATCATCACCGAGCGCGACGTGCTCCGCGCCGCCGCGTCGGGAGAGGACCTGAGCCGGTCGGCGGTATCGGAGTGGATGACGCCGGATCCGCAGGCAGCCGCGCCGGACGCCACCTCTGAGGAGGCCGCGCAGATCATGCTGCTGAACGGCTTCCGCCACCTGCCAGTCGTCGACGGGCGCTCGGTCTGCGGGATCGTCAGCCTGCGCGATCTGTTCGCGGCGCGGATCCGCCGCTAGCTGCTGGGCGACGTTTCGGCGATCCGCGTCAGTACACGGCTGTCGTCAGTACACGGGCCGGTACTGCCTGGTCGGAGGCGGCGACCAGGAGGCCGCCGAGAAAGACGGCCGCGCCCGGCACGACCGACAGCCAGAGCCGGCCGGAGGTCCAGATCCAGACCTTGTCCGGCGTGTAGGCGTAGCCGAAGTAGGGTCCGACGAACGGGACGAGCGCTCCCCACGCGCCCAGCAGCATGAGCAGGGCGCCGGCGAGCCGTCCGCGGTGGGCGAGCGCTGCGCTGGCCATGGCGTCATCTCCCCGGATAGCGGTCGATGCAGCGCTGGTCAGCTACCCCCGGAGTCATGCGTCATGCAGCTGCGGACCGAGCGCTAGGCGGCCGGCTCGGGAAGGTCCGCCGGGTAGGTGACCTGAAGCTCGGTGATGGCCGCGGCCGGGAAGGCACGCTGGTTATTCGTGATGAACCGGTCGGCGCTGACGCCGATCGCCGTCGCGAGATGCGTTGCGTCCGCCGCCCGCAGGCCGTACTTGCTGCCCAGGGCGGTGGCGAGCTCTGCCGTGGCCCGGTCGACTGGACGCAGACGAGGCGGGACAGCAGGCCGGCCAGAATGCGGACCTCTGCAGTGTCGCCGTCCCGCAAAGGCTTGCTGAGGATCTCGGGCAGCAGCAGGACCGACCCGGTGCCCGCTGGCTGCGTCCCGGCCGCGCGGAACAGCGCGAGCACCCGCCGGCCGAGCGGATGCTCGCGGACACCCGCGTAAATGATGGCGTCAGCGTCGAAGGCGTCCGTCATCGCCGCTCCCGTCCGGCCCGGATCTCCCTGATGAGTTCCTCGGCTCGCTGCTCGCTCAGGCCCGGCCCGGCCGGCAGCTCGCTCGCCGCCGCGCCGTCTTTGTACGTCGTTGTACAACGGTGTACAGCACGGTCCGCCTGTATCGGGTACGAAGGGACTCCCGCCGGGCCGGGCTCGCGACGTACAGTTACCTCCAGTGCGCACCGGATTGCGTCTGCGCTGGCACAGCTTCCTAATCGCGAGGGGGAGCCGATGGCGGACAGCGGCGCCGCGCGGCCGAGCGTCAGATCGCACTTCGATTCGGCCACCGGCACAGCGTTCTACGACCTGCTGATACCTCAGAGCCACGTAGCCCACGGCTTAGCTGTCGAGCTTGCGTCCCGCCCGGCCCGCGAAGGCCAGCAAGCCGGCGCTATCTTCCAGCTCGGCATCGCCATGCTGGAGACCGAGTTAAAGCCGACGCTGCTGCACGAGTGGCACCACTTCCTGCAGATGATCGCCTACCCGTTCCAGTACCTGCAGGCGTGCCGCGAGCTGAAGCTGGCCCTCCTCGTGGCCGAGTCGGTCCGGCAGCAGCCGGACGAGACGTTCCGGCTGCACGAGTTCCAGCTCGGCCAGGGCTACCGCGAGGTGGTGCGGGCGCCGGTGAGGGCCATGCGCATCATCGAGGACGGCCGTTACTTCACTGTGGCTGAGGAGGAGACGCCAGCCGATCGGCGCGACCACCGCGATATCAGCGAGACCTACCTGGCCGAGGAGGCCACGAACGTCTTCGTCTACCGGCAGTCGGGCGGCACGGAGAGCGGCCGCGCCTTCAGCACATGGCTGCAGCAAGCCAGCACCTATGAAGTCGTGTTCCGTTTCCTGGAGAGAGTCTGGAACGCCGACGAGGCGTACCTGGCGCTGACGCCGCTCGTGCAGGCCGCGTTCTTCACGACGGAACCGTGCGCTGGATTTGTGGC
>Ga0302324_100025017_pt1 | contig 11473 bp, 9 predicted proteins | sample Palsa_T0_1_FD_201949 | JGI IMG/M metagenome (GOLD analysis project Ga0302324, IMG submission 201949) | Peat permafrost microbial communities from Stordalen Mire near Abisko, Sweden - Palsa_T0_1 | ecosystem: Environmental > Terrestrial > Soil > Palsa > Peat permafrost | place: Sweden: Abisko... | reverse complement strand
GAAGCCAGCCCAGCCAGGTTTTGACCGCCAGCCGGGAGCGTGCTCAGATCGAAGGACGTCGCGCTGCCCGATCCAACGGCGATCGACAGAGTACCGGTGAGCGTATCCGAAGCGTTGGCCGTTGGCAGCGCGGTCAGGTAGCCGGAAGGCGAGGTGGTATTGATCGCGCCCAGGATCTGCTGCTGCAGGATGGAGAGAGTCGGACTGCCGAACAGAGGTTCCGCCGTGCCTGAGGATGTGTTGCCCTCCTGCGTATTGATGGCGCTGACGACGGCGTTGTAATCGGAAACAAACTGATCCATGGCGCTGGTCACCGTCGAGGTATCGTTGACGATCTGGACCTGAACTGTCTCCGGAGTGGTGCCCGTGACCGGCGAAGACGCAAGCAGTTGAAAGGTCACGCCCGGAATAACATTACTGACAGTGTTGGAGGCGCTGGAGATGGCGATGCCGTCCACGGTGAGACTGGCGTTAGCTCCAACGATGGGATTGTTGTAATTGAGGACCGTGTTGGTGGTAGAGTCCGTGACGGTCCCGCCGACAGTCAGGTCACCAGCAGTGCCGGACGTCCCCGAAACCAGCGACAGCCGCGAGCCGTTGGCGTCGGCAATGACGCTGGCGTTCACGCCTATGCCGGCGGAGTTGATAGCCGCGGCCAGCCCAGCCAGATTCTGACTACCGGAGCTGAGCGAGCTTAGATTGATCGTGGTCGCACTCCCAGACCCTACAGCAATCGTGATATCGCCCGAAAGAGTATCTGACGCATTGGCGATCGAGTCCAGGTAGCCGGAAGAAGTCGCGGCCAGAGAGTTCACGACAATGGAGTGGGTTCCAGCCACAGCGGAAGACGATGCCGAGGTGATGTCCAGCACATCGGGGTCGGAAGTGGAGCCCTCCATCTGCGAGAGTACGCCGGAGAAGCTCGTAAAATTCTCCACGTCGTTGGAGAGCGTCGAAAGCAGGCTGCCCAGGTTGGAGATCGCCGTGTCCTGACTCTCCAGGCTGGTCAGCTGAGTATTCCACGGCTTCTCGACATTCTGGAGATTGGCGACAATCTCGCTGACGGTTGTGCTCACGTCAAATCCGGTCCCAGCCGTTGGCGACCCGAAACTGATTCCTACTGTACCCATCTGAAACCTCCTCCGGGCATACGGCAGCACAATGGCCAACTAAGCTCATCGATGCGTTAGAAAATTTTGAAGAACATTTGCACGTGTCCGGAGAACATAACTGGAGAAGCAGTCAGCCAAACGGGGAAGGCGCTGCAGTGCCACCTTCCCCGCCTTTTGTTTGCCGGTGCCGTTTTTCCGCAACGCGGGAGTTTACTGCAACAGCTTGGTCACTTCCTGCTGCACGCTGTTGGCCTGCGCCAGCGCGGAGATGCCCGTCTGGCTCAGAATTTCGTACTTGGACAGGTTGGTAGTCGCCGCAGCGTAGTCAGTAGCCTGCACCGCGTTCTGTGCTGACTGAATGTTCTCCTGCTGCGTGCTCTCCACTGAACTGATCGAGTTCAGCGTGTTGATCTGCGAGCCCACATAACCATCCTGCAGCGATACGTCGGAGATGGCCGTGTTGAGATCGGTCAAAGCTGTCGACGCATTGGTCGTCGAAGTAAGGTCCGTTGCCGACAGGTCGATGCCGGCAGTATTGGTTGACGTGAAGGCCCCGGTGGCATAGGTCACGCCCTCGGTCGCGGTGCCTACGGAGGCATCCGACAGTGCGGCAAGATTCAACGTGTCCGTGGATGCGCCCACGGTCGAGGAGTCGCCGGTATAGATCTGTGTCGTACCGCCAAAAACCGCTACCTGGTTGTAGGTGGTGGTTGCGCCGATGTTGGAAATTTCACCCAGGATCGACTGATACTCCGCGTCGGCGGCTGTCGCCTGGCTGGAGTTGAGGGTGCCGTTCGAGGCTTCGGTAGCCAGCGTCACGGCACGGTTGAGCAGGCTCGTCACTTGCGAAAGAGCTCCGTCGGCTACCTGTAGCAGGCCCACGCCCTCGGTAGCGTTGGTTTCAGACTGGGTCAAAGCCGTCTGGTTGGCCTGCAGACCGTTAACCAGCGAAAGGCCGGCCGGGTCATCGGCGCCAGAATTGATTTGCGAACCCGTAGACAACTGCTGCAGCACAGTCTGCAAGCTGTTGTTAGTGTTATTCAGCGCGTTCTCCGCGTAAGTTGCGGAGAGGTTATTCAGTACGCCCAATGACATGGGGTAACTCCTCTACGATGCGTAAATTTGCGGCTGATTCCCTCTCAACGCCATCCACAACCGCTCAAGCGTTGCGCTCAAAACCCGCCACCACATCTGGATTCCCTATCGGCGCACTCCGCAATTGCATTAGCCACTTCAACAACCAAAGCGGGTGCCCCACCCTCGCCACGTCTTTGTTTTTGTGGCTAGGGTGGGATACTTTGTACTTATAGCTTTTTATAGTTTTCTCAAACCCAGACACCACAACTGCCCTCTGATATCCAGCCTCTACACACCAACTCTTTCAACAGCTTCTAAGGAATTGCCGATTTCTGCCGATGCAGCCTAGAACAGGAGGCTGTCTGGCGATGATTGAAGTTACCCGCCTCAACGGAATGCCCATGCTGGTCAATAGCGATCTGATCAAGATCGCCGAAGCTTCTCCCGACACCATGCTCACCCTGATTCATGGGGAAAAACTCATCGTCCGCGAGAGCTGCGCCGAGATACTGGACAAGGTGCTGGCTTATCGCGCTCAACTGCTCGCAGCCGTAGCGCAGCACACCAAATCACCCGGCGAACTGCACCGCCTGGTAGCCATGATCAGCCACAATCCAGACGCCAACGCGACCAAAGCCAGCCCAATCCCCACCAGCCCGCTCATCAGAGTCGGCCTCGCCGTCGCCCCTTCCGGCGACAACGAGCACGAGCCTCTGCCCTGAGCAAGCCTGCGCAAGCACCCTTTCAACGAACCGTTCCCGTGAGGACTCTTTCTATGGATAAAGCAAGCATTGGCGGCGTTCTTCTGGCAGTCGTGGGCATCGTAGCCGGACTCCTGCTCGAAGGCGGCAATCTGGGCCAGATCGTGCAGCCCACCGCGGCCATGATTGTCTTTGGCGGAACCATGGGCGCGGTCCTCTTACAGTTTCCGCTGCGCACAGTCATCGACGCGTTTTGCCGCTTGGCGCAGGTCTTCTTCACCCCTCAGGACGAGAACCTGAAGCTCATCCAGACGCTGGTGAGCTTTGCCAACAAGGCCCGTCGCTCAGGCGTGGTCTCTCTCGATGCCGACCTCAAGTCAATCGAAGAACCGTTCCTGCGTCAGGCCCTCACCCTCGCCGTAGACGGCACCGAGCCAGCCGAGTTGCGCAAGATCATGTCCCTCACCATCGACTCGCGCGGCGAGAGCGAAGACCGCCAGCCCGCCGTATTTGAATCCGCCGGCGGCTTCTCGCCAACCATCGGCATCCTCGGCGCAGTGCTGGGTCTCATCCAGGTCATGCAGCATCTCGACAAAATCGAAGAAGTAGGCAAAGGCATCGCCGTAGCCTTTGTAGCCACCATCTATGGCGTAGGCGCGGCCAATCTCTTCTTCCTTCCCGCCGCAGGCAAGCTCCGCATCCGCATTCGCGACGAACATCAGCGCCGCGAAATGATGCTCGAAGGCGTCATCTCCATCCTCGAAGGCATCAACCCTCGCATGTTGGAGGTAAAGCTCAGCGGCTTCCTCGAAGAGAGCCAGCAGGAGCAAGCCGCATGAGACGGCGCGAACGCAGGCACACTCACGGCAGCCACGAGCGCTGGCTGGTTTCCTACGCTGACTTCATCACCTTGCTCTTTGCCTTCTTCGTAGTTCTGTACGCCTCGTCCAAGGCTGACCAGATGAAGCAGCATCAGGTTTCGCAAGCCATCGATTCGGCTTTTCAAACCCTTGGGATCTTCCCCGATGCCTCTCGCAAGCCGGTAAATCTGAAGAACGTCTCAGCGATCTCGCAGGACAAAGCCGTCGCTTCAATGAACATCGTCATGGGAGAAGACGTGCTCTCTCCCGCGCAGGTAAAAGAAGACCTAAGCCAGGTACAAAAGCAGTTAGAAAAGATGCTGTCCAACCAGATCGCACAGCACACCGTCTCCATCCAGATGGGCAAGGATGGCCTGGTCATCAGCCTGCGTGAAGCTGGCTTTTTCAGCTCCGGCTCAGCCACGCCGCACCCCGGCACCCTGCCCATTCTGCGCCAGATCGCCTCCGCGCTCGGCAAAACTCCCTACGATCTCAGAATCGAAGGACACACCGACAACGTGCCCATCCACAACCCCGAGTTCGACTCCAACTGGGAACTTTCCTCAGGCCGCGCCACCCGCATCGCGCGAATCTTTCTCAGCACCAGCCTGATCGCCCCCGAGCGCATTGCAGCAGCGGGCTACGCAGAGTTTCACCCCGTAGCCACCAACGACACCGAAGCCGGCCGCGCAGAAAATCGCCGCGTAGACCTGGTAGTAATGCCCCGCACCAAAGTAAACCTGACCATGCCCAACGCAGACACCACAAAAGCCACCTGGCGCAAAATCACAGAATAGGCCGAGGATCGTAGTCTTTCCTTTTGCTGCCCAAACCACAAAACCGGGTGCCCCACATCTCCAGACCTCCTTTGTCTGGAGATGTGGGAGCAAACTGTTATCGCAGATTATTCGCCCCGTCTTACGACGGTGAGCACCACGAACCCTGTCTTCCAACACCTTGCTCCTCCAGCAGCTTGTTACCATGGAAATGTGTCCAGCTTCCCCAAGACATCCAACGCCGATGCGCTCTCGCAAAGCGGCCTGGACCTGCTCCACGCCGGCGACGCTGCCGCCGCGGCGCAAGCTTTTCGTAATGCAATCGCAGCGGACCCCGCGCATATCGAAGCGCATCACGGACTCATCCGCGCGCTTCGGGATGCGGAGCAGTTTGAAACAGCAGTAGCGGCAGCGCTGGCTCTCACCGTGCTTACACCAAACGATCCGCTGGCGCACACCAGTCTTTCGATTGCCTTGCAGCAGGCGGGACACATTCCCGAGGCTGAGGCAGCAGCCGGGCGTGCACGCATCCTGGAGTGGAAGCAGCAGCTAGCGGCAGAACCCGAAAGCTAGCTCCGCTGCCGCGACGCGAAAGTAATTTCGCCTGCATTCACACCGAGAAGCCTCCAGCGTGTCTATAATTCTGCCGCAGGAGCGTACACCCATGGCCGACGAATTTGAACCGGAATCACGGCATCATCATCATGAGCCGCCGACCCCTCCGACACCGCCAACTCCGCCCGATCCACCGGCGCCGCCGGCCCCTGACCCTGCCCCACCACTTGCGACCGGCGATCCGGTATTCGCCCAGCCGACTCCATCGCCCGATCCAACCAGCTTCAAAGATCCCGTAACCGACGCGAGCGAACCTGACGTTGACGGCGTACAGGCAGTGCCACAGCCCTCAGCCACCACTGCTGAACCCATCCTTACACTGGCGCAGATCTACGGCAACCAGGGCGCAACCATCACCCAGACCATCACCCAGGCCGGGCAGATCGTCTTTCACAGCGTAGGCGATACAGGCAGTGATATTGGCCCTGCAACGCAGTCGCTCGTAGCCGACAAAATGGTTTCGGACTTTACCGAAGACGATCCAGCCGATGTGCCTTCGTTTTTCTACCATCTGGGCGACGTCGTCTACTACTTCGGCGAAAGCCAGTATTACTACGACCAGTTCTTTGAACCCTACCGCAGTTACCCCGCCCCGATTCTCGGCATTCCCGGCAACCACGACGGAATCGTCTATCCCAGCGACCCTGAGAGCAGTCTCGAAGGCTACCTGACCAACTTCTGTTCAGCCGCGCCTGCGTCATCACCCGACTCCGGCGGCCTTGATCGAACGACCATGATCCAGCCCGGCGTCTACTACACCTTTGACGCGCCCTTCGTGCGTATCCTGGGCCTGTACAGCAACGTGCTTGAAGATCCAGGCGTGATCTCAGACCAGAGCGGAACCTACCCAACATTGGACCAGAGCCAGATCACCTTCCTGACCACAGCGCTACAGCGGATCCAGAGCGAGAATTACGCCGGCGCAGTCATCATCGCAGTGCATCATCCACCGTACACAGGTGGGTCAGAACACGGAGGCAGTCCGCTGATGCTTGCGGATATTGACAGCGCATGCACAACAGCAGGAGTGTGGCCGCACGCAGTATTTTCAGGCCACTCACACAACTACCAACGCTATACGCGCACAGTCAACGCGTACGAGATTCCGTACATCGTGGCCGGCTGCGGCGGACATTCGCCGCTGAGTACGATGCGATCAACGCTGCGTACCCCATACACCATCGACGACACGCTGACACTCGAAAGCTACGACGATACGGATTATGGCTACCTGCGCGTTTCAGTGACTGCGACCACATTGACGATCGAGTTTCATCCCGAGTCGGATGGAGGAACAACCAAGACTCCGGACGACGTAGTGACAGTGGACCTCGCGGCCCGTACCGTAAGCTGAGGCCAGTAAGCTGACGACAGTGAACCGACCGGCCCCGCTGTGCTAACCTCCGAATTAGTGGCTGCGGACGTTGTTTCCATTTTTGAGCAGGAGTATCGGGCGCTCAGGCCGCGTGCGCCCATGCCCCCATTTCATGTTCGCTTTCGGCGCTTCGTCTCGCTGAATACGACCATCCGGCTGCGTGAAGGCGAACTGCATGTCAGCCTTTCAGATCTGCTGGAAGGCGCGCCAGAGTCGGTTTTGCGGGCTATCGCGCACATTCTAATCGCGAAAATCTACAAGAAGCCGATCAGCGCTGCGCATAGCCATCGCTACAAGCGCTTTCAATACAGCGAAGCGGTGGCGCGGCAGACGGAGCAGATTCGCAGCTCGCGCGGAGCCAAGCGATTCAGCGGGCCGGAAGGCCGCTATTACAACCTCGACGAAGTCTTCGATTCGCTGAATGAGCGCTTCTTTTTCGGCCTGCTGGGCCGTCCGCAACTCACCTGGAGCGAGCATCATGCCAAGCGGTTGCTGGGTCATTACGATGCCGCGCACAACACGATTGTGGTGAGTAAAGTCTTCGACCGGCCATCGAGTCCGCGGTATGCGATCGAGTATCTGCTGTACCACGAGATGCTGCATTTGAAACATCCGGTGAGCGTGCGCGGAACGCGGCGCTGCGTCCATTCCGCAGCTTTCAAGGCGGATGAGCGGATGTTTCCGCAGCTCGATCAAGCACTCGCATTTTTGAAGCGGCTTTAGGCTTCAACTGCACACTAATTTCCTCAGGCGTTGCCCGCGACGATGGCCGCCGGGCCATTTCACCCGGTGAAATTACCTTACGATTGCAACGCAAGTTGCCGTAGTACAAGCCAAAATTGTGTATGCTGTTAGCACTGGTGCGAGTCTGATGGACGTTGGCAATGAGCAAGGGCTGAAACGAACGGGCAAGCGCAAGCCTTGGGCTGTGCGCGCTACTTCGCTCGTCTGCTTAGTGCTGCTGGCTCTGCTGACGTTTGTCCAGGCGGTTCACGTCCATCCGGTAGCAACCGACGCCGATCATTGCCCAATCTGCGTGGCGATGCATTCTGCGGCTCCGGTTACAGTACTTGCCGTAGTCATTGTTTTTGTAAGAATCTCAGCGCCGGTTCCGGTTCCCGAGGTTCACTCGGTCGTTCGGCCGTGGCACTGCACTCTATTCAACAGACCCCCTCCCACAGAAGCCTGAGACGCCAAACGACACCCGCACAGTTATGAGCTATCGATAACTGCGGCGATCTCGTTTCCTGAAAGTTCACAGGCTACGCTCCACAGTCAAACCAGCTAGAACGCTGCCGACTCAACGGCGCGTACAGCGCGGATCTGGACTGAGGATGAGTCGCATTGTCAGACTCAGAAGCCTTCAGACATTCAGGAGACTATCGGCACCAATCATTCCCTTTTATGTGGAGGTTATTTCTATGCCGTCTACTCGCGGCCCTGTTTTTCTACTCTTCGTATTTTTGTCGCTTGTTTTGTTACTTACCTGCCCGGCGAGGCTGCTGGCTCAGTCCGGTGGGCGTTCCGGAACAATTGCTGGAACCGTAACCGATGGAAGCGGGGCTGTGGTGAGTGGCGCCGCAGTTTCTATTCAGAACCCGATCAGCGGCTACTCAAGAACCGTGGTGACCGACAAGGCCGGCCATTATGAATTTGCCAATGTGCCGTTCGACTCCTATCACATGGTCATCTCTGCTTCGGGGTTCGGTTCTTACACCCGCGATGTGGATGTCCGCTCAACTGTCGCTGTAACTCTTACGGATGCACTGAAGATTGGAACGACTTCAACTTCAGTGGAGGTAGATGCTAGCGATCTGCTGGCAAACGACACGAATTTCCATACCGACGTTGATCGGGGATTGTTTGAGAAGCTGCCGCTGGAGAGCCAGTCTTCTTCCTTGAGTTCCCTGGTTACGCTTTCGTCCCCCGGTGTGGCGGCCGATTCCAATGGCTTGTTTCATGGATTGGGCGATCATGCCTCGAATTCATTTTCTATCGATGGGCAACCGATTACCGACCAGCAGAGCAAGGTCTTCTCCAATCAGATTCCCTCGAACTCTGTGCAATCGATCGAGGTTATCTCTGGCGCCCCGCCGGCGGAGTTTGGAGGCAAAACCAGTCTGGTGATCCAGGTAACGACGCGCTCAGGGCAAGGAGTGACGACACCGACCGGCAGCATCTCCAGCTCGTATGGAACATTCGGCTCGGCAACAGGCGCGATCGACCTGAGCTACGGAGGCAAAAACTGGGGTGATTTCATCGAGATCGATGGCCTGAACACAGGGCGATTCCTCGATCCGCCGGAGTTCCGCGTCTTCCATGACAAGGGCAACGAAGAGAATGTCTTCGACCGCATCGACCGTAACTTTACAGCCAGGGATGCGGTTCATCTGAATCTCAACTACAGCCGGTCGTGGTTCCAGACGCCAAACTCCTATGACAATCTCAATGTGCAGAACGTCCTCAATCCTGGTCAGGATGGGACAAGCGCCAATCCTGTAATTGGAAACGTGGGCAATGCCGACCAAAGGTCGCAGATCGGGACCTTTGATATTGCCCCCACATATACCCGGGTGCTCAATGAATACGCCGTATTCAACTTCGGACCGTATGTGCGACGTGACGCATACAACTACTATCCGAGCGGCAACCCATTGGCCGATGAAGGCGCGCCGAATCTGCAGACCTCCTCGATCAGCCAGTTCAGGACCCTGACCAACGCGGGCGTGCATACCGATGTCTCTTATTCCAGGGGTATTCAAACCATTAAGATCGGCGCGAACTACTCCCAGACTTTCTTACGCGAGAATGACAGCCTTGGCATCGTCAACCCTGAATACAACTCCCCATGCGTCAATGGGAGCGGCAACCCATTACCGGGATACGCCGGCCCGAATTCCTGCGGGGACAGCTTCACGAATCCAAACTACCTTGCAGTGCTCGCGCCTTACGACTTGACCCGCGGAGGCAGTTTGTACAACTATGCGGGCCAGACCGACATAAAGGAGATTGCGCTATACGCTCAGGATCAGATCACGGCAGGCGATTGGCTTTTCAATCTGGGCATCCGCGGCGATCTATACAACGGTTTGACAGTCGCGCGGCAGGCGGAGCCACGCCTTGGAGTGTCGTACAAGATCAAACCTACCAGCACTGTCCTGCGTGTTTCTTATGCGCGTACGCTGGAGTCACCGTTCAATGAGAACCTCGTGCTCTCCAGCGTAGGATGCTTGAATGCAGTCTTGTCTCCGCTGCTGCTGTGCACTCCCGGAGTTTCAGGAACCCTGCAGCCCGGTTTCCGTAACGAGTTCCATGCTGGTTTGCAGCAGGCCTTCGGCAAGAATCTTGTAGTCAGTGGAGATTACATCTGGAAATACACACACAACGCATTCGACTTCAGCGTGCTGGGCAATACGCCAATCACGTTCCCTATCGATTGGCACAACTCGAAGATCCCTGGATTTGCACTGCGCACGGATGTGCCCAACTTCCATAACTTCTCCGCCTTCGTCGTCATGTCCTCTGTGGCGGCAAGGTTCTTTCCACCTCAGGTTGCCGGCGCCGGAGCTACCGTTGGAGCTACAGGTCTTCCCTTCCGCATCGACCACGACGAAAAATATAACCAAACCACACATGTGCAATATCAGGTACCGTTCAAGATTGCGCCGTGGATCGGCTTCAACTGGAGATTTGACTCAGGTCTGACGGCGGGATCAGTGCCATGTTACAACCCCTTCTCGAACGACCCGAATAGCGCCTGCGGTACTCCCGATAATCCCACGTCAACAACGCTGAACGGCCAGCCGGCGGTGATCCTTAGCGGATTAACCGCGGACGAGCAGGCACAAGCAGGGCTTATGTGCAATGGAGTCAAAGCGACTCCTACAAATGCATTGCCTGCGGTGTGCCTTGCGTCGCAGTATTCATCGAGTCTGGTGAGTATTCCTGCTCCCAGCACTGGCGACGCGGATCACAACCCGCCTCGTATTGCGCATCGCAGCCTCTTCGACGCGTCAATCGGCGACGATAACCTCTTCCACGGCGAGAAGGACAAATGGAGTCTTCGATTGTCGGCAGTGAACATCAGCAATAAGTACGCGCTGTATAACTTCCTCTCTACCTTCAGCGGCACCCACTACGTGAGTCCAAGAGCGCTAACAGCGGAGCTTGGCTTCCACTTCTAGCTGGAGCCGGAAACTCGTTTCCCATGCACCTGGGCAGCATCCAGTCGCTGCCCAGGTGATGCCATCCAAAGGAGGCCGCTATGCCCAGATTGATCGATCTAAACAGAGGCCGCAAGAGGAGGATTAACCAAATCCGATGGAAGCCCATTGAAGTTATCACTGCTCTGTTGATTTTGCTTTCTGTGTCGATTTTGGGCATCGTTCTTGCTATCTGGTCGGTTTTAAATCACGTCAATTAGCCGCAAGTTGACGGCGCCAAGGGCCGACTCGATTCAGATCGGAGATCCCGCTTCATTTTTATGCGTGCCGACACCTCGACTAAATTATGCTTTTCACGTCCAATATCGGTGTCCCCGAAACGAACCTACTTTCAAGGGAACCACGGAGGGTCAAGCATGAGGCGTCGTTTGCGTGGAACACCAAGAGCGCGATATCAAGCAGTCAGGCTGCTCTGCGCGGCTCTGGTCTTGGCGGTTGCGCCCGGGATTGCAGCACAGGCGCAGATGGTGACTACTTCGCAGTATGACAATGCTCGCCAGGGCGCCAATCGCATTGAGACTGCGCTAACTCCGCGCAACGTGAATGCGCAGCACTTCGGCAAGCTCTTCACCCTCAAGGTAGACGGAGATGTCTACGCGCAGCCGCTCTTCGTTGCCGGCGTCGAGATCCCCGGCAAAGGACGGCATGACGTGCTCTTTATCGCGACGGAGCACGATAGCGTTTACGCGTTTGATGCTTACACGCCTGGGTCTCCGCTGTGGCAGGTGAGCCTG
>Ga0302324_100025014_pt1 | contig 11473 bp, 5 predicted proteins | sample Palsa_T0_1_FD_201949 | JGI IMG/M metagenome (GOLD analysis project Ga0302324, IMG submission 201949) | Peat permafrost microbial communities from Stordalen Mire near Abisko, Sweden - Palsa_T0_1 | ecosystem: Environmental > Terrestrial > Soil > Palsa > Peat permafrost | place: Sweden: Abisko... | reverse complement strand
CAAGAAGCGGCTGGATACGTCGATACGGATGCTTGAAATGCGGGGCGCGCGGCGAGCGGCGATCCATGAATACGAAGCGCGGCTTGATTTTGAAATTGGAATCATCAAGCAGATGACCTACGCGGGATACTTCCTGATTGTTTGGGACTTCATCAAGTATGCGCGGGATCATGGGATTCCTGTTGGGCCGGGCCGCGGGTCGGCGACCGGATCGCTGGTGGCGTATGCGATGGAAATCACTAATGTTGACCCGCTGCAGAATTCGCTGCTATTTGAGCGGTTCCTGAATCCGGAGCGCGTGACGATGCCGGACGTGGACGTGGACTTTTGCCAGAACCGTCGCGGTGAGGTGATCGATTACGTTACGCGGAAGTATGGGCGCGAGCAGGTGGCGCAGATCATTACGTTCAACACGATGGCGGCGAAAGCCGCGATCAAGGATTGCGGCCGCGCACTCGATATGCCCTATGGAGATGTGGACCGGATCGCGAAGCTGGTTCCGATGACCGTGGGCATGACGATCGACAGGGCGCTCGAGGATGTGCCGGAGTTGCGCAAGGCGTATGACAACGACGCAACGACAAAGGAACTGATCGACACGGCGAAGAAGCTGGAGGGTCTGGTGCGCGGGGCCGGCGTTCATGCGTCGGCCGTGGTGATTGCGCCGCGGCCGTTGACGGAACTGGTGCCGCTGAACAAGACCAAGAACGACGAAATTGTGACGGCGTATGACATGAAGGCCGTCGAAAAGATGGGCCTGCTGAAGATGGATTTCCTAGGCCTTGCAACGCTGACGGTGATCGACGATTGCGTGAAGCTGATCGAAAAGAGCCGCGAGGAAAAGCTGGATATCGAAATGATCTCTCTGGACGATGTGGAAACGTTTCGACGAGTTTTTCATACGGCGTTGACATCGGGAGTGTTTCAGTTTGAGTCGAGCGGAATGCGGGACATTTTGCGGCGATACAAGCCGGACAGCGTGGAGGAGCTTACAGCATTGAATGCTCTTTTCCGGCCCGGACCGATGGCGATGATCGACGACTTCATCGAGCGTAAATGGGGCCGGCGCAAAGTAGAGTACATGCTGCCGGAGATTGAGCCGATGCTCAAGGAGACGCTGGGAGTGATTGTCTACCAGGAGCAGGTGATGCAGATAGCGAACGTGCTGTCGAGCTACTCGCTCGGTGAGGCGGATCTGCTGCGGCGTGCGATGGGCAAGAAGGACCCGAAAGAGATGGCCAAGCAGCGCGACCGCTTTATGAGCGGCGCGGCGGCGCTCGGGCATCCGAAGAGTGTGGTCAGCGAAATCTTCGACCAGATGGAGAAGTTCTCCGGATACGGATTCAACAAATCGCACTCCGCGGCTTACGCGCTGGTGGCTTATCAGACTGCTTACTTGAAGACGCATTATCCGGTGGAGTTTATGGCGGCGCTGCTCACTACGGAAACATCGAAGCCGGAAAATGTCGTGAAGTATATCAGCGAGTGCAAGGAGATGGGCATTCGCGTGGAGCCGCCGGATGTGCAGGTTTCAGGTGCGCAGTTCACGCCGCAGGTTACGGGGGATGGTGAGTCGATCCGGTTTGGCCTCGCGGCAGTGAAGAACGTGGGAGGCAACGCGATCGAGTCCATTATGAAGGCGCGCGCGGAGGTGGGCGGGCAATTCAAGAACTTCTGGGAATTTTGCGAGAAGGTCGATCTGCGGGTGATGAACAAGCGTGTGATCGAGTCGCTCATCAAGGCCGGTGCGCTGGATTCGCTGGGCTCGCGGGCAGCGTTGACGAAGGCCGTTGACAAGGCAATGGAGCGAGCGCAGAAAACGCAAAAAGATGCGGCACAAGGGCAGCATGGGCTGTTTGGGCTATTCAACGAAGCGCCGGCACATGCGCTCGGGGGAGGACGCGAGGCAGATGAATTGCCGCGCGTCGCAGAATGGGAAGAAGGCGAGCGGCTGGCCAATGAAAAAGAGGTCTTGGGATTCTTTGTCTCCGGGCATCCGCTGGATAAGTATGCGGAGAAGCTGCGTAATTTGACGGGAGTGATTTCGACCGCGGAAGCCCTCGAGCGGAAGCCGCCGGAGAAGCGATGGGGCACTCAGGCGGACCCGGCGGACGATATCCAGGTTGCGGGCATGATTCTGGGGCTGCGGGTGCAGAAGAGCAGGCGAGATCAAAAGCTCTATGCCCAGGCGACGCTCGAGGATGCGACGGGAAAGATTGAATTGATCTGCTTCTCGCGAGACTACGAAAAGTTGCAAGGGCAATTGAAGATGGAGGCGCCGGTGATTGTGCGCGGCGTGCTGATGGGCGACGAGGATGCTGCGCCAAAGATTGCGATCAGTTCGATTGTTGCTCTCGAAGAAGTGCAGGTAAAGTTGCCCGCGGGTGTGCGGATCAGAATCAATCTGGATCGCGCGACGGAGGAGCTGTTTGCGGGCCTGAAGGACGCTGCGGATGCTGCGCCGGGACCTGGCAAGGTGATGTTGCATCTGGAAAAGAAGGGCGAGTACGCGGTGATTCTGGAGCCGGAGGGTATGAGTGTTTCCGCGGATCGCGGCTGGGTTGAGCGCGTCGAAGAGTTATTCGGCAAGGGGACGGTGCAGGCGGTGGGGTAACTGTCGGGCTTAGTAAGATCCCAGGTCTTCCGCCGCGGCGGACGAGATCTCCACCCCCCGGACGAAGACCTGTCCGCGGGGACCCCGGACCTGGGGCACTCAGATTTGGTTTGTTGTTATTGCGTGGCGAAGGAGTCGCCTGCCATGCTGCGGTTTCCTATTTCTTTGTCTACCCAGCCTGCTTTTCCTGTGGCGCTGTAGGTTACGGTGGTGGTGCCAACCGTGCGGGACATGAAGCAGAACCCGTCGAGGTTGGGCTTTTTGGCATTGGCGTGGGCCTCCCAGGCCATGCCGCCGCTGACCGCGGTGTAGGAGTAATTGGGGTCGGTCTTGTTGGGATCGAACTTCAGATGCTCGATGTGCGATCCGCTGGGATAGGAGCCGGAGAGCATCTCCGCCATGGTGCAGGTGCGCTGAAGCGTGAGCTGGCAGTTATGCTCGATCACTTCAATGGCGGAGAGGAACATGTAGGCGATCTGCTCTTCGCGCTTGAGTTTCACCGGTCCGTTTGCATCTTCAATTTCAACTGTCGCTTTGGTTGCAAACGGTCCGGTAGTGGAAACCGACCCTATGGAACTGCCGGCGGATGCGGCGGAACTGGTTGCGCTGCTCGCGGCGTATAGGGCGGTGACGTCGCTGGCCTTGAGCGCATAATCCCAAAGAGCAACTTGCTCGATGCCGCCCTTGAAGAATCGCCCGGTGAAGGTGGGGGTGTAGCCGATGGTGAAGACAGATTTCTTTCCCGATTCTCCGCCGCCAGTATCATGGGCGGCAAGCTTTCCATCCCAGTAGAGGACGCGGGTGTGAGTGGCGGTGTCGAGAGTGACGACGATCATGTGCCACTGATTGATAAGCGTTGCGGGGGGAGGGGTATAGCTGATATGGCCCCCTGCGGCAGTCCAGAACTTGATTTGGTTGTCGGTATCGAATTGCACGTCAAGATCGTTCCCGACTTCCGATTCGCCGGCCACGTAGACGAGGTGGCCCGTCTTCGAAGGCAATTCAGCCAGGTTGACCCAGGCCATGATGCTCGCGCTGGCGCCCACTCCGCCTTTCTGCGTGGTGAGAATGTAACCGGTGGTGCCATCGAACTTGGCGAAGCTATTGCTTGAGCCGGCGATTCCAGCGCCTGGTGAGCCAACGGCAACTCCGCTATTGGCGGAATACGTGGTGGCGCCTACCTGGCTCTTTCCTGACGTGGCATCAAGGGGATAATACCCGAGCGGTTTGGTCGCGATGACCGCCGAGGCGAAGTCAGTTTGCTGGGCGAAAATTGCTGGAGGATGCGCGAGGGTCGCTACGGCGATCGCAGCCGAAGCGGCCAACATCCATGGGCGATGGATCAACATTTTGAGAGGCCTTTCTGTCTTGCAACGATTGAATGCCGACATGGATCCGCGGGACCCATTTGAAGTTCAGTTTAGGATTTCCGCGTCGCGCGAAGTTGGCACAGTCTACTGCATGGGCAGACGAATTTTCAATAGAAAAGCGGCCTGGATGAATCAATCGATGGTTGTAATTCGCGGGCCTTTGCACTCACAAGGCGTTCCTGCGTGCAATGTCGCCGAGTAATGTTGCGCTGGGCTTGATTGTCCGTTTCTGCGTTTTCAGGTCAACGGCCACGATGCCGAACTTAGGCTTGTAGCCGGATAACCACTCGAAGTTATCCAACAGGGACCACGCAACATAGCCTCGCACATCGACGCCGTCGTCAATGGCCCGCTTCAGCCCCGCAAGGGCGCGTTGGAAATACTCGACGCGGCGGGTGTCGTCCTCGGTAGCAACTCCGTTTTCCGTCACAAAGATCGGCACGCCGGCCTCTTTGCTTGCATAGCGGACCACATGTTCCACGCATTCCGGATAAAATTCCCAGCCTGTCTGGGTGAGCTCAACGTGTTTTGCGGGAGCAAGGTCCTTCTTTCCTACGATCGTGCGCGAATACACCTGCACGCCCAGGTAGTCGCAATGCTTCGCGGCTTCAAGCCACGGCGCATACACATCGGCTCGTTTTTTTTCCAGATTGCTTTCACCGGGCGCGGGCTGATCGTCTGAAATGGCCAGATTGAACCCCACCGGCATATCGGGGCGCACCGATTTCATTGCGTCCATCCCTTTGGCGTGCGCGGCCAGCAAGCCTTCGCGGATCTTGTTTCCATCGCCGAAAAGCAGGTCGGCAAAATCTGGAGCATGCACCTGCTTGCGGATCTTTGCCAGTTTCCCCTGCATCACATGCGGAATATTGATTCCCGACGGAACTCCCCGAATTTTAGCCCAATTCAGCAGTTGGGGATTGTCCGGTTCATTAAATGTGGATGCATATCCCACCAGGTCGCCTAGACGCCGGGTAGCATTCTCGCAGAAGCGCGCAAACAAGTCGGGAGCTTTCTGATGCTCCCAACCGCCTTTCATAGCAAACCAGCGCGGCAGAGAAAAGTGAGAGTAGGTGAGCATTGGAGTCAGGGAATGCTCATGACATGCGTCCAGCATCCGTCGGTAATGATCGAGTTCCGCGTTAGAAAAGGATCCCTCGTCTGGTTCGATGCGCGACCATTCCAGAGAAAAACGATATGTGTTGAACCCCAGATCGGCCAGCATCGCAATGTCCTGCGCATAGAGGTGGTAGTGATCGCAGGCATCGCCGGATAGCTGCTTGAAGAGAGTCCCAGGCAGACGTTCCAACGTCCACAGTTCGCTGTTGGTGTTGTTTCCTTCCACCTGGTACCCGGCAGTGGCGCAACCCCACAGAAATTTGTCGGGAAAATTGTTGCTCTTCCCGGCAGGTGCGGGAGCATCCTGCGCGAATGAGTTTCCCAGTGCGAGCTTACCCAGCCCGCCAACGGCAAAGGCAGCTGCAGCCTGCCGCATCATCTCACGGCGGGAGATGGCCTTTGTCGTTTTCGGAATCAAAGTCAACGCTCCGCCGCCCATCCAAGTCTCCTTGGGGTAAATGAAATCTATGATACTTCCGGAATCTCACTCACTGCGGGAGAGCACCGCTGCCCATTTGCGGCTGGCCTCGGCTGCGACCGGCTGGCCGTTCGCTTCACTGGCAGCAAGCTGGACGGCCAGGTTGCCGATGGTTGAGCTTTCCGGATGTCCGATTTCGACGGGGCGCTGAGTGCGTTTTTCAGTCAGCTCGGTGAGAAGCTTGTTGCGGCTGGCGCCTCCCAGAACGTGAATGCGATCGAGCTTGCGGTCGAGCAGTTGCTCCAGGCTGGTGAGCGCGTATGCATACCGATCGGCGAGACTCTCAAAGATGACGCGGGCAAACACGGGCTCATTTCCAGCCACGTCGGGGATGGTGGCCCAGCGCCTGCGCCAGAGCTGATGGTTGATGCGCTCGGGCATGCCGGAATCGAGCAGCAGGGGCTCGGCGTCAACGTCAATGATGCCGGGAAAGCCCGTTTGGGCAGCCTGAGCGATCAGGTCTTCAATCTTCCAGGCACGCCCCTCGGCGCTCCATGCATCCATGCATTGCTTCAGCAGCCACATGCCATTGACCATGGAGTGGAAACACAGGCCGCGGCCGGCCGCTCCAAGATTGGTGTAACGGGCGTCAAAGGCTTCGCGGTTGGTGACGGGCTCTGAGATGAGCGTTCCAACCAGAGACCATGTGCCGGAGCAGATGTAGAGAGTGGAATCGAGGCTTGAAGGAATTCCTGCAATTGCCGAAGCGGTGTCGTGGCAGGCCGGCGCAATCAACAGTGTGTCGCGAAAGGCGGCAAGGGTGGCCAAAGGTCCTTGCAGTTGGCCGACGACGGTGCCGGCACTAACAATGGGCGGCGCGGCCTCAAGTGAAAGCCCGAGCAGTTGAAAGAGCTCGGCATCCCAGTCACCGGTCTTGAGACTTACCAAGCCAGTGTGCGTAGCGTTCGTGTGCTCGGCCACGCGGCGTCCGCCAAGCCAGTAGAGGATGTACTCGGGCAGCATTACCCACGGCGCGTTTGCAGCGCCGCCTGCCGCTGGATCGGCAAGCAACTGATAAACCGTGTTGATGCGATGCGGCAAGGCACCAGTGCGCGCGTAGATTTCTAGTGGCGCAATGCGCTTGTCGGCAGCTTGCTTGACGGCCTCGGTTCGCTCATCGCGGTAGCAGAACGGAGGCCTCAGAGGCCGTCCGTCTGGCCCCAGGCTCACGTAGTCCACCGACCAACCGTCCACGGCTATGGATGCAACGCCCTCAGTGGCAATTTCAGCAGCCTTGCGCAGACCTTCTTCAATGCCGGCAAGGATGGCATCCAGTGGCCAGTGCATGGTGTTGCCGTGATGCACGGGGCCGTTGGGGATGCGATGAACTATTTCAAAGCGGGGCCCCTCCGGATGCCAGCGGAGCATGGAAACGCGGCAGCTTTCAGCGCCCAGGTCGATGGCAATTCGTGCGGGTTCGGGCATAGAGGCACTTGGATCTCTGTTGGAGTTTAACGCAAAAACGCCTCGCTCAGTCCGCCGTCAACAGGAATCAAATGGCCCGAGGTGCAGCGCGAGCGCGGACTCGCTAAAAAGAGAATCGCTTCAGCGCAATCAACCGGATCAATGGGCTGGTGGGTGAGGGTACGTTTGGCGTAGAAACCGGCCAGCAGATTACGCAACTCGTCGTCAGAGAGCGAGTCGTCAAACGGGATGTTGTATTTGGTGAGCGAGGCGCGAACGCGGTCGCGAGGAAACATGGTGGAGCCCTTGACCACCGTAGCCGGGCTGATGCCGTTGACGCGGACGCGCGGTGACAGAGCAACAGCTAATTCGCGGACCAGATGCGAGACGGCGGCCTTCGAGACGTCGTAAGCCTCTGTACCGCGCTTGCTGACCACGGCGTTGGCGGAACTTGTGAGCACAATGGTGCCGTCAAGGGCTTGCTCGTTGAACACCTTTGCCGCTTCGTCAGACAACAGGTAGTTGGCTGTCACGTTCACGTCCAGCGTGACGGCCCACATGGCATCGGAGATCACCCCATCGGGCGAGGAGGGAAACATGGCTGCGGTGTTGATGAGGATATCGATGCCGCCGAAGGCCGCAACGGTTGCGTCAAGAGCCTTGCCAATGGCCTCGCGGTTGCGGATGTCGACGGCTGTAGCGGTGATGAACTCCGCCGAAGTGACCGCCTTCAGTTCCGCTGCTACACGCTTTGCCGCGGCTTCATCGCGGTCGGCGACCACTACGTGTGCGCCGCGCGCGGCAGCCAGAAGGGCGACTTCGCGGCCAATACCACTGCCTCCGCCTACTACGAGCGCGATACGGCGGCTGAGTTCTTTTTCCGGCGGCTGGCGGCGAATCTTGGCCTCTTCCATGGCCCAGTACTCAATCTTGAAGGCTTCAATAGCCGGCAGCGCTACGTAATTTGAAAAGACCTTGAAGCTCGCCGGCTCATTGTGCGGGCCGCACTGCGGCAGCTTGCCGACTGCTTCGCCTTCGGCAAGAAGGCTTGCGCCTTCCATGACGTGAATCGCGTTGGTGTAGAACTCGCCAACGATGCGGGCTTCGGTTTTGTTCTTGCCGAAACTGAACATTCCCAGACCCTGGATGAGGACGACAGTGGGGCTGGGATCGCGCAGGGCGGGCGAATCGGGCGTAGCGAAGCCGTGGTAGTAGTCGCCGTATTGCTTGCGATACTCGCCGAGCGATGTGTCGATCTGCTGCTTGAGCACTGCGACATCCGCGCCCGCTGGCCAGGGTACGAACAGCGGACGGATCTTGGTGCGAATGAAGTGGTCCGGGCAACTGGTGCCGAGGAAGGCCAGGTCCTTGGCATCGGCGGAGTTGACGAATTGCAGCACGTCAGGCGCGTCGGTGAAGCTCGATATCCAGCGGTTTTGCGTGCTCACCCGGCCGCGCAGATAGGGCGCGATTTTGATTGCCAACTGTGCGCGGTCTTCGCGAGGCGGAATCGCCTGGCCGCCGAACCGCGATGGGCCTTTTTGAATCCCGTGGCGCTCAATAAACTGGCCGATCTGGTCGATCACGGCAAGCGTATTCAGGTAGCACTCGCGCTGCGTCTGGCCCCAGGTGAAGAGGCCGTGTCCGCCCAGCACGATGCCGTCGCAGCCGGGATTGTCGCGCACTGCCTGGCGAAGCATGAGGCCGAGCTCGTATCCAGGGCGTTCCCACGGAATCCACACCAGCGAGTGGCCAAATTCGCGGTTGAACTCTTCCATTTTGGCTTCGCCGTTGGCCGATGCAGCCAGCGCGATGCCCCAGTCGGGATGCAGGTGATCGACGTGCGGGAAGGGAAGAAATCCATGCAGCGGCGTGTCGATGGAAGCGGCAACGGGGTTGTTGCGGAAGGTGCACAACGCGTACATGGGTACCATGTCGTCTTCGTGCTCGACCCCCTGATAGCTGCGTTCCAGAGACAGAAATTTCTCCTGGTAGAGGGTGGCCAGGCCGGCGCGTTTCATGCTGCCCAGATCGCCGCCGGAGCCCTTTACCCAGAGCACTTCGACAGGCGCGCCTGTGAGCGGGTCAATCTCGGTGACTTTCGAACTGGTATTGCCGCCGGCAAAGTTGGTGATGCGCAGATCGGAACCCAGCAGGTTGGAGCGGTAGCGGAGCAGTTCGGGCTCGTCAAGCGAGGCGGCTACGCTGGGGTCCCAGCGGTCTTCAAGGAACTTGAGGGAGGTGGAAATTGCGGCGGCTTGTGTCATAGATACCACTTTACGGGGAATTTTTGCAGCGTAAACAAGATAGCACGACGAATAACAATAGGGAATCTATTTCTTATGAGAATTGTCAGGGGTCCCCCGGCCGTTTGACCGGCTCAAAAGAAAGGCCGGGAAGTTATTCGGTTTCAGTTTTGGACGAGAGCGATTCCGCGGTCACAGCTTTGTGGCGCACATAGTTGTAGGGGGGTACCGTGTAGCCGCGAAGGAGGGAAATGCCGATATGAATGAGGCGCGGTCCGTAAGTTTCGACCTCGTGGGAGATCGATCCGATCAGGGCACTTTTGCCGGTGCGCATCTCATCCAGGGCTTCGGGTATGCAGTCCTGCCCGACGATGGCAAAGTCGGATTCGCGATCGGCATCCCGAACGGCATCGAGGACACCGAGGGCGCTGGAGTCTGTTGCGGCGGCGACGAGGATCCGCTCCCCTTTGCGGCGGCCGCGGAGAAACTCGCTCACGGCGACTTTACTTTGTTGCCGCATGCCACGGCCTTCCAATTGGACAATGCTTTCCGCGCCAATCTCATGGAGGCGTTCGCGAATGCCGTCGAAGGCCCCCGTAATGCGGCTTTGCACAAAGTTGCCGGCCTCGGCAAATCCCACGCCGAGAACCAGATCGGCTTTCCCCTTCCATTTGCGCAAGGCGTGTTGGGCGAGCATGGAACCGGCCTCGAAGCCGCATTCGTAGTTGTCGACGCCGAAATAAGTGGCGTTGGGGTGAGGCACATCGATGGCCACGAGAGGGATGTCGGCTCTCTTGAGAATGTTGGCTACCCGTGGGGCAGCGGCTTCTTCTACCTGGAATTCGAGAACCAGGTCAACCCGCTTGGCTACGAACTCGGCGGCGTTCTGGACTGCGATGTCGGGGTCAAAATGGTTATCTAGCTGCAGCAATTCGACACCGGAAGCGGCGGCGGCGGCGGATACGCTCTGGGCGACTGCCACTGAAAAGGGCATATCCGCGCTCTGGACGGCAAAGCCGAACCGGAGGCGGCGGGGCCGCGAAACCAGGCGGTACAGGCCGTTCTGCGATTGAGCCACATAGCCGCGGTGGACCAGGGTCTTCAGGATGCGGTAGACGCTGGTTTTGGAGATACTGGTTTTCTGGTAGACATCCTCAAGGGAAACGGGGGCGTTGTTCTCTTCGAGCAACTCGATGACATCGAGCGCCTTGGAGAGGATAGGAATCAGGTAGAGGCGCTTGATTTTTGCCTTGGGCAACGGTTATCTCCCTGGATGCATTTGAGTGTATGTCAGATTGCAACCAGAATAAACCCTTTCAGGCATAGCTGCTTACGGCGGCTTTCAAGCATAGCTTGATACGGCGGATTGGCGGCTGCCGCGTTCCTGGGCGGCGCGTTCGACGTATCCGCCTTCGCGCAGGGCGGCAATTGGGTCTACAGGCAGGCCCTGGCCTTGACGCCATGCAATGGTGAGGGGGCGAACATCGGTCCAGAAGGCGCCGCGGAACAGTTCCTCGGCGGCCACAATATCGCAGGACTGTTGATGGACGGCGAGTTGCTCGCGGTCCAAAAGGGCAGCCTTGAGCCACAATTCCTGGGCTGTTACGACAGTCTGGACGGTGGCTTCAATCTTGCCCTTGTCATTGTGGCTCTGGTCGATCATGAACGCCACGCCCTCGGGCGGCAGGCCATCGGATTGAGAACTCTGCAACTCGTGAAAGATGCGGAAGATCTGATAGGGATCGATGGAGCCGAGGGTGAGATCGTCGTCGGCGTAGCGGCGGTCGTTGAAGTGGAATCCACCCAGCAGCCCGGTGTGAAGAAGCCAGGCAACGATCTGCTCAATATTCTGGGCCGCATAGTGATGGCCGGTGTCGACCAGCACGCGGGCCTGCGGGCCGGCTGCCTGCGACAGATGCGATGACATGCCCCAGTCGGCAATATCGGTGTGGTAGAAGGCGGGCTCAAAGGGCTTGTATTCAATCAGCAGGCGCTGGTCCGGTGCGAGGTGTTCATGAGCGGTGCGGAGCGTCTCTTCCAGCCAGGCGATGCGTTTGCGGATGCTTTGGGAACCTGGGTAGTTGGAGCCATCAGGCAGCCAGAGGGTGATGTCCCGCGAGGCTGTTTTCTTCGCAATTTCAATTGAATCCAGAAGATGGTCCAGGGCCTGGGCGCGGATTTCACTGTCAGGGTTGCAGAGCGATCCGTACTTATATTGCTGATCCTGAAAAAGGTTGGGGTT
>Ga0302324_100025012_pt1 | contig 11474 bp, 18 predicted proteins | sample Palsa_T0_1_FD_201949 | JGI IMG/M metagenome (GOLD analysis project Ga0302324, IMG submission 201949) | Peat permafrost microbial communities from Stordalen Mire near Abisko, Sweden - Palsa_T0_1 | ecosystem: Environmental > Terrestrial > Soil > Palsa > Peat permafrost | place: Sweden: Abisko... | reverse complement strand
CAACGTGATCGCGCTGGTGGGAATCATATTGCTGATCGGGCTCGTGAAAAAGAACGCCATCCTGATGATCGATTTTGCCCTGGCGGCACAGCGAAACGAACATCGCGACGCCAAAAGCGCGATACATGAGGCATGTCTGCTGCGCTTTCGGCCCATCCTGATGACGACCATGGCCGCCATGCTGGGGGCGATGCCCCTTGCTCTGGCCCGGGGCATCGGCTCTGAATTGAGGATACCGCTGGGAGTCACGATCGTGGGCGGCTTGCTCTTCAGCCAGATGCTGACGCTTTTCACCACGCCGGTCGTCTACCTCTATATGGACCGCTTCAGCGTTTGGTGGAAACACAGGAAGCACTCGCTGCGATTGCAGGTGGCACCGCAGCAGGCAGACTGATTTTTGAACCGTTGAGCGCCTACAACTCGGTCGATAGCCTCAGCGAGTTGCAAGATAATGCCACTTGCGATTGACAAACTTCAGCTGATGAATTTGGCCCACGTCGGCGTGAAGGAAGTAGTGCCCATCCGGGATCAGGTGACGGTGGGAGGACTGCACACAGCACTTCGAGGCGGATGTGTGGTTGGGCGTCATGTGCCGTCCCGGCCGTTCTTCCACGACGGGGAAATGGATATCATAATGAACCTGATACTCGATGCCGGTCGTCAGCGCCGGCACTAAGTGTCCACGGCCCTTGAGTCTTTCAAGCTCCATGTTGATTCCTCCGATTGCTACGAGCGCCCTGGAACCGCTCTAAGGGAATTCATCACCAATACGACCACAACCAGCGCAAGCGCCACTACTCCGGCAAGTGTTCCTAACATTCCTTGATCTCCTGAGCCCTATAACGCAACGCCGTGCAAGCCATAAGGATGCTCGAAGGCCTGCGAGTTGCCATTCATCCGCGTAAGAATCGACTGGCTGCCGCGGGAAAACAGAAAGTATTTCCCATGTTCCTCCGCGGCAATCTGTCCCATGCGCTGACGCGCATTTGAGAGACCCTCAACGGCTTCCACCCACAAGCCGTGTTCTTCGGGCGCTCCCGAGAAAATATCGAAGGTTCCTTCGTCCATGTGATCCGCCTTTTTGGAGTCTAAACATGCGGTGCCACGGATGCTGTCCCGAAAGACACACAGCCCCAGCTTTGAGCGCATAGAAATGTGTCCGCAACGGGACAGACGCTGTGGTCCCACGACCTTAAGATGGCGTCTGGATCGCTCGCTATTGTCGATCCGAAGCCGGGAGAAAAGAAATGACGACTGCAAAAGGTGAGAAATGCGCACACCCCATTTGTTCGTGTGTGACTACGTCGGGCAAATACTGCAGCACCCAGTGCGAGGCCATGGAAAAGACACCGGATATCGATTGCACGTGCGCGCACCAGGGCTGCAAGGGCAAGACATCTTGAGCCGATAGTCCAGTTCGTCCGCGACGGTCGCATCGACGAGCGTTCGTTTGGGCGAACTTAACAGATCTTTAAGTGCAACCGGAAGATCGTTTCAGTACGTAGATTCAATCTCAAAAGGGAGATAATGAAATGTTGAAAAAGTTTCTGGCCGTCGCAACACTCGCTCTGCTCGTAACTCTAACCGCCGTCGCCTCCGACCGTGAGGATGACGTCAAGCGCAGCCACAAGGCTGCGGAAGTATTCCGGGACATCATGAACGCTCCGGATCAAGGCATTCCTCACGACTTGCTGGAATCGGCGAAATGCATCGCCATTATTCCGGGAGAGGTGAAGTTCGCTTTTATATTCGGAGGCAACTATGGCCGGGGACTGGCAACCTGCCGCACGGGGCATGGCTGGAGCGCGCCGATATTTCTGGCCATTGACGGCGGCAGCGTAGGTTATCAGATTGGAGGGTCTTCCACTGACCTCGTGATGCTGTTCATGAACGATCACGCGCTGCAAAGCCTGCTTAGCGACAAATTCAAGCTCGGAGGCGACGCATCTGTCGCGGCCGGACCTGTAGGCCGCAACGCAACCGCCGCCACCGACCTTAAATTGAGCGCGGAAATCCTGTCTTATTCCCGCACGAAGGGAGTTTTTGCCGGTGTAAGTCTGGATGGAGCGGTGGTGCAAGCCGACAAAAGCGGCGACAAAGCGATGTACGGCAACAATGTTGACCGCCATGAAATTCTGAGCGGCAGAGTCGCTGTGCCCGTCTCGGCTCGGCAATTGATTCACGAAATCGGCGGATACGTGCAGGAAGCCAAAGAGAGATAAGCGGGAGAATTCTCGATTGCTTCTTGGATGCCCCCCGTTCGTACCGGCAGCATGATGGGGTGTGAGAAACATGCTCCACACACCCTGTCATGCTCCGTACGAACGTTTTCTTTATGTTCAGCCAGAAAACCGAAGGGACGCGAGCGCGATCTAAAATCTGCGTCCCTCTTCTTCCGCATCTACCTTAAGTCGATTACCGGCCTTCCGGCCTTCGCGGAGCCGGCGCGAACCGGCGAGGCTATGTCTGTTGGGCCGAAATAGCGGATCGCTTGCCGGGCAAGCCGGAACCAACCAGAAATGTCAATCAAATGTCGTTCATAGGAACAGCAATTATTGTGGCCCTCGCGCTATTCGTGGCTTGGGTGATTACCGCGCTGCCGCTGGAAGCAATGACCAGGAGATTTCTGATGGCTCTCCTTGGCGTGACTGTTCTTTTGTGGCTCGTGAAAGTATTCGTTGGGTTTGGACACGTGCTCACTTGGCGGCCATAAAAACCGCCCGCACATGTGAAGCGCGACACCTGTCCGGAACAGGACAGATCAGGCCGTACGCTGCGTGTACGATGCGGTTTGCAGTTGAGATGACAAAAGCGGCGTAACCGCTGAAGGAGATCTTCGATGTTACTTCTAATTATCCTTCTGATTCTGTTGTTCGGTGGAGGCGGAGGGTATTACGGTTATTCCCGATGGGGGATGGGCGGAGGCCTTGGGATCGTTGGGACGATCCTGCTCATCGTGTTGGTCGTGTACCTGGTTGGCGGCCTGCGTTGACCTGGTTGGCATCGGTCTGACGCCCAGGCCGGTGAAGTTGGCGATGAGCTGACAGTGCGTGGCTGTCAACTCATCGCCTTTGCTTTTGGTACCCGGATGTCTGGCGGTGTGCAACATCTACAGACAAGAAGGGGCGCCGATTAGTGCACGCGTGGGTGGCCGGCAAAGAATAGAATCAGAAGAATCAGTATGACCGCACTGACGCCTCCGATAGGGTAATAACCCCAGTTCTTACTGTGTGGCCAGATGGGAAGGCTTCCCACAAGCGTTACGACTAAAACAATCGCAATGATGAATAGGAGAGTCATGGTTCAGCGGCTCCTTTGAGCGTCGAGCATCTTCTGTGACTTACTTTGGCGATTGGCAATACGAGGCATTGCGGTTCCTCTTCGGTCTTACGAGTATTGCTTTTCAGGAAGTAACTCACCCGAAGCGCCGTTCCGAAGAATACGGTACGCCAGATAGCCGATCCTTGGCTTTTTTCCAAGAATGGCTACCTGGCAAACGCTCCAGAACCAGTAGTGGAGAGAACACTAAAGGATACTGATCGAGATGCGCAGCCCCGGATGAAAATTGTCATACATGTAATAGCCGCCGTCGGTATATACCACGTAAACGTCGTCTGAATATCCCCAGCCGATTGGCCACGGATCGATGAAACCGAAGGAGTAGCCGCCATAGTTGAAGCGCCGGCTATCATACTGCCCTCGGCTGACGTGGAAGCTGTGTCCGCTGCCAAAACTGGAAGAGTAGTGCGCCTCGGAAATGCGGCCATGCTGGGAACCACCTCTGTTTTCAGCCACAGCATGTGTCTGCTGCGCGTGCTCCTGACTCCGGCCATTATTCGCCGGCTGTGCCTGATTCACCGCATGTGTCTGCGGCTGCTGTGTATGCGCAGCCTGCTGTGTGCGCGGCTGCTCTGCGGGCCTTGCATTCTGTGTCTGCTGGTGCGCCGCTGGCTGGGCTTGATGTTGTTGTGGCTGCGGCTGCCGTTGCTGTTGTACCGGCCTATCCTTCTGCGCGGCTGGCTTAGACCCCTGTTGTTGCCCGTGCTCTTCCTCGTGGCCCTTTTCCTGGCGCGCGTAGGCGGAAGCAGTGCTCCCGAGAAGCACAAGCAATGCTGCTGTTGCGATTGGGAATTTCATGTGTGTCACCTCAATTTAGATACGTCCAGAGTGTAGTGTTTTGACACCCGGCCGTCTGTGTCGAAGGGGACAGGTCCTCGCTACCCTCCAAGCCTTCCGCAAAGCTGTCGTTACGCGACAGAGACCCGGGCAATCCAGGACTTTAGCGATTGTCGATTCTCGCGTGTCGTATCCGTTAACACGGGTAGTTAAAGTGTATCGTTCCGGACATACGCCACCGCAGCCTCTCCAATACTGTCTTGATGGGAGCATTGAACAATCCCGGGAACCAGCCAGCAATCGGGTCGGCTCCCGGAATGGCACTTCCAAATGCCTTCACTTTACCGAGACCGTGGTCAGCCCGCTGGTCCAGTTCCTTTTCTGACTGGACCTGCAAGACGGGGCCGGCCATTGCGCATCCTCTTTTACAGTGAGGCTGGGGATGCAGAGCGCTGCGTGAAGGAACTCAAGCGAGCGCAATGCAAACTCAGCGCAGATATCGTCTTCACATCCGGGGAGTTTGCGGAACATCTTAAATCGAATGTCTATGACGTTGTTGTGGCCGAGTATCCCGCGCCCAACTGGCAAGGCACGCAGGCTTTGGAGCTTCTGCAGCAATTGGACAAGGGCGTTCCCCTCATTTATGTAACGTACATCGACCAGGCCGAGACCATAGCGAAGCTCATTACCAAAGGCGCCGCCGACTGTATTGAAATGGGAAACATCGGCCACCTCCCCGTCGCGATTCGCCGGGTGCTCGGCGAAAGCAGCTTGCGCGGGCAGCGCGATCAGGCCGAGAAAAAGTTGCGGCACTCTCAGGCTCGCTATCGCGCGTTGGTGGGGAACCTCGCGTATGGGATGTGCCGCTGGAACATGGAAGGCAAGCTTGTGGATGTCAACCAGGCGCTGGTGACAATGCTTGGATACTCGTCAAAGAAAGAACTCATGGCTGAGGGGCTGACGGGGATCATTTTCCGCGATCCCTCCATCCGGAACCAGATTCTGGAGGGTGGCCGTTCCGGCAATCAGTTGAAACCCGTCGAGATCGACTGGAAGCGGAGAGACGGCACGAATTTGAAGGTGCGGCTTAGCGGACGGGAAATTCTGGTCGAGCGCGGCAGGATAGACGGTTATGAGGTCATCATCGAGAACGTGACCAACCAGCGCGAACTGGAAGACAGTCTGCGCGACCAGGCGACCAAAGACTCCCTGACGGGGCTGGCCAATTACCGCCATCTCATCGATATTCTCGACAGCGAAATCAAGCGGTCCGCTCGCACCGGCCGGCAATTCGCTCTGTTGTTGTTCGACCTGGACCAGTTGAAAAAAATAAACGATCGCTACGGCCACGTGACGGGAAGCCGGGCCCTGTGCCGCCTGGCCGATGCCTTGTGTGTCAGTTGCCGGGACATCGATACGGCAGCACGCTTTGGCGGAGACGAATTCGCGCTGGTACTGCCGGAGACAGGAACAGAACCGGCCGGTCTCGTCGCCCAGCGAATTTGTAACGCTCTGGCCTCGGACGGGGGTGAGCCGAGGCTATCGGTCAGCGTCGGAGCCGCGATCTATCCCCAGGACGGCCAGGCGATCGAAGCCCTGCTGACCGCGGCCGATGTGGCACTTTACGCAATGAAGGCAAAGCGCGCGCCCAGCGCGATTCCGAACCTGGTGTCGACAGGAGGAAAAGATGGAAAGGAATAGCAGTCCCAGCCTTGCGGAGCCGAAAATGGTGACTGCGCTAGGGCGAACCGGTCGTGTTGCTCACAAAGTTTCAAAGGCAAGAGCGGCTGCGAGAAAAAAGCTCGCGGCGATCTCCATGCACGTGAAGGCTCTCAGGCGGCAGTTGCGGCAGAACACAGAAGGGTTCAAATACGACCTGTCGTAGCGTCAGGGACTACACGGAAGGGTCCCATCAACTCGGGCTGCCACTCGTAAGGATCACCTTGAGCGCGCCCTCTCTTGCCGCGTTTTCAAACGTCTCATACGCTTTCAAAATGTCGTTCATTGCGAAGCGATGAGTCACGAGTTTATTCGGCTGCAGTTTGCCCGAACGCACGACCTTCAGCAGCATAGGTGTGGTTACCGTGTCCACCAGCCGCGTGGTCAGCGAAATGTTGCGGTCCCAGAGTTTTTCGAGGTGCAATTCCACCGGTTTGCCATGCACTCCCACGTTGGCGATGCGTCCGCCCGCGGCGACAATCGCCTGGCAAATAGCGAACGTAGCGGGAAGGCCGACTGCCTCAATGGCCACGTCGACTCCGGCTCCTTCGGTCTGCTCCATCACGTGACGGGCGGCATGTCCATCCGCGCCGTTAATCAAGGTAGTCGCGCCAAACTGCTTCGCGACCGCGAGGCGCTTGTCGTCCAGGTCAATCATGAAGATCGCCGCCGGTGAATAGAATTGCGCAGTCAGTAGAACGGCCAGCCCCACGGGCCCGGCGCCTACGATGGCAACTGTGTCACCCGGTTTCACTTGCCCGTTCAGAACGCCGCACTCGAAGCCGGTCGGTAAGATGTCGCTAAGCATCACCAGGGCCTCTTCGTCACTGCCGGGAGGAAAGTTGTAGAGACTTCCATCGGCCTGCGGTATCCGCACATATTCCGCCTGAGTTCCGTCGATGGTATTGCCCAGGATCCATCCGCCATGTCGGCAGTGGGAATACATGCCTCTTCTGCAAAAATCGCATTTCAGACAAGCGGTGACACACGAGATGATGACCTTGTCTCCTGCGTGAAACTCCGAAACGCCCTTTCCGGCCTGCTCAACGATACCGATGCCTTCGTGGCCAAGAATGCGCCCCTCGGTTACCGACGGCAGATCGCCCTTCAGAATGTGAAGATCGGTCCCGCAGATGGTGGAAGTTGTAATTCGTACGATCGCATCACCCGCATCCTGAATCGTGGGGCGTGGCTTGTTTTCCCACACGGGCTTGCCGGGACCGTGATACACCAGCGCTTTCATTGCGATGCTGCTCCGTGTGGTCGCGGCACTCGAAGCGGCCAGCTCTAAATCAGTGGCTGTCATTGATAGGTCCTTAGGGGGCGAGGATCATCGCCGCCCGCTTCTCAATGCCGTGCCCGCTCGATATAGGGCACTTCGCAGATCCAAGTAAAGATATCCGTGCGGTAGAAAGAGAGTTTCGTTCGGTTCGGCTCAGAGGTGACCCGTTTTGCCGTAGGCGCGGCGCCAACGAGCGTCTGACACCAACATTCCAGCATACAAAGCAATCACGAACACCAGTAACACCGTGTCCAGTATCGTCACGTCTGCCCCCAAAGCAATGCAAGGCGTATGCGCGTCACGCGGTCATAGTCCATTGCTTTCACCTCATTTTCTGTGCAGCGCGGAAGACTACCGGAACGAGGACAATGGCCACCGCGAGAGCCAGCAAGAGATGAATATGCCCATGGAGCGTGTAAGGCATCGTGACGCCGATGATCCACACGCTGAGAACAATAATTGAAATCGCCCACGCCATCGGTACTCCTCGATTGTTTCCAGGCCCACCAAAAGGACTGTGCCACCGCTCACGATTGGGCGATGGAGTGCCCGCTCTAGTCGTGCAGCACGACGCTCAGGAGCGAACTGTTAATGTGCAGCCCGCCGTTGGTGTGAATAAAGCCAAGTTTCTTGAATTTGTTCATGAACAGATTCACCCGCGACCGCGTGGTCCCGATCATTTCCGCCAGCGTTTCCTGCGATATGCTGGCCAGCGCCTTCTGGGGCTCGTCCTTCTTTCCGTAGCGCGCAAGCAATAGAAGCGTGCGTGCGAGCCTTTTCTCCGTCGAGTTGAAAAGCTGATCGATCAGGTCTTCCTCCACTCGAATGTTCCGCGACAGCATGTGCTTGATAAAACGGTCGGAGAACGCGTGTTCCCGGTGGAGCATCCTGCTCATCTCATTTTTCTCAATAGCCAGGACTGTGGTCGGTGTAATCGCGGTGGCAGTTCCGATGCACAGCTTCTGCCCCGCAAGGCATCCTTCGCCGAAGAAATCTCCCGGTCCCAGCATCGCAACGACGGCTTCCTTGCCTACCTCGTTGACGACGGAGAGTTTCACACCGCCTTTTTGGATATACATCACGTGTTTGGAGGAATCGCCCTGCGTGAAGATTGCTTCTTTTCTTCGGTAGTCCAGAACCTTCCGGGCCACGCCTGTTGAATCCAGGAAGCCCTGGGCGTCAAATGTAGCTGGTTTAGTTTTCTTCATGATCGGTCGGCAATTCGTTTACAAGAGCTAAAGCTATCGTAGCTGCCTTGCTGCGGTACAAACTGTCCCAAAAAGCACACCGGCGAAGCGCAGCCTGTTGGTCGCAAGCCTTAGCGCTTCGCTGGCGTCGGGGGAGTACATTGCAGGTTCTGTCCTGCGCATTTCGCCGTAGCTAGTCCTTATCTGGATGACTGTGGCGCCAGTTCCAGTAATCTGATTGCTGCCTTTTGCTCGCCTTCGAGAATTCGTGAGCACTCCTGGGGTTTTCCGAACGATACTGTCCGTAGGCCCGGTCTTCTCTGTCATCCCAGTTGTGGTAGTCCTTGTGGTCCCGATCGTAGACTCGGACCTGAACGCTGGCGTTTTGAGGTTTGGGCATTGCCATGATGGCCGCCGGTGTAGCAAGAGCTGCAGCCAAAAATAGGGAAGTGACGTAACGACGTGCGTGATATATGTTGATCCTCCAAGCCCGCCCTCCCAGATTGCGGAGTCGCGGTAGCCGTTACTATGCGCGCAGCTCCAGCCAATTGATGTCTCCTTCAGGACATGTTCGGGAGGACGCATTCTCGGCTCTCGAGGTCTCCATCCATGTGCCATTCCGGACATCCTCCGGCGCGGTGAAAGATTAGAGTGGTAGTCGCGTCATAGGCATTTGGGAGATGAACATGAACTGGATGTACGACATTTATCAGAAGATTCCGGGCGGTGGACGCCTCTGGGTGGAGAGTGCAGCGACCTTAGAGCACGCCAAGGAGCGTCTCCTTAGCTTGTGCTCGAACAATCCGGCTACATATCTGATATACCACTTCAGTTCGGGAAAGCTGCTCGATCCGCAGTAGAAACCCCGGCAGGATAACCCTTAATCGTTACAGCCAAGGCTCCGGCTCGTTCGTCGTGGACGACAACACTGAGAAGAGTTTATGCAATGAAATTGGGAACAGTGTCCGCAACGAGACAGAACTAGGCTGTTGTGTCTCGTAAGATGGCCCGTTGAGAAGCGCAAGTTCACCGATACTCATTCGCGCAGTTCGCTACAAGCGGGGGCTGGGAAGGACGAATGAATCATCGCCTCCATCGAAAGGGGAAAAATGAAAAACCATAAATTCCATGCAGGCTTGCTGGCCTTGCTGATCGCCGGGACCGTCGCAGGCTGCTCCAGAACATCGGCTAAATCGCCGGATGTTTCCGACAACGTTCGCGCCTCGCTCGATCAAACCGGACTCAAGGACGTTTCAATCAGTCAGGACCGGGATAAGGGAGTTGTAACCCTCGGCGGACACGTCGGATCGGAAGGCGATAAGTTCCGGGCTGAGACGGTTGCGAAGTCCTTTTCAGGCGGCCAGGTTGTTGCGGACCAGATTGCCGTGGTTCCTCCCGGCGTCGAAAAAGACGCGAAGGCGATGAACTCAGATCTCGATGAGGGCATCGAGAAAAACGTGGATGCCGCTCTCATCCAAAATCGCTTCCACGACACGGTGAGCTACGGCGTCAAGAATGGCGTTGTAACCCTCACCGGTCAGGTCAACTCTCAGTCCCGGCGCGGCGAAGCCGAAAGGACCGCGGCTTCTGTTCCCAACGTGCAGCAGGTGGTTAACGAACTCCAGGTGAAAGATCAAAAGGCCAGTTCGTCCAATTGAGGACCATGCTTGGAAGAAAATCGCCTCGCCCGGAAATCCAGCTCGCCACCGGACGCCGGCAAACAGGAATGATCTTGCCCGAGGTGAGAAATGGACGATTCGAAAAGGCACGCGGTGCAGTTCTTGGAGAAGGAAATAAAGACGTACAGGGCGCTGGCGCGATTTCTGGCGAAAAAGGGCATAGAAGAACATGTGAGGATCGGGAGCAAACGCATCCTCATTAGCCCCGCGTTCTATAAGGACCGGATGGACGAGGCGAGAGAACTTGTGAACGAAATCAGGAAGTCGCATTAGGCTCGTCAGAATTCCGCCACCGCGCGCCCCGAGATAATCTCTCGCCCCCCGGGTGCCGCGGTAATCCTCAAGGTTCTCTACCCTATGCCCGGCTGCGCCCCCAGCCCAGTCGGTGTGCCAGCAATATTCAAATGTGTCCGTAATCGGACAGATGCCAGCGCCAGGCTCTTCTAGACTGACTTTGCTACCAGGGTCAGTGGCAGTTGTGAGTCCTGCTTCGCGGGCAGGCGACAGCGCTTCCGGACAAACCATAAACACTCGTGCACTTTCTTGGGGCAGTTCCCAGGCCCCGATAGTTACCGCCAGGTTCTTACATTTCTCAGGAGGAAATGAACATGAAGATCATCAAGTCGGTTCTGCTCGTACTCAGTCTCTCCGTGCTCGGCGCCTTGTTTACTCCGCGCGCCGGCGCCGATGAATGGAACAAAAAGACGGTTATGACATTCAGCCAGCCCGTCGAAATCCCCGGGCAGATCCTGCCGGCCGGCACCTACACCATCAAGATCGTGGACCTGGCGTCCGAACGCCACGTTGTGCAATTCCTGGATGCGGACGGAATCAAGGTCATTGCCACTGTTCTGGCGATTGACAACTGGCGGCTTCGTCCGACGGGGCAAACCGTAGTCAAATTTGCGGAGAGAACCGGCGATAATCCGGAAGCCCTGAAGGCATGGTTCTATCCCGGCGATAACTTCGGCCAGGAATTTGTTTATCCGAAGCAGCGGGCGATCGAGCTGGCTGTCGTAACCAAGGAACCCATTCCGGCCCTTGCCGAAGACGTTACCCCGGCTGACCTGAAGACGGCTCCGATTGTCGCGGTTACTCCGGAGGATAAAGAAGTTCCGGTAGAAGAAGTGATAGCCACCGCTCCACCCGCCGCAGAACAGGCAGCACCTCTGGTCGCAGAGAACACGAGTTTGCCGAAGACGGCCAGCTCCCTTCCGCTGATTGCTCTGCTGGGCATAGCGTCGCTTGGCTTTGCATTCGTTCTGAAGCGCTTCGCACTGTAAGGTTCATAACCGTATCAAGCTCCCAGGCGCCGCGGGTCTTTATTTGCCGACAACTCTTAACCCGCGGCGCGTGGGGACTCACCGGCGGCTCTCACCATGCGATCGAAAAGGCGCAATTCGGCTCGAACTTTCTGTTTATCGATAGCTTTGCTGTTTTCTGGCGGTCTCATCGCTCACTCGCCCCCTTTGCCACAGCAGCCCGCGTCGC
>Ga0302324_100025011_pt1 | contig 11474 bp, 10 predicted proteins | sample Palsa_T0_1_FD_201949 | JGI IMG/M metagenome (GOLD analysis project Ga0302324, IMG submission 201949) | Peat permafrost microbial communities from Stordalen Mire near Abisko, Sweden - Palsa_T0_1 | ecosystem: Environmental > Terrestrial > Soil > Palsa > Peat permafrost | place: Sweden: Abisko... | reverse complement strand
TTGGGGGAACGGCGGCGGCGGGGCAGCGGGGCGGAAGGGGGATGGACGGGAGGAAGGAAAATTTATTTAACAACAGCTGAATAATGGGTATCACGCAAGTTCTGTTCTGGTTTTTGAGCATTATGGCGATTCTCAGCGCCATCCTGGTGGTGATCAGCAAGAACCCGGTACACAGCGTACTGTGGCTGATCGTGGTGTTTGTCGCGATTTCGGGTCATTATATCTTACTGGACGCTCAGTTCCTGGCGATCGTGAACCTGATCGTTTATGCGGGCGCCATTATGGTGCTGTTCCTCTTTGTGTTCATGCTGATGAACCTGAATATGGAAACGGAGCCGCAAAAAAACCGCTGGCTGAAGATTGCCGGGGTGATAGCGGGTGGTTCGCTGCTGCTGGTGCTGGTGGCGGCGTTGAAGCGGGCTGATCTGAAGATGCAGATTGCCGAGATGGGCAGCGGGGATATCGGGCTGATCCACAATCTGGGGTTGAGCCTTTTTCATGATTATGTGATTCCGTTTGAGGTCAGCAGTGTTTTATTCCTTTCGGCGATGGTTGGAGTGGTCGTGATTGGGAAAAAAGAATAATAGAGATTATTATGCCGATAAATTATTACATTTTTCTTGCGGTGACTTTGTTTTGTATTGGGGTGGCCGGGGTTTTGACCCGCCGCAATGCGATCATTATTTTTATGTGTGTAGAGCTGATGCTGAATGCGGTGAATCTGTTGTTGGTTGCTTTCTCGAAGATGCAGTTTCATGCGTTGGGGAAGGTGAACCCGCAGGCGGGGATCGACGCGCAGCTGTTTGTATTTTTTATTATGGTGGTGGCGGCGGCCGAGGTGAGCGTGGGGCTGGCTATTATTGTGATGATGTATAGGAATACGCATTCGATAGATGTTAACTTTTTAAATAGACTAAAACACTAGTCGATTTTGCCCCCCCTTCGGGGGGCAAAATCGCTCGAAGCCTATGGTACAATTAGTTTGGTTGGTCCCTGTGTTGCCGCTGGCCGGCTTTCTGCTGACGGGCTTATTTAGGAATTATCTGTCAAAATCGCTGACGGGGATTATCGGATGCGGGACGATATTGCTTGCTTTTGTGCTGAGCCTGCTGATCTTTGGCGAAGTGCGGATGGCAGGCTTCGAGCCCGTGACCGTCACGCTGTTCGATTTTATCAATGTGGGCAATCTGGACATTCCTTTTGCTTTCCAGGTCGATCAGCTGTCGGTCCTTTTCCTGCTGATCATTACGGGTGTGGGTTTCCTGATCCACCTGTATTCGACGGCCTATATGCACGAAGAGGAAGCCCCGCATTTTGCGCGGTATTTCTCGTATCTGAACCTTTTCGTTTTCTCCATGCTGTTGCTGGTTTTGGGTTCCAATTTCGTGATCCTTTTTATTGGTTGGGAGGGCGTAGGTCTTTGTTCCTATCTGCTGATCGGTTATTGGTTTAAGAACATGGACTATGACAAGGCGGCGATAAAGGCTTTTGTCATGAACCGGATCGGGGATCTGGGTTTCCTCATCGCCATATTTTTGATGATCAATAAATTTGGAAGCGTTGACTTTGGGGAAGTGTTTGCGAAGGCCGCGAGTGGGGTTGCGGGTGCGGGTGGGGTTGCGGGTGGAGCGGCGGGGGGCGTTTCGGTTGGTTATCTGACGGCGATCACGATGCTGCTGTTTGTCGGCGCGACAGGCAAGTCGGCGCAGATCCCGTTGTACACCTGGCTGCCGGATGCCATGGCGGGTCCCACGCCGGTATCGGCGCTGATCCATGCGGCGACGATGGTGACGGCGGGCATTTATATGATCGCCCGCAGCCATGTGCTGTATTCACTCACGCCCGTTACGCAGACGGTAGTGGCGGTGATCGGTTTGGCGACGGCCCTGCTGGCGGCGAGTATTGCGCTGAAGCAAAACGATATTAAAAAAGTGCTGGCTTACTCTACGGTGAGCCAGTTGGGGTATATGTTTCTGGGGCTGGGTGTGGGTGCGTATACGGGGGCGGTGTTTCATGTGATGACACATGCCTTTTTTAAAGCTTGTTTGTTCCTTGGGGCGGGGTCGGTGATCCATGCGATGGGCGGGGAGCAGGATATGAGGAAGATGGGTGGATTGAGTAAGTATCTGCCGGTGACGAAGATTACCTTTTTGATCGCCACTATTGCTATTGCGGGGATACCGCCTTTCTCCGGTTTCTTTTCAAAAGATGAGATCCTGACGGCGGCCTTTGCGAAGAGCCCGGTCTATTATGTGATCGGGGTTTTTACGGCGCTGCTGACGGCTTTTTATATGTTCCGGCTGTATGCGACGACTTTTCGGGGGGGATTCAGGGGGACCGAGGAGCAGGCGCATCACCTGCATGAGAGTCCTGCGGCGATTACGATACCGCTGATCGTGCTGGCGGTGCTGGCGGTGTTTGCGGGTTTTTTGGGGATACCGGAGGTGATGGCGCCGAATGCGCATTGGCTGGGCCAGTTCCTCGCGCCAGTTTTTGGGGATGCGGGTTCCGGGGGGGTGCCGGGGGATGCGGGCGCCGGTGCGCCGGAGCTCTCGCATGGGACGGAATGGGGGCTGATGGCGGTGTCGGTGGTACTGGCGTTGGCCGGGACTTTTGCGGCGATTGGCCGGTTTAGCAAGCGACCCGAATTGGGGGAACCCACCGGTTTTGGCAAGGTGCTGGCCAATAAATGGTATGTCGACGAGTTGTATAATGCCCTTTTTGTTCGGCCGCTGGATCTGCTGGCCCGGTTCCTGACCTTCTTTGACAAGCATGTGATCGATTGGATCGTCAATGGTGTGGGCCGACTGGTGCAGTATGGCAGCCGTCAGCTGCGGCTGATCCAGAGTGGTCAGGTGGGGGGATATGTGTTGTTGATGGTGCTGGGGATCGTGATTTTGTTTTTGGTGGAATTATTTACGGGCGGGGGTGGTGGCGGGGCCGTCGCGGCTCCTTCGACGATGGGGAAGTTGGTGCATTGAGGATGGGGAAGGTCGTTTTTTAAAAGTCGGATCGTTTTTAATTTTTTGATATGATTCCTGTTCTATTGATTGTCATTCCGCTGGTGACCGGGCTTGCCGGCTTCTTTGAAAAGAGCGGGCGTAGGGCCCGGAGCTGGTCGCTGCTGTCTTCGCTGCTGACGCTGGCGGTGTCCCTTTGGGGCCTGTCTCTCGATAAGAGCAGCGGGCTGCTGCATGCGGATGTAGAGTGGCTGCCTGAACTGGGAAGCCGGTTTGCCGTCGGCCTGGATGGGCTCTCTACCATTCTGTCGCTGTTGACGGCCATATGCTTCCCGCTGATCTTTATTGCCACCTGGCGGGATGAGTACCGCGGCCGGTCCTGGAATTTCTATGCGTTGATGTTGTTGTCACAAGCGGGGCTGATGGGAGTGTTCCTGGCTACTGATGCGCTGTTGTTTTATTTCTTCTGGGAATTGGCGTTGATACCGGTCTACTTCCTCTGCAGTCAGTGGGGGGGTGAGAAACGGATCGCCGTTACGTTCAAATTCTTTGTTTATACGTTTGTGGGCAGCCTGCTGATGCTGATCGGGCTGATCTGGATTTACTGGCATACGCCGGATCATTCGTTTGCGATGCAATCGTTCTATGCGATGCGGGCGAAGATCCCGGCGAAGGATCAGATGTGGCTTTTCTGGATCCTTTTTATAGCTTTTGCGATCAAGATGCCTATCTGGCCGCTGCATACCTGGCAGCCGGACACCTATGAGCAGGCGCCGACTGCCACTACGATGGTGTTGAGTGCGCTGATGGTGAAGATGGGGCTTTTCGGGGTGATCCGGTGGCTTGCGCCGGTCGTGCCGGCGGGGACCTGGGCCTGGGGGGATACGGTTTCCGCGGGCTGTATTATCGGGATGATCTATGCTTCGCTGGTGGCGATCAGGCAGGACGATCTCAAACGCCTGATTGCCTATTCTTCGATCGCGCACGTCGGGCTGATGTGTCTGGCGATCTTTGCGACGACGTCGATCGGGATGCAGGGGGTGATGATACAGTTGTTCAACCATGGCATTAATATATTAGGGATGTGGATTGTTGTCGATCTGATCGAGCGGCAGACGGGTACGCGGAAGATCTCGCAGTTGGGAGGGCTCGCGCAGAAGGCGCCGGGTCTGGCGATCCTGCTGGTGGTGGTGGCGTTGGCGAATATTGCGTTGCCGCTGACCAATGGATTTGTCGGGGAGTTCCTGCTGTTCAGCGGGGTGTTTACGTCGAAGGCGACGCAGTATAATGTGGTGTTTACGGTGGTGGCGGGGTTGACGACTATTTTGTCGGCGGTGTATACGTTGAATATGATCCGCCGGGTATTTTTTGGTTCGACGAATGCGTTGACGGATCGGGTGACGGATATCCGGGTCAATGAGAAGATCGTGTTGGCGGTGATCGTGATGATCATTGTGTTTGTGGGGGTGTATCCGAAGCCGGTGTTGGATCTGACGAAGGAGACGGCGGAGTTTATTTTGGGGAAGATGAACTATAAATTATAGGGTAAGAATATATGAACGCAATAATACTTTCGGCAGTTTGGGGGGTTGTCATGATGTTTAGCGGGATCGTTACGCAAAGCAAGACGGTGATCCGGAATGTGGCGGTGCTGGGGTTGGCGCTGTTGCTGATCGGCAACTATGCGGACATGACGGGCCACCATCTGCTGGTCATCGAGGTGCATAAGATGTTGTTTTTTGACAGTTTTGGGCTTTTGGGGAACAGCATCGCGTTTGCGAGTACGCTGTTGCTGGTGTTGTTGTCGGGGCGGGATATGGAGAAGATCGGGCATAATCTGGCCGAGTATTATGCGCTGATCTTTTTTGTGTTGTGCGGCGTTTCGCTGGTGACGACGTTTAATTCGTTGCTGATGTTGTTCCTGGGGATCGAGATCCTGTCGATCCCGTTGTATATATTGACGGGGAGTGACAAGAAGAATCTGAAGAGTAATGAGGCGGCGTTGAAATATTTTTTGATGGGCGCTTTTTCGACGGGGTTGATGTTGCTGGGGATCGCTTTTTTGTATGGGGCAAGCGCTACGGGCACTTTTATCATCGATGATCTGTGGACGGCGAAGCCGGCGGTGTCGCCGTTGCTGATGTCGGGACTGTTGCTGTTGCTGGTGTCGATTGCGTTTAAGGTGTCGGCGGCTCCTTTTCACTTTTGGACGCCGGATGTATATGATGGGGCGCCGACGGTGTTTACGTCGTTTATGGCGACCATTGTAAAGGTGTCGATATTTATCGGTTTTGTGCGCCTTTTTGACGAGGGTTTTGGGGCGGGGGCGGCGCAGTGGCAGATCTTTGTGGCGATCATTGCGGCGGCGACCTTGTTTATCGGGAATATTACGGCTGTCTTTCAGCAAAGTGTCAAAAGGATGCTGGCTTATTCTTCGATAGCGCAGGCTGGGTTTATGCTGCTGGCGCTGTTGGCGCTGACGCGGGTGGCAAAGGAGGGGATCATTTTGTATGCGGCGGCGTATAGTCTGGCGACGATCGGTATTTTTGCGATTTTGATCCGGATGAAGGATTATACGTTTGAAGGCTTCAATGGCCTGGCGAAGCAGCAGCCGCTGCTGGCCGCAACCTGTACGATTTTTTTGTTGTCGCTGGCGGGTATTCCCCTGACGGGAGGCTTTTTTGCAAAATATTATATGCTGGCGGCGGTGGTATCGACGGGAAAGTTTATGTGGCTGGTGGTCTTTGCGGTGCTTTGCGCGGCGGTGAGCGCCTATTATTATTTCCGGGTCATCCAGGCTATGTATTTTAAGGAGGGGGATGCGGCGACGGAGACTGCGCCGAGTGCAGGATTCAAGGGTTTGCTGGTGCTGCTGGCGGCGCTGGTGCTGGTGCTGGGGGTTTTTCCGCAGGCGCTGCTTAATCAGTTATATGCCTTTATTTATACCTGGTAGGGGTGGGGAAACGTGGTGGTGGGGAGGAAAAGCGCTGTTTGTAGGCGGGAAATGGGTTTTCAGCGGGAGGAGGGCGGTGTGCGGTTTTTTTGTTTATCTTGCTATCCGACCATGAAACTAATTGACACATTATCTCTCGCCTACCGGACGATCAGCGGTAATAAGCTGCGCACGGGTATTACGGTAGCAATTATTGCTTTTGGCATTATGGCCCTGGTGGGTATCAATACCGCCATCGACGCCATGAAGCAGAAGTTTACCGAGAGCTTCTCGGCCATGGGGGCCAACGGTTTTACCATTCATTACAAGAACTGGTTCAATTTTAACAATAACGGGCCCAAAGCTCAGAAAAAGAGCGCGTTAAAGGAGAAAAAATCCAATAACAATGTGCCTATTACGCGGCTGCAGGCGGAGACCTTCCGCGGTAGATATAGCTATCCTGCGATCCTTTCCCTTAATATAAATGGTGTCAATGATGCGGTCGTTTCGCTGGGGGACCGCAAGACTAATCCAAATGTCCGGGTGTTGGGCGGGGATGAAAATTATGTGGAGCTGAACGGGTTTACGCTGGCGGCGGGGCGCAATCTGAACGCCCTGGATCTTTCGTCGGGCCGGAATGTCTGTATTATCGGCAGCGATGTGGCAAAAAAGTTTTTTGGCAGCAATCCGCTGCTGCCTTTGGAAAAGATCATCCGGGTGAACAATCTGCCGTTCCGGGTCATCGGGGTGCTGGATTCGAAGGGGAGCACCCTGGGGATGAGCTATGACAATGTTATCCTTACTTCCTATAATTCTGTGCGGCGGTTCTTTAGTCAGGGGTCATCGACATCGTTCAGTATCCAGATAAAGGTGCCGGATGTTAAGCAGATCGACGGGGCTATCGATCAGGCGGAGGGTGTTTTCCGGCCGGTGCGGCGGCTGGAGGTGACGGAGGCGGATAATTTTATCATCGACAAGAGTGATACGTTTGTGAACCTGCTGCTGAAAAATCTGAGTTTTATCACGATTGCGGCCCTTATTATCGGGGTGATCACCCTGGTTGGGGCGGCGGTGGGTTTGATGAATATTATGTTGGTTTCGGTGACGGAGCGGACCAAGGAGATCGGGTTGGTGAAGGCGATCGGGGGGCGGCAGCGGAGTGTGCGGCAGCAGTTCCTTTTTGAGTCGGTGCTGATCAGTCTGATCGGCGCTGCTTTTGGGGTGGTGCTGGGGGTGATCGTTGGGAATGTGTTTTCGCTGGTGCTGTCCACGGGGTTTGTGGTGCCCTGGGTCTGGCTGGGCGGGGGGATACTGATCTGTTCGGTGGTGGGTTTATTGGCGGGTCTGTATCCATCGATGAAGGCGGCGCGGTTGAATCCCATCGAGGCGCTGCGGTATGAATAGGAGGGGTGATGGGGGCGCCGTCGCCGAAGGCTATGGCGCCTGAAGCGGGCGGTGGAGAGGGCGGTGAAGCGGGCAGTGGAGCGGGGCTTTTGAAATAAATGGGGCGGCCCTTTTGAAATTTTGTTGGTTATAAAAATTCCTTATCTTGTGTCTCCCTGTAAAATCCAATGAAAATTTTAGTATCCAATTTTTTCGATTGAAACGCCTGAACCGGACGGAGTCCGGTTCGCACTTCCCGGCCTTTGGCCGGAGAGTGCAGACATTAGCGGTGTTGCGACAAAAAATTATTTTATTGACAATTTTTTGTCGTAATTCATTTTTCAGTAGAATTGTACATTCATTTTCTATTACATACCTCAATTTTTTTTAAAACACTAAAAACAAACGATCATGGCAGGAACAACAAAACCGACTGCAGCGCCGGCGGCTAAAAGCTCTACATCCGTACAACCGAAGAGAAAGGGTAATTCGATATCCTGGGTCGCACCGTTGGTGTGTGTTATTGCCGGTTATCTGATTTGGAGGTTTCTTATCGGTGCTGACGGCAATTTCAACAAACCTGATCCCAGCGGTGGCTTCTGGCCCACGCAGGAAGGCGCCAAATTCGCGCTTGCCAAGATGTACCAGGGGGGGATCATCGTGCCGATCCTGATCGGAGCGCTGTTGACAGTCATCACTTTCGTGATCGAGCGTTTCATGACCATCAGCAAGGCAACGGGCACCGGCAATATCGCCGAGTTCATCCGTAAAGTGCAATATCACCTGGCGAACAAGAATGTCGATGCTGCTATCGCCGAATGCGACAAGCAGCGGGGTTCTGTCGGCAATGTCATGAAGGCAGGGCTGCGCAAATACAAGGAAATGATCACGACGGAACTGGACACGGAGCAAAAGGTGCTGGCCATTCAGAAAGAGGTAGAAGAGGCGACTGCGCTGGAGCTGCCGATGCTGGAAAAAAACCTGGTGTTCCTGTCAACGATCGCTTCGGTGGCTACCCTGATGGGGCTGCTGGGAACGGTTATGGGTATGATCCGTTCTTTTGGCGCGCTTGGGGAAGCTGGCGGCGGGGAAGCTGCAAACCGTCTTTCTCAGGGTATTTCCGAGGCGCTGTACAATACGGCACTGGGTATCGGTACTTCCGCGGTCTCTATTATCATGTATAACATCTTCACTACCAAGATCGATGGTATTACATATGGCATCGATGAAAGTGGATTTACGCTGACGCAGAGCTTTGCTTCGCTCTATAAGTAATGGACCCGGAGGGGCCGTTACGGGCGCCCGAAGGGCGCAAATATGAGCCCTGTGTAGGCTGCGTAAGCAGCCGCAGCGGAGCGGAGGGCCTCAGGAGATGTTGAAAGTTGAGCCAGGTTTGTGGAATTTAGGCAATTTTGGATCTTATTCTGGTAATAGAAGAGGATCTGTGTATTAATCAAATAATTTACTATGCCAAGAGCAAAAATACCGCGCAAGAGCACGAACATTGACATGACGGCGATGTGTGATGTCGCCTTCCTGTTGCTGTCTTTCTTTATCTTAGCGACCAAGTTCAAGCCGCCGGAGGCGCTGACGGTGGTGACTCCAAGCTCGGTGTCATCGAAGATCGCTCCGGACAAGAATGTAATCCTGGTCACGATAGATCGTGCCGGGAAGGTATATTTCAGTGTCAGTGAAAAGAATTCTGCCGAGAAAGAAGCGATCATCGACGCGATCAACACGTCCAAGAATCTGGGGCTGACGGATGCTGAAAAGAAGAATTTTTCCAACAGTGCCTCCGCCTATATCGGCGTACCGTTTACGCAGTTGAAATCCTTGCTGGACAGGAATCCCGCGGATCTGAAGGGGGTTGTTATGGCGGGGATCCCTACGATGGACAGCACGAATAACGAGCTGCGCGATTGGGTACAGGCCGCTGTAGCCGCCTTCCAGGGCGTAACGTTGAATGTCCTGGTAAAAGGCGATGATGCTGCCACTTATCCGGCGTTCAGCGGCGTGATCTGGGCTTTTAAGAAGAATGACCTGCTGAAGTTTCAGCTGATCACGAGTCCGATCCCTGCGCCGCCCGGTTCTGAGCTGGATAAGCGTCAGTCCAAAGAGGGTAACAAGGTGGTGGACTAGGGCCGGAATCTGGTCCTGGTGGGGTCATGATTGTGTTAGAATGGGATAAAAGGTTAAGGCTCAGTGAATTAATTGAGCGGGAGCTTGAAAAAAAATCAGTAACTTTAAAAAAAGATAGTTTATGGCAGAAATGGATACCTCTAGCGGTGGCGGTCATAAAAAGGGCCCCGGCGTTAAGAAGAGTAAGAAGCTGTCCACCCGGGTCGATCTGACCCCGATGGTGGACCTGGGATTCCTGCTGATTACGTTCTTTATCTTTACGACGACAATGAGCCAGCCAACTGCGATGAAGCTCAATCTGCCGAAAGATACGGACAAGCCGGATGAGCAGAACAAGCTGAAGGAGTCTGCGGCGTTTACGGTGATGCCTGCGAAGGACGACAAGGTATACTATTACGAGGGTCTCGATCCTTCCAAGATCCAGGCGGGCGACTGGAAGACTATCCGGGATGCTATCCTGGATAAGAAGCGGAGGACGGACCCGAATGACTTCATGATTATCATCAAGCCTGACAAGGATGCCACGTATAAAAATACCGTGGATATGCTGGACGAGATGAAAATCGATGACGTAAAGCGGTATGCCCTGGTGGATATTTCGCCTACCGAATATGGTTTTATCCAGAAGACGGAGCAGGCGAATGGAATAAAATAACCGGGCATGGCCTTATGGAATCCGGGAGAATCCGGATCTTATAGGGTGGACCCGGGGTCGACTTTTGGACCAAAACACATTAAAAACCCATTTACAATGGATGTCAATAAAATACTAAACGCCGACGTTCTCGACATCATCTTTGAGGGGAGGAATAAGGAGTATGGCGCTTATGACTTGCGCAAGACCTATAATAAGCGCCTGGTAAGGGCTATTTTGGGTACTGCCGTCATAATTGTGTTGCTGTTCGTCGGGTACTTTCTATCCAATCTAAAAGGTAGCGGGAACAAAAAGGCGTTGGTTGTAGAAGATGTGCAGCTTGAGGACGTCAAACAAGAAAAGAAAAATGAGCCGCCACCGCCGCCGCCGCCCAAGATAGAGCCGCCGAAGGTGGAAATGGCCAAGTTTACGCCGCCCAAGATCGTTCCGGATAAAGAGGTGAAGCCCGAAGAGAAGCCACCGGAACAGGAAAAGCTGGAAGACACGAAGATCGGGACCGTCAACCAGGAAGGTATCAAGGATGAGGGTATCACTCCGCCGGTCAGCGATGCCGGTAAGGGTGTGGTGGAAGCGCCGAAAAAGGATGAGGAAGACTATGACAAGACCTTTACCAAGGTGGAAATCGAGTCCGACTTCCCTGGTGGCGCCGCAGCGTGGCTTCGTTATCTGAACAAGAATTTGCGTTATCCCGACGACGCGGTGAACAATGAGGTCCAGGGTACGGTGATCGTTCAGTTTATCGTGGACAAGGAAGGTAATGTTAGTGATGTGACGGCGATCTCCGGTCCTGATAATGGCGGTCTCCGCGAAGAGGCGATGCGTGTTATCAAGAAGAGCGGTAAGTGGACGCCTGCTATTCAGAACGGGAGACAGGTGAAGTCTTACAAGAAACAGCCGATCGTGTTTAAATTGGAATCGCAATAGTTGTTGCGCACGCGACAGGCGTTGCGCGAATAAGATATGGAAATCCCTCCGCCTGCGGAGGGACCCCGGCAAAAGAATTTTGCCGGACATAATGAAAAGAGAGGCCCCCTACTTTTTGGGAAAGGGGGCCTCTCTTTTATTTCGGGTAGACGTTAAAGTTAGTTCGGCCCGGGCTATGGAAATGGTTTATGATGGCGTCTCATTAATAAACGTAATCATATGGAACCAAATCAAATTAAAGACGCCGACATCCTCGATATCCTCTTTGAGGGGAGGAATAAGGAGTATGGCGCTTATGAGCTGAGAAAGACCTATAACGGGCGTATCGTGAAAGCGATGTTTGTCACGGGGTCGGTAATTGGGTTGTTGTTTATTGGAGGATATGTGGCGGGGCTTGGCAAGGGTAAGCCGGTGGTGGCGCCTGTAATTAGGGATTTCGAATTGGCGAATGTGAAGGAGCCGGATAAGCCGTTGCCGCCGC
>Ga0302324_100025010_pt1 | contig 11474 bp, 12 predicted proteins | sample Palsa_T0_1_FD_201949 | JGI IMG/M metagenome (GOLD analysis project Ga0302324, IMG submission 201949) | Peat permafrost microbial communities from Stordalen Mire near Abisko, Sweden - Palsa_T0_1 | ecosystem: Environmental > Terrestrial > Soil > Palsa > Peat permafrost | place: Sweden: Abisko... | reverse complement strand
CGCCGGATATGCGCAGGCCAGTGGGGGGGGCGGCGCTACACCGAACAACTTGATGCCGTTAGTTCTTAAGTACGCACAGGCGAACGGAGTCGATCCGGCACTCGTGCGTGCGGTCATGGGCCGCGAGGATGCGTCGGCCGATCCAAATGCAACCTCCTCCACTGGCGCCCACGGCTTGATGCAGATTGAGCCAGCGACGTTCCATAGTCTCATGGGCCCGAACGCTGACATCACAAGCCCCGAAGCAAACATTGCCGCCGGCACTAAGTACCTGGCTCAGCTCTCCAAGCAGTTCAAGGGCGACAACCGGCTCGTCCTGGCCGCGTATAACGCCGGCCCTGGGGCCGTACAGCAGTATGGAGGCGTTCCTCCATATGAAGAGACGCAGAAGTACGTCGGGAACGTCCTGGGGGATTACAGCCGCCTAAAATCACAAGGCGAGAAGCCTGTCGAAGCCGGTACGATACCGGCGCCGCCCCCCGGGTTCACTAAAGTTGCGACTAAGGTCGCCGATCAGTACGCGAAGGGTCGCACCCCCGGTCAAATTGCTGCAAGCACGCTCCCCGCCGGGCACCCGCTAGCACGAGCCGAGGCCAAGGCCGTCAACGCGCTCAACTTTATCCGAACGCACCCGTTCGAGGCTCTCGGAACGGCCGAGCGTGGTACCGCCGGCTTCATTGACGCCATGCAGCGCAACAAGTCGTTTGGCGATGCCGTCGCGGAAGTCAAAAAGTACGCCTGGAACCCGTCCGCTGCCGCGCAAAAGGAGCTTGACGCTAATCTAGAACAGGACGCGCATATGCCGTCGCACGAGCAGGTCAACATGTTCATCGAACATTATGCGCCGAAACCCATCCAGAAACACCTTAAGGCGCTCATTGGCGGCGGCGAGGACTTCACGGTTGAGTCATCAACGGACCCGCTGAACTTTCTGCCAGTCGGCAAACTTGGTGAAGGTATCGGTGTCGGACTGCGTGCTATGCACGGGGCAGCGAAGGCTGCCGGAATCGGGCAGGCGTTTGCACATCTGCCGGCCATGAGTAAGGAGCTGACCGACATCAAAGACGGCATGCAGTGGCTGTTCAAGACACGGCCGGACCTTGACCCGTATCTCGACAAAGAAAATAAGATGCGCCGGTTCGCGATAGAGAACTCGGAGGCCGGTAAAGCTGCCCGATGGTCGCACGAAGACCGCGAGATTGTCAAGGACACGCAGAAGTCCGTCGATCGTTACACGAATCACTATGCACCAATGATCGGGCGTCCACGAGCCGTTAACATCCCTGCCATGTCCCCGGAGCAACGTGCTACGTTCTTCGGAGACCTCCGTAAGAAAATCACGGAGAAAGCTATCGCTGACAGGTCTAAACAGACTCTACACTTCAAGCCGGGAGTGCAAGCGAGCTGGGACAAGGTGCCGCATCAGCCGGAGGCTGCTGTGCAAATGGACCCGCGGCTCAATAAAGTGCTCGGCATCACGCGGTACCTCGGCAAGCAGGCTGTGCAACTCATACCGTATCCCCATGCTCTGTGGAACGTCGGTATGCTGACGTACCTGAATGGAGGCCCATTAGCCTTCATGCGCGGACTAGCGCATACGGTACACGGCCTGGATCCGGCTCTCGTCAAACGCATGAATGACATCGGTGCGGCGGCCTCGTACACACATGACGTTACCGGCCCGGCGTCGGCACTCAACCGCCACGCGCAGCACGTCGAGCAGAGCTGGCGCGCTGGCCTGCTGGAGACCCTGGACAAGCGCCTCGGGCCGTCGAAGAGCGCGGCCGATGAGCTGCTCAAGGGCCACCTTGTCAACGACGCCGCAGGCGACTATCGCAACCACAACGCCTTCGTGCAGACCTTTATGGCGCTCGGCGGACCGTTCGTATCGTTCGGTCTTGGTATCATCCCGAAGGCTGGTGCTAAGGCGCTGACACAACATCCGGGTCGCTTAGAGACGATTTACCGCGCTCAGGAAGACGTTCAGCGCAACCGTACCGACAAGAACGCTAACAAGCTAGACATCGGCGGACCGGCCGGTGACCTCGCCTCTATGGCTAAGAATCCGCTCAAGTACGCCATCAGCCCGTCGCGTGCCGGTATCTTCGGCTCGATCGCTCAGATGGCGTATTCGATGGATCATCCGGGGCTGTCCGAGATGCTCGACGGCTTCACGCAGGCGATCTATCCGCCGTACGGTATAGCGCGCGAGTTTGGCGACATCGCTCTCGGTCGCGGCATGGAGACAAGCAACGCGAAGGGCCAGAAGGCGTACGAGAAGTCGTCCCTGTCCGATAAACTGGCAGAAGCGATGATGAAGTTCTTTACGACGGCGCGCTACAATCGTCCAGAGTCAAAATCACAAACTAAGGAAGACGAAAATGCTGCATTTCGTAGACCGTAAAACGAGGGCTGACGTCGCGCAGCACGAGAGGATTCTAATGGGCTATTACGATCCAGCCACTAATACGACTGTGCCCGGACTATTGAAGACTACTCAGGAGACAAATCTCCTGATAAGGTCATCCATTCACAAGATCAATCGTGTGGGCCTATGGGCCGGTCGCATTCTGGCGTTTGCGGCGTTGGGCGGTATCTTAGAGCGTTTAGGATTGCTGACACCTGCCGTTCGTACGCTGTTATCGCACTCAGGTATGTAAGCGCCTGTTCGACCGATGTAACTGTGTGGGCGGTGCCACCGACCGCGAGTACAGCCGCCAGAAAGTTCTCTTGCGGTATCGTAAGAGTTTTTTCTTTGCCGGGCAACTTTACCTCGAATGCAAAGAAGCTTCCTCTGTGACAGCCAATAATGTCGGAGATACCCTTACGCGCATACGGAGCCGCCACAACTTTGAAAGCGAAGGTCTCAGGGACCCCGTTAAGGGCCCCCAGGATCTTTGTTACTAACTGTGCCTCGGTCATGCTGCGTCGTCCGCGTATTCGTCTTCATCAACGGCCAGCGCAGCGCCGCCGGTTGCCAAACCGAGGGGGATGAACGAGCGAAACACTTCCGGCTTACCTTCAGCGTTCAACTTCGGCGTACGAGCCGAACCCTTGCCATCGAACATAGGCTCGTCTTTGCTCTCGATTTCGAGCTTCTTACCGGTGAGCTTTTTCTTGATGATCTTCGCAGCAATGACTTGCGCCGCTTTGAGTGTGCCGGTTGGGATCTGACCTTGATCCGGGATAGGCTCACCGGCCGCTTCGAGCAGTCGGCGGATCTTCGAGATACCAAACGATCGTTTACCCTCTGAGCCGTCTTTGCGCGTGTACGTCGCGACATCGACACCGTACCATGCCTTCAGCTCATCGCCTGCGTGTGGTCCGTCTTGAATCTCGAACAGGCACTCTACTTGAGGCTTGCCTTTTTTGCTAAGTTTACCTACTGCCTCCGTCAGCCGAACAACGTACTTACCGACGGGCGGAAGGGGCTTGAAGTCGCCGATGTCATCAAGATCGGCGAGATCCATAAGGTTAAGATCTTCTGCTACTGCCATTGTTATTTTTTCTCGCTTTCTTCAACTTCACTGCATACCAACGTGGTCTTCCCGGCTCCCGGAGGGCCGTACACGGTCAACCACGCTGACTGTTTGCCGAGTATCTTCCACAGCTTCGGCAGGGTCGGGTTCGGAAGTCGCCGAGGCAACTTATCCGCGATATCACGACGTACGTGATACTTTGCCAGGGCGTGCTCGTCGTCCTGCAGTTGCAGGAAACGTGTGCGCCGTGGAAACTTTACTGTTCCGGTCTTTTGGTCGAGGATGTCTTCGGCCGTAACGTACAGTCGAAAGATATCAGATGACTGTGCTGTAATGCTTTCATAAAACGCTGGATTGACCGATGGCGCGCGCTTTGTTTGCATAACATCGTAGGGGTCCTTCTGGTCTGTTTCGTGGAATACGGTAATTACCCGGGCGCCATCTCCGGCGCGGTGTATGTTCTTAAGTTGACGCATGAACTTGCGCTGCGCCCCCTGGTAGGCGTTGCGGCCGTACGTTTCGCCCTTGATCTCCTTGCTGATCGCGGCCAGGCTGTCGTCTTGGTCCTCGCCGTGCAGGATGTCGTCGCGCAGCGTCTCGGCGAGCTTCGACACGGTATCGACGATCACAAGGTCAGCAGGCGTGACTATTTCGGCAAGGTGCTTTGTATGTCGGACGAACTCGGTGTATGTGCGACAGGGCATACGGGTGATCTTATTCGCCTCGATCAGGTGCTGCACCGAGTCGATACCGGAAAGGTCACCATCCAGGAGGTAAATCATACGATCTCTTTCAGTGGTTCGCGGATGTTGTAGAGCAGACTTATCGTTTGTTCGTCAAGCTCTCCGGTCAGATCCTTCTTGCACGCCTCTTTGACGAGACACCGATCGCATGAGTTCATGTCGAAGCCCCGTTGTGGCGAGCGATAGTATGCCACAGAGCCCGCCGTGAGCCGAAGTTGCAGTATCTCACTGGCTGCATACTGAGCCTCTGCGAGCAGAATATCGCACTCAGCTTTCGACGGTATCAGCTCGTCCGGCTCCGGGTAACGCTCGGCGTTCGTCCATGCAACGTAGCCTTTCTTTAGATCGCGGCCCAGCTCTGAGCGAACCTTCACATACTCAAAGCGGACCTTCTCGGTTTTGAAGTGCTGCCGGAGGAGCGCCGTGTAGAGGCGTCCCTGAAAGTCCAGATCGACGTCCCACTCACCGTCCTTAGAAAATGTCTTCCAGTCGCGGCATACGATCCAGTCACCGGAGCGGTACACAAGGTCTGGCGTGATTCGAAGGCGTACTCCGGGTATAAGGTCGCACCAGTAAGGCAACTCCGCAGAGATGACATCCAGCGGCAATTTATTATGCAGCATAAACGCCTCCCATACCGGCAGCAACGGCTCGTCGGTCGCGCGTTCGCCTTTGAAGTATGCCTCTGCGCACTTGTGAAACGACGAGCCCTTACCCATAGCCTCGGGCTTAACCTTGGGCTCCAGTCCGCGTATAAACGACAGCTCGTACTGTTTCCTGCACCGCATCCAGGTATGCAAAGACGTACTCGACAGGTACAGCACTAGCGACGAACCTCGCCGAGCGGAATCTGCCCGGTGTAGATCTTACCGTCCTTGGAGTGACACACGAAATAGATCGCTGCTCGTCCGCCACCGAAGTCGATCGGGTTGCCTTCGCATATCAGAGGCTTGAACGGCACTGATGACGTCGGCAACGGGCTGGGCGAGCTAATGGGCGGCGGTGAGCTTGGAGGTAACATTGTCTTTAATCTCCACGGTAAGCGGTACGTCGAAGGTGACTCCGAAGTTCTGCTTTAGATTGCTTAGTGCTGATTCTATCATACAGCGGCGTATTGTAAACTCTAAAACGGTCTGATTATTGTTCCACTCATCCCACTCGAACTCGAACTTAATGTCGTCGTGAATGAACGCGCAGATCGGCATATCGTTAAAGTGACACTCGTCCAGTGCTGCCAGGGCTATGTCGGCTGCGAAACTCTGAACCTGGAAGTTGACCGCTTCGCGCCACATGGCATTGGTCAGGTCGCCGGCGTAGCTCCGCATCTGCGACTCCGCGATCAGAGTACCCTCCTCTGTCTGACGCGCGTGACGTACAAGCTCTCCCTGCGGCTTGTGGCACAGCTCGTTGAAGTTCGCGAAGTGACGGCGCCTGCCGATCGCATTCTCGACGTACCCATGCTCACGCATGAACATGTTGACGCGCTTGTACCATCCGCGGAAGCCGGGGAACGTCTCGTGCCACAGGCGCCGGATCTCCCCGCACTGGCTCATCGACAGATGAATGCCGGTCGTCTTGAGAACATACTCTTGCAATGTCGGCGCCTGCGCCATATAGAGTAGTCCGAAGTTCGCGGATTTCGCGATCTGCCTCTCCTCTTTCGTTATTTCGGACTCAGGCTTGGAATACACCAACGCTGCGAACCAACGGTGGGGGTCCCACTCGGCGTTTTCGTTGTATCGTGCGATAATACTGGACTCCTGGGCACACCAGGCCGCAACACGAAACTCAATCGCGCCGTAATCGGCGGACACGAGCACTCGCCCCGGCGATGCCGAAAGCATTTTGCGTAATACCGGATCTCTGGGTATCTGTTGGATATTAGGATTGCGAGCGGATGTGCGACCCGTCGAGGTACGTAGCACGGTATAAGTAGGGTGAACCCGTCCGTCTCCTGTTGAAGCAAACTCTTCGTACGGTTTGACAAACGCATTGATCGCCTTCTTCGCCTTTCTGTATTCTGTCAGCGCGAGCACGCTGCCGGTCTGTGGTAGTGCAGCGATTGTAGCGGCTGCCGTACTGGCTGTTCCGGTTGCCGTACTTGGCAGGTGGAACCCCTGTTCGGTCAGCCAGTCGGCGATGTGGTGATTCGACTGCGGGTTGAATGGGATCGGTTTGTCGATGACTTCGCCCTTTTTGTTGAGCTGCGTCATGCGGTAAAACTCGGGCATCTTCTTGCGCGCTTCCGCCGCGGCGGCGTCGAACATTTCGCGCGCTTTTGCTACGGCTTTCGAATCGACCCAGACACCACGGGCAGTACAGTCTGCCAGGGCGAGATATGCGGCGTGGAGGTGATCGGTAAGACGGATACGGGGCCCGAGATTGGCCGCAAGTTTCTCACGGAGTTGGTGAGTATAGATCGCATCTCGTGCATTGTAAGCGGCGAAAGCGTCGGAGCCGAGTTCGGCGTCCTTAGCGTCTTTCCAACCGCGTACGCCAAGGTACCGAACACAAAGAGGCTCAAGACCAAGAGGCTGAGTCTCGTCACAAAGGTAGGCCATAGCCATAGTGTCAAAGCTGGAAACGAGGCCGGTACGCGGATCGTCGAACGCCCAAGAGTTATGCCCCACCAATGCACGCCCCTGCAAGGATCGTTGAAACTCTTCAAGAAACTCTTCGGCACATACGAGAGCGGAATGCCCATCACTGACAGCAGCTTGAGTAACACGGTTATCTCCTTTATAGTCAGTTTCGATGTCGTAAGCTATGAATCTCCCTGGTATAGGTTTGCTCGGGTCCCACCACTCCCATCTTACGTCGTCTTCGGGGATTGCTGAGTCGCGTGCTCTTCGTAGATCCGCGAGAACAACCGCTCGCGCGTTCGGGAGTCGTAGTACGTGACCCGGATCATAAGTCGGCCAGACTTCGCACTGAAACCCGAAGTCGTCGTGCAGTAGCATCCGCGTGCCGCGCTTGACGGAAACTCCGCTTGTCTTGCATAAAGATTGAAGTGCCGTGTCACCGAGCGCAATAATGATCTTAGGTTGAACTGCATGAATCTCATCCCTCAAGTATGGTCGGCAGGCGTTGACAGACTCCGGCATCGGCTTCAGTTTGTCGGCTGTCTGACAGCGCACGGCATTCGTGATCCTCACGTTGCTCGGATCGAAGCCACTCTGTGTAAGCAGCTCGTCCAGCAGGCGCCCGTGCTTGCCTGTGAAGCAGGCGCCTAGCGTATCGTCTGAGCCGATCGGGTTCGAGCCGACGACTAACACGCTCGCAGGGCTCGGACCACGGCCCGGTATGCAGACACTTGCGGCCGTCAGATGCAACGGACACAGGGAACACTCAGCCATTAGCGACTGTATTTCTTGAATATGTCGCGTAAATCGGCACTACTGAGAGTCTTTATATCTACTTGATCCTCTATTACGACGGATACTAGAGCCTTCATGCCAGCTAGATCATCCGGTACTTTGAACGGATCCGAAGACGGTTTTTCGCTAGCCAGACTACTCAGGTAAAAGTAGTCGCCGGTACCGAGCATTTTTATCATCGTATTCGTGATCGGCGACCCTTTCTTACGAGCTGCTGTCGCGACTGCAAGAAAGCGATCCCATTTCGTGTTTAGTTCCAGCTCGCGTTTGTCATATTGTGCAACAGCTTCTTGCTGCTGTTTTACATGTGACGCGCGCAGCTTCTCGATGGCTGCGTCGATAAAATCTAAGACTGCCGCTTTTGCTAGTTTCATCCGTACACCGTCCCCGGACCGCCGGTCAGCGGCGGAACGTCGAACGGTACGCTGTCGCCGTACTCGTCGTCTTCGTCCGGCTCGAACTCCTCCGGGTCATCATCTTGTGTATAACTAGACTCGTTGCATAAATACGAGTTATTTGATTCAACGGCCCTCTGATTTTCCATCGCGATTGCTGGATCATACTCCGAAGGCAATTGATGCGATGGATGCTCTCTGTAAAACATTGTTTACTTCCTCTTTGCGCCGCAGTGTATTCATAAGAAACTCGTCGATCGTACCGGGTGACATATAGTGCGTCACGCTACGAGACTCGTCAGGTGAGTAGATTCTATCAATAGCCTGCTTATATTCAGCGTAACTGAATGTTAACGTAGGCACCAGTGCGTGCTGAATGTGACGTAACGTGATACCGATGCCGCCAGCCTTCATCTGCACGAGCAGCGCGAACGGGCCCGGTGCAGCCGACCGTTCGACTAGTCGATCCCGTTCTGCAAGCGGCGTGTCGCCTCGGATCACGCCATGCGGCACGCCGGGGCGTAATGCTTCCAGCGCCTTCAGGTACTCGGCGCCCTCACCTGCGTACTGGTAGAAGATCACGCACTTCTCGCCGATGCCGCGGATGTCGAGCACGTCGCGCATCACCGCCTTCAGCTTGCCGGTGTCTATTATGTGTGACTGCTTATCGTCCGCGATCACTACGCCAGTCGTACACTGGCGCAGCTTCGTCATGCGCGACAACGTGTGTGTTGCCGTGATACCGGGGTCCTCAGCGATCCATGCCTTCGCGAGCTGGTAGTACAGTTTCCCGGCTTCCTTGCCGAGCGGTACATCGCAGATGCTCTCCTGCCAACGATCGGGGCCAAATACGTCCGACCGCTTGACCCATGTCACGTACGGTTTGAGGCGTTCCATAAGTTCATCGACGTTTTGATGTCCGAGAACACGCGTCGGGAAAATTGGATCGCAGATCAGGTATCGTTCTCGGAAGGACTTGAAGTAGCGACCCCAGACATCCTCGTCCAATGCTGCAAGTTGTCCCCATAGGTCTCCGTAATTATTTGGTGCAGGTGTTCCCGTGAGTAACCTAACCCACGCAGCCGATCGACAGATTGCACGAACCGCCCGACCTCGTTGCGAACTAACTCCTTTGATGTAGTGCGATTCGTCAACGATGACATGTGTCGGTCCCCACTTCTTCAGAGCTGCGAGCTGTCCAGAGAGTCGGTCAAAGTTGATGACCCGTATTTCGCCGCATGTTCCACGTTCGGCGAGATGCCGGGCCCACATGCCGGATACGACGAGAGGACAAACCACAAGGACCCGGGAGGTACTGTGAGATACCTTACTAAGAGATTCTGAGGCGGCGAGGGTCTTTCCCAGGCGCGGATCGCAGAATAAAGCCCTTTTAGTGTCAAATGCATGCTCTTCCACTTCTTTTTTTTGCCAGGGGTATAAGGCTTCAAGCATCGCGCTTCCACGGGCGATCATCAAACTGCTTACGGAACTCTACCGGCCGCCGACTGAATGCAATGAGAAACATCAAATTGCAAAGTCCGTGGGCTAGGTGTGAGAGTCCACTCTCCTCGTCCATGTCCTGACCACTCCACCAAGCCCACAAATGCCGCTGCATTGCTGCGAACACGCGCCCGTATGCAATGCCCTTCTCCCAATTTCTATCTCCGTACTTACTCGCGCCAAACGCAAGGATTGATCCGACCGCCGGCAACAGTGACGGGTCTACAAGATCAATGCGCGGCTTGCCGCCGTCATCTTTGCGGCCGACTTCTGTATCACTCATACATAAGACCCTTTCCAAGAAAGACTGCAAGCGCGTGTTCTGCGCGCGCTCCCTTACTATTTTCCCAACCGATCAAAAAGAATACTATATCAACGTTGGATACTTGCTCAAGGTCCCACATGATGGCTGACTTGAGTTGCTCCGCCGATGGCGGATTTGCCGCGTTAATACCCATCGCGCGATCGTGGTCCGCCGGACTGATGACCCGCAGATTTATGTCCCGCAAATATTCAGCCGCATTATCAAATGCTGGAAAGTTAAAGTCTCTGTAGCCTGTCATTGGCCCAGCAATGTATACTGTTTTCTGGTCAGTCATTGCGCCCCTGGTACAACCTGCCTTCATAAATAGCTACTCCTTCAACAATGTGAATCTGGTCGAGCTGGTGTACGTTACGATTGCTTTTTGGAATCGTAACTACTGCGACTCCTTGTGCCCAATCCGTGCGTCCACGATCCGACGGAGTAATCGTTCTAAGCCGCCGTTTTGGATTCGTCGTCGAGCCCGTCCGACAGAGACATCCGACATCGTATGTCCAGTGATTCTGTCGAGCAGATCGAGTATGTGATACTTGTGTCGTTTGAGTGATGTGGTGAGTATGCCCATGAATGACCGATCCATGAAACTCCTTTACTTTCGGCGGTGCGTGTATTGCAAGCAGGTTGTCCGTGATCCAGTACTCGCCACCGGGGAACTGACCCGAATACGTGATGCCTAATTCGTTGTATCGTAGCAGATACGGCTCAGAACACACCGCCCATTCGGCAGGGTTTTCGTTAGCGCGCTTAATTCCTGCCATGCCGGGCACTTTCTCGTTAATCATGCGCTCAATCCGAAGCTGATGGTTCGAGCCTATCATTATGAACTTGGCGTCTGGTCCGATGATGGATCGTACCTTACCCAGCCAGCGGTGCCCCCAGTCAATCGCAGGCTGGGTCGTCTCGACGAACTCTTTGTGCTGTTCGTAACGGCTGAAAGTCGGCCAGTCAATAAAGTCGCCGATACAGATGACCCAATCTGGTCTAATAGCTTCGATAACCTGGAGACAGACGTCCATTGCTTGCGGGTCGTGTATAGGCTCCAATTCTCCGGTATCCTGGTCGCGCAGGAAGCCGACCTGAGCATCAGAAATGATGACGCCACGCTCCATGCCGTCCGTGTAAATTGGGGCCGGCGGTAAAAATTGAATCGGCCCGGTTTCAGCCGGCCGCAACGTATACAGCTCAGGCTCGGCGCCCTCGGGGATAATGTCCACACTGGTCGAGTGCAGCGCGGTAGTCTCAATCTCGCCGTCGGCGTTCTTTGCGGCTACGCCCCACGTTGACAGCCGAACGCTCTTTATCTTGTGAACGGTGTCAGGATCGACGCGGGCAGCCTGCAGTAGCTCAGCAACACGATTCAGGCGGTCCTGTCGCGCCGACTCCGTAATTGGCAGCTTGGCAACGGCTTTCTTTGCGCGCTGTACCCGGCTCTCGGCGGCCTGTACCGTGATATTCAGATGCGCGGCAAGCGCAGCGTATGAACCGCACTTGACAAATAGTGCAAGGATATCGACTGAAGGTACGCTTGGATGGTTACCCGGCATTAGTTGAGCCTTTCTGAGGACGGCCGCGCGGTCGTCCGATTATACCGCATTCTGTGTTAACCGAAGTCTAATAGCACTCTACTTCAGCTTTGGGGGCAAGCTTGTTTGCAGGAC
>Ga0302324_100025009_pt1 | contig 11474 bp, 11 predicted proteins | sample Palsa_T0_1_FD_201949 | JGI IMG/M metagenome (GOLD analysis project Ga0302324, IMG submission 201949) | Peat permafrost microbial communities from Stordalen Mire near Abisko, Sweden - Palsa_T0_1 | ecosystem: Environmental > Terrestrial > Soil > Palsa > Peat permafrost | place: Sweden: Abisko... | reverse complement strand
CATGACGGCACGTTTTTTTGACAGCATCGCAATGGGGCGCGAGCCAGGAAGTATTCAAGTGCAACGACAATTAGACAGTTCGTCCCTTATCGGAGGTTCAGCAGCGCTGAGCGTGATTGCCGCAGGCGTGCTTGCTCTCGCAGCGTGCGGCGGCGGCAGCAGCGACGGGCCGCCCCTGTCCCTTTCAGGGACGATAAGCGGGCTCACCACCAGCGGCCTGGCGCTGTCCAACAACGGTGTGAACCTCGAAATCAGCGCCGGAGCAACCAGTTTCACCTTCGGCCCGGTGCTCCAGAATTTGATCGGGTATGATGTAACCGCGCCACTCCAGCCTTCCGGTCAAGCCTGCACCGTGACAAACGGCAGCGGCACGGCGACCACGGCAAATATCTCAAATGTGGTCGTCACTTGCTCGAATCGGACGTTCAATGTCGGCGGCACGATCAGCGGACTCACTGCTTCCGGGCTGGTGCTGGCCAACGGCAGCGACACGCTCAGCGTGCCCGCCGGCGCGTCATCCTTCACCTTGCCTACCGGCGTCGCGTACGGCAGTTCTTATGCAGTCGTCGTGGCCGCACAACCGACCGGCCTCACCTGTGACGTGACCAGTGGCACCGGAACGGTGGCGGCGGAGGCCGTCACCAACATAGCGGTGAAATGCAGCGATCAGCCGCTCACTGTAGGCGGAAGCATCAGCGGCCTCGGGAACGCCACAGGCCTGGTACTCGCCAATGGCACCGCTACGTACACGGTCCCGGCGGGTGCAACCAGCTTTGCGCTCGACGCCGCGGAATCCCCAGGCGACACCTACGCGGTACGCGTGCAGTCTCAACCGACTGGCATAACCTGCTCTGTCGGCACCGGGCCCGGAACCATGCCGACCCACAACGTCACCGATGTCTCGATTACCTGTTCAGACCAGGCATACAGTCTCGGCGGAAAGGTCGCGGGGCTTACAACCTCGGGCCTCGTGCTGAGCGCCGGCGGCGATACCTACCGTGTGCCGGCCAACGCGACCCATTTCACGATGCCCACTGCCATTGCCTATGGCAGCACATACGCGCTGAGCGTACAGACACAGCCGGCCGGGTTGACCTGCACGGTCGGCGACGGCACGGGCATCATGCCTGCGAGCTCGGTCACGAACGTCGACCTGACATGCGCGGCGGCTAGCTACACTTTGGGAGGATCGATTTCCGGATTGACGACGTCGGGGCTCGTACTCACCGATGGCGCGGATGACCTCTCGGTATCGGCCAACGCCGCGCAGTTCTCGATGCCGAACGCTCTCGCCTCCGGCAGCGGTTACGCGGTAGCCATTCGAGCGCAGCCAAGCGGCGCGAGCTGCCAGATCACCGCCGGCACCGGTACCGGCACGGGAGACGTCGATACCGTAAGGGTGACCTGCGAAGCCCGATAGGGATGCGGTTACCCGCGACCCCGTTCTGACCTCGCGAACGCTTAAAGAGAACATGGGACCCCTCACCATGGATCGGAAACGCGAGCGCACCCTGCGAAGACCCCGGCTTCCGTACCGGATGCTCATCGTTCCGCTCCTTTTGCTAATGGCGTCCTTCAGCCTCGCGAGCTGCACGCGCAGAGAGCCGGCCGGCACTGCCCTCCCGACGGCAATGCCGCACCGGATGCTCGCAGGAAAGGCGGCGGATGCCGCGCGGTCGGAAAGCGCCAATACTCTGAGCCGGGAACACCATGTCGTTGCGGAAGTGCGTGAAGGCGATCTCGAGGCCCGCTTTCGCCGCGTCGCGGGCCGATGCAATGCCGATTTGGCAGATCACTGTACGATCTTGCAATCGGACCTATCGACCGGTGATTTGCCGGCAGGGCAGATACGATTGCGGATCGACCCGTCCGCGGTCGAGGATTTGATCTCATTTGCCTCCGCCGGCGGCACGCTCGTGCATCGCTCCACCACGGTCGAGGATCTCGCGGAGGCGATTCAAGACACGCAAACCCGACTCGAGATGCTGACGAATTACCGAAAACAACTCTTGGAGTTGCAGGCCAAGGCGGGCACGAACATCGATGCGGCGATCAAGATCGCGTCCGAGCTCTCGACCGTGCAGAGCAATCTGGAGGGCGTCACGGGCGAGGCGGCCTATCAGAGCAAACGCACGACCACCGACATCGTCGCGCTCGAGTTCATCGTCCCCGCGCGCAGCGCCTACTGGCGCCCCATCCGCGACTCGCTCCGAGATTTCGTCGGAAACCTCTCGACGGGGTTTTCCGAGGCCATCACGGCCGTCGCTTATATCGTGCCCTGGCTGCTGGTGGTCATCCCCGGACTCTATCTGCTCCGATTCCTTTGGCGGCGGCGCGGCCAATGAGCGCGAACCCGCCGAACGCCGACGCGGGAGCGGCCGGCGTGGCCGCCGCCATCGGCGAGCCGGCACGGGCGCGGATGCTGTACAGCCTGCTCGACGGCCACGCCCGCACCAGCACCGAGCTCGCCATCGTGGGTGAGGTAAGTCCCTCGACCGCAAGCGCGCATCTGGGACGCCTGGTCGAACACCGGCTCGTGTCGATGGCACCCCAAGGCAAGCACCGCTATTACCGGCTTGCCGGTCCGGCCGTCGCCCGGGTGCTCGAGGCGCTCAGCGCCGCGGCCGGGCCGAGTCGATCGGAATTCGTACCGGGCACGCCCGCGCATCTGCGCCTCGCGCGCAGGTGCTACGACCACATGGCCGGACATGCGGCGGTACTGTTGCGCGATCGCTTCGAACGGCTGCGCTGGCTCTGCGCGAGCGCAAAGGCGGACGATGAGTATCAAGTGACTTTGGCGGGGCGCGACGCGTTCGCCGCACTCGGCATCGACGTCGATGCCCTACGTGCGCTACGCCGGCGATTCGCCTTTGCCTGCGTCGACTGGAGCGAGCGCCGCCCGCACGTCGCTGGGGCGCTCGGACAGGCGCTCCTCCGCGTGGCCCTCGAGCGCAGGTGGTTCGTTCAGGATCTCGACAGCCGTGCTTTGAGAATCACGCCCGCGGGCCGGCGCCAGCTGCGCGCCCGATTTGGACTCGAACTCTGATATGGGGTGAGGGCTTGCCGTGGGAGCTCAGCCGAGAGTGCCCGGCACCGCCTCCAGAAAAGTTCTCTCCTCGCGCAAAATGACGCGCTTGTCCCGCGCGAAGCTGAAATTCTCGCGCGCCTCCGGGTCGGCCTTCAGGTGCTTGCGGTAGGCCTCATACGAGGCGAGACTGTCGAACCCGATCAACCCCCAGGCGATGTCGTTGGTTCCCTCGCTGGGGAGAAAGTACCCGAGGAGACGCCCGCCGCAGCGGGGAATGATCCGCCCCCAATTCTCGGCGTAGATCCGGAATTCCTCGCGCTGCACAGGGTCGATCTGGTAGCGGATGAAGCAGGTGATGTTCATGGGGATATATTGCATGGCGCATGCTATACGACACTTCGTCATCCGACGAAATATGAATGTAAAAACCCGGGATTGCGGCACGGTGATCGATCGAGTCCCTCCCCACGCATTGCTCGGCGCCTCTGCATTGGTGTGCGCGGCGCTGTCATTGTCCCCCCCGCCTGCGTCGTCCGCAGCTGCGCCCAGCCCGCCGACTCGGGCGCAAGCGACTCAGGCGCAGGCGGCGCAGATCAAGGTGGCGTGGGTACGATGGTTGCCGGGCGGCGTGCCGCTGGCCGGCTATGCGACCCTTGCGAACGTATCTGGTCAGTCAATCGTCCTGACTTCGGCCACCAGCGCCGCCTTCCATGACGTATCGCTGCACCAGACGGTCCAGACCGGCGGCACCGTGCGGATGTCACCGCTGGATCGTATCGCCATCGCGCCGCACGCAGTGCTCGATTTCGAGGCCCGCGGGATTCATCTGATGTTGATGCAGCCGCGCGCGGCGCTCGATCCGAACGGCGCGATTTCCATCATATTGCACTTTGCAGACGGCTCGTCCCTCACGGTTCCGTTTCAAGTCCGCACCTCAGCCGCAGCACCGCCGAGCGACTGAGCCTCGCTTGCGCGGCATGCCTTGTCGGGCTGCCGCCTGCTGTCGCAGCGTGGTAAAGTTCGTCGGTATCTCGGGCGGAACGACGTAAGTTTTCGCCGATCATGAATGTATCGCCGTATTCCTCGGAGAGGTTGCGTATGAATGGATCTGCATTTCGGCTTCCCCGCCTCGTCGCGGCCCTCGCGGTACTTCTCTGGTGCCTCGACGCCGCGGCCGCCGCTCCCGACGCAGCCCTCCAGGCCGCCGTCGCGAATCCTGCGCGCAGCCCGAACTTCGTGGCGCGCGACAAGGCGCGCCATCCGGCGGCAGAGCTCGCCTTCTTCGGTATAAAGCCCAACATGACCGTGGTCGAGCTCTGGCCGGGCGGCGGCTACTGGACCGAGATACTGGGCCCGTACCTCGCGAAGCAGGGGACCTATTACGCGGCGCTCGAGCCCGCCGCCAACCAGGAGGCCGAGCAAGGCAACGCCAAGTGGCACACGCGGGTCGATGCCATGAAGACTCAGATGGGCACGGTCCACGAGACCAGCCTGGGCGCCGGCCATTTCGACATCGCGCCCCCCGGCTCCGCAGACCTCGTGCTCACGTTTCGCAATCTCCACAATTGGATGGATGGCGGCTATGCCGATCAAGCGCTGGCCGCATGCTTTTCCGCCCTCAAGCCGGGCGGCATCCTCGGCATCGAGGAGCACCGGGGCCGCAACGACAAGCCGCAAGATCCCAAGGCGGCGGACGGCTATGTGCGTGAGGACTACACGATCGCGCTCGCAAAGAAGGCGGGATTCGTGCCGGCCGGATCGTCCGAGATCAACGCGAACCCGAAAGACACCAAGGATTGGGTGGATGGCGTATGGACCTTGCCGCCTACTCTCTCTCAGGGCGATAAGGATCGAGCGAAGTACGTCGCGGTGGGCGAAGCCGACAACTTCGTGCTGCGATTCCGCAAACCGGCGAAGTGAGCTCGCGTCCCGGCGAGCTCACTTCGCGTCCTCGAAGCGCTAGATTTCCGGGCCGATGACGATCGGCGAGCCGTCCTCGAATCGCGACAGGCGGAACGGCATGGGATCGACCGAAGGGGTCTGTCCGGTCGCCAGATCCGCCGCGAGGCGGCCGGCGCCCGGACCGATGCCGAAGCCGTGACCCGAGAAGCCGGTTGCAACGGTCAAGCCTGGAACTGCGCCGGTGAGCCCGATGTAAGGCACGATGTCCGGTGTCACGTCGATGTATCCGGCCCACTCCTGCACGATTGGGACTGCGCTGAATTGCGGATAAAGCCGGATCATGGCCTCGTGCGCTTCGCGGTTCAGCGCCCGATCCGGTAAGGGATCGAGCACCCGCTGACGCTCGAAAGGACTTGTTCGATCGAGCCGCCAGCGGCGCGGCGAGGTCCACTCCACGAAGGATTGCGCGTTGAAACGCGGCTTCATGTTGTCGCGCTCCTTGCGAAGGGTCGGCAGGAACTCTCGCAGGTAGCGCAACGAATCCGGAACCATTGGCACGACAAAACCGGACCCGCGGGCGATGGTGTAGCCGCCATCGAGGCGCTTGCGATAAGCCACTTGGTCCATGTATGTGCACGTGTCGGGTGCATCGGTGACGGGTGCTGTCCGCATCACCGAGGAGAGCACTTTCACTTGTGGCAGGCGCATGCCGAGGCTCGCGCAAAACAGGCTCGTCCATGCGCCGCCCGCCAGAACCACCGCCTCGCAGCGGATCACTCCCCGCTCCGTGATCACGCCGCTCACACGTCCCGCGTCGCGCTCGAGGCCGCGCACCGCGCAATGCGTGAGAATGACGGCGCCCATGCGCTGCGCGGCCCGCGCGATGGCCGGAGCGGCCTTCTGGGGCTCCGCGCAACCATCGTTCGCGACGTGCAACGCACACCGATAACTTTTCTGAGCACCCGCCATCAAACGCTCGAACTGCGCGCCGCGCACGAGGCGTGCGCCGATGTCGAAAGGACGCGCCATGTCGAGCCATGCCTGAAAACGCTGCTCGTCCTCTGCGGATTCGGCCACGTACATGACGCCGCACTCGCGAAAGCCGGTGGCGCAGTCCGTCAAACGGTCCATGTCGCGCCACAACCGCAAGCTCTCGACGATCAGCGGCATCTCCCGCTCGTCCCGCCCGGTCTGTCGGCACCAGCCCCAGTTGCGGCTGGATTGCTCGCAGGCGATGTATGCCTTCTCGCACAGCGCCACCGGAATGCCTCGCGCGGCCAGCGACAGCGCCGCCGAGGTGCCGATGATACCGCCGCCGATGACCACGACGCTGGTTGACGCGGGCATCCGTTCATCGGGCGTCACCGAGTCGACATAGGGGCCCATGAATCCTCTCTTAGCAAACTTGTTATTATACGGTGCACGGAGGAGCATATTCGGCGCGCGTACCATGCTATCGCAGTCCTCCATACCCGTAATCGACGTATCATCGCTCTTCTCGAGCGGCGGTGCGGATCGGACCCACACCGATGGGGCGATCCTGCGCGCCGCGGCGACGCCGGGGTTTTTTCTCGCACGCAATCTTCCGCGCACCGTGCCTGTCGACCGCGAATCGCGTCTCGAGCTGCTGCGCTTGTTCGATCTGCGGGAGGCACAGATCCGACCCTTGTGGCGCAAGAAATTCGATGCATCTCACGCCAACGTCTACCGCGGCTGGTTTCCGTTGCAGATGGGATTTCTGACCAGCAAGGAAGGCATCGACATGGGCCCCGACGTCGCCTACGGGTCCTCGGTCGTGCGCGCCGATGATCCGCTGCAGGAGCCCACGCCGCTCCCCGACGAAAGCGCACTGCCCGGCTGGCGCGAGGCTGTCGGGAGTTACTACCTGGGCATGGTCGAGACGAGTCGGGCGCTGATGCATTCCATCGCTCGGAGCCTGTATCTCGCGGAGCATTTCTTCGACGAAGCATTCGACCGAGGTCTCTCGACCTTGCGCCTCATACGCTATCCGCCGCGCACGGACGTAGAGCAAGCTGCCGCGGCGGACCCCAGCGTGTGGGTGGTGCACGAAGGCAAACGCCACTACGTGACCGGCGCGCCGCACGTCGATAGCGGCTTCTTGACCTTGCTGGCGCAACACGGGGTGGGCGGGCTGCAAGCACGCGACCGTGACGGAGCATGGGTCGATGTCCCCTCGCTCGAAGGCGCGCTCGCGGTCAATTTCGGCAAGGTGCTGGAGCGCTGGAGCGCAGGGCGCATCCGGGCCACGGAGCACCGGGTAATCGGCAGCGGCGAGCCGAGAATGTCCATCCCGTTCTTCTACGAAGCGCGCGCGGACGCCGAGATCCGCCCTCTGCCCATGGATGCGGCCACCACGTCGTTCGAGCCGTTTCTGTACGGGGACTATCTCTGGGCCACGACCACGCAGTTCGTCGAATTCAAAGGCATGGAGAGGTTGCGCGCGCCGCGACGGGCGGGACGGAGCGGCAGCGCACGAGACTGTTCCGCTTGAAAGGCGCGCTTTCGGTCCCATAACGCCTGAAGATGCGTGTTCGTCGCCGGTTTTCGAGTCCCTTCTGGCTCGTCTTCTCTTTTCCACTGTACGTCGGCTTGCGCCTGCTGCCTGGACTCGCCACGAGCCCGTGGAGCGTTGGCATCGGCATCGCTGTTCTGATCGGCGGGTGCCTGTTGATTGCGTTGCGTCGCCGCGATCGATCCGCCTGGGCCGGTCCTGTCGCGCTGGGATTCTTCTCCACCTTGCTCGTAATGACGGTGCTGCGGGACTTGGTTCTTCTTTGCGCCCGCATGGTGTTCGGAGCTGCCGCCTGCGCCGCGCTCGTTGGGCCGACCGCCATCGACGTTCTGATCGTTACCACGCTCTTCACACTCGCGGGCTTAGTCCTCGCGCGCCGACCGCGCCTGGTGAGCGTCGATATTCCCATCGCACGTCTACCGGTGCCGCTGCACGGCTTCTCCATAGCACAGATCAGCGATCTGCACGTTGGGCCCACCATCCGCCGGGGATTCGTCGAGCGTCTGGTCGCGCGCGTGAATAACCTCGACGCCGATCTCATCGCGGTCACGGGCGACCTGGTCGACGGATCGGTCGAGCAACTCGCAAGCCACACAGCGCCTCTCTCGAAGCTATCGGCGCGCCACGGTGCTTTCTTCGTCACGGGCAATCACGAGTATTACTCCGGCGAGCGCGCGTGGACGAACGAGATCGAAAGGCTCGGACTCACTGTATTGAAGAACGAGCACGTGGTGCTGCGGCACGACGGCGCCCTGCTCGTGCTTGCCGGCGTCGACGACATCGGCGCACAACATTTCGACCCCGCGCAACGCAGCGATCCGGCCGCGGCGCTGTACGGCGCACCCGCCGGCGCGGGCGCGAAAATTCTCCTCGCACATCAACCGAGTTCTGCGGCCGCCGCCGCGAAAGCGGGATTCGACGTGCAAATATCGGGGCACACGCACGGCGGACAGTTCTGGCCGTGGAACCATTTCGTGCGCTTCTTTCAGCCCTTCACGGCGGGCTTGTACCGGCTGAAGAATCTCTGGGTTTACGTGAGCCGCGGCACCGGCTATTGGGGACCCCCCAATCGCTTCGGCGTTCCTTCCGAGATCACGCGCATTCGACTCGTTCCCGAACCCTCCTAACGTCGACGCCGACGCATCTCGCCCGTGTGCTCACCCTATTTTGGCGGTGCGCTCGGCTGCGGCGGCGAGTTGCCCGGCGCGCGGGCGGGAAGGCCGACCGACGCCGGTTCCGGGAGACCCAGGTTGCGAGGCATCGGGCCGATTTGGCGGGTATAGTCCGCGATATCGCTGGAGAACCTCATGAACACAATCCGAATTCTCGATCAATCACGGCGCGGAAATCTCGGCCTGGTAATCGTCGGCGTCTTGGTAGTCTTGATTTGCGGGCTGGCAGCCTGCGAAACCCAGCAACAGCGTGTCGAGCAGCGTGAGGACCTTCTCTCGGCGGCCGGATTCGTTGTCCGCCCCGCGAACACGCCTGAGCGCCAAGCGATGCTGCATCGACTACCGGCGCACACATTCGTGCAGCGAGTGAACGGAGATGTCGTCCACTATGTTTATGCAGATCCGCTCGTCTGCGGCTGCCTATACGTCGGATCTCAACAGGCATACAACCAGTACAAGGCGAACCAGTTGCAACAGCATCTCGCCGATGAGCAGCAAATGACTGCCCAGACCTATTCCGACGCCACCTGGAACTGGGGCGCGTGGGGACCCTGGACGCCGGGACCGGGGTTCGGGTTTGTCTACGGCCCCCCTTACGGCTGGTAACGAACCGCCTTTTTATCTGGCGCCCCATTGGCAGCTCATGGGAACGCTCGAGGCACTGAACGGAGTCATCCTGTTCGGTCTGACGACCGCGTTCCTGTTCAATATGATTCGCGAGGCATGGCCGACCGCGGAGAAGTGAGCCGCCTGTCAGAGCCTTTGGCGAAAGTACGAGTTTGGTGGAAGCTATGACCGAGGCGAGCGTGAAAACGAGTTCAGCCTGGCAACTGTACGTGCCGAAACTGGTCACGCTTCTGCGTCAGGGCTATGGTTTCAAGGATTTTCGGAGCGATTTGGTTGCCGGCCTCACGGTTGCCATCGTCGCGTTGCCGCTCGCCATGGCGCTTGCCATTGCGTCGGGGACGACCCCCGAGAGGGGTCTGTACACCGCAATCGTCGCGGGATTCCTGGTATCCGCCCTGGGAGGCTCGCGTGTGCAGATAGGCGGCCCGACTGCCGCCTTCATTCCCGTGGTGTTCACCGTCATCGAGAGATTCGGCTACGGCGGTCTCATCCTGTGCACGCTGCTCGCAGGCGTGATGTTGATAGCCGCCGGGATCCTTCGCGTCGGAGCACTGATGAAATTCATGCCGCAACCGGTGATCACGGGCTTCACCGCAGGCATCGCGGTCAGCATATTCTTGAGTCAGGTGAAGGATCTGCTCGGCTTGCGCATGGGGGCCGTCCCCGCCGAGTTCTTCAGCCGCCTCGGCGCCTACGCCGAACATCTGGGCGACTTCAACACATGGTCCGTGTGCGCCGCTCTTGCAAGCGTGGTCATCATCGTGCTGCTGCGCCGCTGGCGTCCCGGGTGGCCGGGATTTCTCATCGCCGTCGGCGCCATCACCCTCGTGTGCGTAGCGCTTGGGATTCACATGGAGACCATCGGCAGCCGGTTTGGAAGCATACCGATGGAGCTACCGCATCTGGCACTGCCGCACATTCCGTTGGAGCGAACCCGGGAATTGTTCCCGAGCTCCTTCACCATCGCCTTCCTCGCCGGCGTCGAATCGTTGCTTTCGGCTGTCGTCGCGGACGGTATGATCGGCGGACGGCATCGCTCGAACTGTGAACTCGTCGCGCAAGGCACGGCGAATATCGCGTCGGCGCTTTTTGGCGGCTTGCCCGCGACTGGCGCGCTCGCGCGCACCGCCACCAACGTGCGGGCGGGCGGTCGATCGCCGGTCGCCGGTATGCTGCATGCCGTGTTTCTGCTGATCTTCATGCTCGCACTCGGGCCGTGGCTCAAGTACGTCCCGCTGGCTGCGCTCGCGGCGGTGCTGCTCATCGTGGCCTGGAACATGGCCGAGATTGAGAGCTTCAGGCACTTGTTGCGCGGTCCAATGGGCGATCGGGCAGTACTCCTTCTCACCTTCACCCTCACGGTCATGTTTGATCTCACGATCGCCATCGAAGTAGGCCTCGTGCTCGCCGCATTCCTGTTCATGCACAGCATGGCCGAAATGGTATCGTTGAAATCCGACGTCTCCTTCCGCGAAGAAGACGAGGATGCGCCCGACTCGCTTGCCGCACCCGACCAGCGCGCAGAGCTCCCTCCGGGGGTCGAGGTTTTTCAAGTCTCGGGACCGCTCTTCTTCGCGGTCGCAAACCGCCTCGACGAGGTGCTCGACCTATTCCCCAAACCGCCGCAGGTATTCATCCTGCGACTTCGCCAGGTTCCTCTCATCGATGCGAGTGGCGCGGGAGCATTGCGCCAACTCATCGCGCGTTGCGCACGCGCCGGCACCCGCGTGATTTTCTCCGGGTTGCGCCCACAACCGCTCGAGATTCTGACGCGGATGGGCACGCGTCCGGACGGCCAGCGGTTGCAATTCGCGGCTGACTTTCACGAGGCGCTGACGCTCGCGCTTGCGGCGTCCGATTCTGCGGAGCCGAGCCGCCGTTGAGCGCGCCATTTCCAAGTATCGCGCTCCCGGGCATACTCGCCCCATCAGACTAACGACGAGTGAGACCAATATGGAGCGACCGGGTTTGTGGATGGCGGGACTTGTCATCATGGCCGTGAGCGTCAGCGCGCTCGCGACCACGAGTGTGATTTCCGATCCGATCGTCAAGTCGATCCGACACGGCGACTGCTCCCAGGCGATCACCGAGTTGAAGTCCGAAGTGGGACCTTCGCAGGACAACCAGACCGCCATTTTCGTGGCAGCGCGCATGTTCGACGAGGGCATCTGCGTGAACAAGGCGTCGGACACCGCGACGAGGCTGTACGCTC
>Ga0302324_100025007_pt1 | contig 11475 bp, 8 predicted proteins | sample Palsa_T0_1_FD_201949 | JGI IMG/M metagenome (GOLD analysis project Ga0302324, IMG submission 201949) | Peat permafrost microbial communities from Stordalen Mire near Abisko, Sweden - Palsa_T0_1 | ecosystem: Environmental > Terrestrial > Soil > Palsa > Peat permafrost | place: Sweden: Abisko... | reverse complement strand
CGACCGTGGTCGGCTCTGTTTTTTACGCCGAGCAGCCCGCAGTGCACACCTACTGGGCTATCTCGCAGTTCGTCCCATCGGCGCTGGCCGAGTCCCGGGGTAGCACAGCTGCAGGGGTAGCCCTGCTGGCAGAGTTCCGCGGCACTGCAGAGTTCGAAAAGGTACCCGGGCACCATTGGACCTACGTCGGGTCGTCCGGCACCGGGCCCTGCCCGAGGGACTTGCCTGTCCCCGTCCTGACTACTTGGGGGCTGTGCACCGTAGGTTCCTGAGGCACTGTAGGTTCCTGAGGCACTGTAGGTTCCTGAGGCACTGTAGGTTCCTGAGGCACGGTACGTTCCTGAGGCACTGTAGGTTCCTGAGGCACTGTAGGGCCCTGAGGGCCATGTTGGCAGGATTGGCACCAGAGGCAGGATCGGCATCAGAGAAGCTCCTGAGGTGCCGATCTTTAGATGGTGAAGAAGGCAGCCTTTGCCGGTCCGGCACGAGAAGCGGCCCTCCTGTTCGCCATCTGCGGCGTCGTCGCCCTGGCCGGAGCACCGATGCCGGGGCCGGTCCACCGTGTGGCGGTCGCTGCGATCGGGATCGGTTGCTTCGCCCTCGCCGGAGTGATCAGGGTGCTCCCCTGGGGGCGCTGGGGGGGCTCGGCGACGCTGGTACTTATCCTCCCGCTGCTTGCCCTGGTCGACCTCACGGAGTTCGCCGGCGCCCCGGCCCGCACCAACACCGTGCTCGTGTTCCTGCTGTTCGCCTGGGTGGGTGCCCATCAACCGCGCTGGAGCTCCCTATGGCTGGCTCCTTTGGCGGCGATCTCCTACACCGTACCTATGGTCGTGACGGGCCGAGCCACACCCCTCGGCTTTTTCAGCGTGCTGCTCATGATCGTTGCCTGCATGCTGGTGGCCGAACTGATCGCGCATATCGCCGAGCAACGGCGGGCCTCCGAAAGGGAGCTGCGCTTCCTGGCTGACAACACGAGCGACCTGGTTGTGCGCTGCGGCCTTGACGGGGTGGTCCTGTATGCCTCCCCCTCTGCAGAGCGCATGCTCGGCAGGCGGCCCGAAGAGCTGGTCGGTCGAGCGGCCAGCGAACTGTGCCATCCTGACGACGTCGCCCCGGTGCTCTCGCTGAAGGAACGCAAGCCCGGAGAGATCGTCAGGGACACCCGCCGGCTGCTGCGCGGCGATGGCACATACGTCTGGGTCGAGGCGCTCACGCAACGAGTGCCCGGTGCTCAGCCCGGGACCTTCGAGACCATTTCCAGCTCGCGGGACATTACCGAGCGTCGCAAGGCCGAAGAAGACCTCATGCACCTCGCCACCCACGACGAGCTGACCGGACTACCCAACCGCTTCTTCCTCTCCCAGCACCTCGGCCCTGCACTTGCTGACGCGGCGACCCCCGGCCTGAGCGGCGTTGTTCTCTTCGTCGACCTCGACGGTTTCAAAGCCGTCAACGACAGCCTCGGCCACGTCTATGGCGACCGGCTGCTGGTCCAAGTGGCGCAACGCCTCGAGCGCGTGACCCGTGCGGGGGATGTCGTGGCGCGCTTCGGCGGGGACGAGTTCATCGTCGCCTGCCCCACCACGGACGTTTCGTCCGCTCAGCTTGCTCAGCGCATCGAGCAGGAGCTGTCGGTGCCGTTCGAGCTGGACGCCCACATCGTCACGATCAGCGCCAGCGTCGGATGGGCCCACGTCAGCGAAGGTGTTACTCCCGAAGCGCTGATGGCTGCCGCCGATCGCTCCATGTACGCGGTGAAAGCCGAGAGGCGCAGCGCGCCCGGGATCTTCACACCCGAGATCGCGGCCCAACCCGCGGGCCCGCCGGGCGTGACCCGCGCTTGTTAGGGCAGGATCACCAGGTCGTCGCGGTGGACGACCTCTTTGGGGACCTCGGGGGGTAGTTCAGAGGTCCTCCGGCCGGCCCACTCGGAGAGCGCCTTCGAAGTGTGACGCACGAGGCCCTTCGCGAAGATCTCGCCGTCCGGGCCCGTTACGGCGACCGCGTCCCCAGGGGCGAACTCCCCGCGTACCTCGCGCACGCCAGCCGGCAACAACGAGACGCCCTTGCCCATGAGGGCTTCCTTGGCGCCGGCGTCCACGACAACCGTCCCCACCGGGGCGAGCGCGAAGGCGATCCAGAGCTTTCGGGCGGACAGGCGCGCAGGGCGGGGCTTTACGACGGTGCCGACCCCGGGCGCCCCTGCCAACGCGTCCCGCAGCACGTCGGCCCGCTCGGCCGAGGCGATGACGACCCGGACACCCGACCAGGCTGCGATCTTCGCAGCCGCCAGCTTGGAGGCCATGCCCCCGCTCCCCCGGCTCGTGCCGGCGCCGCCGGCCAGGGCGAGCACCTGGTCCACCTCGCGTACCTCTTCGACGAGCGAGGCCTGTTCGTCGACGCGCGGGTCGGCCGTAAACAAGCCCGCCGCATCGGTAAGGAGCAGCAGCAGGTCGGCCTGGAGCAGGTTGGCAACCAGGGCCGCCAAGCGGTCGTTGTCCCCGAAGCGGATCTCGTCGTCGGCGACCGCGTCGTTCTCGTTGATGACCGGGACAACGCCCAGGTCGAGCAGGATACGGAGGGTCTCGCGGGCGTGCAGGTACTGGGCTCGGTGCATGAAATCGAGGGGAGCGAGCAGGACCTGGCCCCCGATAATGCCGACTGCCTCGAGCGCTCGTTCGTAGTGGCCCATGAGCCGGCTCTGTCCGACAGCCGCAACGGCCTGGAGCACCGCCAGGTCGGTCGGGCGCGGGTAGAGGCCGAGCACGGGGAGGCCGGCGGCGATAGCCCCGCTCGTAACCACGACGGCCCGGTCGCCACCCTTGCGGAGCTCGGCCACTTCGGAGCACAGCTTGGCCATCGCCGCCTCGACGACGTGGCCGCGCTCGTCGGTGATCGACGAGGTCCCGACCTTCACGACGACCGTAGCCATCAACCCGGCCCCATCAGTTCGGCCCCACCATCAGTTCGGCCCCATCAACCTGGTTCCCAGTCGAACTCGAAGCGGCCGATGCGGACCCGGTCCCCCTCCTTGGCACCGGCCCGGGTGAGAGCCCGGTCCACCCCGAGGCGCTTCAAACGCCCCTGCACGTAGGCGAGCGCCCCCGCGTCAGTGAGGTCGGAAATAGCGACCGCGCGCTCGGCCTGGCGGCCCGTCACGACCAGCGACCCGTCCGGCCCGCGTTCGACGAGCACACCCGTGGGCACGGGCCTGTGCAGCATCACCCGGCGTGCGCGGGGTTGGAGGGCACGAGCTCCCTCGACCAGCTGCGCGAGCTGGCCCATCAGCCAGGCGATCCCCTCGCCGGTAACGGCCGAGATCGCCGGGAAACCTGAATGCGAGCGCCAGGGCTCCGAGGCGAGATCGGCCCGAGAACCGACTACCAGGCGGGGCCGCTCCATGAGCTCAGGTTCGTGCTGCTCGAGCTCTGCGAGAAGGATCCGCTCCTGCTCGGCCGGCTCGCGCCCGTCGTCGGGTGCGAGGTCCACCATGACCAGCAACACCCTCGCCCTTTCGATGTGGCGCAGGAACTGGTGCCCGAGCCCCTTGCCCTCGCTGGCACCTTCCACGAGGCCCGGGATGTCGGCGACCACGAACTCGTGCTCGTCGAAGCGCACGACGCCGAGGTGCGGCTCCAGCGTGGTGAAGGGGTAGCTGGCGATCTTTGGCTTGGCCGCCGATATGCGCGAGATGAGCGTCGACTTGCCGGCATTCGGGAACCCGACGAGCGCCACGTCGGCCATGAGTTTGATCTCGAGGTTGAACCAGGCTTCCTCGCCGATCTCACCTTGTTCGGCAAAGGCGGGTGCTCGCCGGCGGTTGGAGAGGAACCGGGCGTTGCCCTTGCCGCCCTGTCCTCCAGCGGCGGCCAGCCAGCGCGAGCCGGCCTCGTTGATCTCGGCCACCACCTCCCCTGCGAGGTCGCGCACGATCGTCCCCTCCGGGACGGGTACCTCGATGTCGGCCCCCGCCCGCCCATGCTTGCCCTTGCCGGAGCCGTGGGCGCCAGAGGTGGCGCTGCGGTGGGGGTGGTCCTTGAAGGAGAGCAACGAAGCGACGTTGTGGTCAGCGACCAGCCAGACGTCCCCGCCCTTGGCGCCGTCGCCCCCGTCAGGGCCGCCTTCGGCTACGTGCGCCTCCCGGCGGAACGAAACGGCGCCCGCGCCGCCATCACCGGCCTTTACGTGGAGCTGGCACTCGTCAACGAACACAAACGGACCTCGGGCGCCGGTGAGAGGTTATTAGGCCCCAGGAGACCGAGCCCAGGGACGGGCCCGGATGATGTCAGTTGTTCGCAGCGTCGACGGGTTCGACGGCCACGACGCGCCGTCCGTTGCGGTGGGCGAAGCGAACATGCCCGTCCATAAGCGCGAAGAGGGTGTCGTCGTTGCCCTTCCCGACGCCGGTGGCCGGGTGGAAGCGAGTGCCACGCTGGCGCACGATGATCGACCCCGCGGTGACAAGGCCGCCGTCGAACACCTTCACGCCCAGTCGCTGCGCATTGCTGTCACGGCCGTTGCGAGTGCTACCGCCACCCTTGGTCTTGGACACTTGCTCAAGCCTCCCTGGTGATCGCGGTTACTTCGATGGTCGTGTACCGCTGGCGGTGCCCCCAGGAACGGCGTCCACGGGTCTTGTTCTTGTAGGTGAAGCCCCGCACTTTGGGCCCCTTTTCCTCGCCTACGACCCTGGCGCTCACGTTGGACCCGGACAGCTCAGCGGGCGTTGAGAGCACAGTCGAGCCGTCCACGAGGAGGACCGGCTCGAAGGTAACCTCGTCGCCTTCAGCCGCGCCGAGAAGTTCGACCGCGACGCGCTGGCCTTGTTCGACGCGCTCTTGTTTGCCGCCTGTTTTTATCACTGCATACACAGGAGCGACAGTATAACGGCAATGCCCCGCCTGCGTTCAGCGGGCAGTCGCAAGTAGGCTGAAGGGGAAGCTCGGTAGACATCCAGCACACTACGAGGAGGCACTCCCGATGCCCAGTCCTGAAGCGGCCAACGGCTCCGCGACGTTGACATTTGATGGTGAGCAGATCGAACTGCCCTCGGAGAAACCGACGCTCGGGCGCACCGCCCTCGACATTTCCAGCCTTGCTGAGCACGGCCTCGCGGTGTTCGACCCGGGTTATGCGGACACCGCTGCGTACCACTCGGCGATCACGTTCGTCGACGGGGAGGCGGGGCGCCTGTATTACCGGGGCTACCCGGTGGAACAGCTCGCTACATCGTTCTCGTTCTTGGACGTCGCTTACCTTCTCATCCACGGCGAGCTGCCCACCGCGCAGGCGTCGGAGGAGTTTTTCGCAAAGGTGCGCGACCCAAAGCTCGTGCTGCACGTCGGGATCGAGCGGCTTTTCGACTCCTTCCCGCAATCGATGCACCCGATGGCCATGCTGGCGATCGCCACCGAGGCGCTCTCGGCGTACTCCGACGACGGGCCCAAGTCCGATAACCGCTCGCTCGTCGAGCAGGCGGGGGTACGGATCCTGTCGGCGATGCCGATATTCACCGGCTACGCCCTCTCGACGCTCCGCGGCCTTCCCCGGGCCAAGAGCAACCGGTCGCTCGATTACGCCGAGGACCTGCTCCAGCTCTGTTTCGCCATCCCGGGCAGCGACCACCTGCCCGACGACGCCACCGCCAGGGCGCTCAACACGCTGCTGATCCTGCATGCAGACCACGAGTTCAATTGCTCGACGGCCACTTTGCGCATGGTGGCGTCCTCAGGGGCCGGCTTCTATGCCGGTGTGTCTGCGGCAATAAACGCCCTGTGGGGACCTCTCCATGGAGGGGCCAACCAGGAAGTCATAAAGATGCTCCAGGAGATAAAGGACTCCGGTCAGCCTTTCAGCCATTTCGTGGACAAAGCCAAGGACCGCAACGATCCCTTTCGCCTCATGGGTTTTGGCCACCGCGTTTACAAGACGACCGACGCGAGGGCCAAGGTGATCCGCCAAATAGCGTTGGATCTCGTGGAAAAACGTGCCTCGAACGACCCCCTGCTGGACATCGCCTTGCAACTGGAGGAAGTGGCGCTGGCTGATGATTACTTCATTTCCAGGCGGCTTTACCCCAACGTCGACTTCTATTCGGGGATCATCTACCGTGCGATCGGCTTCCCCGACGAGATGTTCACGCCGCTTTTCGTCGCCGGGCGCACTGCCGGCTGGGTTGCCCACTGGCTCGAGCTCACGAGCTCTCCCGCCAACCGCATCGGCCGGCCGACACAGATTTATACGGGCCACGGCGAGCGTCGCGTGCCTCCCCGATCGAGCTAAGCCCGCTTTACAGCAGGGATTCGTCGAAGATGATCCCGCGCCCGCCGCAAGTCGGGCAGGTTTCCGAGTAGGACTCGACAAGGCCTTCGGAAATACGCTTGCGGGTCATTTCGACAAGGCCCAGCTCGGATATGTCAAAGACCTGCGAGCGGGTCTTGTCCCTTGCCAGGGCCTCCCGGAAGGTGCGGATAACCTCGGCACGGTTGGCCATTATCTCCATGTCGATGAAGTCGATCACGATTATCCCGCCGATATCGCGCAGGCGGAGCTGGCGGGCTATCTCTTCGGCCGCTTCAAGGTTGTTGCGGAACACCGTTTCTTCGAGGTTCGACGTGCCCACGTTCTTGCCCGTGTTCACGTCGATGACCGTCAGCGCCTCGGTGCGCTCGATGATGATCGACCCGCCTGAAGGCAACCAGACCTTGCGGTCGAGAGCCTTGTGGACCTGCTCGTGCACCCGGAACCGCTCGAACAGCGGCAGGGCCTCATCGTTGGGGTCGACCAGCTCGACACGGTCGGCGAGCTCGGGCGTGATGCTGGTGACGTATTCCTTTACCTGGTCGTAAAGCCGCTGGTCGTCGATCACGACGCCGCGGTAGTCGCGGTTGAACTCCTCCCGGATGACGCGCACGGCGAGGTCCGGTTCGCGGTAGAGCAGCTGCGGCGCTCTCGAGGTCTTGGCGATCTGCTGGACGCTCTCCCACTGGCGCAACAAGCGGCCCACGTCACGGCCGAGTTCCTCGGCGCTCGCACCCTCGGCGGCTGTCCGCACGATGAGGCCATGGCCGGCGGGGCGGATATCGTCCAGGATCTTGCGCAGGCGCCGCCGCTCGTCGTCGCCAAGCCGCTTGGAGATGCCGTAGGTGTCGCTGTCGGGGATGAGCACGACGAAACGCCCGGGCAGGGAGACCTCCTGGGTGAGGCGCGCTCCCTTGGTGCCGATCGGGTTCTTGGTCACCTGGCAGATGATGCTCTGACCGGTGCGGAGCAGCTGCTCGATCCGGGCGTCCCGTGCAGCTCCCCCGAGGCGGCCCCGGGTCGGCTTGCCGTCGTCGTCGTTCGTGGGCGGCTCGACCTCGTCGGCGTCGTAGTGGAGGTCTCCCCGGTACAGCACGGCGTTCTTCGGCGTGCCGATATCGACGAACGCCGCTTCCATACCGGGCAGCACGTTCTGAACGCGGCCCAGGTAGATGTTGCCGTCGATCTGAGTGGCGTCGTCGGCCGGGCGCGAAACGTAGTGCTCGATCAGCGTGCGCCCTTCGAGGACGGCGATCTGGGTAGCGGTCGGGCCTACGTGGACCGCCATGAGGTAGCGCCCGAGCGCCCGGTTGCGGCCCAGATTGGCCTTATCGGCACTGGCCCTGTCGCCGCTTGCCCGCCTTGGCGCCGCCGGCCTATCGGTGGCAGCCACCGCGACAGCTGCCGCACCCGCCCTGCTGCGTGCCGGGCGCGTCCTGGCGGCCGATATAGCGAGCTCGCCACCGCCGGCTCTTTCGGCATCGACCGGGGCGCCCGGCCCTGATGCCGGCGCACCGGCCAGAGGCTTGCGCCGGCGAGGGCGCCGCGCCGCCGCCCCCACGCCACCCGCTTCGTCGGTCTCATCGAAGCCTTCGGCGGCCGCATCCTTTGCGAGCACCTTTGCCGGGCCTGTACCAGCCTCCTTGCGCACCCGCCGCTTGGGGGCCGGCGGTGAACCGGGGCGGGTGTCGCCGATCTTGGGCTTGGCGACCGCTACCGCAGGCGGTTCCCCATCCTCAGGCAGTGCCGCCACAGGCAGCGGTCCCGAGGGCGGCGCCGGCCGGGGGGGCAACTCGGCTACCTCTTCCAGCCCGTCGTCGTCCGCCGAGGAGGCAAGCAGCGCTCCGGCACCGTGCCGGCTCCGACCGCCTCGCGATCCCCTCCGGCGTCGCCGGGGAGCCTTGGCTACGGAGCCAGCTGCCCCGTCAAGGTTTGTAAATTCCTCCCCGCCGGTCCCGCCCAGGGCGGCCGGCTCGGGGTTGGCGTTACCTGCTTCGCCAAGCAGTGGGTCCGACATTTAGGACTTCCCTTCCAAGCAGGCACGCTGGGCAGCGTGCCTCGCGCACGTCGCGACCAAGACGTCAGGTGACGTCCCCGGCTGAGGTTCTGAGGCCCATACCGCGCGCCGCGCGCCATCGTTGAATAAACCTGCGGGTTCACGCCCTTGACCGCCCCTGCACCCGGCGAAAGCGCCGGTTGGGCTGCGCTTACTTGGGCTTCGCTGCTGGGGGCGGACTTCGCCGGTGCCCCCGGGCCGCAAGCCAAGACGGCGCCTCGTGTCTCTCGTCCCCTGGCAAACCTACAGAGGCGGGACCACAGCCGGTTCAACTGTTAGCCCCGAGCGCTGTTGCGCTCGCCAACGCAGTTGTCCTGGCGGTCCCGAACGAGGTCATCTGAGTAAACAAGTCTAGCGACCTAGGGCCCCGAAACTGAAGGTCTTGCTAAGGGAGGGTTAATACGAGGCTAAGCCTTAGCTGAGACGGCGCATCGACACGTTCACTACCAGGCCTACTGCGATCCAGTCGATGACCAGCGAAGAGCCTCCCGCGCTCATGAAAGGCAGCGTGATGCCGGCGACGGGCATGATGCCCATCGTCATGCCGATGTTCTCGAAGACCTGGAACGTGAGCATGCTGAGCACCCCCACGCAGATAAGGGTCCCTGCGAGATCGCGCGAGAGGACGGCCGCTCGCCAGGAGCGCCAGATCATCAGGACGAACAGGGCGAGCAAGAGCCCCGACCCGAGGAAGCCGAACTGCTCCGCAACGGCGGTGAAGATGAAATCGGTCGACTGGTTGGGCACGTAAGACAAGTTGGTCTCTGTCCCCTTGAACAGGCCCTTCCCTCCCAGGCCCCCGTCCGCGATCGCTGCTTTCGACTCGCCCAGCTGGTACTCGATGTTGGCGGCGTAAGGGCTGGCGGAGCTGGTCGAGCTACCCACCCCGCTCGGCGCCACCAAGAAGGTGAGGAGACGGTCCTTTTGGTACTGCTTGAGGACCCCGAGCTGGAGGATCCCGCCGATGGCGATCGCCGCCAGCAGGGCGAGGGCGATCATGTGCCTGCCCTTGGTGCCGGCCATGAGGAGCATCCCGATCATCACGACGGCGAGGACCATGGCACTTCCCAGGGCGTCCTGCTTGTAGATGAGCGCGAACGGCAGCACCGAGAGGGCCAGCACGACGATGAGCACCCGCCCCGACACGTCTCCCTTACGGCTCGCCAGGAGCGCGGCGAGGGACAGGATCAGGCTCACCTTGACTATCTCGGAGGGCTCGACCTGGATGCTCCCCACCTGGATCCACGACGTGGCGCCCAATGTCGACCGCCCGATCGCGATCGTGGCCAGGAGGAGCAGGAGGCTCCCGACGTAAAGCACGGGTGCCCAGGAGAGGTACCGCTTGTAGTCGAAAAACACGGTCGCGAGGAACGCCCCGGCCCCCACGACAGCGAAGACGAGCTGCTTTTTCATCTGGGACTCCGGGTCCTCGCCGGCGACCCCGAGGGGGATGCGCGTCGTCGAATAGACCATGAGGACCCCGATGGCCGTGATGGCCGCGGCTGCGGCGATGACCAGCAGGTCCACGTGGTGCCACGCCGGCGCTGTGGCTGGCCGGCGAGGGACCGTCGCCGCCGTGTTCGGCCCGGCGTTCGGCAAGGTGGTGAACGCCATCAGCCCGCCTCCCCGTTCGGGCCAGTGCTCGTGGTCGCAGCGGTGGTTGTCGTAGGGGCGGTGGTCGTGGTGGTGCTCGGGGGGATGCAGGGGACGATCGTGGTCGACGTCGTGGTGGTGGCGTCGCTCGGGCCGCACACGGTCGGCTTGTTGAGCCCGAACAGGGTCTTGTAGACCTGCGCCACCGCCGGGGCAGCGACAAGGGCGCCGTAGCCGGACTGTTCGAAGACGGCATCCACCACGAAACGGGGGCTGTCGGCGGGAGCGAAGCTGGCGAACACCGAGGTGTCCTGCTTGTACTCAGGCCACGGCACCTGGTTCGGCCCGCAGTCCGTGTAGGGGCAGAACTCGCCGCTCACCTGGGCTGTCCCGGTCTTGCCGGCGACCGGGTACTCGGCGATCGGGAAGCCCTGGAACGCGTCGTAAGCGGTCCCGTCCTGGTCGGCAACTACGCCCTCGAGGCCCTGCAGGATGGCCGCCTGTTCGTAGGCCGAAGGCATCGTGACGTGGTTCTTCACCTGCGGGAAGAAACGGACGAGGATCTTCCCGTTCGCTCGGTTGCCTGTGCCGGGCGCCTCTACGGCCAAGGCGATCTGAGGAACGTACAAGGTCCCGCCGTTGGCGAAGGCCGCATACGCATTGGCGAGCTGGAGAGGGGTCACCTCGTCCTGGCCTTCGCCGATCGCCTCCTGCACCTCGTCGCCCGGCTCCCAGACGCCGTCGGGGTAGTCCTTGGGGTATTGGGCGTGCTCTTTTGCAACGACCTGTGCGTCGGGGACGAGCCCGGGGGATTCGGCCGGCAAAGCAATGCCGCTGTAGTGGCCAAGCCCGTACTGGGAAGCGACGCTTTGGAGCGGGTCAGGGGCTTTCAGCTGACGCCCTGCGTCGTAGTCCTGATAGAACACGCCGCCGACACTGTAGAAGTAGGTGTCGCTCGATTCGGCCAAAGCGTCTTGCAGGTCGACCCACCCGAGTGCCTGGTTGTCGTTGTCCGCGAATACCTGCCCGCCGATGGTGTAGGTGCCGAGGTCGTCGTAGTAGGTGGCCGGAGTGCGCAAGCCATAGCGGAGCATGGCGGTGGCGGTGATCAGCTTCCAGGTGGAACCCGGCGCATACGGGGTCGAGACCGCCCGGTCGATTGTTGGGTAATTGTTGGCAGGGTTTTGGTAGTACGCCCATTGGGCGCTGCTTATGCCAGCCCCGAGGAAGTCGGACGGGTTGTAATCGGGATTCGTCGCAAGCGCCAGGATCTGGCCGTTGCGGGGATCCTCGGCGACCATGGAAGCGGCCGGCGCCCGGAAATCGTGCGTGTAGTTGGTTGCCTGGTCGAGCGTCCCCCTCGCCTTGGCGAGGTACTCGGCGAGCGTCTGCACCGCCGCGGATTGGTCCGTGAGGGATATCGAAAGGACCAGGTTGTCGCCAGGAATGGGCGGCGTGTAGCTCAAGCGACCGAGCACGTTGCCCTGAGAATCGACCTGAAGCTCCTCGACGCCGGGCGTTCC
>Ga0302324_100025006_pt1 | contig 11476 bp, 10 predicted proteins | sample Palsa_T0_1_FD_201949 | JGI IMG/M metagenome (GOLD analysis project Ga0302324, IMG submission 201949) | Peat permafrost microbial communities from Stordalen Mire near Abisko, Sweden - Palsa_T0_1 | ecosystem: Environmental > Terrestrial > Soil > Palsa > Peat permafrost | place: Sweden: Abisko... | reverse complement strand
CTGCGGGTAGTAGACCTCGCGGGAGCCGATGTTGAGCTTGGTGGTGGCCTTGACCCCCTTGTCCTGCAGGGCGAGCGCGTAGACCTCGGCCAGCAGTTCGGACTCGGGGAAGTTGGCCGAGCCGACCACCACCGAGCCGGACGCGCCGCCGCCGGACAGCGGGTTGGAGCCCGAGCTGGCGCTGGCAGTGGCGCTCGCGGTGGCGCTCGCGGACGTTGAGACGGCGGCGCTGGTGGAGCTCGATGAGCTGCTTGAGCAGGCGGTCACCGCGGCAAGGGCAATGGCCGTGACGACGGCCAGCCCGCTGGCGGTGGCGATCCTGGTTACCATCGATGGATTTCCTTTCGGACGGGTGTTCCGATTCGCATTCTGGTATTGGCGTTACTACTGGTCGCGCTGGTTCTGCCCCCGTAGGCCGACCGGGACGGCCAGCCTCGACAGCAACGCGAACAGGGCAAGAACGAGCACTGCAAGGATCACGACGAGGAGCGCGCCGCCTGCCACCGGGCCGTACTCGCTACTTGCCAGGCCGTCGATGATGAAACGGCCGAGGCCGCCGAGGCCGATGTAGGCGGCGATCGTCGCGGTCGCCACGACGAAGATCGCGGCCGTGCGCAGGCCGACCAGGATCAGCGGCATCGCGATCGGCACCTCCACCCTGATCGCCTGCTGCCACGGCGTCATGCCCATGCCTTTGGCCGCGTCCTTGACATCGGCGTCCACGCCCGCCACCCCCTCGGCCACGTTGACCAGGATCGGCGGGATCGCCAGCACGACCAGCGGGAGCAGCCAGGTCAGGGTGGAGAAGCCGAGGTAGACGGCGAGCAGGATGAGCAGGCCGAGGGTGGGGATCGCGCGCCAGGCGTTGGCCAGGTTGACGACGACGACCGCGCCGCGGCCGGTGTGCCCGATCACCACCCCGATGGGGACGGCGATCAGCGCGGCGATCAGCAGCGGCAGGGCGCTGTAGCCGAGCTGCGCGAGGATCTGCTGGGGGATGCTGTCGGCCCCGTGCCAGTGGGCCGACGTGGTCACCCAGTCCCACGCGTAGAAGAAGAAGCTCATGCGCGGTGCTCCCTCATGGCCGGCCCAAGGGTGCCCACGGTACGAGTGCCCGGCTCCTGAGGCCCGCGAAGGCCGGGAGCCGCCCGCTCCTGGTGGCCGCCCACGGCGTGAGCACGCGGCGCAGGCCGACCAGGATCAGGTCGCAGATCAGGGCGAGCGCGATGATCAGGAAGAGGCCGACGTAGATCTCGGTCGGGAAGGACCGCTGCAGCCCGTCGACGAACAGGTAGCCGAGGCTGGACACGCCGATCAGCTGGCCGACGGTGGCCAGGCTGATGCTCGACACCACGGCGACCCGCAGGCCGGCGATGATCACCGGGACCGCGAGCGGCAGCTCGACCGTGATCAGGCGGCGCAGCGGGCCGTAGCCCATGGCGGTCGCCGCCTGCCTGACCGGCGCGGGCACCGCGCGCAAACCGGCCACCACGTTGGGCACGATGATGCAGAGCGAGTACGCGGTCAGCGCGATGACCACCGGCGTATTGGTCAGCCCGTAGGCTGGGATCAGCGCGATGAACAGGGCCAGGGCGGGGACCGCGTACACGATGTTGATGACGGTCAGCACCGGCGGGTAAAACCACCGCCAGCGCGCGGCCGCGATTCCAAGCGGCACCGAGATGGCCAGGCCGATCAGCGGCGATACGATACCGAGGAAGGCATTCGCCCTCGTCAGCTGCCAGATAAGCGACCAGTTCCCGGGAATCCAGGACCACATCATGGCGCTGCTCCAGCGGCGGCGTCATCCGCCTCCCGCGCCGCCTGAACCGCGGCCCGGAGCTGGTCGAAGGACGCCACGCCGAGCACCCGCCCGTCGGCGTCCACGCCGACCGCCTGGCCCGCGGGCGAGAGCACCGCCGCGTCAAGCGCGGCCCGCAGCGAGTCGTCTCCCACCGTGAACGTGTGCCCGAAGCCGTCCACCGCGACGTCGCCGAGCCGGGTCTCGCCATCCAGCCCGGCCAGCCGGTCCGCCGCCACCCAGCCGCGCGGCCTGGGGTCGTCGCCCGCGCCGACGACGAGAATCCACGGCTCGCCGCTCTTCAGCGCCGACGCCGCCGTCGCGTCCGTCGGCAGCACCGGGCCGGCCGACAGCGACACCGCGTCGGCCGGGAAGAACGACAGCCGCCTGATCCCGCGGTCGAACCCGACGAACCCCGCGACGTAGTCATCGGCGGGCTCGGCCAGCAGCCGTTCCGGCGGCGCGACCTGGGCCAGCGTCCCGTGCGGGCGGTAAAGCGCCACCAGGTCGCCGACCTTGATGGCCTCCTCGATGTCGTGCGTGACCAGCAGGATCGTCTTGCGCAGCTCCCGCTGGAGCGCGATCAGCTGGTCCTGCAGCGTCCCCCTGACGACCGGGTCGACCGCGCTGAACGGCTCGTCCATCAGCAGCACGGGCGGATCGGCCGCGAGCGCGCGGGCGACGCCGACCCGCTGCTGCTGCCCGCCGGAGAGCTGGTGCGGGTACCGGCGGGCGAGCGTCTGGTCGAGGCCGACGAGGTCAAGCAGTTCCCTCGCCCGCGCTCGCGCCTTCGCGCGCTTCCAGCCGTTGAGCACCGGGACGGTGGCGATGTTGTCCTCGATCGTGCGGTGCGGGAACAGCCCGGTCTGCTGGATGACGTACCCGATGCCCCGCCGCAACTGCGACGGGTGCTGCGCCCTGATGTCGTCGCCGTTCAGCAGGATGCGCCCCTCGGACGGCTCGATCAGCCGGTTGACCATCCGCAGCGACGTGGTCTTACCGCACCCGCTCGGGCCGACCAGGACCATGGTCTTGCCGTCGGGAACGTCGAGGTTGAGCGCGTCCACGGCCACCGTCCCGTCGGGATACCGCTTCGTCACGCTTTCGAACGTGATCAATCGACGCCTTTCCGTGCCCCCGGCCAGATCATCCCCTCACCTTAACGTTTCCCACTGAGCTAGTAGGGATTGGCTCTGTGCCGTTTAGATAACAACGCGCCGCGTTGCGTCCCGCTTGAGCGGTAAACCGTCACCCAGCGTCAGCGTCGACCCGCAGTCAGGGCGGGGGTGCGCCGCAGCCAGAGGGCCAGCAGCCCGGAGATGACGAGCAGGGCCAGCGCGAGGGCGACGACGGCGGGCCAGGCGCCCAGGGTCCAGGCGCGGCCGGCCAGGTTGCCGAACACCGAGGAGCCGAGGTAGTAGGCGAACAGGTAGAGCGAGGCGGCCTGAGCGGACGCGACGCCGCCGGCGTGCGCCCGGGCCGGCACCCAGCCGCTGACCACGCCGTGCACGGCGAAGAACCCGGCCGTCATCACCGCCAGGCCCGCCACGATCGCCGGCAGGCTGCCCGGCAGCGTGAGCAGCACCCCGGCCGCGGTGACGAGGCAGCCGACCGGGACGACGGCGCGACGGGACCAGCGCTCCGCCATCCGCCCGGCGACGGCCGCGCTGACGCTGCCGATCGGGTAGACCAGGAAGACCAGGCCCGCGGTCCCCACGCTGAGCCGGAATGGCGCCGCCGTGAGCCGGAACCCGATCGCGTTGTAGACGGCCACGAACGCGCCCATGGAGCAGGCTCCGATCGCGTAGAGCGCGAGCAGCCCCGGGTCGGCGAGGGCGCGCCTGGTCATCAGCGCCAGCTGGCGCGGGCGGGCCGGCGCGGGGCTGAAGTTGCGCGACCGCGGCAGCGTCAGCGCGACGAGCCCGGCGCAGACCAGCCCGAGCAGCGCGACCGCCGCCAGCGCCCAGCGCCAGCCGGCCGGGCCCGCCACCGCGCCGGTGAGCAGGCGGCCGGCCATCCCGCCGAGGCCGGTGCCGCCGATGTAGAGGCCGGCCGCGCGCGCGTAGGTGTCGGGGTGCAGCTCTTCGCGCAGGTAGGCGGTGGCCGCGGCGGGGAGCCCGGCCAGCGCGACGCCCTGCGCCAGCCGCAGGATGAGGAGCCAGTCCCAGCCGGGGGCGACGGCGCAGGCCAGCGCGACGACAGCCGACGCCAGCAAGGAGACGCGGATAAGCGGGGTCCGCCCGAGCACCTCGGAGGCGGGGCCGGCCACCAGCAGCGCGGCGCCGAGCCCGACCGTGGCCAGCGAGAGGGACAGCGTGCTCTGCGCGGCGGACACGTGGAAGGACCGGGCGAGCTCCGGCAGCAGCGCCTGGGTGCTGTACAGCAGCGCGAACGTCGCCACCCCGGCGGTGAACAGGGCCACCGCGATCCGCCGGTAGCCCGGCTCGCCGCTCCGGAGGCCCTCATGCCCCGCAGGGGAGGCCGCAGATGCCTGGAAGGCGGCGGGTACCCGGTCGGTCGAGGAAGCCACCTGACCACTGTGCGGCGAGCACCACCATACGTCAAATGCATGAGGTCAATAAACTCCATGCCATTCACGTATAGTGGCTGATCGTGGAGATAGAGCAGCTCAGCGCGCTGCTCGTGCTGGCGGAGCACGAGCGGGTCACCGACGCCGCCGCGGCCCTGCAGATGAGCCAGCCCACGCTCTCCCGGCTGCTCGCCCGGGCCGAGCGCGAGCTCGGGACCCGGCTGTTCGAACGGGAGCCGGCCGGCGTGCGGCCCAACCCCCACGGCGAGGTGGTGCTCGCCGCCGCCCGGGACATCACCCGGCGTTACCAGCAGCTGCGCGAGGATCTGGCCACGCTGCTCGACCCGGAGACCGGCACCGTCCGCCTCGCGTTCCTGCACTCGATGGCGACCTCGCTGGTCCCGCGCATCCTGCACGACTTCCGGGCGGTGGCGCCGCACGCGCGGGTGGCGCTGCGCCGCGCGCCCGGGCACGAGATCCTCCGCGACCTCGCCTCCGGCCTGTCCGAGCTGGCGATCACCTCGCCCCGACCGGCCGGACCGCACGGCTGGCTGCCGCTGCAGCGGCAGCGCCTGGTGCTCGTGGTCCCGCCCGGACACCGGCTGGCGGCGCGGCGCCAGGCGCGGCTGGCGGAACTGGCCGGCGAGGACTTCGTGACCGTGCCCGCCGGCTTCGGATTCCGCTCCCTGATCGACGACCTGCTCACCGCCGGCGGCGTGGCGCCCCGGGTGTCGTTCGAGAGCGACGACCTGGCCACGATCGAAGGGCTGGTCGCGGCCGGGCTTGGCCTGTCCATCCTGCCCGAACGGTTCGCCGGCGTCTCCGGCACCGTCGGCGTCGCCCTCGCGGCCGACCACGCCGAGCGCGTCGTCGGCCTCACCTGGCGCACCGACCGCCCGCTGCCTCCCCCGGCCGCCCGGTTGCTCGAGTTCCTCTCCGGCGCGGGCCCGTTCGACTAAGGGGGACGGTGGACGGTGCTTCAGCGACCGCGCCGGAACCGCCCGGGCACGCTCTCGCGCAGTGACCACAGCATGCTGAGGCTGAGCGCGACCAGGCCGGCCTCGATCAGCAGCGACACCGTGCCCACCCAGTAGCCCCAGTTGCCGACGTCGCCGGGGTCACCGGGGACGCCGACCGTGCGCGAGAGCACGTAGGCCACGAACGGCCCGGTGCCAAGGAGCACCCCGGCCGCCCATCCGGCCCAGGCCGGGACGAGCCCTACCGCCGGGGGCAGCAGCAGGACGAGGGCCGTCAGCACCCCGCCCACCTCGATCAGCCGGTAGCTCCAGCCGATCCAGTCCGGCGAGGTGAAGGCGGCCACCCCGCCCTGGTCGGCCACGTGCACCGCCGCGACCGCCAGCGCGAGCATCGCGCCGGAGAACCGCACCACCACGTCGGGCACCGTGATCCCCTGCGCGTAGCGCCGGTCCCGCCCTGCCGTGTCGGCCATACTCTGCTGTGCCATCGCGTATCCCCCTGTACACCGGTGCGCCGCAGGTCGGCCCACTCACCAGGATTACGGCGGAGCGGGCCGACAAGCGCTGAGCCGGCCGCCGAACCGGGGCGTGATCATCGTCACAAGAACCATCGCGCCGTCCGGCCCGTATCTACTGAGGGTCACTGCTGGCCCCACCGGCCCCTGTGCGAGCCTGGTCAGATGGAGACCGAGCTTGCGGAGCGACTGCGCGCGATCTGCCTGGCGCTGCCCGAGGTGACCGAGCGGGCCAGCCACGGCGCGCCCACGTGGTTCATCGGTGACAAGAAGTCGTTCGTCACCCTGTGGGCGCAGGGCCATCACGACAACCACTTCCCGCACCTGTGGTGCGCCGCGCCGCCGGGCGCGCAGGCGGCGGCGATCGGCGTCGACTCGACCCGCTTCTTCCGCCCGCCCTACGTCGGCGGCCGCGGCTGGATCGGCGTCCGGCTCGACACCCCGCCGCCGATCGACTGGACCGAGATCACCGATCTGTGCGAAGACGCCTACCGGGCCGTCGCCCCGGCCCGCCTCATCGCCAAGCTCGGCCGCTAGGCGCCCGTCACCGGCGTGTTGCCCGTCGTCATGGGCATGCTGCCGGCGCCGTGGTCGAGCTGGTGGTCGAGGTTGACGGCGGCGCTGATCAGCGCCAGGTGGCTGAAGGCCTGCGGGAAGTTGCCGAGCTGCTCGCCGGTGGAGCCGATCTCCTCCGAGTACAGGCCCAGGTGGTTGGCGTAGGTGTGCATCTTCTCGAAGGTCAGCTGCGCGTCGTTGAGGCGGCCCGAGCGGGCGAGGGCGTTCACGTACCAGAAGGTGCAGAGGGAGAACGTGCCCTCGTGGCCGGCCAGGCCGTCGGGCGACGCGCTCGGGTTGTAGCGGTAGACGAGGCTGTCGGAGACGAGCTCGCGGTCGATCGCCGCCAGGGTGGACAGCCACAGCGGGTCGCGGGGGGCGATGAGTCCCTGCTGCGGCATCATCAGCAGGGCGGAGTCGAGCACCTCGCTGCCGTAGTACTGGGTGAAGCCGCCGATCTTGGGGTTCCAGCCCTTCTCGAAGACCTGGTTGTAGACCGCGTCCCGCTCGGTCCGCCAGCGTTGCAGGTCGGCCGGCCGGGCGCGGCTTGTCGCCAGCTTGATCGCGCGGTCGAGCGCCACCCAGGTCTGGATCCGGCCGTAGACGAAGTCCTTGCGCCCGCCGCGGGTTTCCCAGATCCCCTCGTCCGGCTGATCCCAGTGCTCGCAGAGCCAGTCGCCGAACGCCACCGCCTCCTCGGTGAAGCCGAGGCCGAGCAGCGCGTAGATGGAGAACGAGCCGTCCCTGATCCAGGTGTAGCGGTAGTCCCAGTTCCGCTCCCCGCCGACCTGCTCCGGCAGCGCGGCGGTCGGCGCCGCGACCGGGGCGCCGGTCGGCGCGTACGTCATCAGCTTGAGCGTCAGCGCCGAGCGCCCCACCATCTCGCGCCAACGGCCCTGGTAGGTCGAGCCGTGCAGCCAGTTACGCCAGAAGGAGACCGTCTCCCGCATCAGGTGGATCTCGCCGACGCCGTCCGGGGTCATGAACCGGGTGATCAGCACCGCCGTGTCCGGCAGGTACAGCTGCTTGCTGACGTAGTCGTCGCGGTCGGGCGAGGCCCGGAAAAATCCGCCCTTATCGGCGTCGAGCAGCGACGCGAACACGCTGGGCGAGTCGAACCGAGGGCAGCAGTACCAGGTGACGGTGCCGTCGGTGGACACCAGGGCGGCGGTCTGCAGGTCCCCGATAAGCCCGTGATCGCTGATGTTGGGGTAGCGCTCCACGGGGTACACCGTAGCCCTCACTGGTCATACTGCGACGCCTGCAGGGTATACAGGTCCGCGTACTGCCCGCCCAGCGCCAGCAGGTCCGCGTGCGTGCCCGTCTCGACCACCTGGCCGTGGGCGAGCACGTAGATCCGGTCCGCCTGCCGGACCGAGGCGAGCCGGTGGGTGATGATCAGCACCGTGCGGTCGGCCGCGAGCAGCCGGAGCGAGGAGAACAGCGCGTACTCGGCCCGCGCGTCAAGCGCCGCCGTCGGCTCGTCCATGATCAGCAGCGGCGCGGTCCGGTAGATGCCGCGCGCCGCCGCGATCCGCTGCCACTGCCCGCCCGACAACTCGGCCCCGTCCTTGAACTCGCGCGCCAGCAGCGTGTCGTAGCCCTTGGTGAGCTCGCTGATCACCGTGTCGGCGCCGGACGCGGCGACCGCGGTGGTCAGCAGCGCGTCGTCCAGTCGCCTGCCCATGGTGATGTTGTCGCGGACCGACAGCGGCCAGTTCCCGTGGTCCTGGGCGATCACCGCGATCCGCTCGCGCAGCGGCTCGCCGTCCACCTCCGCGATCGAGACCGAGTCCCAGCGGACGGCCCCGGCCGACGGCCGGTACAGCCCGGCCAGGATCTTGGCCAGGGTGGTCTTGCCCGACCCGTTCTCGCCGACGAGCGCGACCACCTCGCCCCGGTTGATCTCGACCGACACCTCACGCAGGGCGGGCGTTTCCGAGCCGGGGTAGCAGAACGTCACCGCGGCGGCGCTGATCCGCTCGAACCCGGCCGGGGCGGGCGCGGCTCCGGCCGCCGGGATCCGCGCCGCCGCGTCCTCGCAGAACGCCAGGTAGTCGGAGAAGTACAGCCCTTCTTCGTAGCACTGGTTGACCGCGTACATCAGCTGCTGCAGCGACCCGGCGGCCGACCGCAGCGCCAGCACCGCGGTGCCCGCGACCGACAGCGGCAGCGAGCCGGCCGCGAGCAGCGCCCCCAGCGTCGCGTAGACGCCGACCGTCGCCACCCCGCTCATCGAGCCGGCCATCAACTGCGTCTCGGTCCGGCGGCGGGCGGCCGTGAGCTCGGCGTTCCTGGCGTAGGCGGCCAGCCGCGCGACCCGGCCGAGCAGGAACGCGCGCATCGTGAACGAGCGCAGCTCGGCCGCGGTCCGCCTGGTCGCGATCAGGTTGGCCAGGATGTACTTCCTGCGGTAGGAGTCCACCAGCGCGAACCGGGTGACGTACCTGATCCGGGCCGAGCGCACCGCCGCCCACGCGCCCGGCAGCTGCGCGAGCAGCACCACCAGCAGCAGGATCGGCTGCAGGAGCCCGACCACCACCGCGGCCGAGCCGAGCCCGGCGAACGCGGTCACGAAGTTGATCACGTTGTCGACGAGCTGGGAGGCCGAGACGAGGCCCCGCATCCGGGCCCGCTCCAGCCGGTCGTGGAAGTCCGGGTCGTCGAACGCGGCAAGCTCCACCCGCGAGGTCAGGTCGTACAGCCGGACCTCGACGATCTGGTCCACCATCGGCTCGAGCCGCGCCTGCGCCCAGCCCGCCGCCGCCGCGACCCCGGACCGCGCGGCCGTGGCCGCCGCGACCAGGATCAGCGACGGCAGCGCCGCCCGCACCCGGTGCGGCGTCGGCCCGGCCGCGAACAGCGCCGACAGCACCCCCACGGTCGCGTACAGCGCGTACCCGCCGAAGACGCCGGAGACGAGGTTCAGCCCGATCGTCGCCGCCGTGTCGAGCGGGCTGGCCGACCAGCCGAGCCGGATCGCCTGCCCGACCAGCCCGGGGAACCGGCGCGCCACGTCGCGGAACCCGACCGTCATCATCCGCTCGTTGTACGCGTGCCAGTAGCTGGCGGTCAGCGCCGCCGTCTCCTGTTCGGCCACCGGAGGGTCCGGCGCCGGAGGGTCTGGCGCCGGAGGGTCTGGCGCCGGAGGGTCTGGCACTGCCCCGCCGCCCACCGCCCGGCCGCGCCGCGGCCGCCAGGGCCGCCACCCCGTCCCCATGTCCTCAGTATGTGCGGGCGCGCGACGATTGGGCTAACGGATATGTCCCTCATTAACGAACCGTTGCTCCACCGGGCACGCTCATTGCTGCCTGCGGGGCGAAAACACGCTCCCGTTACTCGGCGGTCTGGGTTTTTGGGTTTTCTCACAGGTGTCGCGAAGGCCGGCCGCCGGCAGCGAACCGTGGGTGATCCGTGGGCGGTTCCGCGTGGTGATTCGCCCCGCCCGCGGCGATCCTCGTTCCCATGGAAACGCACTAACCCCAGGTAAGAGCCGGCTGATCGCTCATCTGCGCGCAGCCGGCTATCGGCCGAACCCCCAGTCGAGCATGGTCGCCGCGTCGGAGGCCGCAGCGCCCAGCCCGACTGGGGACGACGACGAGTCGAGCACCACGCCGATCAGCTCCCGGCCGGCCCGCTCGGCCGCGAACAGCAGGCAGTCGCCCGCCGCGGTGGTGAACCCGGTCTTGATCCCGGTCGCGCCGGCAAACTGCCCGAGCAGCGGGTTGGTGCTCTTCCAGAAATAGGCCGGGTGGCTCTCGGTCGCGCCCAGCTGGTAGGTGCGGGTGGCGACGATCTTGCGGAACAGCGGCAGCCGCATCGCGTCGCGCCCCAGGCTCACCAGATCGCGCGCGGTGGAGTAGGTGCTGTACTCGGTCGGGTCAGGGAGCCCGCTGAAGTCGGAGAAATGCGTCTTCGACAGGCGGAGGCGGCGGGCCGTCGCGTTCATCTGGGCGATGAACGCGGCCGGGTGCCCGTGCCCGTACGCGGTGGCGAGGGTGTAGGCGGCGTCACAGCCGGACGGAAGCAGCAGCGCGTACAACAGCTGCAGCGCGGTCAGCTTCTCCCCCGGTATGAGGCCGGCGGTGGACGCGTCGTAGGCGTCGTCGTAGTCGACGATGCCGCTGGGCACGGTGATCAGCTGGTTCAGGTGGCCGGCCTCGATCACCACGTAGGCGGTCATCACCTTGGTGATCGACCCCATCGGCCGCTCGGTGACCGACGACGTGGACCAGAGGTCGCGGCCGGTCGTCTCGTCCGCCAACTCGGCCCATGGCGCCCGCACCCCGACCGGGCGGGCGGCTCTGGCGCTGCCGGCACTCTTGAGGCCCGCGGCCCGCGCGGCTGGCCCAGCCGCTAGGATCATCAACGCGACCAACCCGGCGGCTGCGGTGGACGCGGCCAACCGACCGGTGATCCGCATCGGGCCCTCCTTCTGCATGTCCGGAATGCGGCTAAATGCATTCTGTCAGTGCAAGCCGCCCGGGGCGGTAGGTTGCGAGTGGATTTCTTCCGGACGGGTAGCTGACTGCGCCCAGAACGCGCCTGATGGCCCGTTCGGATGGCGAGCGCGGGTGCGCCGGGCTAGCCTGTCTGGGACACCCGAAAGGGATGCGATGGTCAGTATGGATGGTTCGTGGTGCCCGTCCTGCGGGTACTCGGTGCAGCCGGGGACGCAGTTCTGCAACAGCTGTGGGCAGCAACTCGCTGCCCCGTCCGGTGCCGCCCCGGCGCCGTCGCCGACGGTTACCATGCAGTCACCGCCGACCGGCCGCCAGCCGCTCTCCGCGCCCCCGATGATGCCGATGCCGGCGACCGCGCAGCCGCCGCAGGGCCCGCAGAACGGCCCGCCGACGCCACCGCCGCCGAACTCTGACAGCCGGCTCCCGTGGCCGCCTCCGCCGGGCGGCCCGGGCGGCCCGGGCGGCCCGGGTGGGCATCAGCTTCCGCCCGGCCCGCCGCCGTCGCCGCCCGTGGAACCCCGGTTGTCGGACACGATGGACCGGATGCTGCGCCCCCAGGGCCTGTTCCAGAGCCCGTGGCAGCAGCCGTGGGCCCCCGCTCCGGTCAACGGCGGCCCGCCGGGCGGCGGGCCCCC
>Ga0302324_100025003_pt1 | contig 11477 bp, 7 predicted proteins | sample Palsa_T0_1_FD_201949 | JGI IMG/M metagenome (GOLD analysis project Ga0302324, IMG submission 201949) | Peat permafrost microbial communities from Stordalen Mire near Abisko, Sweden - Palsa_T0_1 | ecosystem: Environmental > Terrestrial > Soil > Palsa > Peat permafrost | place: Sweden: Abisko... | reverse complement strand
ATTCCGTAGTACGAATGTAGCGCCCCGCTTGGCCAGAGGATCCCCCCCTGTTGGCGATGCGGCTGAGCGGGTTCTTCGCCTATTTCACGACTCGATCGGTACCGTAGGGCGCATGACTGCGAACCACATTTCTTCGGGACAGCCGCCAAACGGCAGCAACAGTGTGCCACCCGTGCCGGCCGCGCCCGCCGCAAACACCAACGCTTTGCCTTGACACTCTCGGCGCTCGTTCTGATACTTGCATCGCTTCAATTTCCACGCAAGCAAGCAGGAGACGCAGGTTGAAACGAGTGGCAAGGGTATGTTGCATCGCGGCGCTGCTGGCGGCCGGATGCGCCGACAGCAATTCGCCGCCACCGCCACCAGCGCCGCCCACGCCGCAGGCCCCGCCACCAGTGCCGGCTAACTCGACGGATCGGGTCATCGCCCATCTCAACGGGGATCCGATCACGCTCAATCAACTGCTTGGCCCGCTCATCGAGTCGCACGGCCTGACCGTGCTGGTCAATTTGCTCCAGGTGCAACTGGCCCGCGAGGACGCCGCCAAGGCGGGCGTGACCGTCACCGACGCCGATTTCCAGGCCGAGCGCGAATCGACGCTGGCCGGCATGTTCAAGGACGCCGGTGACCAGATGCAGGATCAGATCGACGCGGCGGACGCGAAGAATGACACCGCCGAGTCGGCTCGGCTCCATGCGGAGCTCGACCGCGAATACGACCAACTTCTGGGCCAGTTGCTCGACAAGCAGCACATCAGCCGGCCGGAATTCGACATGATGCTGCAGATCAACACCTATCTGCGAAAAATCGCCGAGCCGGTGGTGAACCGCTCCATCACCGAGCAATCGCTCCGCGCCGCGTTCAGCCAGTTGTACGGCGAAACGGTCGTGGTGCGCGACATCCAACTGGCCAACCAGCAGGAATTGGCCGAGGCCCAGCGCCGTCTGGCCCGAGGGGACAAGTTCGAGGACGTGGCCGAGTCGATGAGCCACAACCGCCAGTCGGCCGAGCTGGGCGGCGAGCTGCCGCGCTTCAGCCGTGAGGCCCCGGGATTCGCGGAAAATTTCAAGGACGTCGCCTTCGGCCTGCAACCCGGCCAGGTGTCCGACCCGGTCGAGGCCGACGGATCGTTTCATCTGATCAAAATGGAGAATCGCTTCGCTCCCCGCGCGGTGAAGTATGAAACCGTTCGCGACTCGGTGCGTCGCCAGCTTTTCGACGCCGCCATCAAATCGGCGGTCATCAACCTGCGCCAAGACCTCGCCCGCCGCGTGCTCGACGGCCTGCGAATTGACGATCCGGTGCTCAGCAAGCAGTTCGAGCAGCGGGTCGACGCGCGCGAAGCCCAGGCGCGGGAGCGAGAGAAGATTCGCCAGGACCTGGATCGCGAGCGCGCGACCACCACCGCACCGGCCACCCCGGCTCCAATCGATGCCCCGCCGGCTACCACGCCCGCCGCGGGGCAATAGCACCCCGGCGGGCCGACCTGGCTACAATGTTCCCGTCCGTTTTTTCCCGCTTTCTTCGCCGCATCGCACGAGCAATCTCATGAGCGACCAACCTTTCAAAATCGAAATCTCCAACCGCATCTCCCGGCTGCCGCCGTATCTCTTCGGCCGGATCAACAAGATGAAGTATGACAAGCGGGTGGCCGGGATCGACATCATCGACCTGGGCATGGGCAACCCCACCGATCCCACGCCGCCGAGTGTGGTCGCCAAGCTGGCCGAGGCGGCACTCGATCCGCGCAACCACCGCTATTCGGTCAGCAACGGCGTCGCCGGCCTGCGCAAGGAAGTCGCGATTAAGTACAAGAAGAAATACAACGTCGACCTCGACCCCGAAACCGAAGTCATCGCCACGATCGGCAGCAAGGAAGGATTCAGCCACCTCTGCCTCGCCCTGCTGGGCCCCGGCGATACCGCCGTGGTTCCCGATCCCGCGTTTCCCATTCACATTTACGCCGTCGCCATGGCCGGGGCCAACGTGATCCGCGTTCCCCTCGGCAACGACCAGGCGTTTCTGGACCGCATCGAAAAGATGATCGAGGGTCTCTACCCCACGCCGAAGCTGCTGATCCTCAACTATCCGCACAATCCGACCGCGGTCACGATTGACGAGGGATTCTGGGAGCGCGCCATCGCCATGTGCCGCCGCCGCGGCATCATGATCATCAGCGACTTCGCCTACGGCGAAATCTGCTTCGACGGGTACAAGGCCCCCAGTTTTCTTTCGACGCCGGGAGCCAAGGAAATCGGCGTCGAGTTCACGACCATGAGCAAGAGCTACAACATGGCCGGCTGGCGCGTCGGCTTTTGCGCCGGCAACGCCGAGATGGTCAAGGCCCTGGCGACCATCAAGGGCTATTACGACTACGGCATTTTCGCCCCGCTGCAGATCGCCAGCATCATCGCCATGCGCGAAGCGCCCGACACTCCCGACCAGCAGGCGAAGATTTACCAGGACCGCCGCGACGAAGTCTGCCACGGCCTCGACAAGCTCGGCTGGACCTATGAAAAGCCCCGCGCCAGCATGTTCGTCTGGGCCAAGATCAAACCCGAGCATCTCAAGGGCCAGGGCACGATCGAGTTCTGCCTGCGCATGATGGACGAAGCCGAGGTCTCCCTCTCCCCCGGCCGCGCCTTCGGCGAAAACGGCGAGGGATATGTCCGCATCGCCCTGGTCGAAAACGAGCATCGACTTCGTCAGGCGATGCGCAATCTGGATCGCGTCCTGAATCCGCGCCAGCCCAAACCCAAACGCCAGGCGGCGACGGCGGGATGAGGTATCAATGCGACGTGGTCGCCGCGCGAAAGCGTCGGCGAGATGCTTTTCGCGCTTGCTGGATTTGCGCTGCCAATCGAGTGACGCTGCCGTCCGCCGCTCGATACATGGCTTCTCGGATGGCGCGCACCTCATCCTGTGCCGGGACAACGGATTGAGCCAGCTGGTTCTGGGACGATTTTTTCATCTGGGCTCCTCTGGAAACTGATCCGGCCGGATGATTCGCGGGGCAATATATCCAAATTCCGAGCAGATGCCATGCACGTGCCGCGCTTTATTCGGATTGGCCAAGTGTTTGACGTTCCAAGTAAGTATATACTCCATTCCTGATACTGTCGCCATCGCAACATGAAGCGCGTCACCGGTGAGCGATTGCGGCATTGCTTTGCGCTTGATCAGCGCCTCAGCAAGAGAAACCATCGACGCGGTTATGGTCAGTACGGGCGTTCCTTCAACAAAGGCGAGAGCTCTTTCGCTATGAGGATAAAGAGGATGTCCGAGTTCTGTAAGGACCGCGTCAGAAATGAATTCTTGATGTCCAAGCTTTGTTGTCTGCCACCACTCGAGGCTCACTTTCCTGCGGCGTCGACTCGCCGCATCCAACCGGGTTGAAACACATGCGCTGATGAAACTCGTTTCAAGATAGATAGTGGCCATATCAGTATCATTCCTCGCACCGGGATGCGTCGAGTTTCCACCGCAAGATCGGCCGCAGCACGGTGACCGCCGCGAGATAAATGCACGCCGTCCCCATCGCCATCACCAGTCCCAAGCTCTTCAATCCCCGGTGATGGGCAAACGCCCAGAAAAACCCGAAGCTGCTGGTGGTGACGTAGGCGCAGAGAAACAGCGCCCGATCGCTGGCGTCCGGCCAGCGCCACGAGCGCCGCGGATCGTGGCACGCTTCACGATAGCGATGCACCATGAACACGCCGTATTCGTGGCCCGCGCCGATGAGAATCGGCAAGCCGAAAAAATTGGCGAAGTTCCAGGAAACGCCGAAGAGGCCCATCAATCCAACCAGCATGGGCAACCCCAAGCCCAGCACACTGACAGCCAGCAGCGTTTGATCCACTCTGCGCAGATCGATCAGCACCAGCAGGAGGATGATGGCCAGGGCGTAAGCCGTGGCCTGGTAGAACGAGCGCTCGATGGCGGCGGTGGAATGATAAATGTCGGAGGTGATGCCGGTCACGATCGGATGGGCGGGCACCGAGCTCACGCGGTCTTCCACTTCGCGCTCGAACTGCTCCAACGCTTGCTGTTTCCAGAGATCGCCGACCGGATTGACGTAGAGGGCATAGATGCCGTCATCGCTGACATAGTGCCCGCGAAGCTGGGGCGGGACGGCGGCGAGATTCAGCGGCGCGGGGTTGAACTCCGCGAGCAGCTCCCGCAGCTCGCCAACGAACGCAGTCTGCCACGCCGACAGACTTGCGGCGATTGCGTCCGCCGATCTGCCGGGACCAGTCAGCGTCGCGGCGAACGTACGCAACGACGCGGCGGCGGCTTGGTGACCGTCGATGTTCGAGGCGTCGATTCGACCGGCCAGACTCAGCGCCCGCTGCGCGATCTGCGGCAAGTCCTCGGGTCGCACCGGGTCCGGTGGAGCCCACTGAATGTTGAATGTTTGTCCCGCCGCCTTCAGCGTGGCGTAATTGTCGTAAGCGTCGAGAACGCTATCCGTGCTGGCCACGCTGTTGGCGCCGGCCAGCGCGGCCTGCGCCTGGCGAAGGACGTCCAAATCCTTGGACAGCACCACGGCCGACCACGTCTGCAATTTGTTGACCAGTTTGACGGAAGGAAGATCGGGCGCTTGCAGATCGAGGAGATTGGGATTGAACCGGGTGCGAAACCCCAGCGGTATCGCGACCGCCAGAAGCGAAATCCAGGCAGCCGGCAGAAGCAGCCGCCAGCGCGACAACTTGGAAGGCCGATGAGCAGGCGCGATGCGCGCCGCCGCCGCCGGATCGACTTTCGCCGGGAACAGTGTCAGTAGCGCCGGCAGCACGGTGTATCCCGAGATCAGGCAGAGCAGCAATCCGCCGCCGGAGATGATGCCCAGCTCGGCGGCGCCCTGGAAATCGGTGAAGACGGAGACCAAAAACGCCGCGGCCGCGCCGAGGCAGGCTGTGGTGATCGGCGGACCGACGTGTTTGAAGACGGCGATCCAGACCACCGCGGGCCGGGCGTGGCGGGCGGCCTCCTGGCGATAGCGGGTGAGGATCTGCACCAGATAATCCATGCCGATGCCGATGAGGGCGATGAGAAAAACGGTGGAGAGCAGATTGAGCCGGCCGACGGCCAGCGTGGCGTAGCCGAATGTCCAGCCGATCCCGATCGCCAGCGCCAGCTCCGCCGCCAGCGCCAGCCAGGCCGATCGCAGCATGACGACCAGGCCGATGAAAACGGCAATCAGCGCGACGATCTCCGAGCGACGGGAATCGCGGTCGGTGACCTGATCCTCGTCGGCATCCAGCACCGGGCGGCCGGTGAGACCGACTGTGAATTCCGGGAAGTCGTGGGCCGCTTCGTTGGTTGCATCGCGGATGACGCTGATGACATTCGTGCCGGCCTTGACGGAACTGAAGTCGTCCCGCTCGAACACCTTGATCAGCAGAAGATGATGGGCCAGATTGGTCTGATCCGGCTCATAGTAATAGCCGAGCGTGCGCGGATCGCTGGGACCCAGCGCCCGCAGATCGGGAACCGTCTGACCGACACGCGGGGTCTGGTCCGGCGAGGCCAAGGCCGCGCTCCAACCTTCGGCGACTGTGCGAACGAACTGCACGCTTCGCGGGTCGCCGAGGCCGAATTGTGCGCCGTAGAGAAAACGCGAGATGGGATTGGTACCGGTCAGCCGAAGCACCGGATTGGATTCGCCCCACAGTCGTGCCAGCGGCGCGAGCTGGCGGGCTTCGTCGATCTCCTCGCGCAGCGCGGCGGGATCTTCAAAGAGAATGCCCTGATTTCCCAGTTGATCCAGGGGAATGCGTTGGTCGACCGACTCGACCGCCCCGGGCATCGTCTTCAGTTTGGCGGCAATCCGATCCGCCAGGGCGGTCCAGCGTGCCGTCGCCGGCGGATGAACCGGGTCTTGCGGCTCGATCACGACATAGCTGGCTTGGTTCTCGGGGAAGTCCTTGTCGAACTCGATCCAGTTGTGGAAGAACTCGACCCTGTGCGAGAACATCTCGTTGGAGTCGCTGGAGACTCGCAGCCGGGCGGCAGCGAGCAGCGACGCGGCCAGCACGGCGACTCCGGCGAAGGTGAGCGTGAGCTTTGGGTAGGCAACGCCGACGATGACGCCGCGGAGCAGCGCTCGGCGAATCCAGCGCGCCGCGCTGCCGATCACGCCAGAACCGTCCGCTTGGCCAGGCCCATGACGGTGTTCCACGCGGTGCCGGGGACGCGCTGCGAGTCAGCCAGCACATCTTCCATCGCGGTCAGGAACCAGTCGATGTCATCTTGAGCGATGTTGATCGGCGGGAGGAATTTGATGACCTCGGTGTGGAAGCCGGCCACCTGCGTGAGGACGCGATGCTTCTCCAGCAGGGGGATGATGATCATCTGCCCGAAGACGCCGAAGTTCAGCTTGTGCAGTGCATCCCAGGCGATCTTGAGCTTCATGGAGGATCGCGGGCGGGCGAAATCGATGCCGAACATCAGACCTTTGCCGCGGACCTCAGAGACGAACGGACATTCGGCGGACACTTCCTTGAGCCGGCGCATGACGTATTCGCCCATCGTGGCCGCATGCTCGACGAGCTTGTCTTCCTCGATGACGTGCAGCGTGGCCAGTGCCGCGGCCATGGCCAGGTCGTTTTGCCCGAAGGTATTGGAATGCACGACGCAGCGCTCCATCGAATTAAATACGGCGTCCATGATCCGCGGCCGGGTCACCAGCGCGCCGACCGGAACGTAGCCGCCCGAGAGGGCCTTGGAGACGCAGAGAATATCCGGCTCTACTTCGGGCCAATGCTGGTAACAGAACCATTTGCCGGTTCGGCCGAGGCCCGTTTGCACCTCGTCGATGACCAGGAGCGTTCCGGCCTTCGCGCAGAGGCGCTGCGCCTCGGCGAGGTATCCATCGTGGACCACTTCGCAGGTCTTGCCTTGAATCGGCTCCAACACAAACGCGGCGGCGGCTTTTGAGGCCAGAGCGGCCTCGAGCGCGGGCAGGTCGTTGAAGGGGATTTCGACCGTGCCCGGGAGCAACTCTCCGAACCGTTCGCGGAAGAATTCCGCGCCGTTGAGAGCGAGCGAGCCGGTGGTCAGACCATGGAACGCGTTGTGGCAATAGATGATATCGCGGCGACCGGTGACGCAGCGGGCGAACTTGATGGCGGCTTCGACGGTCTCGGTGCCGCTGTTGGTGAAAAAGACCCGCGACAATCCATCGGAGGTGTGTTCCGTGAGTTTCTCGGCCACCAGACCGCTGAGCAGGCCGCAGTCCATCCGCACCAGGTTGGGCGAATCCGTGGCGAGCAACTGCTGGAGGACGGATCGGACCTTGGGATGGTTGCGGCCCAGCGCGAAGACGCCCCACCCGCTGAGCAAATCGAGATAACGGTTCCCCTCCGCGTCCCAAAGATGCGGACCCTCGCCTCGGACGTAGGTCTTGTCGAAGCCGATGGCGCGCAGCATTTTCACGAACACAGGATTGATGTGTTCGGAATGAAGGTCGTAAGCGCGTCCCTGCTGCGCTTCCAACCAGTCGATAAAATCACTGCTCATGCTGCGCCTCGGCTGGTTATCCGTCGCGGCCCGATTCGTGAAGGCCGGATTATATCGACACACAGGCCGTCATAAACCCAATGTCTGTCAAGGTCTCCGAAAGAACCCTGCCGCCGCGCCCACCGACGCCGACGCTTGCCGGGCCGGCAAAGTCGTGGTAATGGTTTATTCCATGGGCTGAGCCGCTTTGCCGAGGGCTGATCCGGTTCGAGCATAACATATTGTTCGGAATTGGTTTAGTCCGATGTTCCCAGTTTGTATCGGCATCTGAAAGAGAGCGAGTTGTGTCAGTCAGCTCAGCAATGAACAAGCTTACGGCCCCGCGAGGGACCGTTCACGTGACGATCCCGCCGGCCGAGGCTCCGGGCGCGGTCGCGCTGCGCCGGGCGGAGGCGGCGTTGCTCGAGAAGCAGGATGCGCGGGGTTTCTGGGTCGGAGAGCTACAGGGCGACAGCATCCTCGAATCCGAATACCTGCTTCTGCGTTTTATCTTAGGCCAGGAAACCGACCCGGATTTGCCGCTGATCGCCAATTATCTGCGGGAACTGCAAAACCCCGACGGCGGGTGGTCGCTGTTCCCCGGCGGGCCGGCCGATCTGTCAGGCACCGTCAAGGGATACTTTGCGCTGAAGCTGATGGGCGACGACCCGCAGTCGCCGCACATGCGGACCGCCCGCGAGTTGATTCACCGCCTGGGGGGGGCCGAGCGATGCAACAGCTTCAGTAAATTCTATTTCGCGGCTCTGGGCCAGATCAGCTACGACGCCTGTCCCACCATCCCGCCGGAAATCGTGCTGCTGCCAAAATGGTTCTACTTCAACCTCTATCACGTCTCCGCGTGGACGCGGACGATGATCCTGCCCCTGGCGCTGGTGACGACGCTGCGGCCGGTCCGCAAGCTGCGGCCGGAGCAGGGGATTGTCGAGCTGTATCTCGATCGCACAGCCGCCAACCGCGTGGGTCCGCCACTGGAGGGTTTGCCGCGAGATTGGGCCGAGATTTTTCTGCGCGTCGATCAGTTGCTCAAATGGTACGAACGCGCTCCCGTTGAGTTGCTCCGCGAGCGGGCGATGCGCGAGGCCCAGGAGTGGCTGCTGGAGCATCTGGACGGCTCCGAGGGACTTGGCGCGATCTTCCCGCCGATGGTTTACATCCTGATCGTCTTTCGGGCTTTGGGATATCCCGACGATCATCCGCGCGTGGTCAAGGCGCACGCGCATCTCCGAGATTTTTTCATCCGCGAGAACCAGACGATTCGCATTCAGCCCTGCTTGTCGCCGGTGTGGGACACGGGACTGGCGCTACATGCTTTGGCGGAGGCGTCTCTGCCCAGCGATTCGGACGCGGCGTTGCGGGCGACGGGCTGGCTGCTGGAAAAAGAGTGCCGGGCGGCCGCGGATTGGCAGAAGAATTGCCCTGGGGCCGAGGCATCCGGGTGGTTTTTTGAGTTTGAGAACCCGCACTATCCGGATGTGGACGATACCGCGATGGTGACCATGGCCCTGTGCCGGGCAGGCGGAACCATTGCCGATCCGGCGGTGGTGCGGGGTGTGAAATGGCTGCTGGCGATGCAGAACAACGACGGCGGCTGGGCGGCGTTCGATCGCACGGAGGATCGGCCGATCCTGGAAAAGATTCCCTTCGCCGATCACAACGCGATGCAGGACCCCAGTTGCCCGGACATCACCGGGCGAGTGCTCGAATGCCTGGGACATTGCGGCCTGCGGCTGAATCATCCGGTGGTCGCGCGGGCCGTCGCATTTATCCGCTCGCGGCAGGACCCCGATGGATCGTGGTGGGGACGATGGGGTGTCAATTATGTTTACGGCACCTGGCAGGTGCTGGTCGGTTTGGCGGCGGTCGGGCACGATATGAATGCCGACTTCGTCCGCGGCGCCGCGGGCTGGCTGCACAAGTTCCAGAAGCCCGATGGGAGCTGGGGCGAGACTTGCGAGAGCTACGACAACCCGGCTCTCAAAGGCACCGGCGCCAGCACGCCGTCGCAAACCGCCTGGGGCGCGATGGGACTGATGGCGGCAGTCGGCGCGGAAGACCCGGCCGTGAAAAAAGCGATTGACTGGCTGGTGGAACATCAGGCCGCCGACGGATCGTGGGAAGAGAATTATTACACCGGCACGGGATTCCCCAAGGTCTTCTATCTCAAATATCATCTGTACCGCCTCTATTTCCCGCTGACGGCGCTGGCGCGCTATCAGCGGCTCCTGGCCCGCTGATTTGCCGAATGTCACCGCCCCCGACGCGCAACCCGACGCCGCCTGGATCGGTGCGGGCTGTTTCGCGCGCCGATCTGGAAAACAACCCGGCGTGGAAGCAGGCGTTCAATCGATCGCGCAAGGACCATCGGTTTTACACCATCGTCGAAGACACGATCCGCCAGGAGTTCGAGTACGGCTATTTCCTGATCGAGAACCATGTCGGCGAAACCGAGGCAATTCAACCGTTTTTTCTGCTCGATCAGGACCTGGTCGCCGGCGGCCCGCGCCAGGCGCAGAAGATTCTGGCGATGGTCCGCAAGCTCTGGCCGCGCTTTCTCAAGGCTCGCACGCTGATGGTCGGCTGCACCGCAGGTGAGGGTTATCTCGATCAGACCGGCGATGCGCAGGGGGCGATCGTTTCCGAAAAGCTCCGCGATTTTCTGCTGGACTATGCCAGGCAGGTGCGCGTGGCGATGGTGGTGATGAAGGAATTTCCGGCGACGTATCGCGCTCCGCTGGCCTGTTTTGTCGAGGGCGGATATGCCCGCGTTCCCAGCATGCCGATGACCCGGCTCAACATTGCTTACCGCGATTTCGAGCATTACATGAGCGCGGCCCTCAGCAAGGCGACGCGAAAAAACCTGCGGCGCAAATTCCGCGATGCCGAGGCGGCCGCCCCGATCGAGCTGACCATGATGGGCGACGTCACGCCGATTGTGCATGAGCTGCTGCCGTTGTACGAGCAGGTGTATAACCGCTCGGCGCTGCATTTCGAGAAGCTGACGGCGGAGTTCTTGAGCCGGATCGGGCGGGAAATGCCGGACAAGTCGCGGTTTTTTGTCTGGCGACAAAACGGCCGCGCCATCGCCTTCAGCGTGCTGCTGTTGCACGATGATTGCATTTACGACGAATACATCGGGCTGGATTACTCCGTCGCGCTGGACCTGCACATGTACTTTTACACGTTCCGCGACATCGTGAGCTGGGGCATGGCCAATGGATATCGCTGGTACATCAGCACCGCCCTGAATTACGATCCCAAGCTGCACCTCAAGAGCGAACTGCTGCCGCTGGATTTGTACGTGCGGCATACTTCGGGCCTGCTCAACGCGGGGTTGCGGCGAATGCTACCCTTCCTGGAGCCGACGCGCGGCGAAAAAATTCTCCGTCAGTTTCCCAATTACGACACCCTGTGGGGAAAGTCATGATCCCGCGGCCAGTCTACAGTTGGTTCTTCAACGCATATTTTCAGATCGGACTGGGTGCGTTTTCGGTCACCGCTTCCGAGTTGCTCATGAAGGCCGGGGCCAACCATACCACCGGCCCGATCAGCTGGCTGGGCTTCGCGGCGCTCGCATCCGGTTGGACCTGGCTCGGAATCATCTGCTATGTCCTGAGCTTCATCAGCTGGATTCACGTTCTGCGAACGGTCCCGTTGGGCATCGCTTACGCCATGATCAACTTCGCTCACGTGCTGATTCCGCTGGGATCGTGGGCGTTTTTGCACGAGACGATTTCGCCGCTGCGATGGTGCGGCATCGGCCTGGTGGTGGGCGGTTTGCTCCTGATCATCGGCCCGGTGGCGGAAGTCGAGGCGAAGCTATGACCGCCATCGCCATTGGTTTGTGCGTTGTCTGCCAGTTGTTGATCGTTGTCGGCCAGCTTCTGCTGAAGCATGCGATGGGGGCCCAGGCCGCCGGCCAGGTTCTCCGCGAACATCGCGCCCGCAACTTTGTCCTG
>Ga0302324_100025000_pt1 | contig 11477 bp, 5 predicted proteins | sample Palsa_T0_1_FD_201949 | JGI IMG/M metagenome (GOLD analysis project Ga0302324, IMG submission 201949) | Peat permafrost microbial communities from Stordalen Mire near Abisko, Sweden - Palsa_T0_1 | ecosystem: Environmental > Terrestrial > Soil > Palsa > Peat permafrost | place: Sweden: Abisko... | reverse complement strand
TTTGGAGGACTTGACCAAGAGCGACCGTGTGACGGCGGCGGCCAAGCCGGAACAGCACTGCCACGAGGGGCAGATTGTGTGGGCGCCGGACTCGAAGGCGCTGGCGTTCTTCTCAGATTGCGCGAAGCCGGATGAGCAGAGGGACTTATATATAGCTTCAGTGGATGGGAGCCCGGCGCGGCGGCTGACGGAGCTGAAGGGCTATGTTGAAGAGCCGGCGTTTTCTCCGGATGGGACCCAGGTCGCATTCCTTTATGTGGAGGGCGCGACTCGGTCTGCTGGCGCGCTGGCGGCCATGAAGCCGCCTTCGGGTGTGATTGGCGAGGATGGAGTGGAGATTCAGCGGGTAGCAGTCGCGCGTGTGGATGCTGCCAAGCCTGCGGTTCCGGTCTTCGCTACACCGGCAAGTCTGCACGCGTATGAATTTGACTGGCGTCCGGATTCCAAGGGGCTGGCTTATGTGGCGGCTGATCCGCCGGGTGAGAACAACTGGTGGGTGGCGAAGCTTTACACGCAGGATCTGGGCGACGTGGGAGCTGGCTCCGCCAAAGCGATTCTGGCGCCGGCGGAGGTTTCAGGAGCGCTGCACGGGTTGCAGATTGCGGTGCCGCGGTGGTCGCCGGACGGGAAAGCGATTGCGTTTATCGGCGGGCTGATGAGCGACCAGGGATCGACGGGCGGGGACGTATGGATTGTTTCTGCTGATGGCGGGCAGCCGGTGGACCTTACTCCGCAGCGGCCCACGACGCCGGCGTGGATTGAGTGGGGCGACGACGAGCACATTTTTGTAAGCGAGTTGGCTGGCGGGAACTGCCAACTTGTGCGGCTAGCTCTGAAGGGGAATCGGACCAGCGAGAACGTGGCCACGAGCTTTGGTTCGCCGGTCTTCAGCATTCCGGGCAGCGTGGGCGATGGACGGATGGAGCTGAGCCTGTCCTCCTCGGCCAACCACTCGCTGTTTGTGTTTCACGCCAGCACGTTCGACCATCCGACGGAGGTGTATGAGGCCAAGCCTGGGACGACGATGGGTGCTGGGCTGGATGGCGTGATGCAGTTGACGCACATCAACGATGGGGTTGAACCGGCGTGGGGCAAGAGCGTGTCGCTGAACTGGAAGAGCGATGGATTGCATGTGCAGGGCTGGCTGATGCTGCCAAAGGACTACGATCCCGCGAAGAAGTATCCGCTGATTGTAGAGGTGCATGGAGGGCCGGCGTCGGCGGTAGTGGCGCACTGGGGTGGGCGCGGTGGGTTGAACGCGACCGCATTCTCGGCGCTGGGCTACTTTGTCTTGCAGCCAAATCCGCGCGGCAGCTACGGGCAGGGCGAGGAATTTACCCAGGCCAACCGCAAGGACTTTGGCTACGGCGATCTGCGCGACATTCTGGCCGGCGTGGATACGGTGCTGGCGCAGTATCCTGTCGATCCTGGGCGCGTGGGCCTGACGGGCTGGAGCTACGGCGGGTTCATGAGCATGTTTGCAGTTACCCAGACGCAGAGGTTCAAGGCGGCGGTAGCGGGCGCGGGAATCTCCGACTGGCAAAGCTACTATGGGGAGAACTCGATCGACCAGTGGATGATTCCGTACTTTGGAGCCTCGGTGTACGACGCCCCGGCAGTTTACGCGAAGAGCTCGGCGATCAGCTATATCAAACAGGTGAAGACGCCGACGCTGGTGGTGGTGGGAGACCGCGACGGAGAATGTCCTGCGCCGCAGTCGTTCGAGTTCTGGCATGCGTTGCGCGACCAGCATGTGCCGACGCAGTTGGTTGTGTATCCGAATGAGGGGCACGGGTTTGTGGACCCCGCACACACGCGCGACGTGATGTACCGGGCAGTAGAGTGGTTTGCCCAGTACCTGGGAGCGGGAAACTGAGCCTGCTTTCCATCCGCGAGCGGCGGAGTCTATGGGAGAAGGATCGAAAAAAGGGAACAGGGAGTAGGGAATAGGGAGTAGGAAGCCCGAAGTGCGGGCGTCCGCAAGGGACGGGCTGCCCTGATACACTTTTCTTTGGAGATTCTTGAACGGATTTCATCGGTTGCGGGCCAACCCTGGAGATGCAGGCGGGCCATTGCAGGGCATGTTCAGAGGCGGGTGGAAAATTGAGAAGCGTCGGTCACTCACGTGGAGTGACGGAGTGGCGCGGGCCCGAGGACAGCGGTTTCGGTCCGGCCGGTTTCTGAAGTTGCTTTAACCCATTTTTTGACGTCATTCGGAGGGACCGTTCCGCGGTTTGACGAGGCGGGGCGGGGAGGATTCATGCGGCGGTTTTTGACGCTTGTTTGTTTATTGTGCGTGGCCATTCCGGCCGGAATATCGATCTCCGGCTGCACGCGCAATCCGGACGCGGCATATTGCAACGGGCTGGGCTACGGGTTGAAGAATACCAACGTGGCATCGATCTTTTTGTCGCCCCAGACAACGGGCATATCGCTGGCCTTTGGGCAGACGCAGCAGGTTGCGTCGCCCACGGCCAAGACGTGCAAAGGGGCCCAGGCCTCAGTGGCGAGTTATACCTATGGCACGACCAATAACCAGCTGGTGGATATTTCGCCGACGGGCAATATTTGCGCCGGGACATGGAACCGGAACACTGGCGGCGGCATCGCCAACTACACCATTTGCAGCAAGCCCGATCCTTTTCCTTCAACCGGTGGGCTGCCCTATGCAACGGCGTACGTCACGGCCTCGGCAAGTTCAGTGAACTCGAATCCGGTGGCGGTTTACGTTCATGCGCAGGTGACATCGGTGACTCTTGCGGGGCCGCAGAGCTGTATTTCGCAGAGCGCGCCACCGGTTCAGCTGGACGCGCAAGCGTGCTTTGTGGGAACCAGCAACCAGCAGCAATTATTGTGCGCTCCGCCTTCGGTAACTGGCGCAGCGAACCCCAGCCTTGCCTGCCCGCTTCCGCCGGGCGTGGGCCTGAGCGCAATCCCGGATTGCACGGTGCCGCTTGGCACGCTCAGTTACACGGTTGGAACGGCGAAGATTGCGTCGATCAATGGCGAGACCAACCAGATTACGGCCGAGCAGCCTGGCACGACGGTGATCACCGCGTCGGTGGCCGGCGGCGCTTCGTCGGCAGGTTATTTTTCGACCTGCCCGCCGGCGAGCATCAGTGTGACTTTGGCGGACGGGGGCACCGTTGGGACAATTACACAGGGCGTGCAACAGAACCTGACCACCAACATCATCGATACGCAAGGGAACGCGATTACCGGCCTGACGCTGGATTACCAGTCTACGGACCCGATCGATATTACGGCCACTCCCACTGGAAGCGTAACCACCAATTTCCCCGGCGTGGCGTCGGTGTATGCCATCTGCCAGCCGACGACATGCAATCCAGCTCCAATCAATGTGACGGGTTTGAATGGCACGGGGTTGTCGATTTCGTCCAATCCGGTGAAGATCACCGTTCCCGGCACGGCCAGCGATTTCGCATGGTTCTCTTCGCCAGGCCAGTCGCAGTACTTTGTGCCGATAGAGCTGTTGAGCGGCACGGTGGGCTCGACGGTACGCCTGCCGTATGTACCGAATTCCATGGTGATGGACCGCAACGGGACAGATCTTTATTTTGGTTCGCCGCACGAGTTAATGTTTTACAGCACCAACACCAACACGCTCAGCAAGCAGGACACCGGTGCGCCGGGGGTGGTTCTGGCGGTTTCTCCGAATAACGCGCAACTCATCATCAACGACCAGGTGAGGCAGGTGTTCTATCTCTACACGATCGCCAGCGGCACATCCACGACCTTTGGGGGAATGGGTACGGCCGCGGCCTGGACTCCGGATGCAAAGACCCTGTACATCACCGATAGCGCTGCCGCGGGAGCGGGCCACAGCGACACGTTATACGTCTACAGCTTGAACACCGGCTGGACCAGCTATCCGCTGGCTGCTTCAGGCGGGGCGAACCCAGGCGCAAATAGCGTGGCAATCACAATACCCGGCGTGGGAGCATACCTGAGCGGCAACCCGACGGTGGCGCATACGTGGTGCCCGCAGACGATCAACGGCGGCATCCTGTTCTATCCTCAGGGAGACTCGGTGGATGCGCTGAGCGATGTGCTTGCGGCCACTACCGACGGGGAGCATATTCTGGGAGCAGCTCTGAGCGGCGGAGCGGTAACGCTGTCTGACATTGGAATCACCATTCCGACCATTACCATTCCGACCGACCCAACCATCAAAACTCCGGCTACCTGCCCGGTGTCGCCGAGCGGCGCGCTGTCGCCTCTGACCATTACCCACACGCTCAACCAAGTTGCGGTCGGCGGCGTAAAGGCCAAGGCCGTTAATCAGGTCGTTCCTGCGCCGAATTCGACGTTGGCATTCATCACCTACGATGGCGACACCGCAGGCGCCACGTTGCCGTATTACGTAACGGGCAGCGGCGGGGCTCCGGGAACAGTGAGCTATGTGACGCTGAAGGGAAGCTCGGCAATCACGGCCCCGCTGACAGGTGCGTTCACTCCCGACGACACGCTGTTCTTTGTCGGCACGGCGGGCGATAACCTGGTTCACTACATCAGCATTCCGCAGACCGTGACCGCTGCAACTCCGCCTACCGATACGCAGCAGATTGCACCGAACCTGCCGTCTTGCGTTCCGGTTTCTGCCGGGGGCACCGACATCGGTTGCACGTATCCGGGAACCGGGTCAGTGGTTCCAGTAACGGCCATTGCCGTGAAGCCGCGGTCGACGACGTAGTCTAGAGTGCATTGACCTATGAGCAGAAAGGCCGGCGCGCGCCGGCCTTTCTGTTGTGTGCCTTAGTCATTTTTCGAAATTGTGTAGACCTGAACCTTTTTGGTATCCCGCCCATTCCGCTGGAAAACGCGGAATGGATGGGGCACATGAGTTTACAGTAAATCCGAAAATGCGCTAGGCGGCGCGAAGAAGCGGGGCCGCTAACGCGAGATAGAATCAGGCAATGAGAGGGAGACAATGATCAAGGGGATTTCCTTTCTTCGTCCGGCCGGGAGCCGAGCGGTCTACGATCGCGTCACGAGTTTTTTGAGCGCGCTGGGATTTGCTTCGGGCGCAGGATGGAACGAAGAAAACAGCCGTGGCGCTTCCTTCATTGCGCCGCTGGGCAACCTGGAGATTGTGGATGGCGAATTCCCCTCGACCGCCGGTGTGCTGATAGAAGTGACTGCTCTGGATGCGGTGCAGCAGGCAGCAGTGAGCTGGCTGCGTACGCAAGACGGGATTCAGAATGCGGGGCGCATGTCACCAGTGACGGAGACGCAATGGAAGTCGAGGATGTTTACGGTTGAGCCGGCGCCGGGGTTTGCATTCAGCTTCTGGGAGTGGAGCGATCCGGTGAAGGGCAAGCCGGTAGCCGTCGAGGGCGATCTTTCCGCTGCCGGAATGAAGTTTGCCGTCGTGGTGGCGCGCTGGAATGCGGTGATAACGGAGCGGTTGCTGGAGGGGGCTCTGGACGCTTTGTTGCGCAGCGGCGCAAAGCGGACTGAGGTTGAGGTGATTCGCGTACCGGGCGCGTGGGAGATAGCGGCGGCGTCGCGGACGGTCGCGGATCTGAACCGGATGGACGCGATCATTACGCTGGGGTGTTTGATCAGGGGCGAGACGGCCCACTATGAGGCGATTTACAACGAGGTGGCGCGGGGCATCGGTCAATCGCAGCAGGAGACGGGGATTCCGCACAGCTTTGGGGTGTTGACCTGCGAGACGCTGGAGCAGGCTCTCAATCGAGCTGGAATCAAGTCAGGGAACAAGGGGTTTGAGGCGGCCGTGGCGGCTATCGAGATGGTGAGCCTGAAGCGCAAGCTGATCAAGGATGAGCGTATGCAGGACGATCCAGTTCAAGGCGGGCGGGCTTGAGCGCGGGGACGCGGCGCAAGTCGCGGGAGCTGGCGATGCAAATGCTGTTCCAGGCAGACATTGGGAAGCAGACGCCGGACCAGGTGAGGGCTACATTCTGGAAGGCCGGCGACGAAGTGGAACCCGAGGTACGGGGATTTGCCGAGGACCTTTTTCGAGTTGCTGTTGCCCACCAGGAACAGATTGATGCGCTGATCGTGGCCAACTCCAAACACTGGCGGCTGGAGCGAATGCCGGCTGTGGATCGCAACTTGCTGCGCATGGCGGTGGGCGAAATGCTGGGCTTCAAGGGCACTCCGTTTCCTATTGTGATCAATGAGGCGCTGGAGATTGGACGGCGTTACTCTGCGCCGGAGTCGATCAACTTTTTGAACGGGATGCTGGATGCGATTGCGCGCGGGATGATTGGGAAGTGAGGGGGGCGCGCTTTCCCACCCTCGCCACGGAGAACGTGGCAAGGATGGGGCACCCATGCCGTTTCAACTGATACCTGGATTCCTGATGCTGGTATTCTGTGCTGGTGAGTAAGCACATGCGCGTCAACTTATCTGCGACCCTGCGCGTAACTGTGGCGCTGCTGCTGGGCATGAGCATGGCGGCGTGCCACAAGGAAGAGCAAGCAGTGGTTGGAGTCGCGCAGCATGCCGTGAGTGCCGAACAAAAGGCACAGCAAGCCGCGCAGGCAGCAGCCACTCTACGCGACCAGCAGCGCGCTCAACTGGCGCGCATACCATTGCCCACCAAGAGTCTGTATGTGGATGTGCACGAGCCCAGCGCGTGGGCCAATCCGTTTCTATCGGCCGATGCCGACTGGCTGACTTTGCGCGTTACGATGGTTGACGCAAACCCCAGCACACTGGGGCAGGGAACGATGCTGCGCCCTGAAGCGGCGCGGCGGCAGGAGGTGCAGTTGCGCCCCGCGGACCTTGCCGATGCGCTGATCGCATTGCCGCCGGGGGCCTGGCGCTATGGCCGCGTGGTTGCCGTGGCCGAGTCGCCGCTGGCCAGCCGGAAGGACCGGCCCAAGGTTCGCCGCAACGTGGCAGCAGCCATTCAACAGCTGAACGACCTGGGGGTTGTTGTTGAAGAGTGGCCCTCGCGGTGACTTCTTCGTGTGCAGTCTCAGCGCCGGGGAGACTTTGTGACTTGGCGTACCCATGACTTCGATCAATTGGGCTAGGATTCCATCGTGAGCATTCTTCCAATTTCAGTTTTGCTGAATCAGCCTCCAATGGACCACGAGCGGTTTCAAGCGCACCGTGAGTTGGAGGCTCAACTCAAAGCAACGGTTCGCGGCGATGTGCTGTTCGATCTGGGTTCGCGCGCAATGTATGCGGCCGATTCGTCGAACTATCGCCAGATGCCGGTGGGAGTGGTCAATCCGCGCGACGCCGCGGACGTGGAGGCTGCGCTTGCGGCCTGCCGCGCGACGGGAGCCGCGGTGTTGCCGCGTGGCGCGGGCACAAGCCTGGCCGGCCAATGCGCAAATGTGGCGGTGGTGTTTGACTACTCGCGCTACATGCGGGGCTTGAAATCGATTGATCCGGAGGCCAGGCTGGCGGTGGTTGAGCCGGGCATTGTTCTGGACCGGCTGCGCGAAGCTGCCGAGGTTCATCACCTCACTTACGCGCCCGATCCGGCTACGCACAGCCGCTGCACACTGGGCGGCATGATCGGCAACAACAGTTGCGGAGTTCACGGATTGCTGGGCGGCAAGGTGGTGGACAACGTAGAGTCGCTGGACATTGTGCTCTACGACGGAACGCGGATGACCGTAGGCCGGACCAGTCCCGAAAAAATCGAGGCGCTGATTCGGGGCGGCGGGCGCGTGGGCGAGATTTATGCGCGGCTCAAGCGACTCGGAGACCAGTATGGAAGTTTGATTCGGGAAAAGTTTCCACGGATTCCGCGGCGCGTTTCTGGATTCAACCTTGACGAACTTTTGCCGGAGAATGGCTTCAACCTGGCGCGGGCGCTGGTGGGTTCCGAGGGGACATGCGCTACCGTTCTATCCGCTACGCTCAACCTGGCCGCGAGTCCGCCGTACCGTGTGCTGACGGCGCTGTCGTTCGACGATCCCTACCTGGCTGCCGATGCGGTTCCGCGCGTGCTGGAATTTGGGCCCATCGGATTGGAAGGATTTGACGGGCTGCTGGTGGACTTCATGCTGCGCAAGAATCTGGCCGTCGAAGTGCAGTTGCTGCCGCCGGGCGGAGGATTTCTGCTGGTGGAGATGGGCGCGTGGAACGCGGACGAAGCGCAGGCCAAGGCCGAAGCGCTGGCAGCGTCCGCGCAAAGTTGGCCGGAAGCGCCGAGGGCACGCATTTATAGCCACGAAGATGCGGAGAATGTGTGGAGGGTGCGCGAGTCGGCGCTGGGCGCAACGGTGTGCGTGCCGGGCGAGCCGGATCGATGGGAGGGCTGGGACGACGCGGGTATTCCGCCAATTCATCTTGGCACTTATCTGCGCAAGCTGAATGCGCTGATGGGCGAGTACGACTACCGGAGCCCGCTCTACGGCCACTTTGGCCAGGGTTGCGTTCACCTGCGCATCAACTTCGATTTCCGCACCATGGAAGGGTTGCGCAAGTTTCGCGAATTCATTGATCGCGCCGCTGACCTGGTTGTCTCGCTGGGCGGATCTCTCTCAGGCGAACATGGCGATGGGCAGGCGCGCGCCGTGCTGTTGCCGAAGATGTTTGGGCCGGAGCTGATGGGGGCTTTCCAGGAGTTCAAGGCCATCTGGGACCCGGACAACAAGATGAACCCCGGCAAGCTGGTGGACCCTGTGCGGGTGTACGATCCGGTGGAGAATCTGCGCTACGGGCCGCCGGACGAGGACAAGAAAAACGAGGGTAAGCAAAACGGGCATGGCAATCAAAACGGCCATGGCAAGTTGGAGACGCATTTTGTTTTTGCTCATGATCACGGATCGCTGGAGGATGCGGCGGCGCGCTGCGTGGGCGTGGGCGCATGCCTGAAGAAGGACGGCGGGGTGATGTGTCCCAGCTACCGGGCAACGGGCCAGGAGCAGCACTCGACGCGGGGACGCGCGCGGCTGTTGTGGGAGATGCTGGCCGGGGCGCTCAAGGAAGAAGGCTTCAAGAGCGAAGCTGTGCATGAGGCCCTGGACCTGTGCCTGAGCTGCAAGGCGTGCAAGACGGAGTGCCCGGTGCAGGTGGACATGGCGCAGTACAAGTCGGAATTCCTGGCGCAGAAATACAAGGGCAAGTTGCATCCGCTGCATCATTATGTCTTTGGCTTCGCGGACAAGATGGCGCGGATGGGTTCGCTGACTCCGACTATCACCAACCTTGTGCTTTCGAGCCCGATTACCAGCCCGCTGATCAAGCACATTGTGGGTGTGGCGCAAGAGCGGCAGATGCCGCAACTGGCGCGGAAGAGCTACAAAGCGGCGCGCGCGGCGGATGAGACTAGCAATGTCCCTCGCTCCGCCACGCAGCAGGGGAAGTCGGTAGTACTTTGGGCGGATACTTGGAACAACTACTACCATCCGCAGACGCTGGCCGCAGCGGAACGAGTGCTTACGCAGGCGGGTTTCCGGGTGCAGACCACCAGGGGGCACATCTGCTGCGGGCGGGCGCTCTATGACTTTGGGCTGCTGGGCACGGCGCGCAGTTACCTGGCCAACGTGCTGGATCGTGTGCAGGCGGAGATCGAGGCCGGGCTGCCGTTTATCTTTCTGGAGCCAAGCTGCGCGAGCGTCTTCAAAGACGAGGCGCTGGAGTTGTTTCCCGACGACCCGCGCGCGCAAAAGCTGAGCAGGCAGGTGTGGCTGCTGGCTGACTGGCTGGCTGCGGAAGCTCCCGATTGGGTGAACGGACGGTTGGCGGGCGCGCAAGTGATTCTGCACGGACACTGCCACCACAAAGCGGTGTTTGGCGGGCCGAAAAGCGAAATCGCGCTGTTGCGCAAGGCTGGGGCGCAGGTGGAGATGATCGAGACTACCTGCTGTGGAATGGCGGGGCCGTTTGGATTTGAGGCGGACAAGATCGAGGTGTCGAAGGCTATTGCGAATCTTGGGCTGATGCCGGCGGTGAATGCAGCGGGGCCGATGACGCTGATTGTGGCCGATGGGTTCAGTTGCAGAGAGCAGATCAGCCAACTCTCCAGTCGCGAAGGCATGCATTTTGCGGAGATCCTGGATCGCAGTTGCGGGTTCATTACTCAGTGTGAGGCGGACGGCGGTTGCGGGCTGTGAGGTGGCGAAGCCGGAGGGTTTCCCAGGTCTCAAGAGCGAGACCTGGGGCACCCGGCTCGTTTGAGTTGGGTGGTTTCCCACCCATTCCGCGATGAGACTGCGGAATGGATGGGGCACCCAGCGTTTGTGAGTCACGGACGTGGGGCGGATGGGCGGCAGCGGTTCCCAGGTCTCAAAAGCGAGACCCGTTCGGCAAGCTCAGGGCAGGCTCTGGGGCACCCGGCAACCGGCTGTTGCCCGAACATTCATCTTCGTCGTGCATACTTAACGCATGATTTCTGTGGGCTTCAGACGGCTTTCTCTTGTTTGCGCGGCGGGGCTGGCGCTGCTTCCGGCGGCTGCTCAGACCGGGGTTACGGCTGTGCTGCCCAATGGGCGCGAGATTCATCCTGCGGGCAACTGGATTGCGCTGGCGCCGTATCCGTTTGCGCTGGCGGTGCGGGGGGATGGCCGGCAGATTGCTGTGCCGTCGATTGGGTTTCCGTTTGCGCTGAATGTGATTTCCGGGCCGTTCTCAGGGCAGGGCGGTGGGAAGCCAACGGTGATGCGCATGCCTGCCGGGACGCAAAGGGATCCGGCTGTCGAGGTTCATGCGGGACTGGGTTACTCGCCTGACGGGACGCTGTTGTATGTGGCCACGGGCGAGTCCGGCAAGATTCGCGCTTACCGGACCAGCGACTGGAAGGCCGCGGGCGAGGTTTCGCTGGACGGGCCGCAAAGCGCAGCCGATCACAAAAAACCGGTGAGCTTTGCGGCTACGCTGGTGGTTTCTGCCGACGGCAGGACGCTGTATGCGCTGGATCAAGGGAACTGGCGGATCGAGATTCTGGATGCGGCGACATTGAAGCAGGTCTCCGAGGTTTCGACCGGGAACTATCCCTTTGGGCTGGCGCTTTCTCCGGATGGCTCGCGGCTCTACGTCACGAATACGGGGCTGTTTGAGTACTCGACAATCCCTGGGGCGAGCGAAAAGGATCCCCTGGGGACTGGTCTGCGCTTTCCGCCTTTCGGCTACCCGTCCAAGCAGGCGCGCGAAGGAGCGGTGGCGGAGGGCAAGCATATTCCCGGATTGGGGGATGAGAACTCCGACCGCGGCAGCTCGCTGTGGACCTACGACGTGCATGATCGTGAACATCCGGTGCTGACGGCCAAGCTGCGGCTGGGAGCGAAGATCAGCGAGACGGCGGGGGGCACCGTTGGCGGGGCGGCACCTACTGGTGTTGCGACTGCGGAGGATGCGGTGTATGTTTCGCTGGCGCATGAGGACGCTGTCGCCAAGATCAGCGCGGACGGGAGTAAGGTGTTGGCGCAGACTGAGCTTTCGCCGTTCAGCGGAGCGCGCTTTCAGGACCATGAGGGACGTCCGTTGCGGGGAGTGATGCCCAGCGCGTTGGCGCTGCACGG
>Ga0302324_100024999_pt1 | contig 11478 bp, 5 predicted proteins | sample Palsa_T0_1_FD_201949 | JGI IMG/M metagenome (GOLD analysis project Ga0302324, IMG submission 201949) | Peat permafrost microbial communities from Stordalen Mire near Abisko, Sweden - Palsa_T0_1 | ecosystem: Environmental > Terrestrial > Soil > Palsa > Peat permafrost | place: Sweden: Abisko... | reverse complement strand
CGGGAAGATAAGAACCATGAAGTCAGAAGATTAAACCGGGAGCGTGCACGGCATGAGCATGGACGGGCAGGATTGCGGCGAAGACGAACCGGTCGGGACGACCGAGGTCCCCACCTTCGCGCGCCAGATCGCGTTGTCGACTCCCGAGGGGCAAGGTTGGGCGACCTACATCTGGCTGGCTTACCTCGTCTTCTTTTTTATCGAGCCCGTTGTCGACCACGTGGGCTGGAAGCGATGGGCGCTTTACGGCCTCGGCACCGTCGTTTTCCTGGGCCTCTACTTCACCCTGTTTTGGCTGAAGCGCCCCAAAGCGCTGTGGCACATCGCCGGCATGGTGGTGCTCGGACTATTGTTCGCCCCCATGAATCCGGGTGCGTCCACCTTCTTTATATTCGCGGCGGCCTTCACCCCCTTCTGCGTGGAAAGCGAGGCGCTGGCTCTTGGGGTGATGGCCATCGTCGTAGGCTCGGCCGCGCTGGAGACCTGGCTCCTCCACCTCAACGGCTGGTTTCTGTTCTATGCCTGCGGGCTGTCGCTTGTGGTGGGCGGCAGCAATGTCTTTTTCGCGCAGCGCAACCGCACGCTGCACAAGCTGCGCCGCGCCAACGAAGAAATCGAGCACCTCGCCAAGGTGGCCGAGCGCGAGCGCATCGCCCGCGACCTGCACGATGTGCTGGGACACACGCTGTCGGTCATCACGCTAAAGTCCGAACTCGCGGGCAAGCTGATCGATCGCGACCCGCAGCGCGCCGGAAAAGAAATCCGCGAGATCGAACAGATTTCGCGCCAGGCCCTGCACGAAGTCCGCGACGCCATCCGCGGCTATCGTTCTCAAGGACTCGCCGCCGAACTCGCCCAGGCTAAAACCACTCTCGAAACCGCGGGCGTGTCCGTGCAATGCGATGCCGCCACCAGCCTGCACATTCCCGCCGTGCAGGAAAGCGTGCTCTCGCTGGCCGTTCGCGAGGCCGTCACCAACGTAATGCGCCACGCCCAGGCCCACACTTGCCGCATGCGCCTGGAACAGCAGAACGGCTCCTGCCGCCTGGAAATCGCCGACGACGGCCGCGGCGGCGCGCAGCGCGAAGGCAACGGCCTGCGCGGCATGCGCGAGCGCGTGGAAATGCTGGGCGGAACTTTGTTGCGCGAAACCGAATCCGGCACCCGGCTGACAATTACATTGCCGCTGCGCGAACCCGCGCACAACGACGAGGGCCGCGCTTGAATCCCGCCACAAAAGAAGGCGCCAGGGAAAGCGGCAAAGAAGCCCGCAAAACCATCCGCGTCGTCCTCGCCGAAGACCAGGGCATGGTCCTGGGAGCGCTCGCGGCGTTGCTGGAAATCGAGGGCGACATTTCCGTCGTGGCCCAGGCGCGCAATGGCAAAGAAGCGCTGGACGCCGTCCTCGCCCACAAGCCCGACGTCTTCATCACCGACATCGAAATGCCGCTGATGACGGGCCTCGACGTAGCCGCCGAACTCAAACGCCGCCGCACCGGAACCCGCGTCGTCATCGTCACCACCTTCGCCCGCGCCGGCTATCTGCGCCGCGCCCTCGAAGCCGGCGCCTCCGGATATTTGCTGAAAGACCGGCGCGCCGAAGAACTAGCCGAAGCCGTGCGCCGCGTCCGCCAAGGCCTGCGCGTGATCGATCCAGAACTCGCCACCGAAGCCTGGGGCGAAATGGACCCGCTCACCGACCGCGAGCGCCAGGTCCTGCGTCTTGCCGGCGAAGGCCTGCCCAGCGGCGACATCGCCGCCCAACTCAACCTCTCCGAAGGCACCGTGAGAAATTATCTTTCCGAAGCCATCAGCAAACTGGGCGCCGCCAACCGCGTAGAAGCCGCCAGAATCGCCAGAACCAAGGGCTGGCTCTGATCCGTCTCGCACGCGGCGTTCCCTTGACACCCGGCGTAAACTAGACCCGTTCCCCGGCCCCGAATTCTTCCTGTAATTGCTCCCGCGCGAATTCCTCCGCGTGAGTGCGATTAACTAAGGAGCGACCTATGCCCTCACAGAAGCGGGAAGAACTCCGCGTGGTCCAAAGCGATGCCTGGGAAGTGGTCGAAGCCACGCCCATGCGCGGGCGGCGAGGTGCGCAGGCTGGGGCGGATGACCGCGATCAGTTTCTCGACCAGATTACGAAGTCAGGACGCATCACCGCCGTAGACGTAAAAACCCTGCGTTCACAGCCGCGGCGCGGAATTCCCTCCGCACTCGACGTGGAGATCGACGCCGAACCGGGCGCGCTCTACCTGGTGATGGCCAGGCACGAATCGGGCGCCATCGTTTTCGTCCGGCCTGCGCAGATTGTGCAGCGCAGCACCACGCGCGGCAAGGCAGCCGCAGTCACATCCACCACGATACGGTTTTCCATTCCCGTTCCGCCGGCCGCACCGGGTGAGCCTCCGGAAGAACAAAAGCGGGGCTCCATCGCCGGCAAACTGATCAAAGCCGCCGTGTTGAAGGTGGTGGGCAAGCTGGCGGAAAAGTCCATGCCTCTGCTGGCCAAAACCTGCGAGACCGCGGTGTGGAAGCTGAAAAAACTTCACGAGGGCTGGAAGCTGGTGACGCCCGCCAGCCTGCAAGCGCAGAATCTGCCCGTGGTCAAGATTGCCGACGCGGTCAGCACCGATCCCGCGCGCCGCAATCTTCTTTTTATCCATGGGACGTTTTCTCACGCCTCGTCGGGGTTTTTCTCGCTGGCCAGCACGCGCGGCTCAAACGGCAAAACTTTTTTCGAGAGCGTGCAGCCGATTTACGGCGAACGCATTTTCGCCTTCGACCACTTCACCGTGAGCCGCACTCCCGAAGAAAACGCCCGCGCCCTGTTGGCCGAACTGCCCAAGGGCCCGTGCCTTTTCGATGTGATCACGCACTCGCGCGGCGGGCTGGTTTTGCGCACTTTGGTGGAAGATGCCAAGGCGCTGGGCGCGACTGCGTCGCGCTTTCAGTTGGGCCGCGCCGCGCTGGTGGCCTCTCCGAATGAGGGTACGCCGCTGGCCTCGCCCAACCGCTTCCAGGATTTTCTGAACTGGCTGTCGAACCTCCTCGATCTGTTCCCCGAGAATCCCTTCACCACCGCCGCGGGATTTATCACCGAGGGGCTGGCCTGGCTGGCCCACGCTGTGCAGGTGGATATCCCCGGCCTCGCGGCCATGAATAGCCAGGGCCCGGTGATTCTTCAGCTGCAGGGCGCGCCCGCGCCGCCGCCGCGAGCCTATTCCGCGCTGGTGGCTAACTTCCAGCCCGACCACGGCCTTTTGCAGCGCATGTTGGATGTTGGCATGGACTTGGTCTTTCAGACCGCCAATGATCTCGTCGTCCCCACGGAAGGTGGCTGGCTCGTCGACCCGGGCGGCGCTCCAGTGATCCCCGGCGATCAGATCGGCTGCTTCGGCCAAGACGGCAACCTGCCCAAGCCCGCCGGCGATCCGGTGAACCACGTGACATTTTTCTCGCGCCCTTCCACCGTGGATTTTCTGGTGGAAAGCCTGCAAGGATTGGGGCACACCAAAGTCCCGCCGCTGGATCCGTCAACTCTCTTGCATTACCTGTTGCGTCGGGGCGCGATGGCCGCCGCCGGAGCAGCAGGGCCACCTCCACCGCGCAGGCTGGCCGCGGTGCCCGCGCCTGCACCTCCCCAACCTGCGCCCGAGGCGCCGACCCTACCCAAGATTGTCGGAACCGCCGGCGACGAAGTGTTTTACATCTCTGTGCTGGGCTCCGATGAAGGATACCGGTTGCACCGTCACGCCGAACTGCTGGCCACCTTCCGCAACGCGCGGGCGATGGGCATTCTGCAAACCCGCCGCGGCAAAGCCGGCCAGCGCTTTAAGAGAATCATTCAAGTGCAGCGGGACATGCACGATTACCTCAATGGGGAGCCGGGCGCGAAGCCATTACCCGACGAGAAGGCCCTGGTTGAACTCGGCAAAGATCTTTTCGCGACGCTATTTGACGGGCAGGTGCGGCGTCTCTACGATGCCGCGCGCACGGCTCAGCCCAACGGCCGTCTGCATCTGATCTTTACCTCCATGATCAGCTGGATCGCCGACCTGCCCTGGGAATTTGCCTATGACCCGGAGCGCAAGAATTTTCTGGCCACGTCGGAAGTGAACTTCACCCGCAACGTGGATACGGCCATTCCCGCTGACCGCATCGCGGCCCGCGGCAAACTGAGAATTCTGGTGGTGGTGGCGCAGCCGCTCGGCCTCGCGCATCTTTCAGTGGATGAAGAAACGGCGGTGATCAAGAAAGGATTCGAAACCCTAATCAACGCCAATCTGGCCGACGTGGAGGTTCTGCTCGACGCCACCCCGGCGCTGCTCCACCGCGAGGTGGAACTGTCTCCGCAGCCTTACGATGTAATCCATTTCATCGGACACGGCGAATTCGACGAAAAGCAGGGACTGGGCTACCTGGTTTTCGAAAACGAAGACGATGGCATTCAAACCGTCGATTCCCAGGTGTTGCAGCAGATTCTTTGCCGCCGCGATATTCGCCTGATGTTTCTCAACGCCTGCGAAACTGGCAAGGGCGGCGGGGCGAATTTCGTTCGCGGCGTGGCTCCGGCGCTGGTGGCGGCGGGAGTGCCCGCCGTGGTCGCCAACCAGTTCAGCGTGCTCGATGTTTCCGCGACTGCGTTTGCGCGCCATTTCTATTGGGCGCTGGCCCAGGGAGAAACCATCGGCGATGCCGCGCGCGAAGCGCGCGTGGCTGTCAACTATTCCATCTCCGGCGAAGCCATCGATTGGGCTGTCCCGGTGGTGTTTGCCCGCAATCCCGGGGACCGTCTTTCCCAGAGGAATCCGGACGCAGTTGAACAATTGGCCAGCGTGCAGCGCGAGCGCGTCATCGCCGCCCGCGAGCAGCGCCGGGCCGCGACCGTTTCCGGCGAAGCCCGCGACGTCATCGGCTTGTGGGACGTTCACCACGCCCTGCCGCACTTTGATCAGATCGCGGCGCGCCTCAACTCCGTGCAAGAGGCTTACTTCTTCAAGCCGGTCTCGTTCGTCGCCCCGCTCGGCACCTGGCAGCGCGAGAAGGCCGAAGGTCTCGCCTATCTCAACGGCCCCGCCGTCGCCAAACGCTTGCAGGACAAGCCCCAGGAACTCGGCCTGAAGCGACTGATCGCCTTCACCGACTTCCCGCTGCGCGACAAGAAAGATGTCGGCCTCTATGCCTGGGACGATTATCCGGAAGGAAAAATTTCGATCTTCTCCACCTATGAACTGCTCGATCAGATCAAGCCGCAGCCGCCGGGAAAACCTCCGCTCAGCGTCGAGCGCATGGTGGCGAACGCTGTGGCCTCGTTCATCTCAGGCCTGCCCTGTCACAAGCGCGGGGTCAAGAATTGCATCTGCTTCTACAACGAAGAGGTCGAGATCCAGTACATCGCCGGTCCGATGGGGACCTGTGCCAGGTGCCGCCGTCAACTGGCCAAGCTCGATCCCGCCCGGCTGGCTGTGGTGGAGAAATTGCTGAAAGCCTATCCGTAGACTTTCGGGACGATTCGCAGTGCGCAGCCGCAGCCTTATGGCGTGCCGCTCGGCAGGCCTGCGATCCTCCTCGCGTACATCAGAAACGAAGTGGCCGTCAGGTCGATGGCCGTTTCGTGGCATATCAGGGAGACAACGAGAGCGATCTAGATTGCGCCGCGTTCGATGCCCGCCTCTTGCTTCTGCGTGGTTTTATACGCCCAGGCCATGCGCGGAGTGTTGTGGGCGATGCCGAAGTGCCCGCGCGGATCGAGCACGATGATGCCGCCGTGGCCGTTGACGCGCTGCTTCAGGTGATTCATGGCTTCCTGAGCAGCCCATTCCGGCAGGTTGCCGGCGGAGATGCGGTCGGCCGTCCATTTTGCCAGTACCAGCTTCATGATGGGCTCGCCCCACCCGGTGGTCGACACCGCGGCGCTGAGGTTGTCGGCATAGCAACCGCAGCCGATCAGCGACGAATCGCCGAGCCGTCCGGGAGCCTTGTTCAAGGTTCCGCCCGTCGATGTGGCCGCGGCGATGTTGCCGTCGCGATCGAGCGCAACCGCGCCCACGGTGTCGTGCGAAATCTCCGGCGCAAACATCTCGCTCCCCGGATGGTCCATAGGGTGCCCCATTTCTCGCGCGTTTTCTGCGCGAGAAGTGCCGCCTTTGGCTTCCGTCTGATACTTACGCAAGCGTTCAATCTCGCGCGGAATGATGAGATCTTCGTTCGAGCAAAGGGCAATCCCATGTTCGGCGGCAAATCGTTCCGCGCCCTCAGCCACGAAATACACGTGCGGGCTCTCGCTGAGAATTTTCCGCGCCGCGCGCGCCGGATTGCGCAACCTCTCCACGCAGCCCACGCCCCCGGCGCGGAGAGATGCGCCGTCCATGATCAGCGCGTCAAGCTGCACCTTGCCGTCGCGGTTGAGGAAGCTGCCGCGGCCGGCATCGAAAGTCTCGTCGTCTTCCATGATGACGACGGCTTCTTCGACAGCGTCGAGGGCGGGGCCGCCAAGCTCGAGCACGCGCCATCCCGCGGCCAGCGCGGAGTTCACGCCATGCAGGTGGGCCTCGACCATGTCATCGGGCATGGCCCAGGCGCCGCCGTGGACTACCAGAACTGGGTTGGTAGGCAAAAGGAATCCTCTGCTGGTTTTCGTTATAGAGACAAGAACACAGTCTAGCACTGGCACTTTGGGCTGTATCTGATTTGGGGGAAGCGGATTTGAAGTAAAGGCAGGCGAAGAGCCGTGGCGATGCCAATGGCGCCGTCCCGTGGCGCTTGACAATCCGGCATCGTTGCGCAACACTCGCGTGCCATATACGCGCTTCCCCCGGAGGATGAGAATGAATCTCCGGAACGCGTTTGTGATCGTTGCGGTTTCATTTGTTTCTATGGCGTTGGCCAAAGGCCAGCAGGCCTCCGTGCCGTCGGTCGGGCCTGAGATACCGACCTACAACTCCGACAATGTGCCACTTGGCTCCGGGCAGAATCGCGGGGGCCTTAGCGTCCATTTTACCGGCCATCTGTTGGGCTACTATCGCTGGCCGGAATGGCAGCACGATGACTTCGAACCGGCTTGCCCGGACGCACCAAAGCCCGACGGCGACGGCAAGTACGATACCCCGGCCAAAAATCCCGCGGAGCAGTTCTTACGTCTTGAATCGGACCGGCCCGGGGACATTCTGGTTGGCACGGGAGACAATTTTGGAGTGACGCTAGAGTCACGGTCTTTTCGAGACTCGGCCGGCCAACTTCACGCTAAGGCCCGAAATCTGGGCGATCCACAAACCAGTCCGTGGTACACCGCCCCGGCCAGTGAAATTGGCGACAACGTCGGATGTTTTTTTTACCGGGCCGGATACGACGCCATTGTGCCGGGTAAGGATGACTTTTACTTCGGACCCGAGAGGCTTCGCCGCTTAGCCGACCGGTTGGCGAATGTAAAGGATCCGAAAGTAAAGGAATCACATCCGGTGCAAATGCTGGCGGCGAACCTTGTTTTGAAAACGGATTACTTGAAGAAGCAGCCGGAGATCCAGGACGCCGATAAAGGACTGAAGTTTATTCCGGGGACGCCCACGGGCGTGAAATCTCTGGACATCTCCGACAACGACAGCATCTTGCCCTTTGCCAGACAGATTCGCTTCGAGATTTCGAGAGAATCGTCCTACTCCACGTCCGCGCCCGATTTTGTTCCATTCCTATGTGGCGTGAACGGCGACGACGGTTTGGACCGGCTCGATCCTAGACACTGCAAGACAACGCAAACCCTTGCCATGCACCCTAAAGAAAATTCCCAAGAGAAAACGACGGAGAGTGGGGAGGATGCGGTTCCCGCCAAAGTTACTCTGGATTTCGATTTGCCCGCCGATTGGCCGCCCAAGGAACTTCCCGCCCTCTATGGGCTGTGCTCCGAGATTAAGAACCCCGACCTCAAGGCGTTGGGTCGAGCGTATATCGACCGCCAGGTCGAGAAGCACGCTTATTACTGCCAGCGATTTACGGTCGTTCCACCGCTCTTTGGTGACGCGATGACCGATCCCTGGGTGTTGAAACCGCTGAAGCAGCGGCCGGGTGAAGAACCGAGCTGCAAGAAAGATCGCTTCTTCTGTCAGGATGCGAAGTTCACCTGTCCGGACGGCAAAGCCCCATGCCCAGACGAAAAGTCGGCATCGATGGACAAGAAGCCGGCATGCAAGGAAGGACATCGCAGGTGCGCGGGAAAACCGTCCTACGCGGTGATTTTCGGGGTGGTCGACAAGGATTTGACAACGCTGATAGGCCGGGACAATTTATCGTGGCGCAACCGGGAACCGAAGACTGGGCCGGGCAAGCCAGTAAACCAACAGAATACGGCGAGCACTGGAAAGGAGACTTACGGCACCACGGTGGCTGCTCTGGACGAAGGCACCAGTCTGGGAATCGCAATGAGGAGCTTTGACTTGCAATGGAAAAAAACGCATGGCGACGAACCCGTATACAAGATTCTGCTGGCCCAGATGACTCGAGGGAAGGCTGAGACCTTGGCGGCGAATTTGTCCAACACGCAGATCAGTGACACGTCGCTGCGATTCGACGTGGTGATCTCCGCTGCGGCCGATTTTTCCGCGGCCACGGCGGACGAGGAGGTGAAGTTCCGCCGCCCGGTGAAGCCTGAAATCGCACCCGAAGACGACAAAAAGGAATCCGACGAGACGGTGCCCCAGTTCCGGCATTTTGTGGCCGTCCCCTGGCTCTCCTACGAGTCCGGGACGCGCCCTCGCGCCCCCGATCCGCTGCGTTCTTTGACCCTGAGCGATTCCGAGTGCGGGTCCGGCCCGTGCAACCTGCGTACCTTGGAAGTGGGCGGACAATACGAAAAGGCTTTTCCGCTATCCGAGCCGGTCGGCAAAGATCGCCTGCAGGCCTGTTACGACGCGCTTGGCTACGACTACCTTGCGCAAAAGAATTATTGGCGCGATCGCATCCCCGCGCCGCCCGATAAGCTCAAGTTGCCGGATTGTTCCCCTGCGGCGGCCGCCAGAAAAACCGTGCCCCAGCCCAGATTGGAGAATGCCTTTGAACTGGCTGTGCTAGCTGCGCTCCGCGACCGGACCCATGCCGACGTCGCCATGCTGCAAAAGCGGTCGTTCTATTGGGGACCGTTTCCTCTGCCCCCCGGCTCCGACCTGGATTTGCGCCGCCCCAATGACGAACTTCTAGAGCGCGTTCTGTGGATGGGCGACTACCTCGACGTGCTTTCGGTCAAAGGAAGCGCCCTCAAGAAAGTGCTGGATGAATCGGACCAACTGGACACGGTGGACGCGCAGGCGACTCACGAGATTGTGGAAACTTCGCGCGGAGTCCTGGCGCTGGGCGTCGAGAAAACCAAGGACAAACAGTATCTGGTGGATGGCATGCAAATCGATCCCAACCGGCTTTACACCGTAGCCACCAGCAATCACATCGCGGCCGGAGACAACGGCTATCCTGATCTGGCCGATCCTCTGTTCGCCGATACGCGGCTCCCAAAACCTGACACCGCGCCGCGAATCAGCAGCGTCGTGTGCGAGGAGCTTCGCGCTCCGGCTTGCGCGCCGGGACAGGCCTTGGATTTCGCCGGCATCAAGCAATTGCCGCCGCAGTTGAATGCGGGCCTGCCAGGATTTGCCAGAGCCTATGTGCGCAGCGTTTTTGGGGGTCGGCCGGAGTTGCCGGCGGACGCTTACAATCGCACCAACTACCAGGCCCAGCTTATTCCGACGTGGCGCTTCTCGCTGAAGGATCTCTCCTTCAACCTGAGCTCGGTGCGCAATAATCTGACCGAGCCGCTGCGTCTGACCGAGTTGGGCGGCGTCACCGAACCGGGCGCGGGCAACGCCAAGTCGCACGCCATCAACTTCTCCACTCACTTGGAATGGGTGCGCAGTACCACACTGCTGGACGAGTTCATCCGCGGTCTGAGCCAGTATCAGGACACCGTGACCGGCAACACCGCGACCGTGCCGATTCTGAACTCCAGCGGAATGCTCAGCGATGTGCTCTATCAAGCGCCGGCCCTGACCACCTACAGCAAGAATCTATCGGCGGTGGATGCCGGTTTCTTTCTGCATCCCGGCGGCCACAAATATTTCGACAAGCTGGGCGTGGTGCTCGAACCGATTCACTTCGATACCCAGGTCGCGAAGCAGGAGCTGCTGTTCCCCGCGGCTTACGATCCTGCCGGTTCGGGAAATGTGTTGGTCCCAGCGGTCCCTCTGCACCTTCCGCGAAACCGCAACCTATTGTCGCGCCTGGCCTTCCGCTCCGAGAGCGACACCAACCACTTTGAGCTGGGCTACCAGATTGGCGAGGAATTCAACGCGCTGGATTCGCTGACCAGCAATATCGGCACGTGCCCGGCGTTGATCCTTACTCTTTGCCTGGAAACCCAGGAAGCGCAGGCCGGTTTCTCGGCCAGCAGCGTGACCTTGGGAAAAGCCAATCGCGAGCGCAACGGGCCCTACGCGGACATGGACTGGACCTGGCCCCTTATCTGGCGGCTTAGCTTTCGGACACAGGAATCCTTCAGCTATTTCGCTCCTGCACATTCGGACAATCCCGTCGATACACTTTATCGCAACGATGTGACCGAGACGTTGAGCTTCAAAGTTCTTCCGAATCTGAGCATCGGCCCTTCGTTAGAGAGGTTCGATTACGAAAACAAGATCGAACACGTGCATCTCCGAACCTGGAGCCCGACGTTCCAGATCACGTACAGTTTCGACGTGCTCAGGGGATCGAAATGGAGCAAGTCATGGCAATACAGCCCCAGCGGCGGAAGCGGGTCGCAGTAGTTCGCATGAACGATATAGCCGGAAGCGGGATCGCAGAAAGTTACGCCGCTTGCCCAGCTTTGGCTGGGAGTGGCGGGTCTTGGGTGCGGGTCCAGGTGTAGCGCATTCGGTGGATTACGGTGAGGGTGGAGAGAATTGCGATCACCCAGAGGACTGGGGCCATGCGGTTGAAGAGCGCGCCCAGGATCACCAGTACCAGGCGCTCGGGGCGCTCCATGAAGCCTACGCGGCAGGAGCCGATCAGGCTTTCGGCGCGGGCGCGGGTGTAGCTGACCATGATGGCGCTGACCATGACGAAGGCGGTGAGCACTACGTAGAAGAAGCGGTCGCCGCGGGCGTAGAAGACGAGCAGGCCGAGGAACTGGGAAGCGTCACTGTAGCGGTCGACCACCGAGTCGAAGAAGGCGCCGAAGCGAGTGACGCGGTTGGTGGCGCGGGCGACTTGTCCATCGACCAGGTCGAAAAAGCCGGAGAAGATGATGACCAGGCCGGCGTAGATGAACAGGCGCTTCTGGGTGTCGGCGGTGGCGGAGCCGAAAAGAATGGCGGCCCAGGTGTTGACCACCAATCCCATAAAGGTGAGGACGTTGGGGTTGATGCGGCTGAGGGCCAGCCAGCGGACGATGGTATCGAGCAGCACGCCGCAGGCGCGGCCGAATGCACTTGTCCAGGAGTG
>Ga0302324_100024996_pt1 | contig 11478 bp, 8 predicted proteins | sample Palsa_T0_1_FD_201949 | JGI IMG/M metagenome (GOLD analysis project Ga0302324, IMG submission 201949) | Peat permafrost microbial communities from Stordalen Mire near Abisko, Sweden - Palsa_T0_1 | ecosystem: Environmental > Terrestrial > Soil > Palsa > Peat permafrost | place: Sweden: Abisko... | reverse complement strand
TTTGACCGTGGAGGTTTCGGAAAAGACCTCCAACGCCAATTTTGACAAAACGCTCCTGCCGGACCTGGCGGCCTCGCCGGTCGTCGCCCTGGCCGCCAACTGGGTGCGTGGCACTGATACGACGCCCGAGTTCCTGCCGCCCAAGGTGCAGCCTTGGCAGCAATGGATGAGCAAAGGGTTGTCCACGCGCAAATTGATCTGGGTGGGTGAAGCGGCCGCAGGCGTGGCCGCTTGTGTGGTCATCGCCTTTGGCGCCCAGCAATGGCAGCTTCACCATTTACGCGATCAATGGGCCAAACTTTCGCCTAAGGTGGCTGAGTTGACGGAGATGCAAGACCAGATTAAACAATTTCGAGATTATTACGATCAAGCCGCTCGTGATGTGAGTGTTTGGGCCAAGTTGGCGGCGATTTTGCCGAGGGACAACTCGGTTTCCTTAAAATCCTTTGAAGTGCGGGACCAGGGTTTGGTCACATGTTCGGGTGTGGCCAGGGACAACGATGCCTTTGTCAAAGTTTTCGGCAAGTTGAGCGACGACACGAACGAGATTGCCAGCGTGCATCCTGAAACGCGCGGTCAAAAGCCGATGCAATTTACCCTGAGTTTTCAATGGCAGGGAGGAGGCGTCAATGGAAACTAAAAATCGCGAAAAACTCCTGCTGATCGCCACGGGGACAGTCGCCGTTCTGTGGCTGCTCAACCTGCTGGTCTTCAGTCCATTGATCGACAATTGGCACAGCCGGTCGGACGAAATCATCAAATTGAGAAAACAAATTGCCGAAGGCACGACGCTGGCCCGGCGGGAGCCCACCATCCGTGACCGGTGGGACAACATGCGGGCCAACGCGCTCCCTAACAATCCCACCCTGGCCGAGCGTCAACTCTTCACGGCCTTTGACCATTGGGTCGGCTCTGGGCGCGTTACGGAAGGTTCCTTCCGTCCTCAGGTGCAGGAAGGCGATACCAATTTCTCCACCGTCGATTGCCGCTCCGATGTCAGTGGCAATCTCCAGACGGTCACCGCATTTCTCAAAGCCATGAACCAAGACCCATTGGCCAACAAGGTGGGGTCGTTTGAATTGGCTTCGAAAGATGACAACGGACAGCAATTGACCCTGGGCTTGAGCCTGAGCGGTTTGATTCTGACCGATTCCGATCCTTCGTCGTTCGCGCCCACGCCGCCGCCTCCAGCCGGCACCAATGCTCCGCCAGTCGGCACCAACATGGTTGCCAGTACGGAACCCGATTTGTTCCAAATTATCGCGCGCAATAACATCTTCAACCAAAGCCGCAGGTTCAGCGACAATACCACCCGGCCCCCGACTCCCAAGGTGGACACGATCACCTTTCATGGCGCGGCTTCGAGCAGCGGTTTGGGATCGGCCTATTTTTCCGGCTCAGGCATCAGCGATCAGCGGGAATATAAGGCCGGTGATTCCCTGGCCGGCGACCTTAAAATCGCCAGGATCATTAATACGGTGGACGGTGATGTGGCGGCGATCCTGACCAATTCCACCAGCAACACTTTCACTCTCAATACGGGCAGCAACGCCAGCATGCGGCGCGAGGATAATGGGCCTTGGCGCGTGATGGGATATATCGCCGCCGTGATTACACCGGCAACCAATTCAACTGAATCCACTGTTTCGACGCCAGGCACCGGCACCGGAGCCGAAGACGTTCTGGCCAGACTCAGGAAGAGACGAGAGGCAGAATAAAAATGAAAACAAAATACCTTGTAGTAACACTCACAGCCACCTTGACAACCGTCTGGCTGGCCAGCGCGGCTGAGCATTTGGCCGAGACGCAACCTGATCCGGCCACTGAGCAGTCCGACGCTGCGGCGAAAGATCAACCGGCCCAGGAGCCGGATCCAGTGACTCCCGCCCCAGCGCAACCGGCTGCGCCTGCGGAGCAGGAGGCTACGCCATTCTCCATTACGCCCGCCAATACCGAGCCAACACCGACCAATGGTTTGGTGCTCAACTTTCACGACGTCCCTTTGACCGCCGTGCTCAATTATCTTAGCGCCAAGGCCGGGCTGATTGTTGTTTATGATGTGAACCCACAAGGCAAGGTCAGCATCGTCGCCGAGCAGCCCGTCACCACCAACGACATTGTCCAGATTCTCAATGACCAATTGGGCAAAAATGAGTATTCCGCCGTGCTGAAGGGGCGAACCTTGACCATCATGAGTGCGGAAAAGGCCAAGACCGACGCCGGCACTCCTGTTATCGTGGCCAACTCCTTTAAGAATATCCCGCAGGATGATCGAATCGTGACGGAAATTCTTCCCTTGCATACTCTGATGGCGCCTCAGCTCGTCAAAGACCTTGATCTGTTAATACCGCGCGGGGCCACCGTCACACCCAACGAAGCCGGCAACTCCATCATCATGACCGCCCAACAAAAGGACATCCGCCGCATCGACGAAATCATCAACGCTTTGGACGGAACGGCCCTTTCCGAAGTCAAAGTGAATGTGCTGAGATATGCGGATTCCAAATCTGTCGCATCCGAATTGAAGGAAGTTTTCCAAAGCGCGGACTCCGACGTGACACGCGCCACTGCGCGTAATTCCGGCGGCGGCAACCGCGGAGGATTTGGCGGCGGGCCCATGGGTGGGATGTTTGGCGGAAATGGCGGAAATGAAAGTTCGGCCTCAAAGAATGTTTCCACGCGGGCGGTTTTCACTTCTGATGACCAACTCAATGCGGTTATTTCCAGCGCGCCGCCGGATTACATGCAAATGATTACCAACATCATTGCTGATTTGGATCAACCGAGCACGGACGTCACGGTCATCAGGGTTTTCCACTTGCGTCATGCTGATCCAGGTGAAATCGCCGACGAGTTGGCCTCCATGTTCCCAGCCAACACCAGCAACGACCAGAACAACCGCACCATGGGCATGCGATTCGGGCCTTTTATGCCGATTCAGTCGAGTGGCAGTTCGCAAAGTCAAAGAATGAAGCGCGAAACGACGGTCATGGCCGTGCCTGACCGCCGCACGCAATCGGTCATGGTCAGCGCTTCCAGGGACATGATGGAACAAATCAAAGGAGTCGTGGAAGATTTGGACCAAGGGAACCAGGGGGTGCAAATCGTCACCGTGCTGGACATTGGCGGGGCGGACCCGGCGACAGTCCAGGAGACCTTACAAGGCCTGTTTTCGAGCCAAAACAACAGCCGCAGCTCAAGCAGCACCACGATCGCAACACCATTGGCAAACCGTGCTACTGGCAACGCTAATGCTCAAACCACGGCCGCGCAAAACAGCACCACCTCTGGTTCCACTTCCGGGAGTACCGGCACTGGAATTCACTAAACCCTAATTTCCAAGCCTAACAAACAATTATTATATGACCCTTCAAACAACAAGACTTCTGCTGGCGCGTTCAGTGGCTGTGGCCCTTTGCGGCGTGGCGCTTCCGCTGCTGGCCCAACAACGCGCCGGAGGCGGTGGTGGCACGGGCGGAGGAGGGACGGGCGGCGCGGGCGCAGGTCGCACTGGCACAAGTGCCTCCACGAGTACCATAGACCGTCCCGGCAATGGGCAGGTCGGTTCGGCCATCTTTTACGTGGATAAGGATAGCAACAAGTTGATCGTCATTTCCGATGAAGATACGACTAAACATATTACGCAAGTGGTTTCCAATCTGGCGCTCCCCAAACCGCAGGTTTTGATCAAAGTGGTTTTCATGGAAGTGGACTATAACAAGGGCGTGGACATCGGCGTCGAAGGTACCGTAACGAAGAATCTCCACGCGGGCCTGACCAATACAGCGTCCAGCTTGTTCAATCTGCAAAGTCAAGGCACCACGCCAACCTCCGGCATCACCACACTTCCTGGCGCGGGCTTGTATTCCGTTGTGGGCGATGATTTCTCCGCCACGTTGCGCGCTATTGAGGAAGTTGGGAACGTTAAAATCCTTTCGCGCCCCACCATCTTGGCTCGCAACAACCAGCTGGCGGCGTTTCAGGTCGGCTACCAGATTCCCGTCCCTTCCAGTGTGACTTTGTCAACCTTTGGCGCGCAAACCGCCATTCAATGGTTGCAAGTGGGCATCATCCTCAACGTCACTCCCAATATCACTGCGGACGGTTTGGTCGAAATGATTCTAGCTCCGCAAATTTCCTCCGTGGATTCGGCCCTGGGTCAGTCGATCGGTTCGCTCTCCAATGGCGTGCCGATCACGGTGCCAGCCATTGCCATCGAGTCCGCCAATACGGTCGCCATTACGCCCGACGGTCAGACAGTGGTTATCGGCGGGTTGATGAAAGATGAAAAGACCAGCACCGACAGCAAGATTCCACTCCTCGGCGATATTCCTGGAATTGGCCAATTGTTCCACCACAAGGTCTCCTCTACCGTGAAACAGGAATTGATTATTCTGGTGACACCTTACGTGGTGCGGACGCCAATGGACTTGGCCAAGGTGACTGCGGATGAACGCGGCCGCGCCCCGCTCATACGTAAGGGCGTTTCCCAGAAGGAGTTGAACCAATACATCGAACCCGGCCAAGGCCAAATCACGCCTCCCAAGTCTGGCCCCACGCCACCAGTTGCCAACCCATCCAGTCAACGCTAAACTTGACGCATGATCACCGTTCGCAGTTGGGCCGTATATGGAATGCTGGCCGGCATTTGGGGCACGTTGCTCGGATGGCAGGCGGCGGAGCATGTCAGCACGACCAAAGAACTGCACAAGAGCCTGACCGACCTTGCTCATGGCAAAGCGGATAGCTGCGCCAAACTCATGCGTTCGCGCCGGTTCTCGGGCGGAGTGATCAGCACCGAGAGGTTGGAGGGCGCGCTCAACGTTTTGGTTGACACTAACGAGCTGCGCGCTGTCGAATTGCTCAACAACGCGAATCGGATCGTGGCCTCCTCCGGCGACACCAACTTTAACGTTCCGGCGGATAGTGAATTCGAGCACGCCGCTTACTGGAGCGGGAACACCGCCATCCTGAAGTATCCCATAGATTTGGGGACTAATTTGGGGACGAACATGGTGGCTGAACTGGTTATTCCGTTTGAGGAGCTAAAGTCAATAAATAGTAATCGCCTGGCCGCCGCATCGAATAATCCAGCGGAATCTTTATCGGATTCCACCAATCGGCCGCGGCCGCGATTTGATTTGGGTCGGGAGCGTCCCTATTGGATGACGGAAGACCAATATAAAACCCTCATTGAGAGCAAAAGCGCGCACACCTTTGTGATTGTCATGTCAGCCGAACGAATCCTCAAAGAGGAAAGCAACGATCTTTGGATCCGCATTATCATCGGTCTTTTGGGCACGGTCGCCGTCGCCGGATTCGCCGTGGCTTGGCGAAGCATGATTGAGACCTCCGAATTGCAATTGCGCCTGGTCCGCGCCAGTGAACAAAACCTCCACCTCAAAGAACTGAGTCTTGCCGCCGCCGGGTTGGCTCACGAGACCCGCAACCCGCTCAATATCATTCGCGGCCTGGCCCAACTTGTCGCCAAACAGGATAACGTGCCGCCGGAAATCGCCGCCAAGTCCCGCGAGATCATCAATGAAACCGACCGCGTCACGGCCCAATTGAATGAGTTCATTAACTATTCCCGTCCACGCGAAGTGCGCCGAGGAGCGACGGATCTGGGCGCGGTGGCCGGCGAAGTGGCGCGCGCTTTGAATTACGACATCGAAGAGAAAAAGATCCAGCTTGAGGTGCTGGTGGAATCGGTCGTCATCGAAGCCGACGAACAACTCTTGCGCCAGGCGCTTTTCAACCTGGTGCTCAACGCCATTCAAGCTGTCCTGCCCAAGGGCGTCATCCGCATTCGGGCCAGCCGCCGTAGCAATGAGGAGGCCTTCGTTGAGATTTCTGACAACGGCCCGGGCGTGCCGGCTGAGAATCGCAGCGAAATTTTCAAACCGTATTTTACCACGAACACGGAAGGGACCGGCCTTGGGCTGTCGGTCGTACAGCAGATTGTCCAGGCTCACGGCTGGGAAATTCAGTGCCTGGCCAATGAACCCGTTGGCGCGCTATTCCGCATTTCGCACGTCAAATTAAAAACCTAGGATGAAAACCGTGCCTGTCGCATCTCCAGAATCCAGTTCCCACACTCCGCGGCTTTTGATCGTGGATGACGACGCCGGCCAGCGCAGTTTGTTGGACTCTTTTTTGACCAGCCAGGGTTTCGAGACCGTCCCCGTCTCCTCCGGCCAGCGCGCTTTGGAAGTGCTGCGCGAGCAGGAGATCAACATGATGATCTCCGATGTCCGCATGCCCGGCCTCTCCGGGCTGGACACTCTGCGCCTGGCGCGCAAGGAGCATAGTTCTTTCCCCATCCTGCTCGTCACCGCCTATGCGGATGTCCGCGATGCGGTGGGCGCGATTCGCGATGGCGCTGTCAATTATCTTTCCAAACCCATTGATCTGGACGAGTTGCTGGCCTCGGTCCGGCAGGCGACCGGTTTGTCGCAACGCGCTCCGCTTAAATTCGATTCGGGCAAGCAATTACCGCCCGGCATTGTTGCGGCCAGTCCGCTGATGCAGGCCCTCTTCGGCGATGTTTCCCTGGTGGCGGCGTCGGAAAGCCGGGTGTTGATCACGGGCGAAAGCGGCGTGGGCAAAGAAGTGGTGGCAGATGTCATACACGGCTGGAGCCGTCGCGCCGCCGGGACTTTAGTTAAAGTCAACTGCGCTGCGATTCCGGAAACATTGCTGGAGAGCGAACTGTTCGGCCATGAGAAAGGCTCTTTTACGGGAGCAACCTCGCAGCGTATCGGCCGCTTTGAATTGGCCAACGGCGGCACCATTTTCCTGGATGAGATCGCCGATATGGCGCCACAGCTTCAAGCCAAACTGTTGCGGGTCGCGCAGGACGGCCGTTTCCAGCGCATCGGTTCGAATGCCGAAATCCATTCCGACGCCCGCATTCTGGCCGCGACCAACCGCAACTTGGAGGAGGAAGTCAAAGCGGGCCGGTTCCGCGAGGATTTATTTTACAGACTAAACGTAGTTGAGCTGAATGTGCCGCCGTTGCGCGAACGCCGCGAGGACATTCTGCCACTGGCGAACCAAATGCTGGCCAGCCTGACGCAGAGGCCCGCGCGCCTTTCTTCGTCCGTGGCCAATTGCCTGGAAGCTTATAGCTGGCCCGGCAACGTGCGCGAGCTGCGCAACGCCATGGAACGTGCAGCCTTGCTTTGTCGAGGCGACTTGATCGTCCCAGAGCATCTTCCGGCCAAAATTCGTCCAGGCGCGCCTGCGCTGTCCCCTGCGGAATCGGCCGACGCCATCAAGCTGGACGAAGTGGAAACCCAGGCCGTCCTGCAGACGTTGCGCAAGAATGATTTCAATCGCACTGCCACCGCCAAAGCCCTGGGCATCAGCCGCCGCGCGCTAATTTACAAGCTGCAACGGCTGCGTGAAATGGGTCAAATCGTAGATGGCCCCCCCAAGAACGAAACTCAGATTAATTAACAATAAAAAGAAAGATCGATATGAAATCTCTAATCGCATGTTCCACACTCCTGGCTGCCGTGTCGCTCCTGGCCGCCGACAAGGATGACGTCGCGAGCGCCGCCAAGAAACTGGCCTCGTCGGATAATTACAGTTGGACCACGACCACCGAAGGCGGCCGAGGCGGCGGATCCAGCAAAGGCAAAACTCAAAGCGACGGCCTGACCTGGACCGAAACGACCCGAGGCGATAACACCACCGAAGCCGTTTTCAAAGGCGGCAAAGCCGCCGTTAAAGGTGAGGATGGATGGGAAGCGGTGGATTTGACCGCTACTCCCGCTCGTGGTGGCGCCGGTGGAGGTGGTGGTGGCGGCGGCGGAAATCCTGGCCGGATGATGGCGGGCATGCTGCGAAATTTCAAAGCGCCGGCCGCACAGATTGAGGACATTATCGACAAGACCAAGGATATCACCAAAGGCGATGATGGTTACGCTGGCGATTTGACTGAAGACGGCGCCAAGAGTTTGCTGAGCTTCGGCCGCGGGGGACGTCGCGGAGGTGCTGGCGGCGGCGCCGCGCCCGCCATTTCTAATGCCAAAGGTTCAGTGAAGGTCTGGCTTAAAGACGGTGTCGTCACCAAGTATGTGATTAAGGTTTCCGGCACGACAAAGAACCGCGATGGCGATGACATGGACATCGACCGCACGACCACGGTGGAAATCAAAGACATTGGCGCCACGAAAATCACGGTGCCAGACGAAGCCAAAACCAAAATAAGTTGAGACAAGGGCATAACATGAAATCTCTAATCGTATTTGCCGCCGCGCTGGTGTCGGCTTCCGCCATTTTGGCTGCCGAAAAGGACGATGTCAAAGGCGCCGCGGAAAAGTTGGCGGGATCGGATAATTATAGCTGGACCTCCACCATGGAAAGTCCGCAATTCAGCCCGCCGCCCAGCCAAGGCAAAGCCCAGAAGGACGGCTTGGTATCGCTCGAAGTTTCGATGCAGGACAACAAGGTCGAATCCTTTGCCAAAGACGGCAAGGGCGCCATCAAAACCGAGGACGGCTGGCTGTCGTTAGACGAGGCGGCCAAGGCCGAGGGTGGCGATGGAGGCTTCAACTTCAGCCGCTTCATGGCGATGCGCTTGCGTAACTTCAAAGCACCAGCCGTCCAGGCGGGCGAGCTGGCCGATCAGACCAAAAGCCTGGCCAAGGATGGTGATGCATATTCGGGCGAGCTGACGGAGGAAGGGGCCAAGGGCCTGATGACCATGGGTGGACGCCGCGGCGGACAAGGACAGCCGCCGCCGATTTCCAATGCCAAGGGGACGGTGAAATTCTGGGTCAAAGATGGGGTGCTCACCAAATATGTCACCAAGGTCACCGGGACGATGAAGAACCGCGATGGCGATGACATGGATATTGACCGCACGACCACTATCGAGATTAAAGAGGTCGGAACGACTAAGATCAATGTGCCGGACGACGCGAAGAAAAAGATGACTTGAGAGAAGGGCTCAGCCTGGCTCGGCGTCCTGCCCCTGGAAAAGTCCAAACTGCACCAGTTTGGCTTTCATGGTGACTCTGGTCACTCCGAGCCAGCGCGCGGCCTTGGCTTGATTACCGCCTGCGGCTGCAATGGCGCGGGCGAATAATTCACGTTCCGCCTCAACGAGGACACGGGTATGGGCGTCGGCCAATTCGCCGCGCCCAGCGGCCGCCAATAGATCATCCACGTATTGCCCAAAGGCGCGTTTGGGTGAAAACTCCAGAGATGCGGGTTTGTCCATGGCGGCGCGAGCGTGATCCACTGTCAAGGTGTAGTTTTGCGCCAACAAAAGCGCTTTGCGGACGACATTTTCGAGTTGACGCACGTTTCCCGGCCAGGGCTGCCCTTGCCAAAGCTCGATCGCTTGCAAATGGATGGAGGGCTCGGTATTGCCTAAAGAAGGGCCGTGCTTGCGTAAAAAATATCGGATCAGATCCGGAATGTCCTCGCGCCGCTGGCGCAAAGGTGGAAGCGCAATGACCACCACATTGAGCCGATAGTAAAGGTCTTCGCGAAATTCCTTTTGCTCAATGGCTGTTTCCAAATCCCGGTGGGTGGAAGCAATGACGCGAACGTCAAGTGGAATGTTCTCCTTGCCCCCTAATCGTTGCAGGCAATTTTCCTGCAACAACCGCACCAGTTTGACCTGTGTGCTTGGCGGCATATCGCCGATCTCATCAAGGAGGATCGTGCCGCGATGGGCTTGCTCAAATCGCCCGATGCGGCGGGTTTGTGCGCCGGTAAAGGCGCCCTTTTCGTGCCCAAACAATTCGCTCTCGAGCAAGGTTTCCGGAATCGCGGCGCAATTGACGGCGATGAACGGCGCGCCAGCCTGGTTACTATGATGATAAATAGCGCGCGCAATGAGTTCCTTGCCTGTGCCCGTTTCGCCGCGTATTAGCACCGTGACAGGCTTGGAGGCCACGCGGCCTATTTCCTTGTAAATCGCCTGCATGACTGCGCTCTGGCCGACGAGGGCATCGTGCGCGCCTGCCTCTCCCAGGCTGACGGGTTCCGACATCAGACGGTTGCTTTGGACTGCTTTGCTCACCAATTCAATGAGACGCGGCATGTCGAAGGGCTTGAGCAGGTAATCGTAAGCACCGAATTTGGTGGCTTCGATGGCTATTTCTGTCGTGCCAAATGCCGTGGTCAGAATGATCGGCAAGCGGGGTTGAGCTGCGTGTAGTTGACGCACCAATTCCATGCCCGACAAGCCCGGCAGGCGCAGGTCAGTGATGACCAGGTTGAAAACCTCTCGAACGGCCCGCGCCAAACCTTCATCTCCGCGGCGTTCTACGGTTACTTCATGTCCTTCTTCGGCCAACACCCGGTGCAGCGTCTCGGCGATGCCTGGGTCGTCTTCAATCAAAAGGATTTTGGCGGCGGCGCTCATGCGGCCCTGGGCAATATGATGCCGAACGTCGTCCCGCGATTGACCTGGGTCTGGTACTGCAAGGCCCCGCCGTGTTTTTCCACGATGCAGGCAGCGATGGAGAGGCCCAAGCCTGTCCCGTCAGGTTTGGTGGTGAAGAATGGATCGAACAATCGCTTTTCGACTTCCGGCGTGATGCCCGGCCCGGTGTCGGCGACTTCCAGAATCACGACGTCCGTTTCGATCTGCGCCAGCGGCTTTCGATCCGCCCGCGCGCGCAATGTAATCGCGCCGTCGTGGCCGATGCTGTCGGCCGCGTTTTGCACCAGGTTGATCAAAACTTGTTTCATTTGTTCGCCATCGACTCTAACAGTGAACGGCGCGGAATCTTCCAGCGAGAGCCGGATGTTATTTCTGGCCAATGCCGGCCCGAGCAGCGATTGGACTTCACGCAAGGGCTGATCAGACGAGATCGCGGCCAGCTCAGGTTCGGCCGGGCGGGCGAATTGCAGGAACTCGGTCACGATTCGTTCCAGGCGCAGGATTTCCCGCTGCACCAACGCGGCATCAGCCGCCTCCGGCGAGTCAGAAGCGAACTTTTTTTGTTGGATGAAAACGGCGGCCTTGATCGCCGTCAGTGGATTTCGGATTTCGTGGGCCACGCCGGCCGCCAGCAGGCCCAGCGAAGCGAGCTTTTCGTGGCGCTCCGCCAGCGACTGGATTTCCACGAGCTTAACGCGCAACGGAACGATTAAATCGCGATAAGCCAGGAACGCCAGTGCCGCGCCAAATACAAAGAGAAGCACTACCAGCGCCAGGACCGATTGGCGCAATTCACCCAAGGTCGCGTTGGCCCGCGCCAGAACCTCGTCGCGCGATTCATAGTGCGCCCGGGCCAGCGACTGCCCCAAGTCGAACAAATGCTGGGATTGCGCGCGGTAATTACTGAAATCAGCCAGCGCGTCCGCAGGCGCTCGATTCGTCTGTTCGCGAAGCTGCATTTGCCGGGCTTGGGCCAGATAGTCGCCATAGGCCGTTTTTACTTGACGCAACAAATCCTGCTCGCGGCTGGTATTTAATTTGGGTTGTTGCTGATTCAACCACGTATCCAA
>Ga0302324_100024993_pt1 | contig 11479 bp, 7 predicted proteins | sample Palsa_T0_1_FD_201949 | JGI IMG/M metagenome (GOLD analysis project Ga0302324, IMG submission 201949) | Peat permafrost microbial communities from Stordalen Mire near Abisko, Sweden - Palsa_T0_1 | ecosystem: Environmental > Terrestrial > Soil > Palsa > Peat permafrost | place: Sweden: Abisko... | reverse complement strand
TCCAGTATCACGAACAGCAGGCCCAGCACGATGAACACCTGCCGCAGCAGGTCCGCCAGGATATGCGAAGAGGCTACCTGGATCTTCTCGATGTCGTTCATGATCGACGACATCAGCCGTCCGGTGGAGTGCCCCTCGAAGAATTGCGCGCCCTGCTTGACTACCTTGTCGAACACCGTGTTACGGAGGTCGGTGACTGATGAGAACCCGACATAGTTCACCAGATAATTCGCCAGATAGTCGCACAAGCCCTTAGTGAGAAACACGGCGACTATGGCGAACGCCACCATGGTCCAGATCGAGCGCTTCTGGATCAATCCGGGCGTTATCTGGTCCAGATAAAAGGCATGGTGAAAGACCGGATCGGTAAACAGCAGCACCCGCGTATCGAGAGATGCGGGATTGAGGACGCGGTCAAAAATCGGCCCGACCAGCAGAGCGATCATGCCGTGCGCCGCGCCCACGCAAGCCATCAGGATCACGGAAAAAAGAAGGTAGACCCAATATCGCCTGGCGAATTTCAGGAGCCGCAGAAGGTCTCTCATGCGGGTACTCGCAGCCGCTCCAGCGCGTCCAGCACCTGCCGCTCGTCGATCGATTGGATGCCTGTAGCGCCCTCGACCACTTCCGATGCGGTGCGCCACGGGTGCCAGATGGCGGCGTCGGAAGAGCCGAACACGACGACCACGGGTACCCCGAAGGCGGCAGCTATATGGGCCGGTCCGGAATCGTTTCCCAGGAACAGGGCGGCGCCGCGCAGCAACGATTTGATTTCCCCGAGCGGAGCGCCGGCCACGGTGCGGTACTCGCGAGAGAAGGTCAGATCCTCGCCAGGCCCGGCGATGAACACGGGTTCGAGTTTTAGCACTTCGCTCAGATAGCGAGCCGCCTTGAGGAAACCCGCGGCGGGCCATGTCTTGCCAAGTTCGGAGGCGACCGGATGTATGACGGCGTAAGCCCTTCCGGCGGGCGGCGCCGCGGCGAACAGCTTGGCGCGCGGAATCTTCATCCGCTCCGCGCCCAGATAAAACATGGCCGATGCGATATGTTCGGCCGTATGTACTTTGCGCTCCTCGCCCAGAATCTGCTGCGCCCTCGGGATACGCACGTTATACAGAAACTGTCCGCGATAGTGCTGGAAGCCCGCCCTCCAGCGTGCTCCGGAAAGCGCGGTCAGGCGTGTGCTGGCGCTGCCGCCGTGCAGGTTCAGGCAAAGCTCCGGCCGCCAGGCGCGCAATTCGCGCCACGCCGGGCGTAGCAGCGTTTCGATATCCGGATTCCCCTCGAAGATCGCCCGGAACCGGTCTTCCACCATCACCGCGAGGCGCAGATCCGGACGGCTGCGTTTCAGAACGTCGAGCGCCGGCGTGGTCAGCACACAGTCGCCCAAAGACCGCAGCCGGATCGCGGCTACACGACTGCCAGGCGCCAGACGCTCTAACACGGATGCCGCGCATGCCATCGTGGGCCGGCCTACTCCTCGATCTTAGCCTCGTCGATCAGCATCACGGGAATGTCGTCCCGTACCGGATAGACGCGGTGGCACTCGACGCATTTCAGCCCGCTGTTGTCCGGCTTCAATTCCAGGTTCGCCTTGCACAGCGGGCAAACCAGGATCTCCAGCAAGTCTTTGCTCAACGCCATAGTAGATCACATAGTTTAGCAAGCAAGCCTAGCCAGCGGCGGCGTGCATCTCGCCGCGGGCCTTCCGGATCGCCGCCATATAGTGCCGCGCCTTCTCTTCGATCAGATCGTAGCGGCCTTCCCTTATCAGCTTGGCGTCCACCAGTTCGCCGCCCACGGCCACCGCGCAGGCGCCGGCCTTCAGAAATTCGCCCGCCGTCTCCAGGTTGACACCGCCAGTCGGAATCATCTCGATCTGCGGAAACGGACCCTTCAACGCCTTGATATATTTCGCTCCGCCCACGTTGCCGCAGGGGAAGATCTTGACCACGTCGGCACCCGCTTCCCACGCCGTGAGTACTTCAGTAGGCGTCAGCGCGCCCGGACAGATGACTTTTGAATACCGTTTGGCCATTTCGATAGTGGCCGGCCGCAAACTGGGAGTAACAAAGAACTCGGCGCCCGCCAGCATGCACACCCGTGCGGTCTCCGGATCGAGCACCGTGCCTGCCCCCAGCACGATCTTGTCGCCAAACTGATCCGCGACCTTTTCGAGCGCCCGCACCGCGCCGGGAACCGTCATAGTGATCTCGGCCGCTCGTACGCCGCCGCGATAGATCGCCTCAATGGCTTTGACCGCGCTCTCGGCGCTAGCCGTACGTACGACAGGCACGATGCCCATCTCGGTAATTTGGGACAGAATCTCTTTGGGGGTCATTGCTCTTAATTATCACCGATCTCAGGTTGTCAGTCTGACGCCCCGCTTCGCCCGCTGGCCTCGGCCCGTTGTATCATGAGATATAGGAGCAACCGCCCCTATTTACCATGGCAACCACCGCCACGCCCGTGCGCGATATCGAAATGACCACGCTTACTAATGGCGTGCGCGTCATCACCGAGGTCATGCCTCACGTCCGTTCCATCTCCGTTGGAATATGGATCGGGACCGGTTCGCGCCGCGAGACTTCGGACCAGAATGGCATCTCGCACTTCATTGAGCACATGCTGTTCAAGGGCACCACCAGCCGCTCCGCCGAGGATATCGCCCGCTCCGTGGACTCCGTCGGCGGCAACCTGGACGCCTTCACCGCCAAGGAGCTGGTCTGTTTCAACACCAAAGTACTCGACGAGCATCTGCCGCGGGCTTTCGACGTGCTGGCCGACCTGGTGCTCCATCCGCTCTTCCGCGATGAGGATATCGACAAGGAAAAAGGCGTCATCCTGGAAGAGATCAAGATGGACGCGGACAGCCCCGACTACCTGGTGCATGAAATTTTCTCCGCTAACTTCTGGAAGGACCATCCGCTGGGCAAGCCCATTCTGGGCACCCGTGAAACCGTCAAACGCTTCGATCGGCAGATGATCGACGAGTATTACCGGGCCGTCTACGCGCCTTCCAATCTGCTGCTCACCGCGGCTGGAAATCTGAAGCACGATGTGCTGGTCAATCTGGTGCGGCAGCATTTCGAATCGATGCCCCCCAATGGTACGGCGCCCCTGGACCAGGTGCCCGCCACGCACGCGCGCATCGCCCTGCGCAATAAGAAATCGCTCGAACAAGTGCATATGTGCCTCGGCGTGCCATCCTATCCTCTGCCCCACGAGGAGCGCTTCGCCTGCTACGTGCTCAATACGCTGCTGGGCGGCGGCATGAGCTCGCGGCTCTTCCAGAACATACGCGAGCGCCAGGGCTTGGCCTACGCCGTGTTCTCGGAGCTCAGCCCCTACCGCGATACGGGCTGCCTTTCGATTTACGCGGGGACCTCCGTCGAATCGGTCGGCAAAGTTGTCGAGTCTATCATCAAGGAATTCCAGCAGCTCAAACAGGAGACCATCGGCGAAGAAGAAGTGCGCCGCGCCAAGGATCATCTCAAGGGCTCGCTGATGCTGAGCCTGGAATCCACCTCCAGCCGTATGTCCAATCTCGCCCGCCAGGAGATGTACTTCGGCCGTTTCTTCACCCTCGACGAACTGGTGGAAAGCGTCGAGCAAGTCACCGCGGACGACGTCCAACGCATCGCGCGGGCGTTCTTCGATCCGAAGCAAATCGCTCTCACTGTGCTGGGGAATCTCGACGGTTTCAAGATCGGCCGCGAGGACTTGGTGTGCTGAGGCCCCATGAAGACGGGTCTGGTCCTCGTTGCTCTGGTGATTGTCGTGGTCATCGGCAGCAAGTACATCGGCATCCGCAATGGATTGATCGGCGAGCGCGAAACCATTGATGCGGCCTGGGCGCAAGTGGATGCCGCCCTGGGTTATCGCGCCAGCCTGGTTCCGGAGTTGGCCGAAGCCTTCGGGACTAGTGCTCCGAATTCGACCGGCACGATCAAAGCCCTGAACGATGCTCGCGCGGCGCTCGACGCGGCGCACCAGCCGAGACCAAAAATCCGGGCCAACACGGAGTTAGACAACGCCCTCGCGCGCGCGCTGTTAGCCGCCGAGAGTTTCCCCAAACTTGACGGCAGCAAGAAGTTCGGAGATCTTCAAGACACGCTGAAGGAAGCCGACAACCGCATCGCCGTGGAGCGACGTAAGTACAACGAAGCGGTAGAGCATTATAACGCGCGGACTGCGCTGTTTCCCAACAACGTGGTGGCGTCTTTATCCGGCTTCCACCAGATCGACGCCTATATCCCGACCATCGCGGACGCGCCCACACCAGCACGCTGAAGCGTGCGTCAAGCCATTCTACCCGATGACTTTCTCGATCACCTGCCCCGAGACATCCGTCAGACGAAAGTCACGCCCTTGAGACTTGACTGTCAGCCGCGTGTGATCGAGTCCGAGCAGCCGCAGCATTGTCGCGTGAAGATCATGGATGTCCATTCGGTTGCCCAAAGGCGAGAAACCGAAGTCGTCGGTCTCGCCGATTGTCTGTCCAGGCTTCACTCCTCCGCCGGCCATGCACAAGGTAAACGCATCGATGTGGTGATTGCGGCCTGCCTTACCGGAGTCTCGGATCTCGCCCATCGGAGTGCGGCCGAATTCACCACCCCATACGACGAGGGTGTGGTCCAGCAGACCGCGCTGTTTCAAATCCCGGATTAGCGCCGCGGTGGGCTGGTCAACTTCGCGAGTAACCTGATTGAGCGGCTGGCCGAGGTCCGCATGGTGGTCCCAATCGGTATGATAGAGCTGCACGAAGCGTACACCACGCTCCACTAATCGCCGCGCCAGCAGGCAGTTGTTCGCGTAACTGGCCTTTCCCGGCTCGGCCCCATACATCTCCAGCGTCTCTTTCGACTCTTTCCCGAAATCGATCAGCTCCGGACCGCTCGTTTGCATCTTGTACGCCATCTCGTACGACGCGATGCGGGTCGCGATCTCTGCGTCACCCGATTGGGTCATCTCCGAAAGGTTCAGGTCGCGAATTGCCTCGACAGTTTCCAGTTGCGCTTCACGCGAAATGCCCGAAGGCCTCGAGAGATCCAGAATGGGGTCGCCACCCGAACGAAGGGGGACACCCTGGTAAGCGCTGGGCAGGAATCCGCTGGCCCATAAAGCCGCGCCTCCGCGAGGGCCGCGCGGCCCGGACTGGAGCACCACGAATCCGGGGAGATCGTTGGATTCGCTTCCGATGCCGTAGGTGATCCAAGAACCCATGCTGGGGCGTCCAAACCGGGTTGAGCCGGTATTCACAAAACACTTCGCCGGCCCATGATTGAAGTTCTCCGTGGAAACTCCCTTCAGAAATGTAATCTCGTCCGAAACCCCGGCAATATGGGGCAGCAAGTCCGACACCCAGGCGCCGCTGTGGCCGTATTGTTTGAAAGTATGGCTGGTTCCGAGCAGCTTGGGTCTATCTTTCGTGAACGAGTCCATAAAGGCAAAGCGCTTGCCCGCCATCAGCGAATCAGGAGCCGCCTGGTTGTTGTACTTTTGCAGCGCCGGCTTGAAATCGAAAAGCTCAAACTGGCTGGGGCCGCCCGCCATGAAAAGGTAGATCACGCTCTTGGCTTTCGCCGGAAAGTGTCCCGGCTTAGCCTGCATGGGATTGGTGGGGCTGGCTTCCGCGAAGAGGCCCTGGTCGCTCAGCAGCGATAGCAGCGCCAGCTTTCCGACACCGACGCCGCAGCGGTTGAAAAAGTGCCGGCGCGTTTCGAATCGCAGCAAAAGGTCGTCCCGGTTCATGCATTACTCCCGTGTTAGAAAATCGTCCAGGTTCAGCAGCACCCGCGCAACGCCCGTCCAGACCGCCTCCAGTGGTAGATCGGCGGGCAACATCGCTGCCAGCTTCGGCGGAGGCGGATTTACCGGAATGCCATCCGGTCCGAACTTCCCGCCCTTGTAAATCAACTCCGTCGCACGCGCCGGTTTGGTCTTGTATTCGTCCGACTGGCGGCTCAGGAACCGTTCGATACGGTCCTCTTCACCCGGCCTCGGTTGGCGGCCCAGCGCCAGCATGTAAGCATAGCGAATACGATCTTTATTCTCTGGCGGAGCTTCTTTGAGTACTCTGGCGGCCAGCCCTTCGGCGAACTCGAGGAAGGTCTCATCATTGAGCGTAGTCAGTGCCTGGAGCGGAGTGTTCGACCGGACGCGGCGGGTACATGCGGACGTCGCATCAGGGGCATCGAAGACCACCAGGCCCGGGTACGCGGCTGAGCGCCGGAAGAAGGTATACAGACCGCGGCGGTAGCGATCCGGCCCCGTCGCCGTCGGCCATGTCCCGCTCACCTGGGTAACCGACATTGCGCCATCCGGGATCGGGGGATAAACGCTCGGTCCGCCTACCGTATCGGTGAGCAGACCGCTGGCCGAAAGCGCGGAATCGCGAATGATCTCGGCTTCCAGCCGTATCCGGTTCTGCCTTGCCAGCAGCTTGTTATCAGGATCCACTGCCTCGATCTCAGGTCTTCGCCTGGAGGACTGCCGGTACGTCGCGGATGTGACAATCAGCCGGTGGATGGCCTTCTGGCTCCACTTCTGCCGGATGATTTCGCTGGCGAGCCAGTCCAGCAGTTCCGGATGCGAAGGCTTAGCTCCCTGCCTGCCGAAGTCATTTTCCGTTTCGACGATTCCCTTGCCAAAGTAGATCTGCCAGATGCGATTGACGGTGACGCGGCTGGTGAGCGGATTCTGTGGATCTACCAGCCACTTCGCAAGATCCAGCCGCGTATTCGCTCCCGCCGGCAACTGTGGCAGCACAGCCGGAATCGCAGGCGTCACGGTAACGCCCCGGCGTGTGAAATCGCCGCCAAGCTGCACGTAGGTCTCGCGCGGCTGTGGCAACTCTCGCATGATGAGTGTGGTGGTGAACTTCGGCTCACGCCTGCGGAGATCGCGCAGGTTCTGCACCCGTTCGATCAATCCGGGATCTTTCGAGGGATCCTCGTCGCCAGGTCTTCGAGGATGCGCCGCCAGCTCCCTCACATATGTAATCAGCTCCTTGCTGAGTGCCGCCCACTGGGCGTCAAATGCCTTTCTGCGCGCAATTTCTTCGGGCGCCGGCACCTCGAGGATGGGCCGGTTAAAGTCGTACCGTTCCGCCTCGCTCGAAATCTCGTCTACATTATTGAAGTAAGCGAAGAGCTGATAGAATTCCTTCTGCGAGACCGGGTCGAATTTGTGGTCGTGGCATCTCGCACAACCCACCGTCAAGCCTAGAAATGCGGCGCCGGTGGTCGAGACCCGATCCACAACCGCCTCCACGCGATACTGTTCGAAATCGATGCCGCCTTCGTAGTTGCTGGACGTATTGCGATGGAATCCTGTGGCGATCAGTTGATCGACGGTGGGGTTGGGCAGCATGTCCCCCGCGATCTGTTCGATCACGAATCGATCGAAAGGCATATCGCGATTCAGCGCGTTGATGACCCAGTCGCGGTACTTCCACATCTGCCGTGGAGCGTCGATTGTGTAGCCGTCGGAATCGGCGTAGCGCGCCACATCCAGCCAGTGGCGGCCCCATCGTTCGCCGTAATGTGGCGAAGCCAGCAGCCGGTCGACCACGCGCTCATATGCATCGGGGCTGGTGTCGGCAATAAAGTCGCGAATCTCCAGCGGCGATGGGACGAGGCCCGTCAGATCGAGACTGACTCTTCGAAGCAGCGTCTCTTTGGAGGCTTCCGCGGCAGGCTTCAGATGCTCTTTCTCGAGGCGGGCCAGAATGAACTGATCGATAGGATTCCGCACCCACCCTGCGTCTTCAACACGCGGCGGATCCACGCGCTTGACCGGTTGAAAGGCCCACCAATCCGAGCCCTTCGGTCTGGATGTGGTCGCGTCGTCTTTGGGCCACACCGCACCCAGTTCGATCCAGCGCCGGATGCCGGCAACCTCGTTCGGCTGGAGTGTCCGCCCTGGCGGCATTTTTAACTGGCCCGACTGCTCGATCGCCCGCACCAGCAAACTGTCGTCCGGACTTCCCGGCTTGATCGCTGGTCCACGATTGCCGCCGGTCAGCATGGCGTCGCGACTGGTGAGCGCCAGCCCACTGGACCTGGTCGTGTCGCTATGGCACGGCAGGCAATTGGTTTTCAGGACCTGCTGAACCTCTGTGCGCTCGGGTAGTGAAGGTTGCTGCCCCCATGATGGTGATGATAGTAATGAAACGAACGCCGTGACCAGCACGAGGGGAGCCAGGCGAAATCGACCGTGGCTGTCTATGACCACGCTTTACACCTTAACAAATCGCGAAGGGGCGCGTCCCAGTTATGCTCACCCGAACAAGAATAGCGGTAAAATAGGTCTCAATCATGCCTGATCGCAACCGCTCGGTGTCGAGTGCCGTCTTTGGTCTGGCAGTTTTGTTATTCGCAGCATCGCTTCGGGCGCAAGACTCAGGTATCGATAATCTTAGGTTTTTCGAAGACAAGATTCGCCCGGTGCTGGCCACCCGCTGCTATGTCTGCCATAGCGTGAAGGCGGTGAAAGTCCAGGGTGGTCTGCTCCTCGACTCGCAAGCCGGCCTGAAGCGCGGCGGCAACTCGGGTCAGGCGATCGCTCCCGGCGACCCGGACAAAAGCCTGCTTGTGCGCGCGCTGCGTTACCAGGACAAAGATCTCCAGATGCCGCCAGGCAAGCCGCTGCCGGTCGAAGTGGTAGCAGATTTCGAGACTTGGATCCGCGCGGGCGCCATCATGCCGGACGACGCCGTCGCGGTAAAGCCGGCCGATCCGAGGAAACAATTTTGGTCCTTTCAGCCACCCAAAGATCATGCTCCGCCCGAAGTGAAACGGACGGATTGGGCGCGCAGCGACATTGACCGGTTCGTCCTCGCCAGGCTTGAACAGAAGGGCTTGGCCCCCTCCGCGCCAGCCGATGCACGCACCTTAATCCGCCGCGCCTATTTCGATTTGATTGGGCTGCCGCCTACCGCCGAAGAATCCGACGCTTTCGCGGCTGACAGGTCGCCGGACGCATATTCTAAGTTAATCGATCGTCTGCTGGCGTCACCTCGCTATGGCGAGCGATGGGGCCGGCATTGGCTCGACGTAGCTCGCTATTCAGATGCCCGCAACGTTGGAGAACGCTTTGCCTACTCCTACACATATCGTGATTGGGTGATTCGCGCGCTGAATCAGGATATGCCCTATGACCAGTTTTTGACCCAGCAACTGGCGGCGGATCGCATCCGCGGCAATGATCCGCAAAACTTGGCGGCGCTCGGATACTTGAGCCTGGGGCGCGAGTTCCCGAAGACCTTTCCGGAGACTGTAGACGATCGCATCGACGTCGTGGCGCGCGGGATGATGGGCCTTACAGTTGCATGCGCGCGTTGTCACGATCATAAATACGATCCGATCCCCACCAAAGACTATTATTCGTTCTATTCGATTTTTTCGAATATACGCGAGCCGCGGGACCTGCCTCTCCTGAAAACGAGTAACACGGAAAGCCCGGCTAACAACGTCTATGTCGACCGGCTTGCCCGCATCCGCAAGGCCGACGCGGAGTACCGGGAGCATAGGTCGGCGGTGCTGAACGATTTCTTCAAGACGCAGATAGCCGAGTATCTGGTGGCCGTGCGCGACTCCGCGAAGATGCGGGCCACCGAGGTTGAAGATTTGATCAAAGAGCGGCAGCTCAATCTGTTTTTGCTAGGCCGGTGGAGAGATTATCTGGGCGATTCGCGGATAAGTGTGCAGCGCGTATTCGGTTTGTGGAATGCAGCGGCGGTAGTTCCGGATAGCGAGCTCGCCAAGAAGTGGCCGGGAATCCTGGCAGGGCAATCCGCTGCCAACCCGCTGGTTCTCGCTGAGTTCAAAACCGCGCCGGCGAGCATCAAAGAGCTTGCCGCGCGATACGCCGCAATGCTGCTGCGCTATGACTCGCCCTCGCAGTTTGCGGATGCGCAGAAGGAAGATCTGCGGATGGCCCTTCGGGGCGATGGCGCGCCGGTAAACGTCGCGGTCCGCGACTTTGACCTGGTGATGACCGAAGGAGACCGCAACAATACGATCAACTTGAAGAATCGCTACGACATCATGCGTGCCCTTTATGCCTATGACGGCGGTGCTCCGCGCGCCATGGTGGTGGAAGATGTTCCTAACCCGCAGCCGGCGCATGTGTTTGTGCGTGGGAATCCGAATAACCCGGGCATCGAAACGCCGGCGCATTTTCTGAGTTGTCTCTCGGCGGGTGAGCCTGCCGGTTTTACGGATGGCAGCGGCCGTCTGGACCTTGCCAAGGCGATCGCCAGCAAAGAGAATCCGCTGACCGCGCGGGTTATCGTGAACCGCGTGTGGATGTATCATTTCGGAGCCGGCATTGTGCGCACGCCAAGCGATTTCGGCCTGCGAGGCGACCCGCCCACTCATCCCGATCTGCTCGACTATCTGGCTGTCAGGTTCATGGAATCCGGCTGGTCGCTCAAAAAGTTGCATCGCACGATTATGCTTTCAGCGACTTACCAGCAGAGCAGCGCAGACAATCCCGAGGCGCGCAAGCAAGATCCCGAGAATCAATTCCTCTGGCGCATGAATCGGCAGCGTCTGGATATCGAGAGCCTGCGCGACTCGGTGCTTGCCGCTTCCGGTCAACTCGAGAACAAGCTGGGCGGCGTGCCCTTCGCACTTACTGCCAGCCCGACGGTTCCGCGCCGGACGGTCTATGGTTACATTGAGCGCGGGCGCATTCCCGGACTGCTCGCGGCATTCGATTTCGCCGTTCCTGACCAGCACGTTCCATTGCGCTATACGACCACCGTGCCCCAGCAAGCACTCTTTCTGTTGAACAGCTCGTTTATGGCGGAGCAAGCCGTGCGCCTGGCAAACAGGCCCGAAGTGGCAGCAGAAATGGACCCGCTGAAACGCGTGCAGCGTCTGTACCGGATCGCGCTGGGACGCGATGCGACACCGCGTGAGATCTCGGTGGGCTTGAAATTTATCGACTTCGGCGGGGAACCGGGTTCGGCGGCAAGCGGCATATCGCCCTGGCAATATGGCGTCGGCGAATACGATGCCGCGACAGACCGGGTGAAGACGTTCGCGCCATTCCGTGTGTTCACCGGTGACTTCTGGCAGGGTGCGTCGATGCTTCCCGATTCCGTGACAGGAAAGGCGAGGCTGGGAGCCGATGGCGGTGAGCCTGGAGACAATCCGCGGCAATCGGTTGTCCGTCGATGGACGAGTCCCGCGGAAGGCGCCGTATCGATCGAGGGCACGCTTCACCACGATCAGAACAGCCTGAAGAATTTTGGAGACGGCGTTCGGGCTCGCATTGTCTCAAGCCGTCACGGTGAGCTGGCGTCCTGGAGCGTGAATGGGTCGAGCGCGGAAACCAAGCTGGATGGAATCAACATCGAAAAGGGCGATACCTTGGATTTCATTGTCGACGGCCGGGCGGATAGCGAAAACGACGGTTTCCGATGGGCCCCTACTATCAAGATGATCGGAATGAATGAGAGCATGCC
>Ga0302324_100024992_pt1 | contig 11481 bp, 12 predicted proteins | sample Palsa_T0_1_FD_201949 | JGI IMG/M metagenome (GOLD analysis project Ga0302324, IMG submission 201949) | Peat permafrost microbial communities from Stordalen Mire near Abisko, Sweden - Palsa_T0_1 | ecosystem: Environmental > Terrestrial > Soil > Palsa > Peat permafrost | place: Sweden: Abisko... | reverse complement strand
TCGGGCGAAGAGATGTTTGTTTTTATTGAACGCAAGAACTAGATTTTCAACCGTAAAAGGAAGAGGCGGGTTCTGGCTCTCTAGCCATTTGCCCATGCGTGCCCCGTTTTCGGGCAAATCGTAAATCGTGACTAGGTCTGGACATTTCGCAATAACCTGATTCATTACGCCCTGCAAACGCACCTCAAGACGCAGAGCTTCTAGTTCGGTTTTCTGTTGTTCGGGCGTCATGTTAGCTCCTGATCCCGAGGTCCAACAGTTGCTTGCGGAACTCAGCTTGGATTTGCGGATCTTTACTATACAAATACGCCTTATAGTCTTCGCGGCTCATATCTCGGATGGCTTCGCGAGTAAGAGGATTTGGTGTCCACGGAACCGCGATGGGTTCTGGAACTTCCTCAACGACTGCAACGGTGTCGCCTTTGTATTCGGAATTCATCGGAGCCAACTTTCCTTCTTTCAGGGCGATCGTAAAAACCGCCTCAAGATTGGTCGCTGTCCAAGCCAGACCTTCGCGCTCCAAGAGATCGCGAAGAATAGCCGCATTAGCTTGGCAGGGATTGAAATCGTGGATATGTGAGCGCATAAACTCGTAGGATTCACGCGATTCAATGGCGGCCGCCGTTGCTTGACGGGCCTTGATAGCCTCGCCCTCCGCGTCGGTAACTGATCCGGGTTTATAAATCGTCTGGCTCTTGCGAAGACGATCAATCGCCTTTTGACTATCTTGGTGACTGTGCATCGCCTTGCGATAGCACTCGCCAGGGTCCTTGCCATGAAAGACAGAGGGAGCGCCGATTGGCTTGCCGGCGTCGTCGGTTACTTGATAAGAAAGAACGTAACCTGTGCCGTCCTCTAACTTAACTGGAACTGCGTCTTTATATTTCGCTACCATGACTTCCTTTTACTACATTGGTTTCGCTCGCGTAGTTCTGCGAGTCGGTTACTACATTGGCTTCAGGTACATCAACGAAAATGTCTATGTTGGAGGCAACCCAACCGTTTAGAGTTTTAACGATTCCGTGCCTGATTCTGCTTCCGGGTTTCAGCGATGCAATTCCTTCGTCTGATGAAAGTATCCGTTTCCGATGCACAAAGATTTCGCAACAGAGCGGGCATTCCCTCCGTGCGAACCCCCACCTGAATTTATGTTCGGGACCCCAGACCGTAATAATGCTTTCCTCGTATTCAGGTATTTCGGGTGGATTTTCTAACCGAATATTCACGGCGCGGGGGTTTCCGTTCGTTACGATCCTGTCAAAAAGAACTGCCTGACCCCGAGTGAACAAACAGAAATGACCTCCCGGCGCGTCTATGTCGTCACAGTGACCGAAGAGATCCTCGCTAGCGCCCTCTAGGGTAATGAACATATATTTCTTTCGGTTGTTGAACTCACGAACATATCCGCGAAGATTACGACCGTCTTCTAAAGACACGGCAATTCTCCAGTATTTTCCAGAGAGATCGGTTGTTCACTTTCTGGTTCTATTTCAACGAGAGTATTGTCGAAAATATCTTCGGAAGTAGTCTCGGTGAGGCAGATCGTCTTGTTACTAAATGAGTGATAGCGCCCGTCGATAGTTACGCTGAATTTGCCGTGACCTTGTTCAATCCGTATAACATCGGGCGGGATTTCAATTTCTTGTTCACAGCGGTAACAAATCTTTCTCATAATTTTCCTCGACTCATAATCAGAGGACCGGGTTCGAATCCGCTACGTCCGACCTCATTAAAGGTCAGCTTCACGGTCCCGGTCCCCTGTATCGCGCTTCCGGAAACAGGCTTTTTATTTTCCTGTTCTTTGGTCGGCCAGTTGTTCCTACCGGCGTCAGGCGCGAAAAAATCAATTACTCGTTATCTTGGTGGTATTTTCTTCTGATATCCGAAACCCAAAGCTTTCGTTGACGAGTCACGTACCGGCCAGCAACGATGGAAACCGGGTAAATCGGTATTTGTTTCCGGTAGCGGATCTGTAGAACGATTGGCTTGCCGCCAATCCGAAGCCCTCGATACATTGGCTCCAAACTCATACGAAGGCCCATAAATGTAGTCATACTGTTGGTCGAGTTCTCTACGACTCTGTTCTTCTTCTTCGAGTTTCTTCCGGATAGCAGCCGTTTCATCGTCCGGGTCTGGGAGGAAATACTGAATGCCAATCGCAAGCGAATCGCCTCTATCGTCGTGTTTTCCGAAGGAAGATCTCCGCTTCGGACCTGAACCGTCTAGCCGCTCTAATTCATTGATTAGATCTTCTAGGTAATTTCCCTTGAGGAATTTTATGCGGTCCTGATTTAAATAGGTCTGGCATGTTTTCAGCTTATGAAATTTTGCATCTGCTCTGTTATCCGCCTTGACCCATTTGATCGTTACACGAACGCCTTGCTTCATGGCCTCCCGCTTAACGTCTTCATCCAAACGTTCAAACGAAGGATATTTCTCGATCGCCCAAGCCTGAATATACGGATACTGCTTCTGCAATCTAACAATCGCTTCAGCCTTTTCGCTGTCGCGCCATTGACCGGCTGCCTGCGTCAGCACATAAAGCTTATTTTCGACTACAGAGAAGACCGAAAAACAAGTGGCGTCGGCATAACGGCTCTTGGAGAAGGCAAGATCCCCGGACGCATAGATAAAATCATTATTCGGGGGAACAACCTCTACCGTGTTGCGTTCAAATTCCGCCCGATTGAACTGAAGCTTTTCATCCTCATCTGTGAGGGGGAGAAATTCGCATAAACTTTGCATACGGAAGGTTCTTGCTTTCGGGTCGCCCGAGCGGAGTTTCTGTTGAAGGACCTTCCATGTCAAACGCGCGGGAAAAAGCAACGATACATCTGCCTCTTCGAGCGCGAAGATGTCCTTGCCTTTTCCGCTCTCCAACACGGTCCAGGCGGGATCTACAATTACCAGTAAATTCTTTTCTGGAGATCTGTCGTTACGCTCGATTAGCTGCGCGTATAGATCGTTCTCATGCCACGGGGTGCCCTCCCAGTGGACATAAGAGCCTATTTCTGACAACTCCAAAATCGCATCTGTGTTGGTAACTGACTTCTGAATCTGATCCTCTGTTCCAACTGTGTTGCTCGAAATTGCGTCCGAAAAAAGAGTGTAGTCGCTGCGACTTCCGGCCCAACCGCCACTCTCCATAGATGTTGAATTTGCCGTTGGTTGAAAAAGCCCCAAGATCCGCATCGGCGATTGGAACTCTAAAGAATTGCCATCCCCGACAGGGACGCAATATTCCGGAAACAGCCTGACGAATCGACGCGGGTCCCTCGGATTAGAAACCTCGAAAAATTGGCGGAAGCCAGCTAGAAAGCTCTTTGATAGAGGTTTTGTTTCGGTGACAAAAAGTAACCGAATATCAGGCAAACAAAGGACAGCTCCTACGAGGTACACAAGCGAGAAGTTAGATTTATAGGAATTTCGGCACGCGATAAGTAGCCGCTTTTTGTCTTCGCTCTGAGAAGCAAGCCACTTCTTTGCATCGTCCTGACTGTAATCAGGCTTCAAACCGTCAGGGTTCCACGGGACTACAAAATCATCCCAACGCGCGTGGGGTTGTTCGTGAAAGTCTTTTCCGAAATACTTGTTACCCCGGTTGATCGTCCCGTCCACTTTGACGGATCGACGTTCCGCAAGATATTCCTCGAACGTCGGAACAGCCTCGGGTCGCCACGCCTCCATAAAATGATAGATCGCGAAAATTTCCCGACGATACGTGACCTCGCCAACAACAATGTTGTCGCCTTCCAGCTTCGCGAGAGGTTGAGCCTCGTTAGCCTTTATCGACGCGATTGTGTGAACAGGCCCGTTAATCCAATAAAATATAGATTTCGGAATCCTCAACTGTTCAGCGGCTTGTTTGCCCCACGTATAAACCGAGTCGATGACGTGCGATCGACTGATCCCCCACTCAGTAGAAATAATTTGCTTCGCAGCCTTCTCGCTGATCTCTTCGGAGGCGCTGAAATTCGCGGCCTCGGTAGCCTGCTTTTCAAGCTCGCCAGCTAACTTGGCCGCTCTGTCTCGCTCACGCTTTCTTTGCTGCCTCAATCTCGCGCTTTCGCGGTTCTTTTCCAATTCGCGGGCCGCAGCTACTTGTTCTTTCTTAGAAAGTGGCCTTTCTTGTTCGTCAATCACAAATAAACTCCAATTACCTAAAGCCGGCGCACAGGGCGCAAGCATCCAAAATATTTATCTGACGGCCGCGATTGCCAACGCACGGTACAAAGTCCTCTACCTCTTCCATCAACATTTCAACGAAAGTTCCGTAACGAATTCGAATAGCGGGCGGCTTGGCATTGAACAAAGTTTGCAGCCGCATAATCCGAGAATTCTTTGCGTTTTTGATTACGCACGGATTGAAGAGGCGCACGGTAAGCGGCTCCATGCCTCGCTCTTTCGCCCGCAACGCGAGCGTGTCTTTCAATAATTCCGTGCCGGGAATTCGTTCGACTTGGAGATCCTTCACACCTAACTTCAAACAGAAGTCCAAAGCGGCGTCGGCGAGAGCGATGCCCTTCCATCTGTCGCTAGAAACATCTATGAGAGTGAATTCGTTAACGCCGTCGCCTTCTCGCGCCTGAGTGACCCCGGCGACAAGTGCGGATCTATCGCTTGGTGTTCGTCCGGGTTCTCTTTCGTTCGCGGTAAAACTACAATCGAGAATTACGCGCAAAGGGCTGTCTGAGGGCACTTCAATGTCAGAGCGCATAACCGAACGCCATTGAAGCGTCTCGAAGCGGAAGTCTTCGTTCACATCCTTACGCCGTTATACGGCGCGGGATCAGCGCCATTCATAATTTCTTCCGCGCCATCAAAAATCGAGTAGAAATACGACAGATCGCCCTGCGAATGGGTTTCGAATACGACAATTACGCCGCCCTCGACAGGAACGATCTGCTTAATGTTTTGTGTTGACACCTTTGTTGCTCCTTAAAATAAAAAAGCACCGTGGCGAGATAAGTCACGGCGCTGCCAGCAATGCTTCTAATTAAGATTTGACTGAGACTGTAGTAAGGCATGAGGATTGAGAGTCAATAAGAGAGGCGTTCTCAATTCTCACGTATTACTACACCTTCAGAGGCGAGAGAGATTCCTTATTTAGAATGAACGACTTGCAGGCTACTTTATGTCTGAACAAATGAGAATGAGAGATACCGTGAGAGACACAATAAATTTCGGTATTCTATCTCTCAAAGGTTTTCTCATTCTCACGAAAAGGTGTCTATAGACGGGGCCTTCGGCGCTTCTGTCAATATTTACTTTCCGGGTTTCTATCGCTATCATTCCAAAGATGCTGGCGGGCCTCGCCTTGAGCCTTTTTTTTGGATTTCAAAATGTGCTTTGTGAAAAGATCTTGAACAAGCCGATAGCACGTGGCATCGCTCCCGCCTAATCCCTTTTTAACGTCTTGCACTGTAAACCAATCAGTTTGCGCTCGGCACCACAAAAGCTCTTTCCGTTCGGGAGCCATACCTCCGACTGGCGGATTGTCTACAGCTAGTCGTCCATTTTCAAGTTTGAGTTTGTATTTTTCCGCCGCCCCGTTGCGCGGTAAAACTGAAAGAGAACGGCGTGCATCTGTATCATCGCCGTCTACGTATTGGAGAATTGCAATCGTTTCGGCCATCCGGCTCCAGGCGATTGTTCCGAATACATGATCTCGCTTCGAAACATAGCCTTCACCGATTTTCTGTTTCGCTGATCCAACGCTGCCAATAATAGCCATGTGATAATGCTCGGCGATTCGCTGAAGACCCTTCATAAACGGCGATACGACCTCCATCTTGGATGCGTTTGATGTCAACATATCGCAACCTTCAATGAATACGACAGCGGGCAGCGGGTCACACTCCTCGATCTTTTGAAGAATATGAAATATAGCTACTTGATCTTGAGCCATCGGAAGATATTTAATCGGCACTTCGGCGGGATTGAAACTCATTCTCGCGGCTGTGCGGAATGAAGCATTTTCGCCTCGATCCGCCATCAAAATCACATAAGGCAGTCCAAAAGTCGGATGTCCGATAAATTCTTCCTTCTTATATTGTTTCTCCAACAGATCCAACATAAGAGTTGACTTGTTCGCACCGGAGGGACCGGCTATAAGAGACGGATCTCCGAGAGGAAACCATCCCTCTGAAGCTCCTAATGCTTTACCAATAACGGAATCAAAAGGCGGATTGGCGACTCTCGGATACTTAAACTCAAGAAGCGGAGCACCGATAGACGCGGATCTCGCTGGAATAGCATTGGCTCCTAACTTTGCGCCCGCGTTCAGAACCGCATTCAAACCAGTTACAGGCTTGTCCACCTTCCCGTTGATGATGGCGTCAACTTCCGCATCGTCTAAGGGCGGCATACAGTGCTCTTGATTATACCGATGCACTTTCGCTGAAAAATCATCTCGCACGGCCGTTTCGTTCTGCCACACATACCAAGCATACCGACTGACGCCATCGTTACGACCTGGTTCCGTAAGTAGTACATCAAACTGCGCAGGGACTTTCATGTTGCTTTCGTTCGTTGACAAATAAGGCGCAGCGGGGGCGACAAATTCGTTTTGGTGTCTATTGTCCACCACAAGAGAGCGTATATAATCGACAAGCTTATCGGGCATCGGGATCGCGGGGGAATCTACTACAACTTGGTAAAGTGATCCTGACGGATGTCTACTTCCTTCACCCAAAACAAGAAGATTGCGAAAGCGTAGAGAAAACATCTTGTCTCTTGTCTTGTCTTGCGTGATGTTCTTCAACATCTTTCGAGAATAATCGGTTTGAAGCCAATGACTCTGACAATGATTTGCACGTGCGCCAGTTGTTCGTGATGTCGGAAAAGGATCGCCCGACAAAACGGTATATCCTTGTCGGAATGACTCGGAATCGTCCTCGTCAATAAACAAATGACCGCTAGGAGTAGCTAGCAAACCGCAAGATGCGTTCGGGAATTGCTTCGCCCACGCCTGTATCTGCTCGGGGTCTCCTGTCGCCAATTCAGGAAATCTTTTAATTGAGGCTTTCTTTTTTCCTGAGTCAACGGGAAAAACAAGATAGCCAAGCGCGGCATTGCGAGAGGCGATGACGCCGAAACCTTCGAATGCTTCAGACTCCACTTTTACTGTTTCTGGCTCTACGGTTTCGGGTTCTACGGTTTGTGGTTCTGAAGTGTCCGTTCGTGCGGCCTCTACTAACGCCGCCTTCTTGGGCTTTCGCGTTTTCGCGGCCTTTGGCGGCTTCGGCCCGTTTGCTGTTTGCGGCACGGCGGCCGCGCTCACATCGAAAAGAATACTCTGATAAACAATCTCCTGCCGATCGCAGCAAATCTCGGGCTCAAAGTTGACTATACTTGGCGTGGAACCGGAGTTGGACTTTGGACTATCAAGACTGACTACATGCAAATCAAATACTCCGGGGTAAAATCTACGAAGAAGACCATCAACAGTCTTGACTGGCACTCCTGACAAACGACTGATTTCTGCTATGCTGCACGTGCAGTACAATCCCTGTTCATCGGACTTTACATATGACGCGATTTTTTGAACGTCGGGATTAGTGGAATCATCCTCAATAACTTCCTCTCGTTTATTTTCTCGGCCCGTCGGCGAAATGGCAGCCGGTTGCGGAGGGCTTGCGGGAGACGGTTCATATACCGCCTTAAGACGCCACGGTTTTCCGCAACTCTTGCAAGATATCGGAACGAGCACTTCGCTGATATAGTCTTCGTTCAGACGACTCTTTACAAGCTCCTCTCGCGCGTACTCGCGCCCGTCAACAACGAACTTCGCCCAACGATTATTTAAGTAAGCGTAAGCCGGCTTCGCAACAATCTCTTTCGGTCTATCTTCAACCGATTCATTTAACGTTAGGGCTACCGAGGATAAAGAAACTCCGATCTCATCCGAAGATTCATCAAGCCCTTCCTCAGACAAGTCGTTTATCTCGTCAACAACCGTCAATTGCTCCACTACTAGCGCAGGGGGAGTAGGGTCTTTCGCTTCTATCAAAACTGTTGAACGAGATTCCATATATGCTCTGCCATCTTTGGTTACGCCACTCGCCCATCCCCAAAGCATTTTCTTATCTTTTTTGACCATCCTAACGATGTTGTCACCGTCGTTAATCTGCTCCAAACTGCCGTCCGCTAACATCTCGGGCGGCGGCGTCCTTATTTCTTCCAGCGGCATTTCTAGATCTCCTTGACCAGTTTTATTTCTCGACCTATTTAAGTCGGGGATGGCGCGGGTCAAGTCGCTACCATCCCCTGCACCCCATGACCTCAGCCACGGGGAATGTGAAACGGCACTATTTCGGCTTACTTATTTTCGCCTTTAGGCCGCATAGTTATTCGAATCGTCCAACTAGGATAATGATTGCTATAACCCGAAATCTTCATCTCTAAATTGCACTTCTCAACGAAAGCCAACAACCCTGTCGTGGCGTCGGCATCAATTGCGTAAGGCTCGGATACAAATATCGTGCGCCCCGATTCCTCAACCCAACCTTCGTGATCGATCCAACGGTCGAAAGAATCGTGAGTCCGAAACTCATCCTGAAAAACCATGACTGCGGCCTCGCCGTCGCCGCCCCAATCACTGTCAGTTTCTTCGACATCTTTTGTTATTTGCCACCAATGCGCGTCGGGCGATAGAGATCTCATTTTGGCGATAAACCAACAAGGGGGATCGTCAAATATTGCTCGCGCTTCGGCGGCCACCCTCACGTTTAGTACTTCATCTGTTTGTCTTTCGTACATTCGTTTTTACCCTCGGCTCTCGCCGTCTGAATTCCTCCGTTCGAAGTGTATTGAACTGCGTTTACCCGTCCGAAAGTGCTTACAACTATTATGAATTGCTATTCGCCTGAAATTCTTCAGGCCAAATACTGCGTAACTCATCATTGACATCTACAAAGAGACTCGATCGCTCGATAATGGCGGCATCCGCAAAACCTCTCTTCTGTAATCGCTGGCACACTACAAGCGCCGCCGCCTGACTCATATTTACAGCCTTGCGGCGATCAGTGCTTCCTAGATCCTGTTTGTTCGCATTCTGCCCGCAAAAATACCGGCTATGAAATATAACTTGATACTCCACGGACCTCTTCACGGCGGCGAGATCGGCGGCGGTTGGCGGCTGGCCGAAACGATCAACTACAACCGCATCGTATCCTTGCTCGCGAAGACGAACGCAAATTTCTGTAGCGGCATCGAAAGACATGGTAAGGCCTTGTGTTGGGAAAGAAGATCCGTAGGGCTTACCGTTACGCAGCGCGGTTAGAAACGTCGGCAAATCGTCAAGTTTTATTAAGAAACTATCGTTCGTCATTCGTTTTCCTTTACTTAATCGGCGGAATCTGGACCGTGACCTGGCGGCATTGCTTTACCAGTGTCAGAAATCTGAGAATCATCTATACAAGTTACGTCGTTAATGGTCCCGGCATATAAAATCTGCGGAAGTACACCTGCCCACTTACTCAAACCCAACAAACTCAAAATTGTATTTGCTGAACGGGTGTTGCCAAAACGTACATTTCGGGCGTCAGGGAAATTCAATAAGTCGGGGTTACGACCGAGCCGCTCTAGTTGTTCGACAATTTCACAGGACTGACAATCCTCTTTCCATCCTTTACCGTGCTCGCAACAGGCATCACCTAACTGTTTCTCAAAAACTTCAAGTATCTGGCGCTTAACTTCCTCGCGAGCCGTATCCCATCCGGTTGAACCGCCGCCGCTATAAATGTCAAAAATCCAACTGCCATGAGAAATTGTCCCGTCGTCTTCCTCGTAATCTTCAGGGTCCCAAACACCGGCCATCTTAAAAGGAGCGTGCTCAACATAGAAACGAGTCTGATAAGGCGACGGACCGCTCGCTAGAAAATCCAAATGCGTTTGCCTACGGCGCTCAACGTCCTCATTTCGCTTGTCTAACCGATGCCGTAATTCAATCGCGTGTTCATTTACGCGAGGTTCAGCGTCTAATACAGACCAATCAGGAACGCGAGACTTGACCGTGGCGATACGTTCGTCTAGCGATCTCGGCTTCTCGCGAGGGGGCGGGACGAAAACTCCCGACTTATAAAGTGGCAAGTGTTTCCGATCCGCTCTCTCTGGAGGGACATAAGTTCGACGGGGCTTCTCACCCATTGAATGTACCCTCCCACTTACTTAAGATAACTGCGGACCTGATATTTTCGCCGAAGCGTTCTTTTGCTGAATCAAAGGGACTTAACTTCGGTTCTAATCTCGAAAATAGTTGAAAAAAGTCCATTTCAGCCTCGGGATGGTCCGCTAACAGCCGATGTAGGGGTAAGTCGCCCTAGCAATCGGTTTCGGGCCACGACAAGCCGTCTAAAGGCTTCTGAGTCGCCGCCAACGTCAGGATGGTGCTTTCTGGACAGGCGGCGGAAGGCCGTCTTGATCTCGTGTATCGTTGCTCCGGGCTTAACCCCTAGTAGGTGATATTCGGGAGATAGCGTTCTTTCCCGCCACTGTGAGCGAGCTGCGTCCTGCAATCCTCGAATCGTGTCTCGCGGCAGACCGCGACGATGAATGAACTCCTCAAGAACCGGAATCAAAACTTGAATAGTAGGCTGAAATCCCTTCGCCGACGCCAACACGTCAAACCATTCCTGCGCGGTTAGGGCCAGCGAGGGTCCTAAATAGATAGAGAATTGCTTAATCCTGCGGCCTCTCCGCTGAGAGTGCGCTAGTTCGTAGTAAGTTTTTTGACCTCGCCTTTTTATTTTTATGAACATCTGTTGCCCCCACTAATCGAATTCTGATCGGTTTCCGATATATCGCCTTCCACACTCTCAATTCTGATTGCCTTGAGGTCTATCGGTGTGAAGTCACAGTCGCCGGCCTCGATCCTCGCAAGCAGATTACGAATCGCAACTGTGCTACCGAAATCAATCGGAATAGGACTGCAAATTGTAGCTAGACGCTCTAGGTCCGACATTAAATTACGTACAAGCGTTATATCTCCGATCGGCAGTTCGCGGCGTCCTGCTAGAAAGTTCGACAACTTAGGAAGCGAGATCTCCAATAACTCGCTTAGATTGGTGAGCGAGACGTTAATCGCGGCGATCCTGCCGGGGAGTGTTTCTCTCAATTCTTGTGGTATTGACATAAGTAGCTCCGACGAAAAGTCCTCCATTTCAAATTCGCTAACACAAAAAAAAGAATCGCCTTATCCGGGCAACTGGCGACGAAGTTCTCCTACTAGATGTTTCTAGACGCGCACACATTTATTGTTTTCAGCGGATTTTGCCCTGTTTGGAGCCGATAAAGGCTCTGAACTGGAACCGCAACGCTGAAAATGCGGCACTTAGCCTGACCTAGAGATCTCTAGGTGGCCCAAAAAATAGTTCAAAAATAATTTTCTGCCGAATAGCTTCTGGCGATCCTGGCGGAGTATCGAGGCTTTTACGAAAGGTTCGTTTTTGCCTATTTTCCGAATTCAGTTAGCTATTCCAG